>Ga0185299_10003959_pt1 | contig 18588 bp, 21 predicted proteins | sample PaiPotPPA55metaG_FD_128002 | JGI IMG/M metagenome (GOLD analysis project Ga0185299, IMG submission 128002) | Iron sulfur acid spring bacterial and archeal communities from Banff, Canada, to study Microbial Dark Matter (Phase II) - Paint Pots PPA... ...
CCCCGGTCGAACGAAGCGACGTGCAGCGTGTGACCCTGATCCCGCAAATGAGTAAGAACTTCCTTCGCCCGAGTAGAGTGCCCGGCGCCCTCGCCGTTAACTCCATAAAGGATGTTGGCCATAGGTCGAAGCAGTATAAAGCAGGAGGAGCCACAACATTAGAGTCGCGAAGCTACGGCATTCATTAGCCCAGCACGTAAATGCTGGGAAGGCAGAGTCGGAAGGAATCGAGTCCCGTCAGGGACGGCACCACTATCTCAAAAGAGCGTATGCGCCCACTGCGCTGGCAGAACTGCTCATCTCGGCCAGCCTGCTCCCCGTGATCGCAGGCACCAGTTGAATCTGCACCAGCCGCGGCGCTGAAACCTTCTCCTTCTTAGCCAGCAGATTCGCCGAAGGAATGCCGGTCCGCGCAAACGACTTCTCGCAGTCCGCCGTGGAAGGTCCGCGCATATTCCCCTCCAAAAACGCAAGACCGGGACATCGAGTACAGGTCGAGCCGTGCGCGCACTGCGAGCAACTCGATAGATCGCGCAAGCGAATCGAGCGCACTTCTTTCAATTGTTCGGAGTCGCGCCAGATGTCGATGAAGCGCTTCTCCCGCACGTTCCCGCAAGACAAGGGAAATTGGACGCAAGGATAAAACTCGCCGTAAGGAGAAACGTAGCAGGCCGTGTGCCCCGCGCTGCACGGCAAAGATCCCATGCTCTCTTCATCGGGCGGGGAGGGCAGTGCGCAGAACTCATCGGCGTTACCCACGAAAGCCTGATCGCGGAAGAGATTTCGCAACGCGGACTCGCCCGCGTTCAAGTCGAGAACCGAGCGGTCGCCATCCATCATCGGCGTAACCGTCGGATCCAGTGTGCAGTCCGTGCCAAGTTCGGCTGCCAGCGCCCGCACGCCGTGATAATCCTGCATGTTTTCCGTCATCAGCACATTCGCGATGATGACTTTCAGGCCTTGCGATTTGAGAAAGCGAATGGCGTTGATTGACCGCTGCAGCGAGCCAGGAACCTTGGTGATCGCATCGTGCACTTCCGGCCGGTGCGAATAGATGCTGACTTGAATCGATTCCACACCCAGCTCGCGGATGCGCGCTGCCTGCGCTTCGCGGATCAGCACCGCATTGGTCTTGAGCTTGATGCAGAAAGTAAGAGAGCGCGCGCACTCCAGAATCTCGAAAAAATCCTTGCGCATGAAAATCTCGCCGCCGCTGAGGGTGAGGATAAAAACGCCGGCCTCAGCCATCTCGCGCAGCAGATGCTTGATTTCGGCGGTGGTCATCTCCCCATAGTCGTCGTGATCGAGATAGCAGTGAACGCACTTCTCGTTGCAGCGGTAGGTGAGATCAAGCTGCACGCTGAGCGGAACCCCCAGCCGCAGAGCCCGATCGTTCATTTCCTGCATCAACACGCTCATCGCGACTCCTGGACAGACGCGACCGGTTTCGGCATCGGTTCGTCCGAGATCAGCAGGATGCCGTGCTTGGCCAAGTCTGCCGCCAGCGCCTCTGCGTCCCGCAGAGCCTCTTCAGGCTTCACTTCGAACTCGGAGCAAATGCGTCGCTCGACGATCTCATCGAGCGGCGTGGCCCCATCAGCAGCCTGCCAGAGAATCGTCGCCGTCGGGTTCAATGTAAACAGCGTCGAACCCTGTCCCGACATCACCAGCATTTCTTCTCCCAGCCGGCGGGCTGCGATGCGCGGACTGCGCGCCATATAGAGTTTCTTATTCACCTTCATCCAATCATCTCCCAAACGCGCGCATCCGGCACAAACGTAAGCCGGTAAACCGGCACGCAATGGACGAAGTCGCACGCCGCCTGAAATGCCGAGTACACCAACTCCTGATCCTCGGCAAAGAAAAGCATGTTGGCCAGAAGCTCGCGCCCGGCATCGGAGACCGTCACCGGATCAACGCGATTCTCCGCACCCTTCGCCAATAAGTAGAGTGCGGCCACCGGCGCCGAAGTATTCTCGCCCAGCTTCGCCAGTTCCCCAGTGAAGGGCGTGCCGAACGCGACATAACGCTCGTCCTGCTGAGGAACGTCCAACTTGCGAACGTACGAGATCTCATCAGTAAGAAGCGTTGCGTCAGCCGGCGCCAGCCGCGAAATTGTCGTCTTCCCCGCTCCCGAAGCGCCGGCAAACAGAAGCGCTTTCCCATTGCGAATCGCGCTGGCCGAGTGCAAAAGAAATCCGCCCCGCCCGGCCAACACCAGCGTATGCACGATGCGCAATACCGCGTCGATCGAATAAGGATTCGCGGACTGATGAATCCAGCCGCGGCCCGTGGCAGGTTCCCACTCGGCGCGAAAATCGCCCCGCTCCATCAACCACCGGCCCGAGCGGTGAATGACGCTCACATCCGCGTCCGGATTGGCAAATGCCCGCGGCGCCAGATCCACGTCGAAATCGAATTGAGCATCTGCTTCCGGGCTCACGAACCCGGCATAGCGCTCTTCCAGCATCGCAAGAAAGTCCGCATCGGCCGTGTTCACCCGGATGGCAATGCCGCCAATCGCAATCACCACGCTGAAACGCTCGACTTGTGCAGCTAGCCCTGGCACGGAAGGTTCGATTCCTTCAGACCGGATTTCCCTGAATTGCGAGCCCTATCATGCAGATAAACGAAAACGCGAGCCGCTAAGAACGAGCGCCGAACCATTTTCGCGATCAAATGTTCGATCACACTCAACTCGGCCCGCATCGGAATCCGTTTTCCCGCCCGAACCAGATAAGCGACTCGCCCCAATAACTCGGCCTCGGTGACCGGCCGATCAGGGACGGGCATGGCATCGCCCTGAGTCACCCAATGCAGACGCCCATATGCTTTTGCACGGGAAACAACGCGATGAGCACAGAGCCTGCGGTCCCGTCCGACCAGCACGACATTTCCGATATCGACCTGATCCGCACCGGCCCGCTCGACCACCAGCGTATCCCCAGGCCAAATCGTCGGAAGCATGCTCCAACCCGTGGCTGCAAAACGAAGGGTGCCGAATGAACGCAGAACCTCGCCCGCAAGCTCACACTTCACAGCAGCGGCATCCGCCGGGGCGCTGACCACCCGCTTCATGACACCTTCGAATTGGTAGCGCACGTGAGCGAGGTGGGGTCGATCTTCCCGCAGGTAAGCGCTGAGGTCACGAAGACCTGCTCGTAGCGAAAACTTGGCTTCTCGTAGGGTTTCTTCTCGATTGCCCCAGTACGCGGCTCTTCGCTGGATGAATGATGAATGGCCAAAATGATCCTCCTTGGCTACTTTAATCCCGATTGCGACACGGCACCGCGCATCCGGACTCTCGTCTGCTATAGGAAAGTCATCATACACCCGCGTGTTTGAAGGAAACCTCCAAAATTTGGTTGTATGAGAAAGATTTCCACAGGCATTTCCAGTCCGCAGGCCGCCGCCCTCTTAGCCCGAAGAGCGCGCCAACAAAGCCATCCCGCGTGATCAGGTACGCCCCGCGTCCACCAGGCAATCAAAATATCTTGGCGGAAGCGAGTGGGGGTCGAACCCACCGGCGACAGGAAGACCTGCCGCCCGCCGGTTTTGAAGACCGGGACGATCACCGGACCGCATGCGCTTCCACAGCAGCCGCGCGGCGTCAATTCGGGCCGCGTCACTTTGTCTGCGTCACTTCGGCTGCGTCACTTCGGCTGCGGCACGATCCGCAGATACGGCTTGGGCGCCTTCCACCCTCCCGGATACTTCTGTTGCGCTTCCTCGTTCGAAACCGAGGGCAGGATGATCACTTCATCTCCCTGCTTCCAGTTCACTGGCGTAGCCACTTTGTGTTTGGCAGTGAGCTGCATCGAATCGAGTACGCGCAACACTTCGTCAAAGTTCCGGCCAGTACTCATGGGATAGGCAAGCTGCAGTTTGATCTTCTTGTCTGGCCCGACCACGAACACCGTGCGCACCGTGGCGTTGTCCGCCGCCGTGCGTCCCTCGGAAGTGTGCCCACTCTCGGCGGGCAACATGCCATACAGCTTGGCAATCTTAAGCTCCGGGTCGCCGATCATCGGATAGTTCACCTTGTGCCCCTGCGTTTCTTCAATGTCGGAGGCCCACTTGCCATGGCTGGTCACCGGGTCCACGCTCAAGCCGATGATCTTCGTGTTGCGCTTGGCAAATTCAGGCTGCAGGCCTGCCATGTAGCCCAGTTCGGTGGTGCACACCGGAGTGAAGTCTTTGGGATGGGAAAACAGGATCGCCCAGCCGTCGCCGATCCATTCGTGAAAGTGAATCGTACCCTGCGTGGTTTCAGCGGTGAAATCGGGCGCGGTGTCGTTAATGCGGGGAATCCTGCCCGTGATCTCGCCTGCAAGTGCGGTACTCATGTTTTTTCTCCTTGTGAACGCAATTTCGTTAAATTCAATTGGTTCGAAGTGGTGAAAGTTGGCTGGCGGCGGCTCTCAGTTAGCGCGAACCTCGCCCGAAAACGAGACCCACCCATTACGCCGGGTGGGTCGGAAGAAATCTCGCTCGCTCCTACCCACGCAGCGGACAAATGCAACAACAAGCGGCGCCGGCACTGGAAGGGCAAAACACAAAGTTAGAATAGAAGCCGGCACCAGCCCTGTCAACCGCAGCAGTAAGCTCGGAAACCAATCTCCGTCCCTCCGCGGCGGTTCTCCGCCCCTCCGCGTTTTGGCCTTTGGTTTCCTGCATCGAAAAAGCGTCCCACAACATCTGTGTTCTGTACGGCAAGATCATCGCTGAGTATATGGAGAAGCAGCATGACGAAGCCAGCACGACGTCTCTCCATGACGCAATGGGACGTCTTCTCTTCGCGCCCGCTTGAGGGTAACTCCCTAGCTGTGATCCACGACGCCCGCGGCTTGACCGACACCGAGATGCAGGCGCTGGCCAAGGAGATGAATCTCTCCGAGACCACATTCATCCTGCCCCGCGACGCCGCCACCGAACGCGAGCGCGGTATTCGCGTACGCATCTTCACCGTGCAGGAAGAACTGCCCTTCGCCGGCCATCCCACGCTGGGCACCGCATTCGCACTGCGCGCACAAAGCGGCGCAGAAAAGATCGCGCTCGAATTGAACGTCGGCCAAGTGCCAGTCCATTTCGAAGACTCGAACGGAAAACCTCCGTTCGGCGAAATGACGCAGATCGATCCCACGTTCGTTATGCAGCACGACCGCGAAGCCGTAGCCCGGGCAACCGGTTTGCGCCCTGAACATTTGGACGATTCCCTTCCCATCGAAACCGTTTCCACCGGAGTCCCCTTCACCGTGACTCCGCTGAAATCGCTGGCCGTGATGCAAAATCTCCAGATCGATCTCAACCGCGCCGCCGAGTATCTAGCCCGAACCGCGGGCAAGTTTTTTTATTTCGTGACCCGCGAGACCGTCGATCGCGAAGCCCGCCTCCACGCCCGCATGCTGTTCTACAACGGCGAGGACCCCGCCACCGGCTCCGCCGCAGGTTGCACCGCGGCTTGGATCGTGGCCCACGGCGTGGCCAAACCCGACGAGCGCGTTCTCATCGAACAGGGTGTCGAGATGAAGCGGCCCAGCCGGATTTTTGTGCGCGCCTCTTTCCATAGCAAGAGCAGCGATAACCGCGTAGTTAACGTGCGCGTCGGCGGCAACTCGGTTGAGATCATGCGCGGCGAACTCTACCTCTAACGTGCCATCTCCAAACCCGCAGAATCGCGGCGTTTCGCCAAGCCGGAAAAAGTCAATGGCGAGACTCTGCCATTTGCTTCGACGCCACTTTACAGCGCGGCCGCTTACCGATAGGATTCTTTTCGCAATTCTATTCTTCGCGAACAGAGAAAACTTCCGTTCGAGTTTCGGCACACTGGCCAGCCGGCAGCCAACGGATTTCCAGGCAGTGGATGAAACCCAAGCGCACGATCCTTTGTGTTGACGACAACGAGCAATCTCTTTCTTACCGCAAAATCATGCTTGAGACCCGCGGCTACCGCGTGGCCAGTTTCTCCCGCGGCCACGAGGCCCTCGAGCGTTTCAAGCAGGGCGGCGTCGATCTCGTGGTCACCGACATGGCCATGCCTGGACTCGACGGCCCGCAATTAATCGCCGCCATTAAGAATCTCTCGCCCCATACTCCGGCCATCTTGATTTCAAGCAAGGCACGCGTTTACGATCACGAATCGCAAGCCGACGTATTCCTCGCCCGCGGAATGTATGCCCCCGCCGATCTGCTGGAACGAATCCGCCTGCTCCTGGTCCGCAAACGGGGCCCCAAGCGAATGCAGGAGCGCCCTTCGCAACTCTCCCACCGCCAAGGCGCAGCCTGATTGGTAGCAATGGTCTGCAGGGAACAACTCGGCTCCTCTGCCCACTCCGCGGCAGTTCTACCGACCTCTGCGATTAAGTCCTTCGTTCTCCGCTGAAACCAACCCCGACCCATCGTGTAAACTCAACTAAGGCATGGCCGCATTCATTGAAGCGATTGACTTACATAAAACCTATCGCGTAGGAAAAATCGACGTGCCCGCGCTCCGCGGCATCTCCTTCGCCATACAAAAAGGAGAATTTGTCACGGTAGTCGGCCCCTCCGGCAGCGGAAAATCCACGCTCTTCTACCTGCTGGGAGGACTCACCCGTGCCGATTCCGGCAAAGTAGTTCTCGATGGCGACGACTTCGCCACGCTCTCAGACGCCGAACGCACCCGAATGCGCAAGCGCAAGATCGGATTCGTCTTTCAAAAGTTCAACCTGCTGCCCACGCTTGACGCCCGCTCCAACATCGCCATCGCGCAGGAAATTTCCGGCAACAACGGCCGTGATCCCGCTTTCTTCCTCCGCATCTGTGATTTGCTGGGATTAACTAAGCGCCTCAACCATCGCCCCAGCGAGCTCTCCGGCGGCGAACAGCAGCGCGTAGCCCTGGCCCGCGCCCTGGTCAACCAGCCGGCGGTAGTTCTGGCTGACGAACCCACCGGCAACCTCGACACCGAAAACTCCAACATAGTTCTGAAGATGTTGCGCCAGTCTAATCAGGAGCTAGGCCAAACCATCCTGATGATCACCCACAATCCCGAAGCCGCCAAATTCGGAAACCGCATAATCCACATGCGCGATGGCCGCATAGTCCAGCCCGAAGAAGACCCCCAATGGTCCGTGCACTAGAAGACGTGGAAGAGCGGCGGTTCAGCGCCGCGTGAAGCACCACGAATGAATAGGGCTTCAGCCCCCGTGGTACTCCGTAACCGTTGCCCCACCCGCACCCCTCATTTATAATCAACTTCGCTGAGCGGGAGTAACTCAGTGGTAGAGTGCGACCTTGCCAAGGTCGAAGTCGCGGGTTCAAATCCCGTCTCCCGCTCCAGTTCTCACCCCTCCTCAGTCGTTGTCCGGCGGACCTACCGGCCGCTTGGGATCAAGAAACACTTCCTTCTTGAGCGGAGCGCTAATGCTCTGGAAAGCACGTGGTGGGCTGCTGAAATTAAAAAACTAGCGTAGAAACGGTTTGCGCGCCCGCCAGCGCCCCCGCACACAGCACAACCGCCGCGGCGAAAATCATTTTCTTGACGCAGGAATTCACGCGCCGGCTGGCCGGCTCTTGACGCACGGCGATTACTTCCACAGAATTGCTTCTTTGCATGACGAACCTCTGGGATTTGGAATCGGATCTGAATCGTTCCCCTGTTGAGGGCCAGAGGAATCGGCTTGGTGGCCCAAAGTACTCCAGCTTTTCAAGCCCGCAAGATGAAGAATTTTGCATACTTTCCCGGACCTGGCCGGGAATGTTATCCCGAGCAAGCGTTCAGGTGTTGGACGCGGACAGCAGATTCCTCGCTTCGCTCGGAATAACAAAAAGGAAATGACAAAGCGGAATGGAGCGCGCGGAAACGCGTCTGGTTTGCTTTCTTCCCAGTTGGACTTTTCTCTCTCGAAACGCTAACTTAATCTCTAGGGCGCGGTACCCAAGTGGTAAGGGAGAGGTCTGCAAAACCTTTATGCGTCGGTTCGATTCCGACCCGCGCCTCCAAATTTGAACACCTCTAAGACCCGCATAAACACTGGGTCTCTCCGCTGGTTACCGAAGGCATCTTTCGAATTGTGCTAATTTTGTGCTAGCGTTCTAGTTGAAAGCACAGGAAAACGCATGGTTCCTTCAATCACAATCTACGTCCGGCACACGGCTGAATGCCGCTACAGTGGCGATGAGACGTGGAAAAGATGCGACTGCCGGAAGCATCTGCGCTGGACGTTCGACGGTAAGCAGTACCGGCGCTCCGCGAAGACGCGGTCGTGGGCACAGGCTGAGGAAAAGAAGCGGGAGCTAGAAGACAGCTTCAAAGCGGGCGGGAGACCCGAGGTCATTGAGGAGACTCGCAAGACGATTGCGAACGCCATTGAACTCTTCCTAATGGAGCGGAGAACAGCGGGGCTGAATCCGTCCGTCTTGAAGAAATACGAACGTGAACTTGAACGGTTCCGACAGTTCTTTGAAGCCCGCTCGAAGTTCTTTCCGGCCGACATCAATCTTGAAATGCTGGTCCAGTACCGTGGGACGTGGGGCGAGTTGTACCCGTCGTCATTGACCCGCCAACAGGTCCAGACTCGCCTGCGCCGGTTCCTGCGTTTCTGTCACAACGGCGGCTGGATGGAGCGCGTGCCGAACCTGTCAGCCATCACAGCGGACGAACCGCCTACGATGCCGCTGTCACCAGCGGAATACACGAAGCTCCTCGCCGAGATTCCAAAGAAGTTTGAGTCGGGTAAAGCGGCCCGCGTTCGGGCGTTGGTTCAACTCATGCGGCACAGTGGTCTTGCTATTCGTGACGCGGTCACCCTGCAACGGTCGGAAATCAAAAAAGATGAAAAGAAAAAGTTGGTCCGTGTGGTCACGAAGAGGCAGAAGACCGGGACACACGTCTCCGTGCCTTTGCCGCCCGCCGTGGCTTCAGAAATTCTCGCTGTGCAAAACGGCACTGACTATCTGTTCTGGACTGGTGGGGGATTGGAAACATCAGCCGTAACAAACTGGCAGCACGACCTCCGCACTCTCTTCCGGTCGGCTTTCGGACAAAAAACGAACTTCACACCGCATTGTTTGCGAGACACCGCCGCTTGCAGTTGGTTGACGGCGGGCATCCCGATGGAGGAGGTCAGCAAACTGCTCGGGCACTCCAGCATAAAGACAACCGAGAAGCACTACTCTGCGTGGGCGCAAGCCCGACAGGACCGGCTCGACTCACTGGTGGTTGCTGCTTGGACGAAGGGAGATGCCGCGCATGTCTGAACTGTTGACAGTCCGCGATGTCGCCACTGTTTTGAAGTGCGGCGAAGACGCTGTCGTTCGACGATTCGCGAAGGTGCCGGGAGTCATTGACCTCGGCAAACCCGAGACTCGGAGTCGTCGGCGTTACCGCGTCCTGCGAATCCCGAAGGTTGTTGTCGAGCAATATTTGACGAGCAAGAGCGGGCGCTCCATTCAAATCGAAGTTCCCGAACGAGCCGAACGTCGGCGTAGATCCGCGAAGTGGGAGGACCGGGCGATTCTCAATTTCGCGAAAGCTGCCCTGCAAAACGAATGTCAGGACCGCAAGGCATATCAACGCATCGCAAACCGAGCGCGTCTATTGACGGTGCATGTCCCCGAGGACCGATGGTCGGAAATTGTTTGGTTCGATGATGAGGACTGAACCGCCCACCGCGTGGCGTTGTAGGCCTTTTTGAGGGTCGTCGTGAAACAATGGTAAGAGATTTTCTGCACCAAGGTGCCATTGGTTTGAGCGGAGTGAGGCAGTAGAATTTAGACAGCATCAAGAGCAGCCCGTCCAGTGCGACGGTGCTCACCAACCGAGCGAAATGCCACGGTGGTTGCTTCTAGGCAGATGCGGCGGGAAACCGCAAAAGGAGAACCCCTTGCACTCAGCAAAAAGAAGTCAGTCACGCCTGACGTTCTCGTCAACGACGTCGGGACACTGTACACATTCTGTCCCTTGACTCTTCGGGCTAAGGAATGGATCGACGAGCATGTTCGGGACGATGCCCAGTGGTTTGGGCACGCACTTATCGTCGAACATCGTTACGCGTGGGGACTGGCTCAGGGGATGAAGGATGACGGGCTGGTGCTGTTATGAACATCAAAGATGAGAAACAATGGAAGGACCTCCAAGAATCGCGAAGAATTTACTCCCTCAAAGACACCCGTACACCCTCGAAGAGTTTCACCGTTCACTGGCTGCAACTGGAACGCGTCCTTGAGGGATATCGAAAAGATATTCAAGAAATGAATCGCATGTTCGCCCTCGAAGACCTACGTTCGGGGGAGCGGTGTCATGAGGACACCCGAACGGAGAACCGATGACGCCTGAGGATTTGAACAACGCTCCACAGGGTGCGGCACTGACGTTCGGGCGAGAAGCTAAACAGCAGGACGTTCCCTTGCGGGTCAATCGGGAACTTGCTGTCGATATCATCCGCACAAGGAAATATCAGCATCGGGACGAGATATCCCTCATCCTCGAAGCCCGTGCATACATCTTGGGGCGATTGCCCGTGCGTGACAGGGCGACAGCGCTCGCCATCCTGTTGCAGCGGGATGCTGTGCTCATTGGATCACCCGACGTGCCAAGGCAGACTTATTGCCAAGAACGCCTTCGATAAAAGCTGAGGCTGAGTTGAGTCGGATGTACGCGCTGGACGACCCAGGCTAGGCGGCGCCAAGGGAGGAGTGAAAGCTGAGGTGCACGCTCAAATTCGTGTGGAAACTGTGGGCGCTGTGCAGCTCGGCTTTTAGTCGGTGCCGACAGTAATGCTCAAGTCTGCCGTTAGTATTGATGGTTGCAAATACAGCGCGGAAGAAGCCTTCTGGGGGAGGGTCGCTAGACATGAGCTATCAGCAACAGATTTCTCTCAGCACCAAGAGTCACGGGGACATGCAAGACATTACCGAGCAAGTGGCCGGCGTCGTGAACTCCTCGGGTGTCAAAACTGGGGTTGTCAATGTCTTCAATACCGGCAGCACAGCGGCGCTCGGTACGATTGAGTTCGAGCCCGGGCTGCAGGAAGACATGCCCGCCATTCTGGATAAGCTGGTCCCGCCCAGCCGCAACTACGGCCACGAACAAACCTGGCATGATGGCAACGGCCATTCCCACCTGCAGGCAACATTGCTCGGACCGTCGCTGACCGTGCCGATCGCGGACGGCAAGCTCGTTCTCGGTACCTGGCAACAGATCTTCCATCTCGAATGCGATGTTCGCGGGCGCCAACGCACTGTCCTGGTGACGGTCGTCGGAGATTGAGAACGTTCCCGCGAAAACTGGAGTAGAGTCTCTGCTATGGTCAGGGGTGCGCCAGCCCGTCGTCGTCCGCGCAAAGCCAAGCCCGGGACGAAGGGCCTCAGCCCAGCGGAATGCCGACTAGAGCAGCCGACAGGAGCTGCAGTGGAAGCTGCAGAGGCAATCGCCAAAGCCGGCGGCTGCGTTGTTGGATCGTATAAGGAGCCGCTCGCTGGTCATCCGGTATTGCTGTCCGTCTTGCCGATCGATGCCATCGAACCCACGCCTTTCCAGCGAGATCTCTCCGACGCTCACCACAAAAGGCTCGCTGACGTTATCAACAAGACCGGGCGTTTTCTCGACCCAATTATCGCAGTTCTCGCCCCGAAGGGCGGGTTCTGGACTCCCAACGGCCGGCATCGCCTCGAAGCCATGCGCCGCCTTGGGGCGAAGTCAATCACTGCGCTCGTCATGCCAGACCGCGAGATAGCATGGCAGATCCTCGCGCTCAATACGGAGAAGGCTCACAACCTCAAGGAACGCTCACTGGAGGTCATCCGCATCTACCGTGGTCTGGTGGACGAAGATGCCACCCGTCCCGAGTCCCAGTTCGCGTTCTACCTCGACGAACCTGCGCTAGTTACTCTGGGCGTCTGCTATGAACGCTTCCCTCGCTTCGGCGGTGGTGCTTACCACCCGATTCTCCGGCGTCTGGAAGCCTTCACCGATGAACCGCTGCGCACCGCCCTCAAGGATCACCAGAAAAGGGCCACGATGGTGCTCGACCTTGAGGAGAAAGTGGCGGCAGCGGTAAAAAGGCTGAAAGAACGTGGTCTTGTTAGCCCGTACCTGCGCTCGTTCGTTGTGGCCCGCATCAACCCGCTGCGTTGGATTAAGGGCGAACCGCCTCCACTCGAAGAGGTGCTGAAGACGATGCGAGAGCGCGCAGCAAAATTCAACGTCGAGAAGATCAAGCCTCAGGATCTGGCAGGAGCTGCAGGACCACCCGACGAAGAGGGCTAGGCACAAGGCGCTACCCCCCGGGATCGCTGGTCCTCATTTCCGTGGAACCTCGCACCCGCTTGGCACGCAGAAAATCGCATACGGGCTAGCAATCTGAAGGCCTCTTGCTGTCCGAAAGTCAGTCGATGGTTCTGTTCAGTAGCCCGCGTTGCCGGGATGAATTCTGCACACAGTTGGCACACTATTTTGTCCGTGGACATGGTTTCGCCGTCGAACTGGGAATGCTCTCTTTCACTTCCTAGAAGCGCGTTTGTCGGTACTAATCCGACCGGCGAGCTGATAACTTCCGGGTTGGCCGAAATCTACTTCTCGTCCGGGAGGGCCTTCAGGACGCCTTTTGGGCTGCGGTCTTGGCGTGGCGGTGGAGGAAGTCGACCTCCGTTCGCAGCACGTTGGCGAAGCTTGCTCCGCCTTCGTAGACGTCGTAGTGGCCACCGGCGCTGCGGAACAATTCGGCCCCCGGTGCCTTGCGGGCGACCTCGAGCGCGGCCGGAACGGGCGCAATGGCGTCTGCCTCGGGGACAACGAGCAGGAGGGGGACACGCACGGACGCGGCGCGTCGCACGGGTCGACGCCAAGAGAAGCTGAGCAGAGACCGCGCGGCCACGCGGTCGTACCATCGCGTCCCATCCTTCGGAGTCATGAGCTTCTCCCCGAACGGACCGTCCGGCGTGGAGCCCATGGACAGGTCCCCAGGCTTTCCGTGACCGGGAATATAGACCGGCTGTCGACCGAATAGGGAGCCGAGGCGGTCGAGCAGAGCAAGTCCGAAGAGTCGGCTCCCGTTCTTGAGCGGGGACATCATCGCAGCGGCCAGACCGTCGGTGAGCGGGGCCTGTGCGACCGCTGCGGCCAGTCGAGTGTCGGAGACAGCGAGTTCGATGATGTGCATGCCGGCGAAGGATGTGCCCCAAGCAATGATCTGACGCGGGTCGATGGAGGGCTGTTCAACTGCCCAGCCGATGACGGTGCTGTAGTCCGCGCGCTGGCGTGGGACGGAGAGCACTTCGCGCGGCTGACCGCCGGAACCGCCGAAGTTGCGGTAGTCGAAGGCGATGGCAGCGAAGCCCTCCTCGCGGAAGCGCTCGGCGAACGGGGCCAGTCCTCCCGCCTTGATGCCGCCGATGCCGTGGGCCATCACCACGGCGGGGTGGGGACCGCTGCCCTCGGGCAGGTAGACCCAAGCTTCGATCGTGTCACCCGATGCCGTCGGGATCCGCACGGTGGCGCGCTTAGCGGAGGAGTTGTCGGGGATGGTCATGTCATCGCCTTCCAATCATTCCACATGCTGCTGATAGTGTCGTAGGTCTTGGGTTGGGCCAAACGAATCGTCGGCCGAACTCTGTACACAGGAGGCGAGCGGGTTCGTCACCGCAGACGAGCTCCAAACCATCGCGACAGCGCTCCGCACGGGTTAAACGTACACGTCGCACAGTCCCTCTTGGACGTCCGTCGTCGTTCGTGACAGGAAGTTATCTGAATACCAATTGGAATTCAAATATCAGGAGAGTTTGCCACATGGCGATTAATAATGGGAAGTCTGCATGTGGAAACCCATTTCAGAAGGCTGGCTGACGGCTGACCGACAGTCAGTCGATGTTCTGCCCAGTAAACCGTTTTGCCGGGATCAATTCTGCACACAGTTGGCACACTGAGTTGGGAAATTATTTTTTACCGTCGAACTGGGAATACGCTCTTTTCGTTCCTAGAAGCTCGTTTCAGGACAACGTTCGGTTTGCCGACCGCGCACCAAACTACCGGTGCACTTCCAATTGCACGGGACGCGCCGCGGATGCCACCTCCGGATCGTAGTATTCGTACACGCGCGATTGGAAGGTTCGGACGCGAATCGGATACTTAGCACGCAAACGGAATTTCACCTTAACGGTGTCGCCCGGAGCGAACGCGTCAAAGTAAAGAATCGCTTGCGTAGCGGTGAGACTGAACTTGGAAAGATGGCCGCTGTTCATTTTGGCGCTCTTTCCCTGATAATCCTGCAGGTCCTCACTCAATAGGTCGAAGCCCGGCGGGATACCGAGATCCACCATCACCATCTTGGCCGTCTTGCTGAGATTGTTCTTGATCGTTGCAGTTGCTGTCGCCAAGTCATCCTGAGCCAGGCGCGTGCGCTCGTAGGACACATCGATCGAAAGGGCTTCGGTACCAGGCTTTTCGTCCCATGGCAAGAAATATTGACCCACCACCTGATAGGCAAGCGCTCCCTTCCCTTCAAACCGAAGTTCCACCGTGCTCGGCGCTGGCTGCTCGAGATCCTTGAAAACGAACTGGTGCAATAGATCATTATTCTCCGCGGTCAGTTCCAGCTTCTCCGCGGGCTTCCCGTTGACCAGCACCATGACGGTGCCTTGCACATCTGCGGCAGATTTTTCTGTAGCCGTTAGCAGCGCGCGCAAAGCCATGATCGTGGCCTGCGTTGTTCCCCATGTTCCGTTCGCGTCCTTTTTCGATGCAAGATAGTTGAGGGCCTTGCGAGCCGCTGATCGTGTCATCTCCACAGCAGCCCTAGTCAGCTTGTCCTGATATTGCGCAAGAAAGTGCCGCCATGCGGACTCCCGCCCCAGCGCGCATCCGCGCGCAATCGCAAGCTCCTCCAGGTGCAGAGCCCGCCAGAATGTTTCTCGTTGCCGCTCACTGGTCTGCTTCCTCGGCTCGAGACCGAAATTGTCCCTCGCTCCGATCGTCTCAAGGGCATGCGAGAACTCGGCCTTGCTGACCTCCACTGACTCCGCGCCGGCCGTCCGCCAAAGCTCTTCCCCGAGCATCTCGGGCAAAAGTCGACTCTCCGGCCCGACTTCCGTTTCGACCGCGACCTTCGACACCGATGCCGCGCGGTCTTTCCCGCCCGAATCTTCTGTTGGAACAATGTTGGCAGACGAAGTATCCACGCCCGCTCATTAAATCATATCGTCCCGTCGTCGCCGATTCTTGCCCCTGACAACGGCCGCGTCACCGTTTGTGCAACGTTCGCCTCTACGTATTGGCGCTCTGCGTTCCCGCGAAGCGCCGACAAGCCGGCAAACCAATCTGCCCGGTTGGCCGGCGCGATCAATACTGTAAGGAAAGTGTGACTATTTTCATGGCCTAGGTCACGAAGCGAGTATGACACCTCGGCTCCCTTGGATGTATTGAGCAGCAATTGATACCCACCAGGACTGGTCTGGCCCTTGGGTTCCGCAAGTCAAATCCGGGAGTGAACTGCGGACGGATCGCGCTGGCCATCACGCGGTCAACGGGCTTACCGACAGTCAACCAATTGCCAATCCGCACACCCAGACACTTAGCGCCTTTCACTCGACGGATTCCTGCTGCCAAATCAGGGCTGAGAAGGCCAGTATCGGAGGCTTCATAGCCGAGACGCCTCACGGCGGCGAGACGCACATTGATGGTGGAGTGCGCAAGGCCCTTCTGTTCGAGAAAGAAACCGATAGCGAAGGACGACAGTTCGGTTAAATGCCAGACGTGGTTCGGAACAATACCATCCGATAAATTCGTCGATGGCAAGACCGTATGATTCTTGCGAACTGGCTGCGCCGAGCGAGTGAAGAACCGCATTCTTCGACTGCTCCAAATCCGCGAGTCGAAGAATTGTTTTTGCCTTGGAGCGTTTCGATGTCTTCCGATGTGCCATACCGGCGGCCTCCTACGCCGCGCTAGTACGGTGTTCGGTTGGAGGTTAACCGTCGCGAAGCCCGTTTAGCGCTACTAATCTTGGAATCCGCCCGCTAAGGCGCGGCCTGACAAGTTCCACGGAAAGGTCTTCTAAACGATGATACCCTCGGAGTCAGCGAGGGCTTATGTCTGGTAGGCACGCGCTTCGGCTTCTAGCACGGTTGGGCTTCACGGCGGGGCTGCTGGCAGCGGCTATGCCGGCGCTCGCGGCGAAGGGCTCGAAGCCGGAATTCGGAGCTAACGTGCTGATCTTCGATCCGTCGATGTCATCGCAGGTGATCCAGAAGCAGATCGATGCGGGGTATGCGACACAGCAGCACAACGAGTTTGGTCCGCAGCGGAAAGCGCTGCTGTTCCTGCCTGGAAGCTATTCGGTGGACGTACCGGTGGGTTTCTACACAGAGGTAATGGGGTTGGGCGCGTCGCCCGATGCGACGCGGATCGCGGGCAACATGCACGCGGATGCGAACCTGGAGCACAACAATGCGACGACGACTTTCTGGAGAGCTGCGGAAGGGCTCTCGGTAGCGCCGACGGGCGGCAAGATGCAGTGGGCGGTCTCGCAGGCGGTGTCGCTGCGGCGCATGCATGTGCGCGGCGACCTGGTGCTGCACCAGAATCACGGCTGGGCAAGCGGCGGCTGGATGTCGGATTCGGTTGTGGACGGCAATGTCGACTCCGGCAGCCAGCAGCAATGGATCTCGCGCAACTGCGATTGGAAGAGTTGGACGGGCGCGAACTGGAATATGGTGTTTGTCGGCGTGGTGCATCCGCCGGCGGGGGCATGGCCTTCGCCGCCGTACACCAAGATAGCGCAGACGCCAGTAGTGCGGGAGAAGCCGTTCCTACAGGTGAACGCTGCGGGCGAGTTCAGCGTGCGGGTTCCGGAGCTGTCCAGCGACAGTGTCGGGATTACGTGGCGCGGCGGAGAAACAGAGGGAGAAACGATTCCGATTGAGCGGTTTTACATTGCGCGCCCGGATGTGGATACCGCGGATACGATCAACGTGCAGCTTGCTCGAGGCAAGCACCTGATTCTGACGCCGGGGATCTATGAACTAACGGCTCCGATTCGCCTGACGCGACCGCGTACGGTGATGCTGGGGCTCGGCTTTGCGACGCTGCGCCCGGTGAAGGGCACGGCGGCGATGACGACAGCCGATGCGGACGGCATCGAGATTGCCGGACTGCTCTTTGATGCGGGGCCGAGCGAGTCTCCGGTGCTGCTGGATGTGGGGCGGGAGGGAAGCCGGGCGCACCATGCGAACGACCCGAGCGCGTTTATTCTTGCCGCATAATGCATGTACTCTTGCTCACTGATCGGGAAGTACGCTTTGATCGGATTCACCTGCGAAACAGAAGTCAATGCCGTCGTCGGACCGACCAGGTTGCCAATTTGAACTTGCGCGATGCCCGCGATTCCGTCGACTAACGATGTAACGCGAGTGAAGTCGAGATTCAATTGCGCCTGTTCCACTTGGGCCGCAGCGGATTTTACGGCGGCCTTGGCGGCGAGATTCGCTTGGATGTCGTTGTCCAACTGACTCTGAGCAATGGCACGCTCCTTCGCCAAAGGAGTATCCCGGTCCACGTCGAGCTTGGTCTTGCCCAACTGGGCTTCGGCCTGCGCGAGTTGCGCATTGGCCTGGTCTAGCACAGCTTGAAAGGGCCGCGGATCGATCTCGAAGAGAATTTGCCCCTTCCGGACGAAGGAGCCTTCCTTGTAGCTCTGCTTGATGAGATATCCGTTTACTTGCGGTTGGATTTGAGCGTTGACATACCCATCCAACGTCGTGACCCATTCACCGTAGATCGGGACGTCTTGTTGTACGACGCTGACAACTTCGACCTCAGCGGGAGGCGGCGGGGAAGCCGCGTTTGGGTTCCGACAACCCAGAAACACTGAGGAAGCCAGAGCGAGCAAAGCCCAGAGACACAGAAACTTTTCGGGGGCGGCACTTGAATGCCTAAACTGGGGAGTTGTGACATTGAATTTCATGGCTTGAAATTCCTTGCATGCGATCAGGAGTGCGGTGATATCAGGTTCAAGCGGCAGCGGTTGACCACCGCCATCACACCCTGACTATCACAGCGGTACTGTACTCGCTTTCTTGCCAAGCATAAAGGCCGGCCCGCCATTGTGTCGTTGTGCCGTTTGGTTTTCCACGACTGACAGGAGTGGTACGGGAGCACTATACGCGATTCCTGGATATGCACCTTCAATGGTGTTGATGGTTTCCAAGAGTTAGCTGGTGGAGCAGCGTGGGGAGCGAGGTTGCGAATTCGCGAATCAAGTGTGCACATGCGCACATTCGGTCTCGCGTCCAAACGCCAGGTAATTTTCTACCAAATCAGTTTCAATCCAAACTGAATCTGTCGCGCCGTTGATTCTGTGTTTGCCCATTGCGACGGCCTCCAATGCCGCAGGCATTGGGACGACGGAGACCGCATGGGCGATTCAACCGAGGGTGGGGTCGACGGAGTTTTGAGCGCTATGGCCTGATAGCGACAGTTGACTCCTGCAGCTTCGCATATTCCGCCTTCGCTTTTTCAGGACGGTGATGTTGGGGTCGGTGTTGTTCCAGAGGTGAGAAAGTTCTTGTAAGCAGCGAGCGCGCGGATGCCTCCTGCCGGTTTGTCTTAGCGCA
>Ga0185299_10003960_pt1 | contig 18584 bp, 15 predicted proteins | sample PaiPotPPA55metaG_FD_128002 | JGI IMG/M metagenome (GOLD analysis project Ga0185299, IMG submission 128002) | Iron sulfur acid spring bacterial and archeal communities from Banff, Canada, to study Microbial Dark Matter (Phase II) - Paint Pots PPA... ...
CCTGCGCGATGATGCGGGCGCGGGGAGAGACTTCGCGGGTTTCCAGCAATTGGGCCGAAAATGCGGCGAGATCAATCGCCAAAACCGAACCCTGGGTTACCATGGCTTTGGCCCCGAAGTGACGTAGAAACACGACCCACTGGCCGCGGGAGAAGCCCCTCTTGCAAAATTACAGGGCTTCTTCTAAGTTGAGTGACTCTAGCAAAGGGCAACCATGCTGTCAACGCATTGCCGGCAGCCGAAAACATTCAACCAACGGGGGGCGCGTGGATATCGAGGTTCGCAGCCAGGAACAGGTCAAGATCATAAAACTGCGGGGGCGCTTAAGCTTGGGAGAACCGTGCGACCGCCTGCGCGCAACCATTGAAGACCTGCTGAAGGTCGGGGACAACCGCCTGGTCCTCGACCTGGGGGAACTGGCAACCATGGATTCCAGCGGCATCGGTCTGTTGGCACGTTTTTTGACCTCGGCCAAACAACAGGGCGGATCGCTTAAGCTGGTGAACCCGTCCAAATTTGTAGTGCAGACGTTGAAGTTAGTGGGACTGCTGAACCTTTTCGAAGTTTTCGGCGACCCGCAAGCGGCTGCAGCCTCCTTCTAGAATCTAGTCGGCAAATCCCGCCGGTCGCTCGTCAACCACCCCGAATGCGCGCTCCAGCGCGATTCCGGCGCGGGCCGTGGTTCCTTCGTCAAACAGTTTTCCAATCAATGTCACGCCGTGAGGCACGCGGCGCGGCGGAGAGAACTTGGGCAGCGGATTTTTCGGATCCGGCGCCCAGTCGCTGCGCGCCTCCGACACCTCGATGAATCCGGCGCGCAAGGTGAGCGAAGGATGGCCAGTGAAGTTGGTGATAGTGAGCATTTCGTCACGCAACGACGGCACCAACAGTAAATCAACCTCGGAAAACACGCGGGCCATTTCGTTGGCAACTTTGCGGCGGAAGCGGTCGGCCTGCACGAAATCCACTGCCGAAAGAAAACGTGACTGGCGAAAGATGTTGGGCCAGGCGTCGGATACCTGAATTTTTAGTTCATTCAATTTGCCGCTGAGCGTGAGTTCCTCGAATGCGGCGGCGCCTTCGGCGAACAGAATCAGGTCAAGCGAATCGTAGGGCCAGTCGGGAATGGAAACTTCGACTGGCGCCATGCCAACTTTCTTGACGGTTTCGAGAGCCGCGCGGTCCACGTCGGTCGCGGGATTTTCTTTCATCCAACCGGGAAAGTAGCCAACCCGCAAGCCTTGCACTGATGCGGCGACATCGAAGTCGAGCTTGCTGGGAACGCTGGCCAAGTCGCCGGCATCGGGACCGGAGATGGCATGCAACACCAGGATTGCGTCCTCGACACTGCGAGTCATGGGGCCAAGCTTGTCGAGCGACCAGCACAGGGTCATGGCGCCGGTACGAGGAACGCGTCCGTAGGTAGGGCGAAGTCCAGTGAGCCCGCAGCGCATGGAGGGACCAATGATACTGCCGCCGGTCTCACTCCCCATCGCGAAGCCAACCAGTCCGGCAGCGGTAGCTGCACCCGGGCCTGCGCTCGATCCTGACGATCCTTCTTCGAGCAGCCATGGATTCATGGTCTGACCGCCAAACCAGATGTCGTTGAGCGCCAATGCGCCCAGGCTCAGCTTGGCGACCAGCACTGCGCCCGCCGCGTGCAGACGTTTCACTACGGCAGCGTCTTCAGCGGGGACGCGATTCCTGAAAGGCTCCGCGCCGTAGGTGGTGGGGATTCCGGCAGTGTCGAGCAGGTCTTTCGCGCCCCACGGGATTCCATGCAGTGGGCCGCGATATTTTCCTGCAGCAATTTCCTCGTCAGCCTTCTTGGCTTGCGCCAGCGCGAGGCCGGGAGTCAGCGTGATGACGCAACGCAGTTTGGGATCGAATGTCTGCAGCCGCTTCAGGTAGATCTGGGTGAGTTGTTCGGAGGTGATTTTCCGCTGCTCGATCCAGCGCGAAAGTTGGGTCACGGGAGCGAAGGCAATGGTTTCAGGCTTTGAAGGCAGTGGTCCGGGATCAGATTTGCTGCGGATGAATTTATCGCGCTCCGGTAGAGACTTGATTCCGGGCAGCATCGGGTTCCAGCGCGTCGCCGGAGAGAGCCCGGGCTCCAGCGCAATTTTGCGTGGGCCGGTGCGTCGCTCGTAGAGCGATGCCAGATTCGCGCGCCAACTTGCGGCCGCTACCGCGCGCTCACTCTCGGTCAACTCTATCTGGACCAGCTTTTGCGCCTCGGTGAAGGTAGTGGATGAAACCTCGGGTCCGACTAACGGTCCGGTACCAAAGGCCGGTGGCGTCCCGGGTGGCTGGTCTTCAGGATGCTGATCGGGAGGATGCTGACTTTGCGCCTGGCTGTCGAGCGCGGCGGCTGCACCGAGTAACCCCAGAGAAGTTGTTGCCAGGAAATGCCTTCGCGATTTCGCCATGGTTATCTCCCGGACGGCATTGTAGCCGGGCCGCGAGTCTGACGCACCTTCGAGGCAACATTCGTGGCGACCATTCGTGGCGGGCGGAAGCGCAAGGCTGACAGGCCAGGCTGGCGGTCGTGGCCTAGAGACGGCAAACGACTGGTCTTCGGTAATCTGCCATTGCAGCAGAGAGCCGGTCATACTTAGATGTCAGTACTATGCCCTTTGCTCCTCAAATGCACGCCCAACGCCGGGCCCAGCGCGTGCGGTTCGAAGAGGCCACTCCGGTGGTGCTCCGCTACCCGGATGGCCGCCGCTTTTCCGGCCAACTGGAAGTCATTTCCATCACCGGCGGCCTGCTCTGCATCCGTCAGCCGCTGCAGCAGGGTTCTCTAGTCAAATTAATGTTTCTGGCGAAAACCGGTTCCGTGCTTGGCTCAGCAGAAATGTTGAGCCCAGTCGCCTGGGGCCAGCAACCCTTTCGCTTCGTCGCGCTCCACGAGGACGATCAGTCGAGATTGCACGCCGCGATTCAGTTCTCGCTGGAACATACCCGCCGTCAGGATGAGCTGCGAGGCCGGGAACGCGAGCAGATGGAGAAGTTCCGGGCCTGGTAGAGAGTGTTAGTCATAACTTCCCCCGTTCTCCGCCGCCTCCAAAGGCGCCCTTTGATACCCTGCTAGTGTTTGGCGTGTTTGTCGAGCGCGTCCTCAATCGCACTCACTCCCACATAAGGTAGAGACTTGCGGCCGACGGACTTGCCTCGGGCGTCAAATCCTTTCGCATAAATCTCAGTAGCGCTTATCCCGATGGGCACGGATGAGATCGGCAATACCCATTTCTGGTGCCCCCGGGAGGCCCCACGCGGCTGGCAGTTCCGAGCAACTCGCAAGTATCCGGAGAGATTGCTGTACCCGACGGAACTGCACAAATGTTTACCTTCGAAGGGTTCTCGCCACGCACGACAAAACTTGATCCTGAAATGGCGATTGAGCGAACTGATGAGTGCGTGGAGGTTGTCGCGACGGCCGATGTCTGTGCGCCCAACATATTGCCCAGACCGCAAAGCGCTGTGAAGAGACAAGTGATAGAGCCAGTCGAGCGGTGCATACTTCCTAACTCTCTTCTTCCCGCCGTTGCTTGCGAATATCAATCCTAAGCTGCTCGGCTTTCTTGTAAAGATGGCTGCGCTCCAGGCCCAGGATCTTCGCGGCGTTCGTCATGTGGAAATTGGAGCGTTTTAGTTCCGCCAGGATTACTTCCCGCTCGAAATTCTCAACGCGGTCAGACAGCGTTCCTGAACCTAAACTGACGCTGGAACCGTCCGCGCTGGGGGCAAGGACGGAACGAACGGTTTGGGCATCAACTGCGTCGCTGGAAGCCAGCAGCATCAGGCGCTCGACCATGTTGCGCAGCTCGCGGACGTTGCCGGGCCAGGAGTATTCCTGCAGAGCTTGCACCGCGTCCGGAGTGAACGTGAGCGGCTTCCAGCTATTCTGCGCGCAGACTTGCGCTGCGAAGTGCGCAATCAACGCAGGGGTATCATCGCGCCTTTCGCGTAGCGGGGGAAGCGAAAGTGGAAAAACGAACACGCGATGGAATAAGTCCTGGCGGAATTTGCCGTCGCGGACTAGCGCTTCGAGATTTCGGTGTGTTGCAACGATCACGCGGACATCAATGTTGACGGGCTTGGCGGACCCGATGCGTTCGACTTCGCCTTCTTCAAGCACGCGCAAAAGCTTGGCCTGCATGGGCAAAGGCATGTCGCCGATCTCGTCCAGGAAAAGCGTTCCATGCTCGGCTTGCTCGAATTTGCCGATGTGCCTTCCGGCGGCGCCAGTGAATGATCCCTTTTCGTGTCCGAACAATTCCGATTCGATCAGCTCAGATGGAACTGCTGCGCAGTTCAGGGCGATGAACGGGCCTGTCGCCCGCGGGCTCTTGTCATGTAATGTGCGCGCGATCAGTTCTTTGCCGGTGCCGGTTTCGCCGAGGATGCAGACCCGGGTCTCGCTGGCGGCGACGCGGTCCACTTGTGCCATGATTTTCTTCATCGCCTCACCGGCCCAGACGATTTCATGTTTGCCGAGGCGCTGCCGCAGCTGGCGGTTTTCGGATTCCAGACGCTGCAGCTTGAGCGCGTTTTCGACCGTAAGCAGAAGTTTGTCTGTGGAAATGGGCTTTTCGAGGAAATCCAAAGCGCCGAGTTTAGTGGCGCGCACCGCCATTGCAATGTGCGCCTGACCCGACATCATCACTACCGGGGTAGTCACACCCTGCGCTCGCAGGTCTTCGAGCAGCGAAAGTCCGTCTCGCCCGGGCATGACCACGTCGGAAAAAATCATGTCGAAATAATCGGACTTTGCCAGCTCAACCGCTTTGGCGGCATTGTCGCAGACCGTGGCTTCATGACCAGCGAGGCGAAACGCGCGCGACAGCGTGGCCAGAGTGTTGGCTTCGTCGTCCACGATCAGCAGGCTGGCCTTCACGGCTTCTCCTCCCCCGCAGCTTCCGCCGCAGACAGTTTGTCGCGGTTCGCGGGCAACTCGATGATAAACGTTGTGCTGCGGCCCGGCTCGCTGCTGACGCTGATTCTCCCGCCGTGATCGCTGACAATGGATTGCACGATGGCCAGGCCGAGCCCGGTGCCGTGGATCTTGCTGGTGTAATAAGGAGTGAACAAGCGCGCGCATTCTTCTTGAGAAAGGCCAGTGCCGGTATCTGAGACTTCAATGTACGCCGATGCCGGGTCCTGGCGGATCCGCAGAGTGAGGCTTCCGCCTTCGGGCATGGCTTCGATCGCATTCAGCACCAAGTTCGAGAGCGCTCGATGCAGAAGCTCGGGATCGGCGGCAATTGGCTCTTCCGGCGTTTCGTTGGGCTGAAGTTGGTATGTGACCTTCGCCTTGCCGAGTTGCGCCTGATGCAACCTAACGACTTCCTGAACCAACTCGCTCACCCGCACCGCTTGAAAATGAGGCTGTGGCATTTTGGAGAAGTCGCTGAAGCGGCCGATGATCGCCTTCAAGTTTGAAATCTCGGCGAGAAGGGTAGATGCACTCTCGTGAAAAGTCTCGTTGAATTGCTGTTCTCCATGCTCGCGCGCGCGCAGGAGATTCTCCACCGTGAGTTGCAGCGGAAACAGGGGGTTCTTGAGTTCATGAGCAAGGCGCCGGGCCAGTTCACGCCAAGCGGCTACGCGTTCGGCCTGCATCAAACGTTCGCGCTGGTCGAGCAAATCGCGCGTCATGCGGTTGAAGGAATCCGCAAGCTGGCCGATTTCGTCATGCGAGGCGGCCGCCACTTGGGTATTCCAATTGCCTCCCGCTATTTCGCGCGCGGCGTGGGCCAGCTCTTCGACCGGCCGGGTCACCCGCGCCGCCGCCCAACTGCTCAGCAAGACTGCCATCACCAACCCGACGCCCGCGGCAAGAAACGCGGCAGAACGGATCTGTCCGCGCAGTTCGGTGTAAATCTGCCGTGAGCTGCCGACCAGCAGGATGCCCAGCAGTTGCTCGTTTTCTCCAGTAAGCGGGATCGCGTTCACGGTCTCGTCGTCGGCTGAATTCCCAACAGAGTTCCCTTGGGAGCTCCCGTGAACCACGGCATTGGCTTCGCGGTTACTTTGGTGCACCTGGTGAATCAGGTGCGCGAATTCCTGAGGATTGGTTGTCGAGTCGGTGGCGCTGATCAAGTGGTCGGGAAGAAAATTCTCGTGCTCCAGATTTTCGTACAGCAGGACACGCATTCCGGCGGGCAGCTCAAGGCTGGCGAGAAAGCTCTTGTCCAAGCGAATCCCGCCGATCACGTAAAGTTTGCGGTCTCCTGCCGCGATGGTGCGAATCGCAAACAGACCAAGAGCTGGCCCGGCTGGCGTTTCTTCCTCCTTTAGAAACGGATTGGCGGGCGGAGTTCTGGTCACGAGTGATTCTTTATATCCAAACTTGGCGGGCCACTGGGCGGAGGAAATGATGGTGCCGCGGTCATCGGCGAACTCTAGAAAATCCAGTTGCTGGGTTTCGGCGATGGTCTGCGCGCCGTCCAGAAAAACACTGTAATCGGGGGCAGGGCGGGCGGCAGCAACGGCAATGCGACTGCTTTCGGAAGTGGCGGCGATGGCTTGAATCTTGCGGCTGACGTCTTCGCCGCGGCGAGAGAACTCGCGGCGGAACTGGGCGACTAGAGCGGCAGTGCGCTCATCATTGGCGCGGTCGAAGGCACGTCGCGCCATGGCGGAGACGATTATAGTGACAGCTGCCACCGACACCAGGACCGTCAGCGCGAACAACAGAAGCAGCCTCTGGCGGAGGCTCATGGCCTTTCTCCGGACAGCCAGACGTTGCTGACCTGCCAGGTTCCGTCCGCGAGAATGTTCCAGTCGTGAACATTCGGCCGCAGCGCAACTGCGCTTCGCAGGTGGAGCAGGGGAATCACGCGATGGAATTGCAAAGCAGCTTTTTCGGCGGAATAAAGTTCGCCGATCGAACCGTTGCCGAGTTTTGGTTGAGGAAGCTGCAAAGCCTTGGCCAACTCGTCGAGGGCAACATGCGGGTCGGAAGATGCGAGCGGGGTTCGCAGCAGGCGCAGATCGGCACTGCCGGTGCTCGTCAGTTGTAGGGTGATCCCAACATCGCGAGCATTTAGCAAGACGCGTTCCGCAATCACGCGCGCCATGGGGTCGGATGCGTCATATCCCAGCGTCCAGTTGGGAAGGTGTTTCGACTGCATTCGCTCCGCTCGAGCGTGTTCGGTGTTTCCGCCGGCTGCGAAAACGAATGCGTATCCGGACAACCAATTGGGAAGAAGCGCCCCGGTTGGCTCTCCTCCGGCCTGGAGAACAACGTTATTGACGGCGGCGGTATCGATGCTCAAGGCCAGGGCAATGCGCGCGTGAGTCTCATCTTCCGAGCGGGGGTCGCGGCCAAAGACCAGGGCCATCAACTCCTCGGGCTGCGAACTCATCACTATGCGGTTTTCGGACCGGGCGCGGTGGATGTTCTCAGGTGCGAGTTCGATCACGTCGGCTTTGCCGAGGTCCAGCGACAGCACCTGGTCACGATCATTCTTGCCGAAGTCTAGCTGGACGGAATCCAGAAATGGCCGGCCGCCCCAGTATTGTTCGTTGGCGGCGAGAGTGGCGTGTTTCCCGGCGTCCCATTGCGCGATGGCGAACGGTCCGGTGCCGCTGAGTTTAGCACTATCGCCCCGGCGGACAATGCTGTTGCGCGCCAGCGCCAGATCGGCCGGCAGGTCGGGAGTGGCGGATTCAGTTTCGATCATGATCACATCGCCGGTGGAGATCACTTTCCATTCCGGATTGCTATTTCGCAACGATGCGGCGACCGTGCCCGAGTCGAGAGGAGTGCCATCGTGAAAACTGACACTAGCGCGAAGAGAAAAGCGCCAGCGCTGGCTGCCGGGATCGGATTGCCACGAGGTGGCAAGCAGCGGTTGCGGACGGCCACGGTCGTCGAGAGCGACCAGAGTTTCGAAAACCAGTCGCGACAAACTTGCAGGGGCGCCCGGGGCTGCGGGATCCAGAGTTTGGGGCGTCTCTTTCATCGCCAGACGGAGGACGCCGCCGTAATGCGGACGCGACTCGGCCAACGCCCTCGTTGGCGTGGCTCCGAGCCAAAGCAGGCTACTGACCGCAAGTAAGAGTGAGCTGCACCGCTTCATAGTTGCCCGTTTCCGAATCACGAACCACGGCAGTCGCGCTGTCGCCGTTTCGCGCCGTCCATAAGGAAGTTAGATCTCCGTTCAACTGCAGGGCCTGACTGACCGCCACGGGTTCGCGGTCGGCGAACTCGAATGCCTGCACGGAATCATCTTTGCCACTGCCGGCGGAAGTAGCCAGCACTTGCCAATCCTGGCGACAAGGGGCGTGGACTGCGGCAATGTCACTGCCCCAGTGGATGCTGCCCTCGATCTGGTGATTCATGCCGTCGAGCAAATGCAACTGGCCATCGACTCCAGCAAAAATCCAGAGCGCGTACTTGCCTCGAGGAAGCGCGCCCGCGGAATAAAACGCTGGGGCTGACTTTTGCTGGCCGACGCCAGGAACCAGCGCGCCAGTAAAGAAATTGCGCGCCGGAGCAAAAAAGCCGGAGACGCCGAAGTCTTCGGTCTGCAAGGGCCAGGGATCATCACTGCGCGAACAATTCAACGTTAAGGGGGAAGCTTTGGTGCTGCGGCAAATCAGGCCGGGCAGGTAAGCGTCGAAGAGATGGTCATTGCGCAGTACAATCCTCCCGTGGGCATCGCGGGGCAGCGGGCGGTCGTGGTTGATGGCAAGTGGCGATCCGGGAATCCAGTGTCCATCTCTAAATTCATGGACGGTGACGGCATTTTCGCCGAGCACCAGCATCCGCCGTGGATTGCCTTCGAGAATGGCGGCGTCGAGGATGGGCTCGGGCTGTGAGACCAGTTGGGTTGCGTGGAGCGCGAGAGGCGGAACACTCTGCGCGTTGATGGCAAAATCTGGCCGTGGCGTCGCTATGATAGCGATGCTTGCGTCATTGTTACCCTGCTGGATTTCGGCAACCCAGACGTAATTTTGGAAGCTCTCGGAAAGTGTGACATGCACCATGGCGGCAGCCTGATCGGGCTCGAACACTCGTACGCCCGAATCAGCCAGGGAAGCAGTGAGTCCGCGGCGAATTTGATCCGCTTCGGATGGACTAAGCGAGGACCGGTTGGTGACTTCGAGGGCGACAACTCCGGGCCCGGTGGTGGCGGAGATCTTTTCGGCCAGTTGAGCCTCGGGGCGGCGCCAATCGGCGGCAATCGCCACTTGTGAGAATAGAACCAGCAGACACCAAGCCCAACGCAGGCGTGAAGAAGTGCAGACCATTTCAGGATTGCGCGCATTATAAACTGCAGTGGCCAGTGGGCAGTGGGCGGTGATCAGTTCGTTATCCCGGGTCGATGCGTTCCTCCTGGAACTCTTCACTTACCACTGACCCCTACCCACTGCCGACTTCCATACAGACACCGGCTTCCGCTACTTCTCCTTCGCTTGGTCGGCTTCGCCCCCGTGGTTCGCCATGTTCATGCTTTTCAGCACGTCGTTGGCGAAGAAGAATTTGCCGTCAGAGGGCACCATCATGATCTGCAGTTTGTCAGATAGTTTCTCCGCGACGATCTTGTTGATCAGCAACGGGTTCCCCTTCAGGATCGCGCCTTCGTTCCTCATGCGTTCCGCGTCGGCAACCGCGGTCACACGAATGCGGTCGGCTTCGGCAAGCAGCTTGCGACGCTCCATCTCGGCCTTGCTGTCGAGCACCTTGGCCTGGGCCATGGCTTCGGCATTTTTCACCGTGGCCTGGGCATTCGCTTCAGCGTTTTCGACGGTTGCTTCTTTTCGGGCTTCGGCCTCGAGCTTGCTCTCTTCGATCTGCTTCTGCTTCAGCGGGAGCGTGTACTGCATGGCGTCGGCCTCGGCTTTCGCCTCAAGGACTTTGACTTGTGCGTTGCCTTCGGCCTGCTTCACCTGCTGAGCTTTGGTGGCCTCGGCTTCCAGTTCGGAGATTCGGACTTGCTTTTCCTGAATTTCGGTTTGCACGCCCATCTGATCATTCTGCTGTTCCTTCAGCAGCAGGCTTTCCAGGCCTTTGGCATATTCGGGCGGAAGCTGGATGTCGCGCAGCATGACTTCTTTCACGATGATGCCGTCAGCGGCTAGTTTCTGCGTGATCTGATCGGCGGCTTTCTTGCGGATCTCCTCGCGCTTAGTGGCAAAGACGTCGCGCACCGTGTAATTGGGAACCAGTTCACGCCAAGCGCTGGCTACCACGGGTGGAACGATTTCTTTCTCAACGGGCTGGGGAAGGTTGGCCTGGATATAGTCAAGATGTTTAGGATCGAGGCGGTAACGGACGGTGATCGCCAGGCCGATGATCAGTCCTTCCTTGGCCTGCACCCGCAGAGGCTCGGCGGCTCCGGCTTGCTTGGCTTCCTTGTCACTGTTCTCAAGTTCGCCGGTAGTGAAGAGCTGGTCGCGGGTGTCAAACAGGACGACATTATCCGCGAGCGGAGTTACGAAGTGCGCGCCGGGATAAAGCGTTCCGGGGAGGGTGCCCCTGGTCTGGCTGACGAGTACGCCCGCTGTTCCGCTGGGGACGACCACGATGCCGTAAGACAGAAGAATCGGGACCCAGGCGAGCAACGCCAATGCGATCGCGTTGCGCCAGTCCTGACGCCAATGAATTTCGGGCGCGTCCGGGACCGCGGCCGTAGCGGCGGTCGCGAGTGCTTGCTTGTGCTTTGCGGCAAGGTAGAAATCGCGAGCCAGGATTGCGACGGCTGCCGCGATCATCCCGGCTCCGCCCCATAACAGAACGTACCTGAGGAAAACCATAACGTTTCTCCTTAAAACTTAGCGATGACTCCAAAGCTTATTTAGCGTTGATGTCCGGCTTTGACCCTTACCGGCTGAGGGGTAAAGAAAATCCGGAAAACCTGGCCGAAGATCATCTCTTCAACTAAGAGCGCTACTGCTACCGAGAAGACGAGGCCAGCGACCACTGCCATGAAAGAAATGATGAGTTGCATGTGAGTTGTCCCTTCGTGCTGGGAATGGAGTGGCAATCCGCCGTCCAAGTACATGTTATTGATGGGACTAGGCTTAGAGGAGCGCCTCTGCTGGATCATGTGTTGGGAAAAACACAATGTGTCAGGATGGGGGTAGAGGGGATCTAGGACGATGGCCTCTGCGACTGCACTTGGGCCGGTCCGCTCCATACGATTTCCTCAAGGCTGAGAGGTTAGAGTAGAGTCAGCTTTTGCATCCAAAAGGGCTTTGCTCCGCGGGAACTCAAACATCAAAGATTCGGGGAAAGAGAATTGCCAACCAAAGACGGGCTTTGGTACAAGGACGCGGTCATTTATCAGGTCCACGTCCGCGCGTTTTACGACAGCACGGGCGACGGAAATGGAGATTTCCGCGGGCTCGCGCAGAAGCTCGACTACCTGCAAGACCTGGGCATCAATGCCATCTGGCTCATGCCGTTCTTCCCTTCGCCTTTGCGCGATGACGGGTACGACATTTCTGATTACCGGTCGGTCCATCCCACTTACGGCACGCTGGACGATTTCAAGCTGTTTCTTGATGCCGCGCACCAGCGCGGGATCCGGGTGATCATCGAAATGGTGCTCAATCACACCTCTGACCAGCACCCGTGGTTTCAGGAGTCGCGTAGCGCACGGGAAAATCCCCGGCGCGATTGGTATGTGTGGAGTGACTCGGACACGAAATATAAGGCAGCACGGATTATTTTTCTGGACACCGAGCTTTCAAACTGGGCCTGGGACCCGGTTTCGAAGCAATACTACTGGCACCGGTTTTTCAGTCACCAGCCTGACTTGAATTATGACAATCCCAAAGTCCGCGAAGAGATGTGGGACGTGATGCGGTTCTGGCTGGAGATGGGGGTTGACGCGTTCCGTCTGGACGCGGTGCCCTATCTGGTGGAGCGTGAAGGCACCAATTGCGAGAACCTTCCTGAAACCCACGGTGTGCTGAAAGACCTGCGAGCGCGGCTGGATAAAGAGTTTCCTGGCCGCATGCTGCTGGCAGAGGCCAATCAGTGGCCTGCGGATCTGCGCTCGTATTTTGGAATTGGCGACGAGTTCCATATGGCGTTCCATTTTCCGCTGATGCCCAGAATGTTTATGGGAGTGAAACTGGAGGACCGGAAACCGATTACTGAGATTCTGAAGCAGACGCCGGAAATCCCTGAAGCCTGCCAATGGTGCCTGTTCCTGCGCAACCATGACGAACTGACGCTGGAAATGGTCACCGACATGGAACGCGATTACATGTATGACGAATATGCGCGTGACAAAGCGATGCGGCTGAATCTGGGGATCCGGCGGCGACTGGCTCCTTTGCTCGATAATGACCGCCAGCGGATCGAGCTGATGAACGGGATGCTGATGTCGCTGCCGGGCACTCCGATCATCTATTACGGCGATGAAATCGGCATGGGCGACAATGTGAACCTGGGCGACCGCAACGGGGTGCGCACTCCAATGCAGTGGGATGGAGGCTGGAATGGCGGCTTTTCGGCGGCTGATCCCGAAGCCCTATATTCACCACCGCTGCTGAATCCGGTGTATGGCTACCAGGTCATCAACGTGCACTCGCAAAGGCGTTTCGATCACTCGCTGCTTTCGTGGATGAAACGGCTGATCCGGGTCAGGAAGTCCTGCGCGGCGTTTGGGCGTGGATCAATTGAGTTTCTGTATCCAGCAAATCATCGGGTGCTGGCTTACGTACGAAAGCTGGGAAATGAGACGATCCTAGTGGTGAACAATCTTTCCAGCGCAGCGCAAGCGGTGGAACTGGATTTGAAGGCCTACCGCGGAAATATTCTGGTAGAGATGTTTGGCAGAAACATTTTTCCGCGCATTGGAGATTTGCCGTATTTGCTGACTATGGGGCCGTATCAGTTTTATTGGTTTCGATTAAGGAAGGTGTAGCTGCTAGCCACTAGCTATTAGCTTCTAGCAATCTGGTTTCGCCTAGAAGCTAGAAGCTAGGAGCTACTCTGCCCGAAGCAAGCATACTTTCGGATAACTTTATCCGTGAGCTGATCAACGTTGGCCAGGTGGACATCCTGGTTGCCGTGCCTACCTACAACCACGGTCAGACGGTGGGGCCGGTGGTGCAGGCGGTGCGCGCCGGTCTGCTGCAATACTTCCCGCGAGCGCGCGCGGCGATTATCAATGCCGATGGCGGATCGACTGATGGTACTCAAGACCTGGTACGCGCGGCCTCGATCAATGACGCGAGTGTTTCGTCCAATGTGCGCGCGCTGCGCACGTTGCACAGCATCAGCACGCAATATGAAGGCGGCCCAGCAAACGGGACCGCGCTGCACGCGATTTTGGCGGCCGCGGACTTGCTGCAAGCTCGGGCCTGCGCGGTGGTATCGCCGGAATCCACCACCCTGGAGCCGCAGTGGATCGAACGGCTGTTGCGTCCGGTGCTCAGCGACGGCAAGGACATGGTGTTGCCGGTTTACCGGCGCCATAAATTCGACGGATTACTGATTCAGAACCTCGCATACCCAATGACTCGGACGGTTTATCGGTGCCCGGCACGTGAACCGTACCCCGCCGATTTCGGGTTTTCCGGAGCCCTAGGCAGCCACTTTCTGGCTCAGGACATCTGGCAACACGCACAAGGACGAAAAGGCACCGAGTTGTGGCTTACGCTGCTGGCGCTAGTGGAGAGATTCAAAGTGGTGCAATCGTTTGTCGGCACCAAAGCGCGACTGGAGAATCCACGGTTGGATCTGGTGAGCGCGATGCGCGACACTGCGGGGACTTTGTTTTCTTCGATGGACACGTTCGCTTCGGCTTGGATCTCAGGGCGAGAGCCGTTGGAGGCTCCGTGCCAGGGCTGCGAGCCGGGCGGGGATCTGGAGCCGCTGCGGCTGAATCGTAAACGGCTGTATGAGGCGTTCAGGTTGGGTGCGTCAGAACTCGAGCCGGTGTTTCTCTCCATTCTTTCGCCCGAGACCCATGGCGGAATCCGGCAGTTGGCATCAACGACAGAGGATAACTTTGTCTACTCTGGCGAGCTTTGGACACGAACCGTTTATGAATTCGCGGCGGCATACCACAAGGTGGTCATTGACCGCGATCACATTGTGCAGGCGCTGGTGCCATTGTTCCGTGGCCGGGCATTCACATTCTTGACTGAGAACCAGAACGCCTCTACGGAAGAATTCGAAAGCAACATCGAAGCATTGTGCCAGACATTCGAGAACGAGAAGCCGTACCTGCTTAAGTTGTGGGACGGCGGGAAGTGAGGTTGTTTATGTGGCGAGATTTTATTGCTGAGTCAGGCAGAACCATGGACGAGATTTTACGGAGCGTGGCCCGGTTCTTGCCACGATTCCTGGAGATGCTGGCCATTGTCGTGGCGGGCCTGGTGATCGCGCTGGTTTTGAAATATCTGCTGCGCAGCCTGTTGCGGATCACGCGCATCGACAAACTGTCAGAGCACACGGGCGCTGCCAACCTGCTGCGCGGCGCGGCTCTACCGTCGCTGAGCGAACTGGTGAGCCGTTTCGTGTTCTGGCTGGCCTGGTTCGGTTTCATCTTGCTTGGCATCAGCGTGCTGGGAGTGGTGGGAATTGAGCAACACGTCACCAGCTTCTTCGGTTTCCTCCCCCGGCTTTTTGTGGCGTTGTTCATTTTGTTTTTCGGACTGCTAGCGGCAAGCTTCTTTTCCCGCGCCGCTTTACTCAGCGGAGTGAACGCCCAACTGCCTTCACCGCGCCTCATCAGCTGGGCAGTCCGGACGATGATCATTCTCTTCGTTGTCTCTATGGCATTTGAGGAGATCGGCGTCGGCTCGCGTACGGTGATTGTGGCATTCACGCTTACGTTCGGTTCGCTGATGCTGGGGCTGGCCCTGGCTTTCGGCTTGGGCGGAAAGGAACTGGCGCGGAAATATCTGGAAAAAAGGTTTGGAGAGCAGTTTCGCGAGGACCACAGCAAGGAGAGAGAAGATGAGCTTTCTCCGCTGTAGAGCACCAAGTGGGGACGGGTCCTCCCCCCCCGACGAGGGCGCCCTGGGCTGCACATTTAGCTCTTGATTGTTTTCGAAGATTCGTCCCACCACACCGCAGCCTTGCGGAAGTACGACTCGTTCGCCATGTGACAAGCCAAGGCGGCGTGATGTCCGAAGACGGCATCTTCGGTCACCGGCTTACGCGTCTTGACCGCCTGGAAGAAGTTCCAAAGGTGCGGCTTTAGTTCATCGAACTGGACGCTTCGGAAAACGACACTCTCAGGCACGGGTTCGTGGCCCGGGGGGGCGTCGTGTTCGTCGTGCCATTGCTTGACGTAAGGATCGCGCAGGGCGCGCGGGAAGCTGCTGGCATACCAACTTGGCGACTCATCTTTCCCTGATTGCGGCGTGAAAGTGACCTGGTCGCCGCCGATATCGAGAATGCCTTTTGAGCCCATGAAGCGATAAGTCTCAGGCGTGTCGGTCCCGAGGTTCAGGCGCAAATAAACCGGGTTCTGGCCGTATTGGAAGAGAGTGGCGTGTACGTCAGGCATGTTGCGCCCATCGTTCCAGCGCAGGATTCCTCCCATCGCCATCGCCCGCTTGGGGGGCTCGTTGATGCTGAGCACATACATCATTCCGCTCATCAGGTGAACCAGTAGGTCGCCGGCCACGCCGGTGCCGTATTCTTTCCAACAGCGCCAGCGGGCAAAAATGTTGGGATTGAAAGGCACCTTGGGGACGGTTCCCTGCCAAGTGTCCCAGTCAAGATTCTGCGGTGAAAGGTCTGGAGGCGGCGGATATTCCCAGGCGCCATTGGGATCATTGCGGCCGAGCGTGCCTTCGACCATCATAAGATCGCCAAGCGATCCCTGCTGCACCAGTTCGCGAACTTTGGCCAGGAGCACAGAACTCACGCGCTGCGATCCGATCTGAACGATGCGCCCGGTCTTCTTTTGGGCGGCGACCATTTCTAAGCCGTCGGCGGGACTGTGCGACATCGGCTTCTCGCAGTAGATATCCTTGCCGGCGCTGACAGCGTCCACCACGATCTGCTTGTGCCAGTGGTCGGGAACGGCGGCGACGACGCAGTCAATCTCTTTGTTGGCGAGGAGATCCTGGTAGCGCCGGGTGACGGGCAGCGTGGGCGAATTCGTAAGTTCGCGCGAGAGGGTGTGGCGGCCGTCGTAGAGATCGCAAGCGGCGGCACATTCCACTCCCGGCAACTGGATTGAGGATGGCAGCAAATTAGACCCCTGCATTCCAATCCCGACCATACCGAAGCGGACACGATCGCTGGGAGCCACAGCCCGCGGTATCGCCCAGAGCGGATCGGGATCCAGAAAGATTGTCTTGGCCGCGAGAGTTGCGCCAGCGGCGGTGGCGGTCAATCCCAGAAAGGTTCGGCGAGAAGTTTGCATAACAGGCCTCCGATTCTATTCAGTGACCTCTCAGTCTTCTGCGGGGAACGTTTTTCACCACAGAGGGCACAGAGGTTCACCGAAGCGAGCAGGTGCTGGAATTCATTTCTTCAGCATTTTGACTGCAACTTCTTTGAAGAACACTACGTCGTTGTCGCTGTGGTTCTGCAAACCGATATAGCCGTCGTTGGGCCGGGTCCCACGCTGCGGCTCGAAGCTGAATTTGCGCTCCGGAACCGGGTCGCCTTCGGTATAGTCCGAAACTTTCACGCCGTTTAGCATCACGATGGTGCGCGGGCCGTCGAGGGCGATTTCCATGGTGTTCCACTCGGGGCCGGGTTTGCCGGTGCGCGCCAGCGGCTTGGTGAGCGAGTAGAGCATTCCGGTGATGTGGTACTCGTCCTCGCCGGGAGCTTCGTTGTCAATTTGGACTTCGTAACCGTAATGGACCGGCATCCATTCCTCGCGCGGCTCGATCGGGATGCGTATAAAAACGCCGGAGTTATCGTTGTGGTCGCGCATCTTAAAGACCACCCGAATGACGCAATCGCCCAATTTGCCGCCCGTCCAATAGAGAAGGCCCATGCCGCCATGGGTGCGAATCAGGCCATCGTCGACGGTCATGGAGCCGGGGCCGACGTGCTTCCAGCCGGTCAGGTCTTTGCCATCAAAGAGTTGCTTCCATTCTTCGGTTTGAGTTTGCGCGGGAGCGAGAGCAGGGAGCGCAAGAAGGGTCAACAGGAGGATCCAGCGGTGCATAATAAATACCTCGAAGCTCGCCATGTTACACCAGATCGTAAAGACAGATAATCGGGGTTACCCGGGGTGCACCGAAGTTCATGAAATTGGCATCAAACCAGCTATAATTGGCAAAATCGGGTGGCTGTACACGTCCTGAGGCTAAACAAGGTCGCCCTCGAAATTCGGAGTCTGATGTCCACCAAAATCAAGACAGCCATACTTGTTGTATCCGCAGGCGTTCTGCTGTTTTCACTGGCAGGCGGAATCGGCATCGGCGGTGTCCGCGCCTCCAACGATGGCGCTTATCGCCAGATGGAAGTTTACAGCGAAGTGCTTTCACGAGTGCGCAGCGAGTACGTGGAAGATCCGAACCTTCCGCTGGTGACTGACGGAGCATTGCACGGGCTGCTCGAGTCACTCGACTCGAACTCCAGTTATCTGAATGCCCAGCAGTACAAGGATTACAAAGCCAGCAAGACTAATGCCCGTGGCGACGTTGGCGCGGCGATTTCAAAGCGCTTCGGTTACGCGTCGATTGTCTCGGTGATTCCGGGTGGGCCAGCGGACAAAGCGGGAATGCAGGATACCGACATTCTTGAAGCTATCGAAGGCAAGAGCACGCGCGAGATGTCGTTGGCGCAGATCCATGGTCTGCTTTCCGGCGAGCCTGGCTCGAATGTGAATCTTTCTGTCGTCAGAGCCCGCCGCGCGGAGCCACAGAAGGTCGTGGTTACACGCGATGTAGTGACCATTCCGGCGGCCGAGGACAAGATGCTGGAAGACGGTATCGGCGAAATCCGCGTGGACGCACTCCCTAAGGGCAAATCTCAGGAGATTGCGGCCAAGATCAAGACCTTGCAAAAGTCGGGCGCGAAAAAGCTGATCCTCGATCTGCGCGATTGCGCCGAGGGCGAAGAATCCGAAGGAATCGCGACCGCAAATCTGTTTCTGAACCACGGCACCATTACTTATCTGCAAGGGCAGAAGTATCCTCGTGAGGCCTTCAACGCCGATCCGGCGAAGGCGATAACTACGTTGCCGCTGGTGGTGCTGGTGAACAAAGGGACTTCCGGCGCTTCCGAGGTAGTGGCTGCCGCGGTGCTCGAAAACGCGCGCGGTGATGTTGTGGGCGACAAAACATTCGGCGACGGATCGGTGCAAAAGCTGATTGAGTTGCCGGACGGCGGCGCACTGATTCTTTCCATCGCGAAATATTATTCGCCGCAAGGCAAAGCCATTCAGGATGCGGCAGTAACTCCGAACGTCCTGGTTGCCGACACTACCGAGGATGCTGCGGTACCCGACGAAGATGAGAATGCGGCGCCTCCTGACACGGAAAAGAGAGAGAAATCCTCTCCTGAACACGATGAACAACTGCAGAAGGCGATTGCAGTTTTGAAGAGCCGGCAAGGATAATCTTTCACCGCCGTGCTCAGAGCCGCAGAGAAAACCAGAACAGGAGAATATCTCCTTGATCTTGACTTC
>Ga0185299_10003961_pt1 | contig 18580 bp, 20 predicted proteins | sample PaiPotPPA55metaG_FD_128002 | JGI IMG/M metagenome (GOLD analysis project Ga0185299, IMG submission 128002) | Iron sulfur acid spring bacterial and archeal communities from Banff, Canada, to study Microbial Dark Matter (Phase II) - Paint Pots PPA... ...
CCTGCGCTCAGTTTCGGCAATCGCCGAGTCTCTATCCAAAACTCTTTTTGCTTCTCAGCTTCCTTCCTCTCGAACACCCTACCCTTATAACAAAAAACCACCGGGTTTTTCAACAGTCTGCTAGGCTAGCTTCGAAGGAGCGGCATGCTTGAAGTAAACAATTTAACCGTGAAGTTCGTCGGTGAGGGAGAACAGCTCACCGCCGTCGACTCAGTTTCCTTCACCGTCGGCGATGGCGAGACGCTCGCGGTAGTGGGTGAGAGTGGCAGCGGAAAAAGTGTAACGGCACTAGCGTTAACCAGGTTGTTGCCGGAGCCGCCCGCCTACATTTCCGGGGGCGACGTGCTGCTTGACGGCGAGTCGATTCTGGCCAAATCCCCACGCGCTCTGCGCGGGATCAGAGGCCGGCAAATCGCTTATATTTTCCAAGAACCAGCAACCAGCTTAAACCCGGTTTTCTCAATCTACGAGCAGCTGGCGGAGACCTTGCGGCGGCATCGGCCCTCGGTAAAGAATGTGCGCGAGGAAGTCGTTTATTGGCTTGATCAGGTGGGAATTCGTGAGCCGGATAAACGCATTCGTGATTACCCATTCCAGCTGAGCGGTGGAATGCAACAACGAGTCATGATCGCGATGGCTCTTTGCACGCGCCCTAAAATTCTCGTCGCGGATGAACCAACCACGGCTCTCGATGTCACCGTACAACGGCAAATTTTGGACCTGTTCCGAGAGCTTAAGCTCCGCTTCGGGATGTCGATTATCTTAATCACGCATAATTTCGGTATCATTCGAGGTTTGGCCGACAAAGTGGCTGTTATGTACCGGGGCAAGCTACTGGAATTCGGCGAATGCGCCGCCGTTCTAGAGACCCCTCGGCATCCCTACACGCGAGCGCTAATCGATTGTGTCCCCCGACTCGGCGCCGGCCTACGCCGCCTAAAAACGATCGAGCGAAGCTCGCCTTAGGCTGGCTTCGCATGACAGATGACAAATGACAAATGACAAATTGCGCGGGCGCGAAGTCAGGATCGACCAGAAGGATCTGTCATCTGTCATTTGTTATTTGTCATTCGAAACGAGCCTAAGGCGAGTTTCGATGGGCGGCCGCAACGGCGACATACTTGGCGGCCATTCGGGGTAACGCGGCGGTTTCTTCCGCTTCCAGAGATCGGATCACTTTTCCGGGGGAACCTAATACTAACGAACCAGGCGGAATCTTGGTGCCCTTGGTGACTAACGTATGGGCTCCGATAATTGAGTCAGAACCGATCTCCGCGCCGTCAAGGATGATTGCACCCATGCCGACCAACACTCGATCGCCAATGTGGCAGGCGTGAATCACGGCTCGGTGTCCACAGGTAACATCATCGCCGATCTGTACAGAATAATCGTCGGCCACATGGAGAACACAGCCATCCTGGATATTGGTTCGCCGCCCGACAACAATTTCGTTGATATCAGCCCGAATGACGACCTGAAACCAGATGCTGGAATGCTCGTCGACAGAAACTGCGCCGATTACATCGGCGGTGCGAGCCACGAAGACTGACGGCGCAAGTTTGGGCTGCTGGTGAAGAAAACGCTGCCAACTAGCGAAGATCTTTTCCTCGGGCATAATATCTAGACTAGTTAGTATAGTTATATTGAGACGCTCAGAAACAGTGCATACAACCTATCGTCTACCCCAGAATAGCTCGAGTTCAGCCTCTGGAGAAGGTTTCGGCCGGTCAATCCAAGAGAAAAAAGCGGTTTTCAGGTCATTAAATGGTGGTTCTGGATTGACAAACGGACTCGATTCCGATGAAAAAAGGGAAAGCGTGGGCGCATGCGCTCAGCGGCCTGACAGGTGGTCTAGGAGCCGATTGCCAATCCAGCCATCCATTTTCATGAACAAAGTAGAGCTAGTCGAAGCGGTTAAGAAACAGCTCGGTTCCGAAACGAGCAAAGCCGACGCTGAAAAAGCGGTTACGGCTGTAATTCATTCAATTAAGGCGGGTGTAAAGAAAGACAAGATGGTCCAACTCGTTGGTTTCGGGACGTTCAAAGTGGTGGAGCGGAAGGCACGAAAGGGCGTGAACCCAAAGACGCTGCAACAAATTAGAATACCGAAATCGAAGACGGTCAAGTTTGTGCCCGGAAAGGATTTTAAAACTAAGGTTTAAGCTTAGATGGTAAATTAGGGTACTTGGTTTCCCCCCGTGACCGAGAAAACCCGTTTGGCCCTCGTGCCGAACGGGTTTTCTCCCATCTAGCCGCGAACACGGAGATTTTTGATCCTCGTTAAAAAGTTTACTCCGTGGTCTCTGTGTCTCTGTGGTGCAAACTTGGTTTTCCTTCGCGTCAATTGGTAGTCTCGTCGCGCCGTAGGCTTGGCGAAGGCGGATCCATTTGCGGTTGATTTTCCGGATTTGGTTGCGCTGCTGCCGCGATGCAGGCTTTTCTACTCACAATGTCGAACGTGATTCTTACTGCGTCGGAGATGCAGGAGCTGGAACAACGCGCCTTCGGGGAGGGAGTTGACCAGGAAGGTTTGATGGACCTGGCAGGCATCGGCATTGCCAGGCAGATTCTTCGCCATGAAAGCCGTCGAGGAATTTGTATCCTTTATCTCGGGAAAGGAAACAATGCGGGCGACGCTCTGGTAGCCGGTTCGGTCCTGCAGAATGCCGGTTGGTCGGTTCTGGCCCGATTCAGCGATCCACCGGAGAAGTTAGGGCCGTTGCCGCGTAAGAAGCTGCGGGCGTTTGGATCTCCTCCACGCCACTTCCAAGGCGATGCTGCCAGCATTTCCCGGAAGCTTCCCGTGATCTTAGTCGACGGAATCTTGGGCATCGGCTCTCGCCCCACTCTTGGCCCGGAACTGAAAACGATGACTCAGGAAATGAATCGTTTGCGGTCCTCTCTGCGAGCGAACACTTATGCTGTCGACGTACCAACCGGGGTGACCGAGGAAGGCGTCGATGCCGATGCGGTGATTGCTGATCTCACGGTTACCATCGGATTCCCAAAAAAATGCCTCTTTCGGGATGATGCCACTAACTTCGTTGGTAAGATTCACTGTATCGCTTTGGACGCGCTCAGTGAGCGGTTAGTGTACGACAAGGATCGTGACCGTTTCATCGATACTGACGATCTTCGTGGCCTGGTTCCAAGACGTAGGTTCGACTCACATAAAGGCGATTTCGGTCGAATCGGGGTGGTCGCAGGTTCCTTGGGCTTCGTCGGCGCCGGTGTACTCTGTTCCTTATCGGCTGTCAGAGCCGGCGGCGGGTTAGTAACGCTTTATACGATGGCAGACGATAGCTATCCGTTGTTGGCCGTTAAAGCGGTGCCCGAGGTTATGGTGAAGCCCATTCACGACTACCGGCAGGTGCTCGATGATCGATTGACCGCGATCGCGATTGGACCCGGCCTCGGAACTGCACATGAGACCCCGGTCTTGGAAATCGTACGAGATTTCGACGGTCCTATGGTGGTGGACGCCGACGCGCTAAATCTGGTTTCTCATCAGATCGACACCCTGGCGAAAGTTGCCGGACCCCGATTGCTGACACCGCACCCAGGCGAGATGAGTCGGCTTTGGCCAGCCGGCACGGGCTCTAGGGTTGAGACCATGCGAGCTTTTACCAATCAATTCGAGGTCACGCTTCTGCTCAAGGGAGCGCGCACCCTGATCGGACAGAAGGGAAAACCTTTGTCCTACAACGCAACTGGGACTCCCGGCATGGCCACGGGCGGATCCGGAGACATTCTTACCGGGGTGTGCGGAGCCCTGCTCGGACAGCACTTGGAACCCTACGATGCCGCCAGGCTGGGCGCGTGGTTGTGCGGCCGAGCCGGAGAGCTTTCCCTAGAATCCGAGTCGGAAGAATCGATGCTTCCTAGTGATACCTTACGATACCTGGGCGCAGCCTTTAAAGAGCTGCGAGAGGCGTAGCGCAAACTCGCCTGAAGCTCGTTTGAAGCTATTCCAGGTACTTCGCCAGTCGTTCCCGCAGCTCGGCTCGGGCGCGAAACAGGATGCTCTTGACCGCAGGTACGGTTGTCCGCATTACCCGGGCTATTTCTTCGTAAGGCATCTCTTCATACCGGCGGAGAATGATGGCCATACGCTGCGATTCAGGTAACTGGTTAATCGCTTCCTGAATCGCGGATTGAAGCTCTTCTTCCAGCAAAACTTGGTCTGGTTCGTGAGCCGACCGGCCGGCCGGCTCTTTCACATCGTCGGTAGGTTCGGTGAAATGTTTTCTTCGCCGCATTTCGTTGAACACGAGGTTGCGGGTGATTCGGAATAGCCAGGTCGTGAATTTAGCCGTTGGCGTGTACCGCTGGGCGGATTTCCAAACCCGAATGAAGACTTGCTGGGCCAGGTCTTCCGCTTCCGTCTCAGAACCAAGCATCTTGGTGATTGTGCCAATCACCCGCGCTTGATGGGTCTCGACGAGCAGACGGAACGCGTCCATATCGCCTTCTTTGATTCGCTGCATCCATTCAATTTCCGGTTGGACCGGTTCGGGAGTGGGTAGCGGATCGTTAGCTAGTCTACTGTCTGGCATAGGGCGTTGGGCGAAGCTCATGGTATGCAGATGCTGGCGGAGGGCAAAGAATTAACCGCGCATGGACCCGAATAAACGCGAAAATGAGTCCGAGGAGATCAAATCCGAACCGCAGATGGATCCGCCTTCGCAAAGGACCGACCAAATTACAAAAACCACATTGCCTACGGCGAGACAAGCTGCAGATTTACGCAGATAATATCGGCTTTGGCTACGGTTCATGTAAAAGCTGGCAGTCGCAGATCCCTGGTGACGTTTAGGTGTTCTGTGCGAAACCCGCGGGCGTTCTGAAGTACAACGCCTAAAATTGGCGAAACTCCCCGAACTGAACGAGGGAACTGTACCCATCTGCGTAAATCTGCGTCCATCTGCGGTGGTTTTTCCGGTTTGTCGGACCTCTATTCGCGTCAATTCGTGTCCATTCGCGGTGAGAATTTGCGTCCATTCGCGGTTTACTTTCGTCTCGGCGTCCATTCGCGGTTAATAAAGGTTGTGTCGACGGATCGATTGGCGGTTGTTAAAGTTGCTGGTGTGAATGGAGTGTGCCAAACTCAGATTGTGAAAAGTTTCACAAGGTCGCGGTTAGTTTCGAGTTCTCTTGCTCATCTGTACGAAAAAGTCTCTGCCGGCGAAAGGATTACTGAAGAGGACGCGGTTACGCTCTTTCGTTCGGGAGATCTAAATTCATTAGGGCAAATCGCCAGCATCGTGCGCCGGCGCAAAAACGCCAACCGAGCGACCTATATTCTTAATCGCTATATCAATTACTCAAATATCTGTGTTCTCTCCTGCCAATTTTGCGCTTTCGGCGCGCGTAAAAGGGATCCCCACGCCTTCGAAATGGCGATCTCTGAGATCGGAGCGGCTACGGCGGAGTCCGTGCGGCAGGGGATTACCGAGGTGCATATGGTGGGAGGACTCCATCCCACCTTGCCTGGCGAATGGTATATCCAACTCCTCGAAACGCTGCGCGCTCTCGATCCCAACCTTCATATTAAAGCTTTCACGGCGATTGAAATCCGGCATCTGGCAGAAAGGATCTTTAAGCTCCCCATTCAGGAGACGCTCGAGACTCTGCGCCGGGCCGGCTTAAATTCATTGACTGGAGGAGGCGCCGAAATATTCGATCCAGTTGTGCGTGACCGGATCTGTCGCGGAAAAGAAACCGCCGAAGAATGGAAAGAGGTCCATCGCACCTGGCACGGCATGGGAGAACGAAGCACTTGTACCATGCTCTTTGGGCACATCGAAACCATCGAGCAGCGGGTTGATCATCTTCGTCATTTGCGGGAGCTCCAAGATGAAACCCACGGATTCACCGGATTTATTCCTTTTTCGTTTGTTCCGGAAACCACGGAACTCTCTCACATCCGGGCGACCTCGGCCGTAGACCAGATGCGTACCTTAGCGGTAAGCCGGACCTATCTAGACAATTTCGACCATCTGACGGGCTATTGGATCTCCCTGACTTTGCCTGTGGCCCAGCTTTCGCTCGCCTATGGAGTAGACGACCTCCACGGCACGCTAAAGGAAGAGAAGATCTTTCATATGGCGGGGTCAAAGACCCCCCAGGAACAGACCGTGCAGACGCTTGAACGAACGATCCTCGAGGCAGGATTTGAACCTGTCCAAAGAGATAGCTACTACCGGCCGATCGGTTTGTCCCGGTCGACGCCGGACGCGGTGCTGGCGTAGGGGGGACCACTAGGGCGAAAATCTCGGCGCGCCCATCATTTTCCACGCCCACGGGTTATTCCGCGCCGGATTTGAGCCGCGTCGTGTGGCCCGGCATTGATCGCGAATTATTGCCAGACCCGCGATTTGGCATTTCCGGCGCATTCATGTGTGGATCTTACCGTACGGCGCGGCTCAAATCCGGCGCGGAATCGTTATCGGCCAGATGGTACACCCTGGGGCGCGCCGAGATTTTCGCCCTACGATGCCCACCGGCAAAAATTGCCGCTTTGGAAATGGCAAGATCTGCAAACGCCGTTATTGGACCGGCAAAAATTGCCGATGCTTCCGATGGAAATGAACCCAAAGAAAACTAGGTTAGATTTTTAAAGGATTCATCCTGAAGAGGATAGGTCCTTTTTCGGGACAAGTGGCTAAATCACGGCATAGCGGCTGCTATTCGGTCAATCGGACGAAATAGACGCTAATGTTTGGCACGCCACTCACCCCCCCGATCCAGATGCTCTCAGCGTAACCGCGATGGAAACTCATTCAGAGTGGGACCAATTAGTGAACGCCCTGCGGGAAGAATTGCAGGAAAAGGGCGGACTACTCCAATTTCTTAATCAGCAGACCGAAGTGCTCTACCTGCGTCTTCCGGATGAAAATCGGAGACTTGAAGAACAGATCCGGACGCAGATTCTCGTGGCATCCGGTTGTACCCGGAAACGCGAGCTTATTCTTAGGGAGATCGCATCCCGTATGGATTTAGCAGATGGCAACAATCCTTCGGAAATCGTTGTTCGATTTCCCGAATACGTTCAGCCCCTGCTAGAAGCATTGTTCAGCGAAGTCGAAAGGCTTAGTGGACGAATGGAAGAAAGGTTGAATCAAAACCAACAGTTGAAGACGCACTTTTTTTCCGAGTCAGCGTCCGCGGTGTAAGAAACCTCTAATGCTTAACGACCTGTTGAACAGAAAAGACAAAGTAGAAAGCAAAAAAGGATGCTAATTCTGTCAAGAAAAGTGAATGAAGGAATCGTAATCGGCGATAACATTCACATCAAAGTCACTCGGATCGACGGCGATGCCGTTAAGATCGGAATCGAGGCCCCTAAAGAAATACCGATCTTCCGGACCGAAATCTATCAGACGAACCATCGGTTGGTTCGGAACAAGACAGAGGGCGTGGCCTCACTCCCGAGTCGGACCGATGTGGTTCGGCTAGAGGAGAAAGCCCCGACGGTCTAGTCCGCCTGCAAGTTTATGCTTGCAGTTGTACGGCGCGCGGCTTCATTCGAGATCCTGGTCGCGCGCCGATGTGGCGGAATGGCAGACGCAACGGACTTAAAATCCGTTGGACCGAAAGGTCCGTGCGGGTTCGAGTCCCGCCATCGGCACACCGTTATAAGTTTTAAGTTATAGGTTGTAAGTTTTAGGTTTTGAGTTGGTTGGCTGCAGCAGCAGAAGATTCGGTAGGACCGAATCTTCTGCTGCTCTTGTTTTTAGCTCACCAGGCGCACCAAAATCGTCCTCGTCCTCGAAATCCGGCCAGCGACTAGAGGCGCGAAGCGCTGGAGAGACTTTAGCCTAGGCTGAGTCCGCGAGGCCGAGGTATTGGAGAGCAAAAGCGAGAAGCGCTGAAGGCGCGCAAGAGGGGTGGCATCAATTAGAGTGGTTGCCCATTTTTATAGGCTTCGATATGCGCAGTGTCCAGACGAGCCAGTTCTCACGCGCCTTCAGCGCTGGTGCCTTTTTTGCCGTACCTGGGGCTAGCACCCCAGGCTAAAGTCTTTTCAGCGCTTCGCGCCTCCAGTCCCTGACACGCCCACTCGCTTCCTTTGCTAACTTCTGTTAAAAAAAGATCTGTCTTTGCATCCTTGCTGTATGAGAAGGAATTGGGCAACAGCCCGTATAGACGCGACCCCAATCACCCAACGCCCTCGATTGGATGCCGCTTCTGTTTTTGATGTAATTCCACGGCGTGTTGTTCGACTTGCTCGAAGAAACCGCGCTCATCGGTTTTATCCTCCGACAATACGGCTACCGTGCAATCCTAGGCGGCCTGATCACCGCGTCCCGCATGATGTAAGGCACATGGCGGAAGTCACAGATCTCAGTTATTCGGCCGGCGACTATCTTCAGCTCCATGAAATAGCTGGGCCGCGCGTCGTCCGGAGGGGAATATACCGCCAGTATCTCACGGTCAGCCAGCCAGCCAGGAACCAGGGTCCAATCCGTGATACTGTCATAGTTCGTGAAGTAATTGCTCGCCTGTATGCGTCCGGAGCACTTTAGCCGTGAGACCAGCTCGAGCTTCACTTCGTCGACAAGCATCGCGCGGACGCCATCCCAGTCCCGCTTGTTGAACAAGGCAGCATAACGTTCGAACGTTGGTGAGATTGAGCGTCGCTGCCCTTCGAGCTCTGGAACGGTATTCGAGGACGCGGACAGGTCACGCAGCTTACTGCGCCCGCGGACCAATGCCGATTTGATGGCGCCGACGCTTAGCTCGAGCATCCCTGCAAGATCGTCCAGCGAGTAGTCGAAGACGTCCTTGAGAATGACACAGCTGCGCTGTACCGGAGCCAGCTCGAGGAAACGCGATATGGCAGCCTTTACAGCCTCATCCCTGGAAACTGCATTATCGGGTTCCAAGGTTTCGTCGGCTGCGACGTCCAAAGCGGCGTCGAGTGGCTCGCTCATCCGTCGTTCGTATCGCCGCAAGTAATCGAGCGCGCGATTGTGCGCAATGCGAAACAGCCATGCGCGCAATGCTGGAAATTCCTTCAGCTCCGGCAACTCGTAGTAGGCTCGGGCGAGGGTGTCCTGCACGACATCCTCACCATCGACGACGGAGCCGGTCATGCGCGCGCAGTAACGGTGCAGGTCTGGACGCAGGTCGTCAACGAGAGCCAGGAATCGTTGGCGGCTCTCCTGCAGGTCAGCAAAGATCTGGGCATGATCCGTCATGCCCCGATGCACTTCATCGGTTGCTCGTTCCGAATCTCTTTCACTAGGCAGCAAGTTTCTTCAGGGCCTCCACGACCTGTGGGTTCTTTGATTGGAGGCGCCCATTAATTCCGACGTTTTCGAGGACATGTTCTCGAAGGAAAATCATGACATGTTGACTATGATAGACCTCATTTAGTGCGGTAGTCATCTTTTCGATCAGGGTGCTCTTGATATCTACCCGGATCGCCGGGCCCTCGACAAAACAGACCGGTCTTATTTCCGTTTGCAGATTGCCGTCTTGGGCAACGTTATCACCTGGGTATTCTCGAATGAAAACGCGGTAATCGCTCAAGTGATAAGCATCGCGCAGCGCGGCAGTGACTTTTTCTACCAGTTTGGTCTTGGCGTCATTGCCGATAGCAGGGGCTTCGATAAAGCAGATTGGCATTTGTAGTCTCCTTTGAGTTGGTCTTTCTATGGTAAGGACGACTCAGCCCATCAAAAGGATGCGGTGGTCATTCAGAGTTCGTCGCTAGGTTTGCTTTCCGAATTGGTTCCGGGGGTGCTCGTAACACCCCCGGTTCCATATTGGTGGGTGGGGTTAAGCTGTAATGGGCTTTGGTCTCGGGCTCCGGAGACACAGCTCATGGCCTAGAAAATGAAAGTCTGGGCCGTCCTTGTCGGGGTAAAGCTCCAGCCGGACCAGCACCCCAAGACGTCCATTATCCACAAAGTAAGCGGTAACGGTTCCGGGTCCGACATCAGGCGAGGGCTGTACGCGCTCGCCGATACCTGGGACAGAGGACACGCCGGACCAACGAGCTTCTTTACCAACTTTGCCGGCTCAGGCAGAAACCGAAAATATTGCATAGCGATTTTGGCTCCAAAGGTTTCGGGGGAGGGTTTGATCCGCTCCCCCGTTGGATGAATTTTTTATTGTGCTCCGCCGTTTCGAAGTACCTTGGCCATTTCCCAAAGGGCCTTGTTGAGTTTCATATCCTCATCGACGCCCTTGATTGCCCTGCTCTTGGGCATCCGGTTACCGTCCGGGCGCCGGCGAGAACGGTCGCGCTGACCACCCCGAATGATGTTTTCTTGGACACAGTTCAACGTGATAAAAAGATCTTTGGCTCCGTCTCCGTAACGTCTTGGATTAAGGAGCATAGAGGCACTCACCGGGGCTTTCGTGAGGTCTTCCCAGCGATAAGCCGCCGCGCCAGTGGCGAGAGCTAGCTGTTCGGCATCAGAAATTGCTACCGTTCCAAGGACTGTTGATCTGGTGGAGTTATTGTTTAGTGCGGTACTCATGTTAGTCGATTTGGTTAGTTAGTTCTGTGAGCCTCAGCAGAGAGGCGAGGCTTTGTGAGCTGCCGGGGTTTTTTCGACGTTCGGTTTCGGTCGGAAAAGTATGCTGGGCATATTTTTCGAGCCGAAAGCGAAGCGTTAGCAGAGCGACCCGCGGAAGAAGGCGTGGAAGGGCAAGAGCCGCGAGGAACGAGACGGGTTGAGGATTGAAATGGCAGGTGCCGCGCGAGTTTATGAGACGCGGAAGGCAGCTGTTTAAGGTGCAGACGGTACTCTTGCGCTGGAGAGGTCTCCGCGGGTTAAGCTAATTCTGGCGATGCCCAGACACTAGTAGCAGGAGTGGTTTTAGGCGAACCTGGGTGCGCCTAGGAGAAAGAGGAAGGAGAGACCGCTTTTGGGCTCGAAGGGTAGAAACCTCAATAAGGACGCGTGTTTACAGCTAGCTGCTTACCGCTGGCATTTGCGTTGACAGCATGGGCTACACGCCTCACTTTATCCAACACGTTTCCGCCGTAGCGCAGGATTGTCGAGACGGAGTTTTTTCCGGAACAAATGACTTGGTGGAAAAGCTCACGGGTCAAAAGCCACTCCAGCTGGTGGATTACATCATCAAGAACAAAGCGGTGTTCAGTTTAGCCGAGAAGAATCACAATAACGAGCACCGTACCCGAGAGATAGGATTTCAACATGGATAAGTCTCAAGAGAAGACAACGGACACCAATGAAAGGCCGAAGGGTGCGTTCCCCGCAGTCCCGACAACGAAAGTTTTGGCTATAGGACGACTAGTAGCGCCTCTGACGCCCGAGCAAAGAAAGGCGATCTTACCCAGAGAGGTGCCGGACACGGTTCGGCTGTTTTTGGCTGGCAAGATCGACCAATGGTGGTCTCGCCAGGATGGAAAAGGCCCCGTCTTCCTCATGAACGCTGCGTCCGCCGAAGAGGCGCGAGCCTTTCTGGGGAAACTTCCCTTGGATGACGCGAAGCTCATGGAGTTCGAGCTGTTCGAGCTTGGTCCACTCAGCCCACTCCACCTACTCCTCTCAGAGGGTTGGGCGACAGCCGTTAAATAGTCTTCGGTTTGCCAACGAGGCTCGATTTTTTGCGTAGTGGATACAAGTAGGGAGAACTCATCATGGTTTCAGGAGGGGCTGTCTCGAGCCGGGAAAGCCTCTGATCAGGAAGTGATCTCGAACTTCCCTTGTTTTGGCGTATGGGCCCCGAGGCTTGGGGTCACATCTAAACTTTCAATACTTGATTTCAACATGTGTTGAAGATTTAGATGTGACCCTGTTCATGTGACTCCCTGCTGATGATGGCGAAGCAATTGCCGAGATGGTGGCGGAAGGAAAAGCGGTAGACTCTCAAACTGCGCGACCAATCGTACTGATTGATATCGGGATAATTGGAACGGCAGAGAACGTAAGCTTCCGTTTCAAAGGTTCCGCTCACATCTATTGGACGAATCGATTTTGGATACAGGATTGAACCAAAAGGAAAAGCCCAGCCGCCCAACTGGCCCAAGCGGCGTTGATTCTACCGATCTTGACGAATGGATAGCTAAAGATTGGGTTTATGCTGATGCGAGTCTAACCCCGCCAACGCTGACGCTGCCCGTTGCTCCGGTTGATAGTGCTACCTATTTGCGGCTTCGATTCAACCGGGGTCAGCTCACGAAACGGAAATTTAAGTACGGTAAGGATCTCTCTCTCCTCGTCGAAACAGAGTGCGAAGGCACCTCATGAGGAACGCTGAACCTCTAGCGCAAATCCTACGATCACGGCAAGGACGTCGTCTGGCTGAACCGGTTTCATGAGAGCAGCGTTTGGCATGCGGCCAGTTGTTTTTTCGGTTTTGGTCATAGTGACTTACTTCGTTTCCACCGTAGGCGGAGCTGGATCAGAGGGCTGGAGCTTGCGGAGCCTCTTTTCTTCCTTCTTGGCCTTCTTTTCAAGGTCTCTCTTCCGCTTTTCGAACTGATAGTTTGGTTTTGCCAATTTGTGATCCTCTTACAGGTATAATTGATGCTAAGACAAGGCTCGCGTCTGCGAAACCAAGGGTGGTAATTAAGCACAGGAAAGCCAAATCTCCAAAGTCTACGCGGAAGCAGGCCGCGCGGACTGTTGATAATGTCGATATCATCTCCATCAAAGGCGCTAGTTCCAGTAATCCGCCAGCTTACGGTTTCCCCAGGGAGCCTGAATTGGAGGACCTTACCATAACGATGAAACGGAAATCTACGTACGCTACGCTGTTACTGGGGGCTTCAAAAAGATCCCCTTTCTTAACACGATAAAATACATTCTCATGTTCTAGGCGAACCTGGGTGCGCCTAGGAGAAAGAGGAAGGACAGATCCGCCTGCGGCGGAGGCTCGACGGGGAGAAAGTCTTTTCTCCCGAGGAAGCGTTTACGCGAAGAATTCGAAAAACCCGTTGATCGATCAAGAGTTGACACAACGCTACGAGCACGTATAAAGACAAGTCAGTCAACTGACTAACTTATTTTTTTGAACTATGCCAAAGACGAAAACGGACAAACGATCGCGGCTGATTCGGACGGCTGTGAAGTTGGCGTACCGGCATGGGTTCAGGGAGACGAGCCTCGCCGATATCGCTGAGGCGGCCAAGGTCCCGGTGGGGAACGTGTACTACTACTTCAAGACGAAGGATGAAATTGGCGAGGCCATTGTGGAGCAACGCTTGTTGGAATTTCGGGCGCTGCGGGAACAGTGGGACAGGGCGGGTTCCCCGAAAGAACGCCTTCAGGCGTTTGTCGAGAATACGCTTGAGAACCGGGATGTGCTTGCACGCGGAGGGTGCCCCTTTGGGACGCTTTGCTCCGAGTTGCACAAGGAAGGCGGGCTTCTCGCGGAAAAATCTACGGCACTCTTCGGAGAGCCGCTTGCGTGGATAGAGGATCAGTTTAGGGCGGATGGACATGGAGACGACTCACGAGGATTCGCTATCCATCTTCTCTCAGCATTGCAGGGTGTCTCGGTCCTGGCTCACGGGTCTCGTGAGCCCGAGCTGGTGGTACTGGAGACTAGGCGCCTTCAAGAATGGATTCGCGCCCTGTGAACTGGAACGTACGTAACCAACAAAGGAGACGGAAATGAAGGGGAATCAGGCATTGAATCGCAGGGAAAACACGCTCATGAAAACTCAAATTGACAAGAAACGATTCGGTCCGTGGGCGCTCGTTACCGGCGCCTCGTCCGGAATAGGCAAGGAATTTGCGCAGCAAATCGCAGCGTCGGGAATCAACGTAGTGCTAGTGGCCAGGCGAGACGCATTGCTTGCCGAACTGGGACACGCCATCACAGAGGAGTTTGATGTTCAGTACCGCGCCTTATCTATGGACCTCTCACAAGAGGGATTCATAGCGGGACTCGCCGAGGCTACGCACGATATCGACATCGGGCTTGTCGTCTCCAATGCCGGCACCGGCAATTCGGGCGAGTTCCTGAAGCTCGATCGTCAACTGCTTCAGAAGACGCTGCGGCTCAATACGATGGCCCATCTGGATATTGCTCACCATTTCGGCGCGAAACTCGCCGAGCGGCGCCGGGGGGGAATCATCCTCGTGGGAGCAATGGGTGCGGAAAACGGCGTTCCCTTTATGGCGAATGACGGAGGCGCGAAGGCGTATGTACACAGCCTTGGCGAAGCGCTTCAGTATGAGTTCAAACCTCTAGGTGTCTACGTCACTGTACTGGCAGCCGGGTTTACGAACACAGCAGTGCTCGAAAAGTTCGGCCTGGATCCGAAGACCCTGCCGATGAAACCGATGAGCGTCGAGCAGTGCGTATCTGAGGGCCTCAGCGGTCTGCTCAAAAACCGCTCCAGAATTGTTCCAGGCCGGCTGAATCGCATCATGAACGCCCTCGTGCCCGCTTCTCTTGCGCGGAAGATAGAGGCGGACATCCTTGGTAAAGGGCTTGCGCGTAAGCCCGCTCCTGCAAACGCACAGGCTGAAGTCTGATAAACGCGCGGGCTCATCGGTCTACTCATGATTGCACTGTCGTCGTTGGCCTTGATTATTCCTAGTTCGCCTCAACCGGATTATGAAAGCGGTCGTCCCTGCTTCGCTAGTCCACGCAATGATGGCGGCGACTATTTCGAATTGGTTCCGGGGGTGCTGGTAACATCCCCGGTTCCATTTAGTGGTTGGGGTTAGGCAGTAATGGGCTTTGGTCTCGGGCTTCCGAGACCCAGCTCATCACCTACAAAACGAAAATCTGGAGCGTCCTTGTCCGGGTAAAGCTCCAGCCGGACCAGCACCCCAAGACGCCCGTTATCCACAAAGTAGGCGGTTACGGTTCCGGCTCCGACATCAGCCGAGGGCTGTACGCGCTGGCCGATACCTGGGACGGAGGACACGCCGGACCAACGAGCTTCTTTACGAAGCTTTGCGGGATCAGGCAGAAACCGAAAATATTGCATAGCGATTTGTGATGTTTCTTGTTGTTGTTAATTGGTTTCGTGGGTGCCGCTAACTCATCGAGCCCGGTGGAATGCTTGAGCAGAGTTGATGGCGACCAGAATGACCAAGCCCGATAAAGACAGGGCTTTCAGGTGAGAAAGCACCATGGTGCCTTCCAGGAGGATCGTGAATCCCCAGGCTTTGAGAAGCGCAGTAAGGCCGTGGTCCTTGTGGGTCCAGGAAGCTGCCCAGCTCGCCAAGGTTGGAGCTGAGTAAGCCAGAGCGGCCAGGACAAGCACCCAGAGCCAGGGCTGAGAGTGCGATTCGATGTGAGCTAATATGTAGGATGCAACCGGGAGGAATCCCGCTGCGCATGCCGCCAGCAAGCGGTTGACGGTGCGGATATGCTGGATCTTGGGGAGCTTGCGTTTTTGGGCAGCGGCTTTGACAACGCGGAGCGAGACAGGAGCGGTCCTGTTTCTAGTGGAATTATTTAAGGCGGTACTCATTGGTTAGTTGATTTGGTTAGTGGCCGCCAACACCCGGCGAGGCTTTGGGAGCTGCCGAAGCTTTTCGAAAGGCTCGCTTTCGAGACTCGAAAAGTATGCTGTGGCATATTTTCGAGCCGAAAGCGAAGCGCTAGCTGAGCGCCGCGGAACAAGGCCGGAAGGCGCAAGAGCCGCGAGGAACGAGGCGGGTTGAGGATTTAAATAGAGGGGCTCCCGAGGCTTGGCGAGAGAGTTGGGCGCCGGCTATTTAAGCCGCAGACGGTACTCTTGCGCTGGAGAGGCCTCCGCGGTGGCGGAATTAAGCTTGGCGAAGCCAGCACATTAAAGGAGTGGTCTTAGGCGAACCTGGGTGCGCCTAGGAGAAAGAGGAAGGAGAGAACGCTTTGGGGCTCGACGGGGAGAAAGTCTTTTCTCCCGGAAGCTACTCGGAAAAGTGACTATCAGCTCCCAGAGTGAAGCAATGAATCGATTGAAATATTTACAAGGGAGGAGCCTGGTTATCAGACTATCAGCCTGCGTGTTCAAGGCATCCGAGTTTTTTGCGTTACTGTTAGTGTTTTTGCTTATCGCTAACTGGTAATGCCATTTCGACTCCATCGCTCAGGGACGAGGCCGTGGCTGAGTACGAAAAGATCGGAGATATTACCGTTTATTGTTGTTACCTCCACCCTGAGACAAGTATGTCCCAGATGTCTACTTAGACAGCGCTGAGCTCCGCTTCTTCTATTAAATCGCGAGTCGCTTGATCGTATGCTTTACGATCGTCTAGGGCATTCGCGAGCAACATCGTGCCACTGATTGTCGCCAACAGTCGAGCTGCGCCGTCCCGTGGGAGACCCGCTTTCACCATTTCCTTAAGGCACATGCTGAAGAAATTTTGCACTTCAGCTGCAACCTCTGCTGGTAAATCTTGTGCGGCGGCGCCCATCGCGATGCAAGGACACATATGCTCCTTGGAATGTAATGTGGCCCGAAATGCTTGTGTCCAGGCTGTAACTGGATCCAAACCGGTAGTCAGCTTTTGCTTGAGGAGTTGAGCGACTTCATCGGTGTATCGTCGAATGACAGCTGCTGCTAGATTTTCCTTAGTCGGAAAATGGTAGTGAACACTGGAACTCTTGATGCCGACGTCTGAGGCGATGTCTCGAAAGCTGAATCCGTTGAAGCCACCGATTCGCATTCTCGCTTCAGCGGCGTCCATAATCGCAGTAGCAACATCACCCATAACTATACCCTTCTATCAACTGATAGATAGACGATTTGCCGCTGAAAGTCAATGGTTCAATTTGATCTGCTAGGCTAGGATCGATTTCGAAAAGAAGGTCACTTTGTCGACGATATCGCCGTCTTGTGGCGCCGCGATCATTCGTGAGATGCAGGGTTTTAGCACCAAAATCTTTTGCTTTGCAATTGATCGGTGCGGTTGGTTTGAGGCGACCAGCTATCTGGCCGCCCCAGCCATGACAATTTCAACCGAACTGTCGCTTCCTCATGATCCTAACGAATCTGTGAGGATTCGCATGAGGTCGAGTCTCACCAGGGCGTACCCTGCGAGGGAGCAATTCTCAGGTTGCCTGTAGGTGGTCGCGCAATTGTCGATTGAACTCGTCAGACCGTTCTTCGGGAAAGAAGATCCGGGCCCCTTTCAGCTCCACCGGTGGCTTCGCTCCTGGGATCGTCTTAGCGAGCCAATGTGCCCACTCCATCGGAAAGTAGACGTCATCCGTGCCCCAGACGATGAGGGTTGGAGCCGCAACTCTCGCAGCTTAGGCTCGATAACGCGAGTATGCTTGTTGTCGAAGGCCAGGACGAAGCACTCCAGGTCGAGTGTACGCTGTTCGGTCCGCACCAGCGGCCGGAGATAAGTTTCGATTATCTTCGTCCGTGACGTTCTCAGATCGCTCATAAGCGGGCCCAAAGGCGCCGGGCGAACGAAAGATCGCCTTGTCGGCGAGCATGGCGTTCAGTGTGTCGCGGAGACCGCCGGCCTTGACCATTTCCACGAATGGCTTGAATGCCTCGGGCGGCCAATTATCGTGGGTGTCGCAGTTAGTCAGGGTCAACGTCCGCACCCGTTCGGGATTGAGCGCCGCGAAGATCTGAGCAATGCCGCCGCCGCTGTCATTGCCGACCAGGTCGACCCGATCGATCTTCAAGGCATCGAGCACCTCTTTCAGCATCTTCGCGTTGGCGGTCACGGAGACATCTTGGTTCGGCGCGATCTCGGTTTCGCCGTGCGCTAGGAGATCTACGGCAACGCAGCGGCGAATGTCAGATAGTTTGGCTAGTTGGTGCCGCCACAGATGCTTATTTAATAGGACGCCATGCACAAACAGTGCTACTGGACCGCTACCAGCGGTCGCATAACTGATGCGGCCCAAGGGTGTGTCGACGCTGCGAGTCGTGATTTGGTTTTGCTGGCCGCTCATGGCTGAACTCTCCAAGACGCATGGTAGCTTCATTTCAACGCCTTCCTCGCTTTTTGCTCGAGCACTTTCGTCGCGCAGATATATGAAATCGGACCGAAGCTGATGCGCGCAACGCGAAGTGCGGCGAGCCCGACGTTCGCTGGTACCCCCTCCATGCCACCGATTCGCATTGTCGATTCGGCGGTATGAATGATACCTGTGCTAACATCACACATAACTATAGCTTTCTTTTTTTAACTACACGTTTCTACCAGCTGGGAGATAGACTCTTTGTTGTTGCTGAAGGTCGATGGTTTTTCGTGTGCCCAGTTTGCGGATAAAGGTGTAGAAGGCCGGCGTGAAGAGCAGGCCGAACCCAGTCACTCCAAGCATTCCAAACAACACGGCTGTCCCAAGAGATTGCCGCATTTCTGCGCCTGCTCCAGTCGCCACAGCTAGCGGAGCGACTCCAAGAATGAAGGCAAAGGACGTCATCAGGATCGGACGGAGACGGGTTTGTGCAGCTGCAGTCGCAGCCTCTTCGGGTTGGTCACCATCCTGGTCTTGACGCTGCCTAGCGAACTCCACGATTAAGATCGCGTTCTTGGCAGCCAATCCTACCAGGACCACGAAGCCGATTTGGGCGAGAATATCGATCGGCATGCCCCTAGAGTTTAGGCCGATCGACGAGGCCAGTAGGCACATAGGGAGGATCAGCACGATCGATAGCGGTAATTTCCAGCTCTCGTAC
>Ga0185299_10003966_pt1 | contig 18555 bp, 16 predicted proteins | sample PaiPotPPA55metaG_FD_128002 | JGI IMG/M metagenome (GOLD analysis project Ga0185299, IMG submission 128002) | Iron sulfur acid spring bacterial and archeal communities from Banff, Canada, to study Microbial Dark Matter (Phase II) - Paint Pots PPA... ...
TATCGCTGCTCAGCTCCGCAGATGTCGCGACGCCCATCTGGGTCATTCCCGTTGCAAAGGGCGGCGACAGGATCAAGGAGGAGCCTGTGAAATAGGGCCTCGCCACACGGGCGAATTGGAATGCGGAGAAGTGGTCATGATCAAGGTCAGCGTCATGTATGCCAATACGCCGGGCGCACGCTTCGACCACACATAACTGATAAAGGCTCACCTGGGTAACGCGTGCAAGCACCACAGTGTGGACAAGGGCCTTGCTGGCGAGCCTGCGCCATATGTCGGATTACATTACAGCGCCGTATATGGCTGTAAAGTCCGCACAAGCGGTTCCGTTGGACGGTTGCCTAGGCGTAGCATTAGCGAATGGGACTTGCAAATTTGGGGGAGATAGCCATGCCTGAGCCGGAACGATTTGAAACTCTTGTCCTTGGCTGTGGAAATGGCGGCATGTTTCTGGCTTGGCACATGGCGCAATCCCGGCGCCGTACTGCCGTGGTCGAGCGCCGGTTGATTGGCGGCTCCTGCCCCAACACGAACTGCCTCCCCAGCAAGAACGAGATCTGGAGCGCGAAGGTCGCCGACCTGGTGCATCACGCTGCAAGGTTTGGCGCAAAAACGGGTTCCGTCGCGATTGATATGGCCAAAGTCCGTCAGCGCAAGCGCGGCATGGTCGAAGAGATGATCGAGACAACTTTGCAGCAATACAAGGCGACGGGTGCGGAATTGATCATGGGAGCTGGGAATTTCGTGGCGACGAAAACGCTCGAGGTCCGGTTGAATGATGGCGGGACGCGCCTGCTGGTGGGCGATCAGGTTTTCGTCAATACCGGTACACACGCGGCAATTCCGAACGTGCCTGGCCTCGATGCGGCAGGACCGCTTACGAACATCGAGGCGCTGGAACTCGACTATGTGCCGCAACATCTGATCGTGCTCGGTGGCGGGTATGTCGGCCTCGAATTGGCGCAGGAATATCGTCGCTTCGGTAGCCGCGTGACGATCATCGAGCATGGACCTCAGCTCGCCGGCCGCGAGGATCCGGACGTCGCGCAGGAGATGCGGCGGATCCTCAGTGATGAAGGAGTTGACATTCTTGTGGCAACAGAGACACGCCGTGTGGAGGGTCGCTCGGGAAGGAATGTTAGCCTTCTCGTGCGCACATCTTCAGGTGAGCAGACGATTGAGGGTAGCGACATCCTGGTCGCGGCAGGGCGCACTCCCAACACCGCCGGGATCGGGCTCGAGGCTGCCGGTGTTGAATTGGACGGTCATGGCTACATTAAAGTCAACGAGCGCCTGGAGACCAGCGCGCCCGAGGTCTGGGCGATCGGAGAATGTGCCGGCAGCCCGCAGTTCACCCACGTCTCCTTCGATGACTTCCGGATCATTCGGGACAATTTGGCCGGGGCAAACCGCACGACCCGAGACCGGTTGATTCCCTACTGCATGTTTACGGATCCCCAGCTCGCACGGGTGGGATTGAGCGAAGGCGAGGCGCAACGTCAAGGTATCGAAGTGCGTGTCGCAAAACTGCCGATGGATGCCGTGCTTCGGACGCACACGATCGACGAAAGAAAGGGCTTTATGAAGGCGCTTGTCGCCGGACGTGACGACCGCATTCTTGGCTTCACGATGATAGGCCCCGAAGCCGGGGAGGTCGTGGCCGTGGTACAGATGGCTATGCTGGCGGCCCTGCCCTATACGAAGCTGCGCGACGCCGTTCTCGCGCATCCGACCATGGCGGAAGGGCTTGGCCCTCTTTTCTCGACTCTGCCGCCGCGGCTCTCGTAACAGCGGCGCACCGCAGAGCGGCTCGTGCGCTGACCGGTTAGCGCAGGGGTCTGCTGTACGACGTCTGCCCTTCGTGCTTCCGACGACGTGTGATCGACGAGGAATGAGTCCTTGATGAACGCATCGTTGGAGGTCCGCTCCTGGCGCAACCCAGACCAAATCAGAACCTGCCAACCGCCGGATATGTTGCCGACATGACCCGATTCGATCCGCGTCTAACGCCGGCCCGGCCCGACCTCGCGGCGGCGCAGTTGCGCGGCAAAATCGCCGCCGATGCTTATGCCGAGGGCCGCGTATTACATGTCTGCGCCGGCATCGCCGATCTGCGCCATGCGCCAGCTCCCGATGCGCCCCTCGACACCCAGGCGCTGTTTGGCGAAGACGTGATGGTTTACGAGGATCACGAAGGCTGGGGCTGGGTCCAGCTCGCGCGCGACGGTTACGTCGGCTATATGTCCATGGCCGCGCTGGCGGAGGGACAGATAAAGCCGACCCACCGGGTAACGGTCAACCGGAGCTTCGTCTATCCGGGGCCGGACCTGAAATTTTCCGTGCGCGACGCTTTACCTCTGGGCGCTGCTGTTCGCGTCCGCGCGACAAAGGGCGGGTTCGCCCAGATCGACGACGCCGCTTTCGTCTTTGCGGATCATCTGCTGGCGCTCAGCGAGAGACCACAAGACTTCGTCGCCGTGGCCGAGCGGCTTTTGCATGCGCCCTATCTTTGGGGCGGCAAAACGAGCCTTGGCGTCGATTGCTCTGGCCTCGTTCAGATTTCGCTCGACGCGGCCGGGATTGACGCGCCGCGCGACACCGATTTGCAGGAACAAGCGCTGGGATCGCCAATCGCAGTCGACACGGACCTTGCGGGCTTGCAGCGCGGTGACCTTGTCTTTTGGCGCGGGCACGTCGGCATCATGCGCGACGAAACCACGCTGCTGCACGCCAACGCCCATCATATGCTGGTCGCAAGCGAGCCTTTGCGCCTCGCGCGCGACAGAACCCTGGCCAAGACCTCGCAGCCAATCAGCGCGATCAAGCGGCTCGAACCGGCTTGAACATAGGCGGAGAGATCAGCGCGGCCAGCGGGGATATCCGCGCAGCAAACCGGCGATGATGGCGGCGGCGACGACAACGCCTGCCACGGGAATCAAAATTAAAAAAGCGCCCACCACAAAAAGGAGCAGCGCGATCAAAATAATCCCCCCCAAGAAGAAGAATGGCAGGAGACCAAATCCTCCGATCTTGGTAACAAAGACGCGGTTGCTGCGGCGCTCGACGTCCCGCACCCAGAACGCGCTTTCCGGCTCTCTGCCGTCGGCGCGGCCTGGGGGGAGAATCTCTGGCTCGGAACGCGGCTCTTCGTCGGGTGGGAGTCGTCGGTCGATCATGGTCGTATGGTCACCAGCTAAGGATTTCGCGCTCTAAGTGGGGATGGTGCTTAACGGCCGCAACTGTTCCTTGAGCGAGCAACAAGGCTATTGCCGAGTTGGCCGGCCGGGGCCAGCTTTTTCACTCCCGCTATCGATAGGGAGATTGCGCGATTCGATCAAGGATGATCGGCAAGCTCTCTAAAGCGAGGTTCTCCGACGACGTCGAAATAGTGTGCCGGCGCAGGTATAGTTCCCGCGCTTCGCGTTCCATGCCTATTGGCTGCCAGTGATACAATATTTATCGAACAGCGCAAAGGAAATAACGGCCAAATTGAAGCTGCCGCGATTATAGTTTTTAATAATTCCAATCGAAAGTAATTTCATTGATGGGCAACCGATCATGGTATAATGCCTGCAACAATTGCGCTCAACTATCCGCCACGGCACAGCGGCACTGCCGCCGGTGCCTTGAAGCAAGCATCGGCCAAGCTTCGATGCCTTGCCAAGCTCCGTGACATGGAGGTATTCGCATGGCCGGCGCTCTTATCATCGTCCTGCGCGAGGTGATCGAAGCTGGATTGATCGTTGGCATCGTGCTGGCCGCAACCCGGACGTTGCCGTCGCGCGGGCGCTACGTCGCGGGGGGCATTCTCGCCGGGCTTCTGGGCGCGGCGTTGGTCGCAGCTTTCGCGGGCGCCCTGACCAATGCGCTCGCGGGCGTCGGCCAGGAAGTCTTCAACGCCGCCATTCTCGGCGTCGCGGTCGTCATGCTTGGCTGGCACAACATCTGGATGGCGCGCCACGGGCGCCAGATCGGCGAGGATATGCGTCGGCTTGGGCGCGAGGTCGTTAGCGGTTCGCGATCCCTGTCGGCCCTCGCCGTCGTCGTCGCCGTGGCGGTGCTCCGCGAAGGCTCGGAAGTCGTTCTGTTTCTCTATGGTGTGGTTATTTCGAGCGGCGAATCGGGGCTTAGCCTCCTGCTAGGAGGGTTGCTCGGGCTTTTGCTCGGCGCCGGGATCAGCGCCCTCACCTATACGGGCCTCGCGGTCATCCCCCCGCGGCATCTCTTCAAGGCGACTAGCATTCTGATTGGCTTCATGGCGGCGGGCATGGCGGCGCAAAGCGTCGCTTTTCTCGAACAAGCCGATATTGCAACCGGACTGGGCGATGTCGTTTGGAACACGTCCTCGGTGCTGGCCGATGATAGCATTGCGGGCCGCGTCCTCCACACGCTTTTGGGTTATACCGGCAAACCCACGGAGCTGCAGCTTGTGGTCTATCTCGCGACTCTCGGAGCAATCTTCGGTGCCATGAAGCTGTTGGCGCCGCCAGCGGGGCAATCCCGCAAGCTCGCCACCAATTGACAACGGGGAATCCGGCAAGCGTGCATCGAGTTCAAATCGGCACGAGGCGCGGCAATTCAGCGCACGCCGAATCGTCGTTTTTGCGGGCGCCCGCACAAGTGAAGCTTGGAAGGTCGTTGCGTCGCGACGAGATAGGCGATAGTGTAAGCCATCGCCTGAATCCTCGGCCGCTTTCAGCTGTCCTTGTTTAAGAACCGCTCGGTCGGGGCATCCAAGGTTCGTGCCGCGATGTTCGTTCGCGCGAAAAGTCCCAAGAACTTGGATGGGTGTTTCAGTTGCAAGTCGAAAGCTCGCCCGCGAATGCACGGCGATCCAGAGCGGGTTCCATGCCGTGCCGGTTTGATCACAGCCCATATTTGGGAACAGAATGACATTCAGCAAACTCGGTCTCAGCGAGAAGGTTCTCCAAGCCGTCGAGGCCTCGGGGTACCTCACACCGACTCCCATTCAAGCGGAAGCGATTCCTCACGTGCTCGCCGGACGCGACGTGCTCGGTATTGCCCAGACAGGCACCGGCAAGACAGCGGCCTTTACGCTGCCGATGTTGTCGCGGTTGGAAAAAGGCCGCGCGCGGGCCCGAATGCCACGCACGCTGATCCTCGAACCGACCCGTGAACTCGCCGCGCAAGTCGAGGAAAGTTTCGTCCGGTACGGCGTCAACCATAAGCTCGATGTCGCGCTTTTGATCGGCGGCGTTTCCTTCGGCGATCAAGAAACCAAGATCATGCGGGGCGCCGACGTTCTGATCGCGACGCCGGGCCGGCTGCTGGATTTCTCCGAGCGCGGCAAGCTGCTTCTGACGGGAATCGAAATTCTCGTCATAGATGAAGCCGATCGGATGCTCGATATGGGTTTCATCCCGGACATCGAGCGGATCTGCAAGCTGGTGCCATTCACACGCCAGACCTTGTTCTTTTCGGCGACCATGCCGCCGGAGATCACAAGGCTCACCGAGGCTTTTCTCCATAATCCGGTGCGCATCGAGGTGACCCGCGCCGCCTCGACGTTAATCACCACGGCGCAGGGCCTGGTTGCTTCGGCAAGCGGCCCGGCCAAGCGGGAAACCCTACGCCGCTTGATCCACGGCGCCGCCGATTTCAAGAACGCGATCATTTTTTGCAATCGCAAGCGGGACGTGGCGATCCTCCATAAATCCCTACGAAAACATGGCTTCAATGCCGGCGTCTTGCACGGCGACATGGATCAGCGCGCCCGCACGGTTTCCCTCGATGCTTTCAAGACCGGCAGCGTCGACCTTATCGTCTGCTCGGACGTCGCGGCGCGTGGCCTCGACATTCCAGATGTGAGCCATGTGTTCAATTTCGATGTCCCGACCCATGCCGAGGACTACGTTCATCGAATAGGCCGCACGGGGCGCGCGGGCAAAACCGGCATCGCCCTCTCGATCGTTACCGCCGCCGATCAAAAATACGTTTTCGAAATCGAGCGGCTGATCGCCCGGAAAATCGATTGGCTCGCCGGCGAAAGCCTCGCCAATCTCCCCGAGGATAGCGAAACCAGGCAACGAGTGCCACGCCCGCGGGCGCCGAGGTCGCGGCGAGCATCGCCGCCCAGCGGCGACACCGCGCGGGGGCGAGCGAGTTCTTCCCGGCAACAAACCATTAGTGCGCCCGCCAAGCCAAGCGGTTCACGGCGGCGGAATGACGATCGTCCGCTCGGCGAGCCTGGGCCGAAACGGCCCGCCGTGACAGCCAGCGCGCCGGAGCGGCGGCGCCATAATGATGCCGATTCACCGGTTGTTGGCATGGGGGACCATGTGCCGATGTTTCTGCTACGGCCTGCCAAGGTCAAGCCAGCAAAAGCGCCCGAGGATAAGGACGATCCGGGCAAGAACACCCGAATGGGGTAAATTACGAAAGGCTAAACCAACATCGCGACGCCACCCCGCTCGCCCCCGAGGAGTTTTGCAACGGTATCCGACCCGACACGGACATTCCGCGATCACAGTCGCTCAACCGTCAAGCGGTCCGGTTCGCCACCAAAATACTTGTGCAAGGCATCTCTAAACACCTGATCATTGGATGTGGCGTTGGCAAACAGTGTCATCGAAGAATGAAATTTGAGGTCGTCGGGGTCGCCAAAAATCTGGTCAATCGAACGTCCCTCCACCAGGGTGATGAGACGAGTACAGTCTCGCAGTCTTGGCCCAAGAATTGGGTGATTTAAATACGCCTCGGCTTCCTTACGAGAAGAAATCGCGAATTTTCGCGCTAGCGGGCTGGAGCCTAGACCTTCAATCTGCGGAAAGATAAACCACATCCAATGTCCTTTTTTGCGGCCTTCCTGTAGTTCCAAGCACACTTCCTCGAACACAGGGCCTTGGGCGTCAACAAAACGTTGTAAATTATAATGATCATTTTTGTCGTTTTCCGCCATCGCCGATCCCGGCATAATTGGCGGAGCTGTGCCACCCTTGGATTCGCCTCCGAATAAGAGGGACTGTAATTGTTCCGTCCCGATAACCCGGCCGAGTTCCCTGAAGGCGAAGAACGGCATCAACACGACGAACATGATGATTCCGACCATGAGTATTCCCTGCAGCGTGCCGCCGCCGATATTGGGAATGCTTTGAGAAAGCGACTCGCCATGCCATAGTCCTATAAGCGTTTCTTCGATTATGTGAAAGCACATCAGTATCACGGCGAAAACGGCGGACTTGAACGTGACTGGATAGATGAGCGGCCTATTTTTTAATTTGTCTCCGACATGAAAATACTCTGCGACCAGCACGACCTTTGCCAAGGCCAATGCATTGATAAGAGCAAACCCTTGGTGGTAAATCAGGCTCTCTTCATTTAAAACGAGCGCCTTATGAAGGGAAAACACACTCAACAGAACCCAAAGATATATAAATATCCCGAATAGCTTTCGTGTTTCGTCGATGGCTTCCGTTTTCAGCCGAATTAGTCGTTCGTTCACCATGTTCCGGTCTCCATGCGACGTGCCCGAGCGACGCGGGAGGATGGGGAACGCCTAATTAAACCGCCTTTTCCCGGGCTTCGCTCGTCGGCGCGATCGAAACCGATTCGCCGCAGCCGCACGCACCCGTCTGGTTCGGGTTTTGAAAGGTGAAACTCGCCTGCAATCTATCAACCTCGAAATCCAACCTGGTGCCGAGCAGGAACATCAAATCCTTCGGCGCGATGAGGATTTTCACACCCTGGTCTTCGATGACTTCATCGGCGGGCCGAACTTCATCGGCAAGATCCATGGTGTAGGTCATGCCGGCGCAGCCGCCCTTCTTGATCCCGACCCGCAACCCCGCGACCGGCCGCCCGGCGGCCTCGATGAGCCTTCGCGCACGCGCCGCGGCGGCTTCTGTCAAAGACAGAACTGCGAATTGCGGGTTGGCCATGCATCCCTCCAACGTCCTGGTAATTCGTGACTTGGTGATCCTTATATAGCATGAGAACGCCGATTGTTGAGGGCCTTCTTAATTTGGCTTTCCTTCGGTTCGCCGCTCCAAGCTTGTCGGATAGCGGGATCCACCCTGCGGCTCACGCCGCCTTTTTCGCCGCGATGGCGGCGAGCGTGCGCAAAATTTGCCGCGTGCCCTCCAACCTGGCGGCCGTTGTCTCGAAATCGCGGACAAACACGATTTTCATGTCCGGCCGCACCTTGGCTTGCGGGCCTTGTTCCGCGACATAGCGCACAAGACCTTGCGGGTTGGCGAAGGAGTTGTCGCGAAACGATATGATGACCCCTTTTGGACCGGCTTCGACCTTTTCGACATGCGCCTGGCGGCACAAAACCTTGATCGCGACCAATTGCATCAATTCCTCGGCTTCGCCAGGCAGCGGTCCAAAACGGTCGATCATTTCCGCGGCAAAACTCTCGATTTCCGCGTCGGATTCAAGCGTCGCGAGACGGCGGTAGAGGCTAAGGCGCAGATGCAGATCGCCGACGTAATCCTCGGGAATAGTCACCGGCGTGCCAAGCGTGATCGAAGGCGACCATGTTTCTTCGGTCGGTTCCTCGATACCCGCCCGCAAGGCTTCGACCGCCTCGCGCAGCATCTCTTGGTAGAGTTCGTAGCCGACTTCCCGGATGTGGCCCGACTGTTCGTCGCCGAGCAGATTTCCCGCGCCGCGAATATCGAGATCATGGCTCGCAAGTTCGAATCCGGCGCCGAGCGTGTCGAGCGAATGCAGCAACTTGAGACGCCGTTCGGCTTGCGCCGTCATGGTGCGGTTGGGAGGCACCGTGAACAGGGCATAGGCGCGAATTTTCGCGCGCCCGACGCGGCCACGCAATTGATAAAGCTGGGCGAGACCGAACATGTCGGCGCGATGCACAATGAGCGTATTGGCGGCGGGAATATCGAGGCCGGATTCGACGATGGCCGTCGAGAGCAGCACATCGTATTGGCCATCGTAAAACGCCGCCATCCTGGCTTCGAGTTCGGTCGCCGCCAATTGGCCATGCGCAACCACGAATTTTACTTCCGGAACGTTCTGACGCAGGAAGGCGCTTGCTTCCTCGATATCGTCGATGCGCGGACAAACATAAAAGCTCTGGCCGCCGCGATATCTCTCGCGCAGCAGCGCTTCCCGGACGAGCAATTCGTCAAACGGCGATATAAAGGTCCGGACCGTCAGCCGGTCGACCGGCGGCGTCGCGATGATCGAGAGTTCGCGCACGCCGGTCAAGGCAAGCTGGAGGGTGCGCGGGATAGGCGTCGCCGACAAGGTCAGGACATGGACCTCGGCGCGCAGCTCCTTGAGGCGCTCCTTGTGCTTGACGCCGAAATGCTGCTCCTCGTCGACAACGACGAGACCAAGATCCTTGAAGCTCACCCCGAGCGCCGCATGGGTGCCGACGACGATATCGAACTCTCCCGAGGCGGCGCCAAGCTTGGCGGATTTAAGACCCGCGGCGCCAACCATCCGCGACATGTGCGCGATCTTGACCGGCAAATGCGCGAAGCGCGCGGCAAAATTCTTGTAATGCTGCCGCGCGAGAAGCGTCGTCGGCACGACCACCGCCACTTGCTTGCCTTCGATCGAGGCAGTGAAGGCCGCGCGCAAGGCAACCTCGGTCTTGCCGAAACCGACGTCGCCGCAGACGAGGCGGTCCATCGGCCGGCCGGAAGCCATGTCGTCTAAAACCGCGTCGATCGCGGCCTGCTGGTCGTCGGTTTCGTCATAGGGAAAGCCGGCGCAAAATTCGACATAAAGATTTTCCGGCGGGACGAGCTTCGGAGCCGCCTTGGTCTGCCGCGCGGCGGCGATTTTGATCAGACTCGCCGCCATTTCGAGAACGCGCTTGCGCATGCGCGCCTTGCGCTTCTGCCATCCAACGCCACCCAATCTGTCGAGTTCAACTTCTGTCTCCTCCGAACCATAGCGCGACAAAAGCTCGAGATTTTCGACGGGAAGAAAAAGCTTGGCGCCCTCGGCATAATGGAGTTCGAGGCAATCCCGCGGGGCGCCGGCGGCTTCGATCGTCTTCAGACCGGCAAAACGCGCGATCCCATGATCGACATGGACGACAGTATCGCCCGCCGTAAGCGCCCCCGCTTCGGTCAAAAAATCCTCGGCGCGGCGCGGTTTGCGGCGGCCACCAGCCAGCCGGTCGCCCAAGATATCCTGCTCGCCGATCAGCGCGAGATCGGCCGCCTCGAAACCTTGCTCGATGCCAATGACCGCCAGGGCCAATGTGGCGGGCGAAAGTGCGAGGGCTTGCGCAAGCGAGGACACCGGCGCCGTGCTGGCAAAGCCGTGGTCGGCAAGGACATGGGCGAGCCGCTCGCGCGAGCCGTCCGACCAGGCGGCGAGAACGACCCGCTTGCCGCCTGCTTGCAGCGCCCGCACATGGCCGATGGCGGCGCTGAAGACATTGGCGTTTGGGTCGGCGCGCTCGGCGGCGAACATGCGGCCGGGTTTTGAGCCGCAATCGACGGCGAGGCCTGTGCTGGATTGCGGCTGCGCGAAGGGCGACATCGATACGACGCTTGCCGCGCGGATGCGCTCGCGCCACTCCGGCTCCGCGAGATAGAGAGCGCTGGGCGGCAGCGGCTTGTAGGTCGAATGATGGGGAGCGGCGTCATGCGCGGCCTTGCGCGCGCCGTAATAATCCGCGATTTGCGCGAAACGCTCGCTCGCCGCCGCTTCGGCAAGAGGATCAAACATCACGGGGGCGCCGGCGCAATAATCGAACAGTGTGTCAAGCTTTTCGTAAAACAGCGGCAGCCAATGCTCGAGACCTTGATGGCGGCGGCCTTCGCTGACGGCTTCGTAGAGAGCGTCGCCGCGCGTCTGCGCGCCGAAATGCGCGACATAGGCCTGGCGGAACCTTCGCATCGATTCGCTTGCGAGTCGCACTTCGCTCATCGGCACGAGATCGAGTGCGCGGAGCTGGCCGGTCGTGCGTTGCGTTTCGGGATCGAAGGCGCGGATCGATTCGAGCGCATCGCCGAAAAAATCGAGCCGCAACGGTCGCGGCATGCCGGGCGGAAAGAGATCGAGGATGCCGCCGCGCACCGCATATTCACCAGTGTCGCGCACGCTCGATGCCCGCGCGAAGCCATTGGTTTCGAGCCATAGGACAAGCGCGTCGCGATCGATCACATTGCCCGGCGCGGCGGAAAACGTATCGCCCGCAATTTTGCTCAGAGGCGCCACCCGTTGGACCAGGGCATTCGCCGTCGTAGACAGGATGCGCGGGCGCTCCAATGCGGAGCGCGAGCGGGCAAGCCGCGAGAGAACCACGATGCGGCGCGCCGAAATCGCGGCGTCGGGAGACACCCGGTCATAGGGCTGGCAATCCCAGGCCGGAAAATCGAGGAGCTCGATGTCCGGCGCGGCGAAAGCCAGCGTCTCGCCGAAGGCGCGGGCGCGCTGGCCATCGCGCGCGACATGGACAAGCGCGACTGCCCGCCTTTCCGCGTCCCGCGCGAGCGCACGCGTCAAATCGGCGGCGCAAAACGCGTCAAAACCGTCGGCCACGGAGGAGAGCGTGACCGAGCCGCCTTTGACGAGTTCGGCGGCCACTTGTCTCAGATCAGTCACGATACGAGGTCAATTCGAAAGCTTTTGCGGAGCGTCGGCCCGCAACCGGAACGCGAGCGAAATTTATCTATGGATTGGACCGGCATGGTTATGGAACGCGCGGATTTTCCGCAACACCGGAGTATCGTATAAGCTCGGTGTTTCCGCTTCTAGGGTAAGCCAGCGGAAAACGTCGCGGTCCTGCGCTTCCAGCAAGAGCTCATAATCGTCAAGTTCGCTACTGCCAAGGCTGGCGATTTCGGCGTCTGCGAAACGGCCGAGAACGAGATCCATCTCGCGTGTTCCGCGATGCCAGGAACGAAACAGAATCCGGCGCCGCCGGGCGTCCAGGGTCAAACCGGATGCTTGCGGGGTAGGCATGTTGCGCTCCAACGCCCACGACAATGCAATGAATTTCGCCGTATTGGTCGAGGAAGGGCGCGCTCGCGCGTCATTTCGCCTTTTCTTGCCAGAGCCCGATCGCCGCGCCGGTCGGATCCGCGATGATCGAGAAGGAGCCCGCTCCCGGCACCTCCGTGACGTCCTTGCAGACCGTCGCGCCAAGCGATTTCGCCTTGGCGGTCGCCGCCGCCACATCATCGACCAGCACGTAAGGCAGCCAGGCGGTTGGAACGCCGGGCGCGGGAGTCTTCATCATGCCGCCGCCGGTGCCTTGGCCGACGCGGATCATCGTGTAGGTCATGCCGGGCGCCATCTCCATGTCGTCCAGTTTCCAGTCGAACAAGGCTCCGTAAAACGACTTTGCCTTGCCGGTGTCCGAAGTGGTGAGTTCGACATGCACGAAAGGGTTGGCCATGATTGCTCCTTTAAACTGTTTGGTTGCAGGTTCAACGCTCGGGGTTCAAAGTTGCGGCGCCGCACCGAGGGGTCCGGACCAACGTCTTGATCATATCTCGGGCGGCGCGCGCAAATGTAAAGCGTCCGCCGTGATGATATTATGATAACGCGAAAGGCGAGACTCTAAAAAACTGTCCGGCTTTTGATCGCGGCGGCAAGCGTGCCTTCATCGAGATAGTCGAGCTCGCCGCCGACCGGAATGCCATGCGCGAGCCGCGTGATCTTGACCTTCGAATCCGCCAAAAGACCTACAATGTAATGCGCCGTCGTCTGTCCGTCCACCGTGGCATTGATGGCCAGGATCACCTCCTTGACGCGATCTGCCGCGACTCTTTCAACGAGGCTCGCGAGGTTCAAGTCGCTGGGGCCCATGCCGTCAAGCGGCGACAAGGTTCCGCCCAGCACATGATAGCGGGCGCTAAGAACTCCCGCGCGTTCGAGCGCCCAGAGATCGGCCACCGTCTCGACGACGACGAGCGTGTCGCGGTCGCGCCGCTCGTCCCGGCACAAAGTGCAAGGATCGCAGGTATCGGCATTGCCGCAGGCGCGGCAGGTCACAATTTTGTCGCACGCCACGCGCAGCGTATCGGCAAGCGGCGCGAGAAGTTCCTCGCGCTTGCGAATCAAGTGCAGCGCGGCGCGGCGCGCCGAGCGCGGTCCAAGCCCCGGCAGACGGGCCAGCAATTGGATGAGCCGCTCGATCTCGGGACCCGCGACGCGTCCGCCCATCGCACCGGAGCCCTCAACCTGTCGGCATCAGAACGGCAGCTTCGTGCCCGGCGGCAGCGCGAGGCCCGCGGTCACGCCCTTCATTTTTTCCTCCATAAGCCTCTCGACCTTTTTGCGCGCATCCTCATGCGCCACGATGATCAAATCCTCGAGGACCACTTTCTCGTCGGACTTGAGAAGCTGGTCGTCGATCATAAGCCCCTTCATCTGGCCCTTGGCGGTCAGGGTAACACGAACCATGCCGCCGCCCGCTTGCCCCTCGACCTCGATCCGCTCCATTTCGGCCTGCATTTCCTGCATTTTGGCCTGCATGGCCTGCGCTTGTTTCATCAAACCGAACATGTCGGGCATTGCTGTTTCCCTTTGGTTGCGACAACGAGCGAACCCGCGAGCAATGGCCGTTCAAAGCTCGTCATCCCAGCCGTCGTTAAAGCCGATTTCATCGTTCGTCTCGCCGTCCGTCCCGGCGGATGGCATGGTTCGCGGGGCGGGCTCGTAAGCGCGGACCCCGGCAATCGCGGCGCCCGGAAACGCGGCGAGCACGCTTTGGACCAGCGGCTCGGCACGCACGCCGGACAAAGCCTCGTTTGCCTTGGCGTCCTCCTGCTCCTTGAGGCTCGGAGCGCCGGGCGCGCTCGAAACAGCGACCATCCAGCGGCTTCCCGTCCATTCCTGCAAGCGGCCCGCGAGAGTTTGCGCAAGCCTCGGCGAGGCGCCGGGAGCGGTTGAAAATTCGATGCGGCCTTGCTCGAAACGAACGAGGCGCACGTCGCGTTCGAGCGCGAGCTTCATTTGAATGTCGCGATGGCGGCCGGCGAGCGCCACCACATCCTCGAACCGGGCGATAGCAAACGATGGCCCTGCCGTTTCCGGGAGCGGCGCGCGTTCTACCTCTCCGCCGGCGGTGGCGACGCCCAGCGGCTCGCGTGCCCCGCTGCCTGCGCCTTGGGGGCGAGATCCTTCTTGCGCCTGGCCGCTTGTCATCACGGCGAGACTGCGCAGAGCCTCGTCCGGGGTCGGCAAATCGGCCGCGAAACCGATTCTCACCAAAACCATGTCGGCGGCGGCGAGCGGGCGCGGCGAATCCTTCACTTCGCGCAAGCCTTTCAGCAACAATTGCCATGCACGGGTCAACACCGGGATCGATAACTCTTGCGAGAACCGATGGCCGCGCGTCCGTTCGTCCGGCGTCAGCGAGACATCATGCACGGCGTCCGGCACGAGCTTCAGGCGGGTGACGAGATGAACGAATTCCGCGAGTCCGGCAAGGACTTCGGACGGATCGGCGCCAAAGTCATGAAGCTCCTTGAGGGTGCTGAGGGCCTCCGCCATCTGGCCGCGCATGAGGGCTTCGAAAAGATCAACGATCCGACCCCGGTCGGCGAGACCCAGCATAGCGCGCAATGCGTCCGCGGCGATCGCGCCGGGCAGTCCCGCGCCATGAGCGATCGCCTGATCGAGAAGCGAAAGCGCGTCGCGCACCGAGCCTTCCGCCGCGCGCGCGATGAGGCTAAGCGCCTCGTCCTCGATCGCGACAGCCTCCTTGGCGCAGATCGAAGCGAGGAAGCCGGTCAGGACGCCCGCATCGACGCGACGCAAATCGAACCTTTGGCAGCGGGAGCGCACGGTGACCGGAACCTTTTCGATCTCGGTTGTCGCGAACACGAATTTCACATGATCGGGAGGCTCTTCCAGGGTTTTCAAAAGGCCGTTGAATGCCTGTTTGGAAAGCATATGCACTTCGTCGATGATATAGACCTTTGTGCGAGCCATGACTGGCAAGTAACGCACGCTCTCGATGATCTCGCGCACGTCGTCGATCCCGGTATGCGAGGCAGCATCCATTTCGATGACATCGACATGGCGCGATTCGATGATCGCCTGGCAATGCACGCCAAGCTCTGGCATGTGGATTGCCGGGCGCGTCACAGCGGGGCGCCCGGCGCGCGCGGGCAATTCGTAATTGAAGCCGCGGGCCAGGATGCGCGCCGTGGTGGTCTTGCCGACGCCGCGCACCCCGGTCAGGATATAGGCTTGGTGGATGCGTTCGAGGTCGAAGGCGTTCGACAACGTCCTGACCATGGCGTCCTGGCCGATCAAATCCTCGAACCGCGCGGGCCGGTATTTGCGAGCAAGGACGCGATAGGGAGCCGGCAGGCTGTTGACGTGGTCTTGCGCGGCGATGGCGCCCAATCCCAGTCCGCCGGCTTCGCCGTGAGCGTTCAAATGTGGTTCCATGCGATCGTCCGGCATCACGCAGGCCCGTTAGGCGAGAGACTTGATTGGGGCGGGCCAATATCCAGCGGCCCGGCTGGCCCGGCGGACAAAGCCGCGTGGCGGCAAGGCTAAAGTGGGAGGCTGGACAGAGACCCGCCCGGTCTCGTTAGGGCTGCTTCCTTCCGGACCTGACCCGATTGGCGAGTGGTGCGTCCACCGCCAACCTCCCAGCATCTATTTGGACCGCGCGGGCGAATTTCGCAACCGTCTTGAATGCTCGAGCCAAGCCGCCGCGGGCAAGTCCGGCGCGCGGGCCGTGGGATAAGACGGGGTAAAGACACAGCTATCCTGTTTTTCCTAGCCAGGAGAATTGGGTGAAGAGATCATTCCGCGACGAGGCTTGCGAGGAAGCCGTCGTCCCATGCGGCGGCTTTACGCTTGAGACTGGAGCGGGGAGGGCGATCCTTGCGGACGCGGCACTCAGCGCCGCGAGAGACCGCATCCGTCACCGACGGCAAGCCGGTTTCCACCGCCGAACGAACGCGGACGAGCGGCCCCCGCCAGAAACGCCAACAGCGCAAATTAAAAAGCGCAAATTAAAAAACGTGTTTCCCGCTCGATCTGGTCGCCGGTTTCGCGCAGAGCCGCTTGACCGGGACTACGAATTGAATTTATATGGTCGAAGCGGAAAAGTCGGATTTGATCTAGGCTTAACCTAGATAGCCAGGCACAAAACGCAGGCTTGCGAATGAGATTCGCGGCTAGGAAAATATCCAGCTGCTACTAAACAACGTATCGCCAAGCTAGCTGTTTCTGACGAGGAAGCCTTCGGCGCAAGAGTACCAAAGGTATTCCTGCAAAGAACGTAAATAACAAATTTAAGGAGGAAGGCAATGGGCGAGCTGCTTGAAATTGCGAGTTGGGTTGGGACGCCTATAGGCGGTATTTGCGCGGTTGCCTTTGTGGCTGCTGTTTTCTTTTATGCGCGGTGGGTTCTCGCCGACAAGCCTGTTTCGAAAAAATGAGCAATGCGGGTGTAGCTCTGAGCGATATCCGTTAGGCGCTCGCAAGCGCGTGTGGCTAACGTATGTCGCCGGGATGCGTGACAGTCTTGTGTCTTGAGAATCCACTAAGCTACGATGATCCGGGACGGCACGATCTAAACAGCAAGCGATGCGGATCAATGATTCACCTCATCGATTGCAAACCTGTTCAGGGGCGGCCGGCTCAATCGAGACCGACGCGCGGGGCACAACGTTATCTGTCCGCGCGGGAATAACTTGTCGGCGCAACACGCAAGCGCTCGCGCGCGGCTTCGCCGTTTTGTATGCCGGCCGCATGCACCATGACTTGAGGCGCGCGTAAAAAAGAACAACGGGAGAAGACATTTGGCCCAGGAGACGCCGGCGAGGATCGGAGCTAAACAAAATCGGATGGTTGATGGCTTACGGGCTCTCGCTCAATCGCGTTCCTTCCGTGAACCCGTTCCCAAAGCTATGGGCCTTTCGCCAAACGCCGATGATATGAACGGCGACACCAATCGTGGCAATCTAGGCCGAAAGGATACGCGCTTCGGACGTGAGGCGGGGCCTGCCGGGCGATTGCAGCCCATCTTTCCAGTCAACATTGCCATCGCAGATAAGAACCCAATGGTGCTGCGTGCGTTGGAGGCGCTTCTCACCCCGGACAGGCGCTTCAATCTTTTGCTGATGGTGAGCGATGGAGCACATTTTCTCAGTTCGTTGGCCCATCTTCCGGTGGATCTGGGGGTTATCGGCTGGGAGTTGCCGCCGCTTCGGGCCACGGAAATTTTGCAGGCGCTCGCAAGGAGCCCCGCGCCGCCGAAGATCGTGGTTTATAGCAGCACCAAGGACACGACGGCGCCGGCTGAAACGTTGCGGCTCGGGGGGGCCGGCTTCGTCAGCAAACTTTCCCCCCCCGAACGCCTGCTTGAAGTATTCGCGGCGGTTGCTGCCGGAGACATGGTGTTCCCGTTCGTGGATATTCATAAGGGCAGGCCGGATCCCCTTACAAGCCTGACACACCGGGAACGCGATCTTCTTGCCGCATTGGAAAACGGTCAGAGCAATGCTCAGTTGGCACGGGAATTCGGCGTGTCGATCAATACGGTGAAATTTCATTTGCGCAATTTGTTTGGCAAACTCGACGTACGTAACCGGACACAGGCAATCTGCCTCTACCTCGAAACGAAGCGCTGAGTCGAGCGCTGCGGAGGAGCGGGATTGGGCGGCACCGCCTTGCCGCGTCCCAAGCCGAGGTCTAGCCCGGCAGGACCGAGCCAATGGGATGCTCTTGACGAGAAAAGCCAATCGGAATCCTAAGCAATCGCCCGTCCGGTTCTTCGCGAACGCGGGATAGGCGCCGAGAATATGGTGTTTCGTCCCGGTAGCTCAGCCGGATAGAGCGGCGGTTTCCTAAACCGCAGGTCGGGGGTTCGAGTCCCTTCCGGGACGCCATCTTCGCGCCGTCAAGCCCGGCTCGACCGCCGGGTTCGCCATCACGTCACTTGCACGGTGAATTCGTTGTGGTCGAAGCGGCGGGCGGCAAGATCGCCGCTATTCATCAGGAAGTAGACTGATCCGCCAGGGCCGAAATCGCCGTCGAGCTGCAAGAGAAGCCGAAGCGGACAATCTCCGGTTTCCAATCCCAAGGTCAGATCGCGAAAGGTCGCCGATGACTTGCTGTTAGCCACCGGCGCGGCCTCAAGGCAATTGCGGCGGCTTGTCCCAGAATTTCTCGGGTTGGGTCCAGAACTTTGTGATCCTGAAATTCTCCGCGGTCTGGACGGCGGTGGCGATCAGTTTTGCTTCGAGGCCAAGCGGGTCGGTTTCGATGCCGTGGATGATCATGCGGGCATGACGCATCCAAAATACATCGTCGAGCGGAAAACGCGCTCCATACTTCTCGAACAAAGCTTCTAAAATCGCTTTTGCTTCGGCCAATTGCCCCACATGCAGGCAACCCATTGCAATGGCAACGTCACTCCAGCTGGTGAAATCGAGTTTCTTTGCAATATAGAGCTTGAAATCCTCGCCGGTCGAAATGGCCTCGACGTGGGCTGCGATCTCCGTCTCGAAAGCCCATTCGAATTCGGTAAGAAAATCGTCCGCGCTCACATCCCAAACCTGGCTCCCTGCCCGTGTTCGCAAGCGGCCACCCCAGCCAAGCACACCACGTATACGCGGCTCGAAGAGCGGA
>Ga0185299_10003968_pt1 | contig 18551 bp, 14 predicted proteins | sample PaiPotPPA55metaG_FD_128002 | JGI IMG/M metagenome (GOLD analysis project Ga0185299, IMG submission 128002) | Iron sulfur acid spring bacterial and archeal communities from Banff, Canada, to study Microbial Dark Matter (Phase II) - Paint Pots PPA... ...
GGTCCGAAGAACGATGGGCTACTTTGGTACAAACGAGGACGAGCAGTTCACGGGCAGTAGTGATTGCAGGTACTATATCACTTCACTCACGGCATTCTGCGCGCAGAGATTGACAGTACTGCTCAAACAAGAATGCACAAATCGCCGGAGTAAAGGGACTTGGTGACTAACAACTCATCCACCGTATCGGAGGTTACGCCCCGCACGCACGAGTTGGTCAAGGGGATCGGCCTGGCGAGTGCGATTGCATTAGTAATGGGCAGCATGATCGGCTCTGGCATTTTTATTGTGTCGGCCGATATCGCACGCCTCGTCGGTTCGCCTTCACTCTTGATTTGGACATGGATTGTGACCGGCGTCATGGTGGTCGGGGGAGCGCTGGCATACGGCGAACTGGCGGTGATGATGCCGCGCGCAGGCGGACAATATATATATCTGCGCGAGGCGCTGGGCCCGCTTTGGGGATTTCTGTATGGCTGGACATCGTTCCTGGTGATACAGACGGGAACCATTGCTGCAGTGGGGATGGCGTTTGGAAAGTTTCTGGGCGTTCTGGTTCCGTCGATTTCACCGACCAACTGGCTGATTCATTTGCTGCACGTCCCGTTGATTCATGTTGGACCGGTTCGGATGGGGGATATTGATGTAGGTCTTAACACGCAGAATGTGGTTGGGATTTTCGTTGTGGTATTTCTTACCGGCATCAATATTCTCGGAGTGAAAACCGGGGCCGCCGTGCAGCTTGTCCTCACGACTGCGAAAGCAATTCTTCTCTTATCCCTAATCGGCTTGGGAATATTTATCGGACGCAACGCACAAGCCATATCGTCCAACTTTGGCGCCAGCTTCTGGCACGGTTCGGGATGGCACGTACTGCACGCCGTGCACATCGGGACTGGCGCGTCGATTGTGACGGTGGGAAGCATCACGATCGTGGCGCTCGCGCAGGTAGGCCCAATGTTCGCATCAGAAGCCTGGAACAATGTGACTTTCGCTTCCGGAGAAGTGAGAAATCCGCAACGAACTTTGCCGATGGCCCTCGTGATCGGCTCTGGAGCGGTGTTTGTGCTCTACATTCTGACAAACTTTGCATATCTCAGCGTTCTTCCGTTGGCAGGCACAAGAAATGCGCTCACCGTCCTAGACCGAGGGATCCAGTACGCCTCAGAGGATCGAGTGGCGACAGCGATGATCGAGCAGGTATTTGGTTCGATCGGGGCCAAGATCATGGCAGGCGCCATTCTCGTATCCTGCTTCGGGGCTGCGAACGGACTGATTCTCGCCGGTGCCCGCGTCTACTATGCCATGGCCAGAAACGGGCTGTTCTTCCGTGGCGCTGCGTCCATCCATCCGAAATATCATACGCCAGCGCGGTCGCTGGTAATCCAGTGCGTGTGGGCATGCATATTGTGTATATCGGGAAGTTACGGCCAGCTTTTAGATTACATTGTCTTCGCGGTTGTAATGTTTTATATCCTGACGCTGCTGGCCGTATTCGCACTGCGTAGAAAATGGCCGGAGAAGCCGCGCCCCTATCGTGCGGTGGGATATCCAATTCTCACTGGCGCAAATATTATTATCGCGATCTATATCGACGCGGTGCTGCTAAAGTACAAACCTCAGTACACGTGGCCTGGATTAATCATTGTATTGCTCGGTCTGCCCTTTTATTTTCTCATCGCCCGTGGCAATGCATCGCGCAGGGTTCCAGCGGCCGTTCTCGAGTAAGGGACGCGACCTTGCTGGAATTGGTGGAGCAGGACGTGGGGCGGGAGAAGTCTATGCTCTGGAAAATAACAGTCTGGCCTACTACCGCGCCGCCGACGGTTCGCCCGCCCTGCGACTGGGCGTGGGCACGGCGGCGATTTCGCCTGATGGAAAATGGGTTCTTCTCGCGTCAAATCACGTGAGCCCAAAGCTGCCGCTCCAGCGTGAGCCGAACCGGACGAGGTAACGCAAAGGACCTTTCTACACGCGGGCTGATCGCCTTCGACCAACTACACCATGGTCTGACGACGGTCGGCAGGTTGTTTACGAGGTGCAAGGTCGAGTTTTGGCGATCGTGACTGAGTCTAGTTTTGAGAAATCTAAAGTGTCGGCTAGATTTTTCATCAGCGAGGGTCATTCATTAGGAAGTCCTGCTCGTCGACAAATCGCCGAATCTGCGGCCTTCCTCGTGCGCAGACATTCAGGGCACGGAAAGGTCGCTGTGCTGAAGCAAGCCTCTTGCTTATTAAGACATAATGTCATAACCTTTAATAGCGCCGATGCTTATTAAAAGATCCCTTCATAACGCGAGTGGTCACTGAAAACAAGTCGAGGCGGGGGACGTACGTCACAACGACGGTCACTGGAGAACCAGTGCGCGCGTTCCTCCCGCCAGGGCTGCCGCCCAATCCGCCAGTGGAACTGGCGGGCCTGTACCAACATCTTGACCGCGCCAACCAAGCGTTGGGCCGACTCGATGGCCTGACCACCTTGCTCCCGGACACCAAGTTCTTCCTTTACCTGTATATCCAGAAGGAAGCGCTGTTGTCGTCACAGATCGAGGGAACGCAATCGTCGTTCTCGGATCTGTTGCTGTTTGAAAATGACGCAGAACTCAGCGTTCCGATTGACGATGTCGAGGAGGTTTCGAACTACGTCGCCGCGATGCAACATGGGCTTCGTCGGATCGCGGGCGGCTTCCCTCTCTCTCTCCGACTCATACGCGAAATTCATGCCATCCTGTTGCGCGGGGGGCGCGGGGCCAACAGAACACCGGGCGAATTCCGCCGGTCGCAAAACTGGGTCGGCGGAACTCGTCCCGGCAATGCTGCGTTTGTTCCGCCTCCGCCAGAGCGATTGATGGAGTGTCTGGATAATCTGGAGCGTTTTCTCCACGACGAGAAACACAGGTTGCCGATCTTGGTCGAAGCCAGCTTGGTCCACGTGCAGTTTGAGACAATCCACCCGTTTCTGGACGGCAACGGCAGACTCGGGCGGCTACTTATAACGCTCCTGCTTTGCTCCAAGGGCGCGTTGCGAGAGCCTCTCTTGTACCTCAGCCTGTACTTCAAAACGAATCGCGATCGCTACTACGACCTGCTTCAGCGCGTACGAACACACGGCGCGTGGGAGGAATGGCTGGCGTTCTTTCTGGAAGGGACGGAGGTCACGGCGCGCTCTGCCGCTGAGGCGGCGAAACAGATTCTGACCCTCTTTGCAAAGGATCGAGACCGCATTCAGACAATCGGACGCGCAGCGTCTTCTGCGCTGCGTGTTCATGAGTACATGCAGAAGAAACCACTGGTGGCTATTGGTGCCGTCGCCGACGAGCTTAAGTTATCCATACCCACGGTGACAGTTGCCTTGGATCACTTGGCTCGCCTCGGCATAGCCAAGGAGGTCACGGGGAAGCGCCGAGCCCGCATCTTCGGATACTCACGTTATTTGCAGATCCTGAGTGAAGGGACAGAGCCCATTAAGCAGTAGCAGAGAGCATTGTCATTGAGGGCATCCAAATTTCCTTGACATAGTGTTTAGTAGACACTAATATAAGTGTCATACAGACACTAACGGAGGTGCTCACGATGCTCGGTTTCATGAAGGTACCGCCGACAACCTACGTTCTGCAGTACAAACACGGCAAAATCAAGCGCGAAGGCGCCGGATTATCGTTCTTCTACTGGGCCCCCACGTCCACGATCGTGGCGGTCCCGCTGGCGAGCGCCGATGTTCCTTTCGTGTTCCCGGAGACGACCGCAGATTTCCAGTCCGTCACCATCCAGGGACAACTTACTTACCGGGTTGCCGACCCGAAGCGCTTGGCATCCTTGCTGGATTTCACGATCGACAAACAGAACACGTCTTACTTTGAGGACCACTCGCGCGACCGACAGAAACTGCCGGAACGTCTGGTCCATACTCTGCAGTCGTTGACTCGCGCGGTTGCCCAACGCCTCTCACTCAAGGAGATGCTGGTTAGTTCGGAGTTGATCGTGACGGAGGCGCAGGCAAAGCTTAAGGAATCGGAAGCAGTCTCCAGCATGGGATTGGAAATTCTGGCGCTATCGATCCTGGACATCAAACCCACTCCAGAAATGTCGAGGGCACTTGAAGCGGAGGCGCGGGAGGCGCTGCAGGGCCGTGCCGACGAAGCAATCTACGCCCGCCGTAATGCCGCCGTCGAAAACGAACGGATGATCAAGGAAAGCGAACTCAACACCGAAATTGCAGTCGAACAAAAGAAGCGCCAAATCCGCGAAACGCAGCTGGCGGCGGAGATCGCCGCGGAGCAACAGAAAAGGGAGATTCGCGAGACCCAGATGGCCGCTGAAATATCAGTCGAAGAGCAGCGTTTGCAACTCGTCTCGCGTCGCGTCGAAAACGATCGCAAGGACGCGGATGTACGCGCTTACGCGCTCACCGAGATACTGAAGCCTCTGCGCGATCTTGACTGGAAGGCACTGATGATGCTGGGTGGAAGGGGCGCTGATCCCAAGGCCATGATTGCCATGGCATTTCAGGAAATGGCGGAGAATGCGCAGAAGATCGGCGAACTGAACGTTTCGCCCGACCTGCTGAAGTCATTGATCGGAACGACTGGACTCGGCACCGCAGGAAAATAGCCATGTACAAGAAACTGGTGATCGTAACCCGCAAAACAAGGTTGCAGGAACTGGTGGAGCGCTTCAACACGCGCTCGCAGGCCAAGTTCTACATCGAGCACGCGGGCGGGGACTTTGCCGACTATGAGCGCGAGGACGACGCCTACGGCTTCGCGCTGGAGACGCTCCGCCGGTCCCTGGATTTCGAATTGCCGCAGCAACTGGTGGACCGGAGCCTGGTCTCGACGTTTCATTTTCAGAAAGAGGATCTGGTGGTGACACTGGGGCAGGACGGGCTGGTGGCGAACACCGCAAAGTATGTTGGGGCCCAGCCGATTGTGGCGGTGAATCCTGAACCGGCCCGGTTTGACGGAATCCTCTTACCCTTCCTGCCGAACATAGCGCGCGGGGCGGTCGAGCAGGTGATGGAGGGGCGAGCCAAGATGCGCGACATCACTTTAGCGGAGGTGAGACTTGACGACGGGCAGCGGTTGCTGGCCTTCAACGACTTCTTTCTGGGAGCGCGAAGTCACGTTTCTGCACTGTATCAGATCACATGCGCTCAACAATCTGAGGTCCAGTCTTCGAGCGGCGTACTGGTATCGACCGGAGCAGGGTCCACGGGTTGGGTTTCCTCGGTCTTCAACATGGCGGCCGGGGTCTCGCGTTTCTGCGGAGGACCGCCAGTGACGCCGGTGCGCATACCATGGGAAGATCGGCGACTTCTTTTTGTGGTGCGCGAACCATTCGTCAGCCGCCACTCGCAGGCCGGCATCGTTGCTGGCATCCTTCAGACTGGAGAAGAGCTTACCATCGAATCCCGGATGCCTTCGTACGGTGTAATCTTCAGCGACGGCATGGAAGCGGACTTCCTGCAATTCAACTCGGGAGCCATCGCTCATGTGTGCGCCGCCCAACAGAGTGCCCGGCTTGTCGTATCCTGAGAATCGCCAATGCGAGTTACCGCTGACATCGTAATCTTCACGATCCAGTCGGGGGCCCTCAAAGTCCTGTTGGTGAACCGTGCCGCGGCTCCATTTCAGGGGCAGTTCGCCATTCCAGGTGGTTTCGTCCACGAAGACGAGGATCTGGATCAGGCGGCATTGCGGGAGTTGCGAGAAGAAACGGGAGTAGCCAATGTGTACCTGGAGCAGCTTTATTCCTTTGGACAGGTTGGCCGAGATCCCAGGGGGCGCGTGGTCACAGTGGCGTACTTCGCCCTGATTTCCGCGGACCGTCCGCTAAGGGCGGGCACCGATGCTGCCGAAGCCGAGTGGTGGGCGATGGACCAATTACCAACCCTCGCCTTTGACCATGCCAGGATTCTGAACTATGCACTGGAGCGCCTTCGTAACAAGCTGGAATACACGACTGTCGGTTTTCAGTTGCTTCCAGAGAAATTCACGCTCACGGAGTTGCAGGAAGTTTACGAAGCAATTCTTGGAAAACAACTCGACAAGCGCAACTTCCGGCGAAAACTGTCTCTGCTGAAGATCTTGAAACCTCTGCCGGAGTATCGAAGAGGTGGACAACGACCAGCGCAGCTCTACCGGTTTATCGCCGCTCGATTTGAAAAGTTGAAAGACAAGGGAATTCTATTTCCATTCTGACTGTCAGGTCTCCACCCAGATCTCGCAACCGTGTGCTCGATTGAACGGATTCGTGCGAGACGGAATAACGACCGATGTCGAACCGATGGCAAACAAAACCCGAAAAAAGGGCGAACACGTCCGAGGTTGTTCGAGGCCGCATTCATCAATGCAACGAAGATCTGCACCGACCTGAGCCGAAGGCTTACTGCGGTTTTGCATTTATTTCAACAGACGTTGATAGTTTCAGTGGCAACAACCAGCGACTTTAATCAACCCGCAAGATTGCGGACCTTTGGCTGGAATTGAGAAATCTAAAGCGGCAGTTTAGATTTCTCATAGCCGTCGAACAGAATCGCACACGGATCGACAGACTCGGACCCTGTGCGGAGCCATATCCCTTAATACCGCGAAGACTTATGAAAGGAACCCCGCACAACGCGCTGGCACTGAAAACCAAGCCAAGGATTGGTGATCAGACTCCTGTAATGGAAACCGTCCCTCTCAACTCGTTCAGAGCCAGATAGCATACTCGCTTCCGCATTGCTGGGAGGCGGTCAAATCGATGTCTCAAAGAACGAGTGTGACTCTGCTGCTTATTCTTACAGCTGCCGAGGCCCTGATATTCCTCTTGCTGCCCCGGATTCCGCAACCAGAGGCCTATCATCTGTTCGCCGAGCGGCGGAGTCTACTCGGCATACCGAACTTTGTCCGATTTGGCCATTGTGATCGGTTTCTACGCGCTGGCGAAGGTTTTGGAGACCCTCGACAAACCAACCTTCGCGGCTGGGCACATCGTTGGTGGTCACACCCTCAAGCACCTGGCCGCCGCCGCAGCCGGTTACTGTTATCTTGCGCATGCTGCAAAAGCGTCGACCCGTGTCGCTTTTGCCGTCAACTATTTCAATCGCCACGCATGAAACCCAAGTTGAATCAGTCTGAGCTGCTCATTCACTTTACATACTTCCCACTTCGCGTTTCATATTCGACGCGAAATGGCTTTTCCGTCTTTCGATCCTGCCAGCCTTCTTGTGCGATCAAGCGATTGGCTTGGGCCAGGCGCTCGGACGGCTGAGGGTGCGAACGGAAGTATCCTTCCAGACTCTGAATCGCCAGCTCCGAAAGTTCTTCTTCCGGGCTCTGGGCGTGAATGATGTATTCGTTGCGTAGTTTGGCAAATCTCTCGAAAAAGGTGACTGCGCCATACGGTGAATAGCCGCCGAGCACTGCCAAACGGATGCCTTCCCGGTCGGCTTCCAGTTCCTCATCCTTGTTATAGCCTGCTTCCCACACCGTGAGCGGAATTTGCACGAGTGCCCCAATAATATCGAGTCTCAGTTTGCGCAGCCGCGCCTCGACTTGGACACGTTCGGCGCAGTGATAGTGGTCGATGTGTTCCACCTCATGGCCGAGAACAGCGGCCAATTGATCCTCGCTGGTCATCAAGTCGAGCAAGCCCTCGCCAACATAGACGGATCCGCCTGGAAGGGAGAAAGCATTGATCATGGTGCGATTCGCCACAAGATGAAACGAATATGGCAGTCGCCGGCGGGCATGTAACGACACGTTGTTGCCGACGCGGCGGACGTAACTCTCAAGCCCTAGTTCCTCGGGACTCAACTGGGCGGTAACGCCTGAATACTGGTCGGCCAGTTGATTGCCGATTGCAATCTCTTCGTCATCAGAAAGACGAGTCAACCGCATGGGCACGCGGCTCACGTCGCGCTGAGCATCCGCGACGACTTCGATGACCGCGTTGACCGAGACGGGAGTGGAGTCATGCCGGCGTTGGCTGAAGTAAAGCGCGCTGACGCCGACTGCGAGCACAACAACGAAGATCGCCAGGTGCTTCATAGAAACTGCCGGATGGCATCGCGATACTTGCTGTACAAAAACGACACCAGCAAGAGCGCCGCTCCGAGAATGATAAAGGTGATGTAGCGATCACGAGGCGCCAGTCCCCAGGCGTCCCGCACCATGATCTTGCCGACGCAAACCAATAGCAGGGTCAGCCCGGTCAGGCGGTAGCTACGCTCGCTCACAGCAAGGGCGAGCAACACGATCAGGACTCCTTCAATGCCCCAAGCGACTGTGACCATGCCCGCGCGCATCTTGAGTGCCAGCATGAGCGTGAATAAAAGTACAGGAGCAAAGAACATAAACTGTTCAGGATGCCGCACCACCGCTCCTATCCAGCGATTCATGGGAGCCTGCGCTTTTAAACGATCACGCAGGCGAAAAGCAAAGGGAAGGCATGCGAGCATGACAGCCACAGCCGAGCCAAGGACGAAATACCTTCCGGTCCAGTCTCCACCGCTGAAATAGCTTGCGCCGAAGAGGTTGTGCATCACTCCACGGACGCACGTGCCTATGGTCAGAATGATTCCCTGGTGCAGGAACATGGCACGGTTCAGCAGCAGAGCCACGCCAAACAGAGCAAAGATCACCACGGCCCAGGCAGTGACCAACCAATCGTTCGCGAACTGGAAGTAGAGCAGCGCAACAATACTGCCTGTACCGACGTAACCAAGCAGATCATCGAAATGCAGACGGCGATCGTCGCGGATACTTGCTTCGCCTGGCCCTAATTGCGCGTAAACGAAGAAGAAAATAAGCGTGAGCGGTAGAACCGTGTATATCCGCGGCCCCCAGAACTCACCTGGATTGCCGGCTGTCAGGTTGACAAAGAAGATCCGGACGAATGCCGCGGCCAATGCCACATAAGCTTGAAAGCGAAACTGCCTCGTATTTCGCAGAAGTCCATATTCGAAGAGAACGATTCCAAAGACCCCCCAACCCACAGCCACACTCAACGGTTGCAACTCGTACCACATGAGCAGCGACACCAGTGCCGACGCCGCCCACGAGTAGATGTGATGAAACTCACGAGTGCGCCAGTCTTGCGGCATGCGTACGACTCGGGACAGCGCGTAGAGGACAACCGCTACTACGGCTAGCGAGAGTAAGCGGAGGCTGATCCCATGCCAGGTCTCGGTGACGTACAAGTTCAGAGTGACACTGCGAAGCATTGTGAGAGCAGCGAGTGCGTGTGCCTGCCACCCCAAATCTTCGAGTTCAAACTGACAATCCACCAACGCCAGCACCAAGGCGAACACCGCCCAGACTGCAGCAAGCCATGCGCCTGGAGCTTCGTACCACGCCAAGAGGGCTAGCAGCGCGGTCGCGGCAGAACTGTGCAGGTAAGTGATTGCGCGCGCTGATGAAGAATCGGGAACGGTGGCTTTGCGCGAAAGAAAATAGAGACCCGCGGCGACGATTGAAATTGTAACCAACCGCAGAGAGATTCCCGGCCAAAGTGTATGTTCAAGGGTGAAATTGCTTGTATAGACCTGCACCAGCGTGCACGCCGCTACAACGTTCGCTTGCCACGCCAATTGCCGGTAGCCGATCCATCGCATCACTAAGGCAAGTGCTACTGCAAAAACGATCCAGGAGACAGCAATCCAAGGCGCGGGCACCGCTTCGTAGAGCACCCATAGCATCATTCCCGTGCCGATCCAGCTATAGGCAATGCGTCCGAAATGGGCGTGGCTCGTCGTAGGAAGGGCTATGCGCCTAGCGATCCAATACGCACCCCCAACCACTGGCAACGCGCCGAGCGCATGGAATGGGATACTGTGCCAGCGCTGCGTTCCAGCCTGATCGGCGGTCACTGCTGCCAGTACGGCTAATCCAGTCAATGCGTGAGCGTGCCACGCGAGCGCATGATATCGGACCCATTGCCCGAGTTCCAGGAGGAGCACTGCAAAGGCAATTGCCGCGAGCGGTTGCCAGAGTTCCGGGACCTCGTAATAGATAAGTGAAGTACCGAGAGCGGTTCCTGCAAAAGCAAAGAATCCGCGGAATGAGCGCTGATTCTGATCATCCCTCAATTGCGACCACTTCGCCGTTGCATAGAACGCGGCAGCAATCACCGGCAGCGTGAACAGCCGCAGTTGAACGTGGGTGTGTTGAGGAATCTCACGGTGCAGGTTAACTACAACGACGCGATACAAAGTCAATATGCCAATCAGACCGTACTGCACCTGAAGGTGGAAGGACTTGATCTTCGCCCCCAACGCGGCCAAAACCAGCATGATGCCAGCGAAGGCGATGGCAGTCCAATCGTCAGAGCACAAAGCCCACGCAGCGGCTACGGCGGCGAATCCACCTAAATAGGAATGCCCGCAGAGCACCTGTTCATCGGGCGATTCACCAAAGAACAATTTCCAGCGCTGTCCCACCAGAAGCGCGTTGGCATAAAATACGACGGCACACAGTCCGAACATTGCCCCAGCGGCTAGCAAAAGAACTTCGCTCGTGCTCCGGACCGACTGGACCTGCCTGAAGTCGATAACGACCAAGTGCAACCCGACCAGGAACCCGGCAAGCAGACCCAAACGCCTGAAGACCACTTCCTTAACGGTAACGCCCGCAATAAGAAGGGCTTCAGCGCCGATCAGCCAAAGGATGGCAACGTTGTTGCCGGAATAGCGGAACGGGACGGCGGCAATCATAAGCGCCGCGCCGAGCACCGTCAGTATGATGAACGCCTCGCGGCGGCGCTTTGTAATCGGCAATTGCCCGAAGCCGAATTCAACCCCACCGATGAGCAACAGAGCGACAAACGCCAACTCTGGCTGCACAGACTGGAATTTCATCACTCCCAGCAGGAGCAGCGTATTGAGCACTGCCGCGGCCGTCGACACATGCTCGCCGGCCGGAGACTTGACTTTGCGAACGACGTACGACACTCGGAATATCAACCAGTAGAACAAGAGGAGCGCGGTACTGGCGTGATACTCAGGGAAGGCGTGTCCGTGGGCACCCTCCGAACCCAGTAAACGGTAGAGCCAATACAGGTGGTTGAGATAGCTTGAGAGGATGCCGAACACTTCGAGCTCGAACCATCCCATTTTTGTGACGATGCTTACGAGCCCGACGGCGAGGATCACTCCCGAGGCGAGACTGTAAACGTCATCATGGCTGAGCGACACGGTGCTGTAGGCCAGCAGAAATGCAAGTCCCGTAACCAGCTGTGAGCGGTAGCTCAACGTGTGCGCCACCATTGCTAGCGCCACAGCAAGCATGAGGATCAGATCGGCGTTCTCTGATTTGAGCACCCGCATGGCCTGAACATGATTCAGGGCGTATGTAGTGAAGAACAGCAGGGCCCATCCGCCACCGATCAGCGTGTGGCCGAGAACGCGGTAGCGCTCACGCCGCTCAAGAAAAACCCCGCCCGCCAGGAGAGCGATCGAAACAATAAAGGAGAGGCCAACCTTGCCGAGCGGGCCCAGTTGGCCGAGTTCATAAATGCCAAAAAGGGCGACTCCCAGCACAAGGATGGTGATTCCAAGCTTGTTGAGCCAATTCGTGCCCAATGTTTCTTCCAAAGCGAAGACCGACTTCATGCGCTGTTCAGCCGTCGGCTTGGGCGCTGACGAGCGGAGCGCGGCAAACTGCGGTGGTGCTACAACGCGAGCGCTCGGCGGGGGAAGCGCAACAACGGGCGGAGGGGGAGTATGCGGTGCCTCTATGCGCGGAGGCGCGGGCGGTGTTACCGCTCGCGGGTGGATAGGTACCTTCGTTGTAGCTGGAGATTGCGCCGAGATCTCTGAAGCCATTGATGCAGCAGGAAGGGGCAAACTCGTGACGACTTCTGCAGGTTCAGGCTTAGTTTCCCCACGGGCGGCATCGACAGGGCTGCCTGCGGCCGGGGTAGCAGGCTTCGTGACAATCACCTGCCTAACCGCAGCTCCTTCCTCTTGTTTTTGCTTTAAGGAAACAGGCGTCGCATCGGCCCCGGAAGCACCCACGGGCTCGGCGACCGGCTGGGGACAGTTCTCTACACCTCCCGCATGGACGGTGCCGCACCAAGCACAGAATGCGGGCCGGGTTCTGTCGGCGGCCAGATCCGGTTTCATGGCCGCCGGAGCCGGACTGGTTACTGGCCGGACTAACGGTTCAGCGGGTGCGGGCGGAGCCGCGGGTTGCGGCGGCTTCGATCGAACGATGGAGGTGGTGGGCTGTGCTGCGTCTTCGCGATGCACTGCAGCGGAGCCGGAAAGCTGCGGAAATGCAGCGACCTGACGCCGGAGTTCCAGCAGTTCGCGATGGAAGGCATCGTTCTGTTGAGAGCTCAGGTGAGCAAGCTCTTCGAGTTGTCGGCGAAGCTGGCGCTGTCGCCAGACTGCATAAATGGCTAACGCCGGCGTGGCTAAGACTAACAGCGCTAACAATACGGCAAGAAGCTCCAATGGCTACCCCGTATACACGTAGTTCTGCAAGCCTAAATACTAGAACGGAGGGAGAACCATTCTTGCACATTATTCTTCCCTGCAAACTCGGAAGTAACTGGCGTTCCGTGTATTGTGCCTGGAACGTAAACCGGCTTCATGACAAGATGTGCAGAACTCCAAGATCTACAATTCGTTGATGGCGAATCACCGTGCTGTTTCCACCCCGAATCATGAATATGCACTTTTCGATCTCGATGGTTTCCACTTCATACGTAAAGACCGGAAACGGGTCGAGACGAAACTGTATGAGATAGTGGAATCCCTGCGGGTGAATAACACCTGGATAACGGTTGGCCGATAGGTCGAAACCCTTCCCATCGATAAATAGCGTCTCTTCGAGCTTGGAGAGGAGAACCAAACGGCCGACGGGGTGGCTTGGTGGCGACGACCAGAAGACCGTGGTATCGACGGGTGTTCAAACCGATGATTGTTGACGAGGCAAAGCCACCAAGCCCATTGGTTTCCAGCCACTCCCGCTGAAGAGCAGCCTCCACGTCACGACAAGCTTCCCGTTTGAACCGAATCATCACTGCTCCTTACTAATTCAGTCTGCGCCTACCGTGACGACCGCTGGTGCAGTTTCCTTGCGTACGCAAAATTCGCCGCTCTGTTGCATTAACTTGGTGACAACGCCCGTCCAACCGGTTTGATGACTGGCGCCCAGTCCGGAACCGGAATCGCCGTGGAAGTATTCGTGAAAGAGAACCAAGTGACGCCAGTGAGGGTCAGTCTGGAACTTTTCCAAGTTGCCGAATACCGGCCGGCGGCCCTTTTCGTCACGAAGAAAGATGTTTGTCATTCGGCGCGACAGCTCCCCTGCGACGTCCCACAACGTCTTCATGTTTCCCGATCCAGTCGGGAGCTCGACTTTGAAATCGTTACCTAGATAGTGGTGGAACTTTTGCAAGGATTCGACCAGGAGAAAATTCACCGGAAACCAGATCGGGCCGCGCCAGTTCGAATTGCCTCCGAATATTCCGGTCAACGATTCGCCCGGTTCATAATCCACTCGGTGCTCGGTTCCGTTGACGTGGAGTACGTAAGGATATTCTCGATGGAACTGAGACAGCGCGCGGATCCCGTACGGTGAAAGAAACTCACGCTCGTCCAGCATGTACTGGAGAATGCGGCGAAGCTGATCCTCATTCGCAATGGACAACAACCGGCGTTCACCCTCGCTGCGCATGCCGGCGAAATTCTCCGTGAGATCGGGACGGTTATCGGTAAACCATTCCAGACGCCGCTTAAAGTCGGGCAGCCGATCGAGTACGTCTGGTTCCAGAGTTTCCACCGCAAACAGCGGGATCAATCCCACCATGGAACGGATTTTCATTGGCAATTGTGAGCCGTCGGGCAGCTTCAGCACGTCGTAGAAAAAACCGTCCTCCTCGTTCCAAAGTCCCATGCTGTCGTGCCCACGATGGCTCATGGCGTGCGCAATATAGATAAAATGCTCCCAGAACTTGCTGGCCATGTCTTCGTAGCAGGGTTCCTCTTTGGCTAGCTCCAGCGCGATAGCCAGGAGATTTAGGGTATACATGGCCATCCAGCTGGTCCCGTCGGACTGCTCAAGGTATCCACCGGTGGGCAGAGGCGCGCCGCGATCGAACACGCCGATGTTGTCTAGTCCGAGAAATCCTCCCTGGAAGACATTCATGCCCTCGGCATCCTTGCGGTTTACCCACCAGGTGAAGTTCAGCATCAACTTATGGAAGACGCGTTTCAGAAACTCGCGGTCCCCTCTGCCTGTGCGCTTCTTGTCTATCTTGTATACACGCCACGCGGCCCATGCATGCACTGGCGGATTAACGTCGCCCAAAGCCCATTCGTAAGCGGGTATCTGCCCGTTGGGGTGCATGTACCACTCGCGTAGCATCAGCGTGAGCTGCTCCTTGGCGAAGTCTGGGTCGACCAGGGCGAGGGGAATGCATTGGAACGCCAAGTCCCAAGCCGCGTACCACGGGTACTCCCACTTGTCGGGCATGGAAATCACGTCAGCGTTGTACAAGTGAGTCCACTCATGATTGCGTCCCTTTCGTCGGTCCTTGGGCGGGCGTGGGTTGTCCGGGTCGCCTCGCAGCCAATCCTTGACGACGTAGTGATAGAACTGCTTGGACCAGAGCATTCCCGCGAAGCCCTGTCGCATGACATTCTGGGCGTCCGCAGATAGATTCCCGGGAACGACCGTTGCATAAAATTCATCGGCCTCGCCCTCCCGGAGCGCGAACGTCTCGTCGAAGGCGTCAAATGCATTCTTTTCCTTGAAGTCACAGTCGGCAAGTCGCATCCTTATTACAGCCGTCTCTCCCGAACCGAGTGACAATTTGTAATGAGCGGCTGCTTTCGAGCCAACCTGTTCGGGATTGACCGCGTCTTTGACACCATGCACGATATGGTCGTTGATGCCGTCTTTGACGAAAGGAGTGTAATTCTCGGTTCCAAATAGCCGTCGCGCGTTCGTCTCGTTCTCGGTAAAGAGAAGTTCCGGAGAACCTTCGCAATGAAGCCAGCGGCTGTCGGACCGAGTCTTGTTCGGCTGAGAAAGGTTCAGTTCGATGGCGGGATTAGGAGCGGGACGCGCTTTGTGCAGCGTCGGGCGTCGGGCATGGTTTCCCCAAGACCACGTATTGCGGAACCAAACTGTGGGCAGAACCCGAAGATCCGCGGCCTCCGGGCCACGGTTTGTGACCGTGATCTTGATCAGGATGTCCTCGACATCGGCCTTGGCATATTCCACGAACAGATCGAAGTAGCGATCATCGTCGAATACACCCGTATCGAGTAACTCAAACTCCGGTTGGCGCTTGTCGCGCCGCCGGTTTTCATCCACCAGGGTCGCGTAAGGAAACTCCGCCTGCGGGTATTTGTAGAGATACTTCATGTACGAGTGCGAAGGCGTGCTATCGAGATAGAAGTAGTATTCCTTCACGTCCTCGCCGTGATTGCCTTCGTTCCCAGTTAGACCGAAAATCCGCTCTTTCAGAATCGGATCACGCTCGTTCCACAGTGCGAGCGCAAAGCAAATCTGCTGTCGGCGATCACTGATCCCGGCCAAGCCGTCTTCGTTCCAACGATAAGCGCGCGAACGGGCATGATCGTGCGGCAGGTATTCCCAGGCGTTCCCGTGGGGGCTGTAGTCTTCACGGACGGTGCCCCATGCACGTTCGCTGAGGTACGGCCCCCAACGCTTCCAGTGCTTTTTGCGCGTGCCAGATTCGGCCAGTCGAATTTCTTCTTTCGTCAAGAAATTCTCTGCCCTTTCAGATCACGCTCAGGAGGTAGGCAAACTCAATCTGCAAACAATCGTCCTGGGGATTGAAGTCCTGTGGACCGTTCGAATTCGGTTCCAATTCACGAACGATAGACGGATCCCGGTATTCGAGCTCCAAAGCGAGTGACGTGGTGAGTGCGTTGCGAACAATGCCGTCCTTCATCGATCCCCCAGAACTTAGAACTTAGAACTTAGAACTTAGAACTTAGAAACTAAACTAGAATCTGCCCCCGTCGTCATATGTATCGCCAAGCTTCCATCATGCACGGACCCCAGAATCCACACGTCGCCCGGCGATGAGACAACTCCAGCCCACAGGAGATCACAAGGAAATCCGCCCTTCGTTGGGCTGGGACTGGATGCGACTGTCCAACTGGTCCCGTCCCAGTGCAAAAGCAAAGTCCTCTGGTGCCCCGACCCGTCGGCGGGGAAGTAGGAACCAAACGCCCAGATGTCATTCGCCGAATTCGCAGTCAATCCAAGCAAACGGTTCGACTGGTTCGCGCTATTCGGCCCTACATTCGGACTCGGTACCACCGCCCAACTCGTGCCGTCAAAGTGCTCGATCAACGTCAGCGTGGCGGCCTGCTCGGGAGGCGCGACTGGCGTGGAAAAACCCACCGCCCACACATCGTTCGGCGCCAGCGCCAGCACGGCGCTCAACTTGTTTGTGCCCTCGCCAACGTTCGGTGTTGCCACGCTCTTCCAGTTCGTGCCATCCCAGTACATCGCCGAGGTTTCGATCTTCTCCCAACCGCTGAATCCCACCGCCCATGCATCATTCGCAGCGTCGGCGGACGCACCAAACAAAAACTGATTGTTCGATTCCACGCTGGTCGCCATCCAAGCCGTGCCGTTCCAGTGCTCGAAAAGGGACGAGACTCGCCCAGTGCCAAGCTTCGCCAGGCTGCCGATCGCCCAAACATCACTAGCCGAGCTAGAGGTCATGGCGAAGACATCCGCCCGCTCTTTCTTCCCGAACTTGGGACCCGGAAACCGGCTCCACTTGGTTCCATTCCACTGCTCGATCACCTGCCCCTGATGCGCCCCTTCAGTCACGTTTCCCGCCGCCCATGCCAAAGTCGGCGAAATAGCGACCACCCCCTGCAGGAAGCTGTTGTTGTCGCCTTTGATCATCGGAGCGGGAAACGCTGTCCACGTGGTGCCATCAAAGTGGATCGTCGACTGCCCTACCGCCCAAATATCGTTGGGAGAAGATGCCGAGGCCGCAAGAAGTTCGCTGTTGGAGTTCTCGTTCGGGGTTGGGACCACCTCAAAAGTGGAGCTTACCTGCGCTTGTCCCTGTGCCGGCAAGTTTTGAAACAAGGCAACACTCAATCCGAAGAACATCACCGCGCTAAACTTAAGTTTCATAATTCCGCCTCAACAGTGCCGAGTTAAAGGTGTGTCGGATTTTGACCTTCGCGAGTTGATAACTGGCGCCCGTCGCTTTTATTCCGTACTCCGCATTGAGCCTCTTGGTGGGGTTTGCTGGCGGGAAAGCGGCGGATTAAGCCGCCACGACAACCGTTCCGGATGTCCGGCTAACACAAGGCAGCACATATCCAGCAGTTTTCTGCTGAGCCGTCAGCCCAGCTTCGACGTCCATCTCAACGGTGCCGCTTAGAACTCGCGTAGCGCAGGTACCGCATAGGCCCTGGCGGCAGCCAAACGGTATCTGCACCCCGTTTTTCTCCGCCAGATCCAGCAGGGTGCTCTCGGCGGAAGCCTGACAAACCTTCTGCGAGTGAATGAACACAACGGTTTCGGCCGGGCGGGCTTCCTGTGGACGAGACTCCGTGGAACGTTTGGTTTCCCCAAAACTCTCCTGCAGGATCCGGTCCGGGTCTACCCCAAGAGTCGACAGAATCTGGCGCGCGTTATCCATGAATCCATTGGGACCACAGAGAAAGAAAGTAGGTGAAACCAGGTCGATCACGTGCTGGGAGACAAATTCCCCGGTAAGACGGCCGCTGTGCCCCTTCCAGGTTGGCTCCGGCCGCGACAGGCACACTTCATACTTGAAGTTGGGCACAGACGTTCCAAGTCGCTCCAGTTCGTTTTGGAAAATGATGTCTGCGCGAGTGCGCACACAATATAGGAGCGTGACCTGAGTAGCCAGTTTGAGACCGTCGATATAGCGCAACATCGAAATCATGGGCGTGATCCCACTGCCGGCCGCAATGAGAACTATGCTTTTATGGACTGTCTCGTCAAAGTAAAACTGGCCGTAAGGTCCCCTTGCTTCCACCCTCATACCCGGCTTGGCACGCTCATTGAGAAAAACAGAGACACATCCATTTTCCATGCGCTTGGGCGTAATCTCCACATAGTTCCCGTGGATCGCTGAGGAGGAAATGGTGTAGGACCGCATGAGTCGTTGGCCATCGATTGTCCACTGAAAGGTCAGAAACTGCCCCGGCTTGGCACGCAACTGTCTTTCCTTTGGGATCTCGAAGCGTAGCGTCTTGGTATCGTGCGTTTGCTGCTCGATCTGCGCCAATAGAAGATTCATTGAATCCTTCGCGTTTTCGCCGTTGGTTAATGAGGCCGCCTGCGGAGGAATCTCCGGAATGCGCGACTCCATGGAAGCGGGCGACTGTCTCCTCTTTCTAACTAGCCAAGGGCTTCGCCCTTGATATCCCTTCGGGATATGGAGCCAGAAGCTAGGAGCCAGAAGCCAGGATCGCCCGGGCATAGGCGTTGAGCAGCTTGCTAGTTTCTTCCAAGGTGCTGGTCAGCGACTCGCTCTGGCCGTAGCCCAAGTCTTGGGACAGAATCAAATAGTATCGGCACTCCT
>Ga0185299_10003969_pt1 | contig 18540 bp, 16 predicted proteins | sample PaiPotPPA55metaG_FD_128002 | JGI IMG/M metagenome (GOLD analysis project Ga0185299, IMG submission 128002) | Iron sulfur acid spring bacterial and archeal communities from Banff, Canada, to study Microbial Dark Matter (Phase II) - Paint Pots PPA... ...
GACTCCCTGCTTGATAAATGAATATTGATCGCTGCGAATGAAGAAGTTTTCTTCCGGCATGGGATCGGGACTGCTTTCAAGTCCCATGTGCTGAGCCACGTCCTCCACTTCGCGATTTAGCGAGGAATGATCCGCTCCCAGAGCGACAATATCCTTGAAATCGTAGAACAGTGAAATTCCGTCCATATTAATATTCGCGACAATTTGGGCCGCGGGAACGGTAGGGTGCTGCGCGTAATAATCAGAGCCTAACAGTCCAGCTTCTTCGCCAGTAACAGCAAGGAACAATAGGGAGCGTTTCGGCCGCTCATTGCTTGCGGCAAAGGCCCGGGCGATTTCGAGCAGGGCGGCGGTTCCAGAAGCATTGTCCACCGCGCCGTTGTAGATGGTGTCTCCATTTATGGGCTCGCCGATGCCTACATGGTCCACATGCGCGCTGAATACTACGTACTCATCCCTCAGGCGCGGGTCAGAGCCACGGAGAATGCCCGCGATATTGGGACTCTCCAACTCAGTAAAGCGGGCGGCTTCGTGCATGGACACACTGCCCGCCAACCGGAAGCTAAGTGGTTTGCCGGCTTGGAGACTGGCCAAGGCTTCATCGAGAGTATGAGCGGAACCTTTGAAGAGTACTTCCGCGCTTTTTTGATTCATGAAAGCGCCAGCACGGATTTCGGGAACATAGTCGTTAGGCGCGCCGCTTTGATCGATCCAGCGCATGATCGGTTGACGAAAAAAATGGATGATTTGCTCCCAGGGAGTGTTTTTTGTAGCTTCTCCGGCCCAAATGCCAATCGCTCCCACCGCTCCGTGAGCTGCGGCGTTGCGGAGTTTGTTTACCTCATCCGAGTAGTAGGCGCGATCCGAGGACGGAAAGCTGGCAGGGCCGTTGGAGAGAAGGACCACGATTTTGCCTTTCGCGTCGACGCCAGCATAGTCATCGTAATGCGCTTCCGGGGCCGTGACACCATAGCCCACGAAGACCATGGAGTCCTCGACCGAAACGTCCTGGTGAGCTGGGTCACCCTCCATCAGATAATCTTTCTCGAAAACGAGCTTTTCTTCGCGATTGTCTCGTTTGATAACGAGCGAGTCTCTTTCGGGTACGGGGGTGAGCTGTCGAACGTGGACTTTTTGGAAATACGTTCCGGCCTCCCCGGCCGGTTCGAGTCCCATTTGCTCAAATTGAGCGCGGACATAATTTGCTGCGAGCATGTACCCGCGAGTTCCGGTGCCACGGCCTTCGAGCAGGTCATCGGCTAAAAATTCCATGTGCGCGCGAATCCCCTGGGCAGTAATGCGATCCAGCAGGGATTGGGGCGGGTAGTTGGACTGGGCGCGGCACGTTGGTATGCACGCGATAAGAGCAAGAACAGTGATGAAAAGGCGCGTGGTCTTTCGCAAATTACACCTCGCTTTGTGTGGCGCTTTATTTTGGCGACAATCGTAATCTGAATATTCGGTATGTCAATACTTGGGACTTAGGCGGGGCGATCGGGGTAGATCGCGTTTGGGAAGCGGAAATGGATTAGCAGGGCGCAGAGAAGTAGAACGAGGAATGCGAAGAGGCTGCCTTCGGGTCCTGCCGAGCCTCCCGTCAGCCAATTTGGGCCGTGAGATGATGTGTTGAGGAAGCGGCCTGCGCCGAGAAATCCGCTATCGGGCGTGCCGTAGAAAAAAGTTTCGGCCCAATCCCAGGCGGCGTGGTAACCAACTGCGAACCACAGTGTGCCGGTGCGACGTATCATCAGGCAGAAAAGCAAACCGGTGACGACGACTTGCAAAATTCCGAGGACGTTTTCTCCCGGATTACCTAAATGCGCGGCGCCGAATATGGCGGAAGTGAAAAGGGCGGCGGGCCAGAAGCGTATACGTCTGGAGAAAGAGAAAAGCAAGTAGCCGCGGAAAGCAAATTCTTCGGTGATCGCGACAGCGAAAAACGCGGCACCCCATCCGAAAGCATAACGGTAGATCGCGCCCCCGGTGAGCGCGACGGAATCAATTTGAAAATGGCCCAGCGCGCGGATGATTAGCAGGATCAGGGATAGCATGGCGAAGCCCCAGACACAGCCTTCCCAAAATCTTTTTCCGAAGACCTGGCGGGGCGGGATGCCGTAATCGTCGAGGGGGCGTTTTTCCATGCGGGAGACGATCCAGGTGGCCAGAACAGCAAAAAATGCGGTGAGTGACTTGACGGCCAATTCGCTTTTGACGCTGAAGACGGCGCCGGACGGCTTGAAGCCGAAGTGCATCAAGGCATAGACGAATGGAGCTGGAAGGAAAAAAGTGATTCCCAACCAGATGAACAGACAGTTGCGCTCGGGGCTTCCCCAGGGGCGAGGTGGAGTTGAGAGGAGGGGCGCGTTGTCAGACATAAGTCGAGATAGAATACTCTCCTTAAGCTTTGCATTCACATAAGTTGTATGGGGAATTGCGCGCGCATCGATATTGAATATTGCGGGTTGTAAGGAGCGAAACCGCCGTTGAGTGAACCGGGTGAGAAGCGATGGAGAGTAGTGCGCATATGAAAAGATTCTCGTTCGTGACGGTCATCATCGGCATTTTGTTACTGGCTGCTTCTCCCGGCAGCGTGATTGCTGGTGCGAGGCCGGCACAGCAAGGTGGGGGTGTCGAGATCAAGGCGTTGTCTCCTAATAGCAGCGAGCAGGGCGGGACGGGATTCGTTCTGAGCGTGGTGGGGAAGAATTTTACTTCTGCGTCTGCGGTGCTGATCGAGGCTTGGAATGAATTTGGCGAGGGGAGCCATATGCTGCCGACAGATGGCGATGGCTTTAGCTATGGGGACGCGATCGGCCAGATGTTGTTAAAAAAACCGGAGTGAGAAGCTGTGAACTCGATTTGCTATACCTACTGCGACGGATTAATGGGAAGGATGCTGCTTGCTGCAAATGAGCGCGGGCTGCGGTCGGTGAATTTCGCGGCGAGCAAGAGGGCGGAACGGCCGCAAGCGGACTGGCGGGAAGATAGCGCGATCTTTTCGGAAACGATACGGCAGTTGCGCGCTTACTTCGAAGGCGAGTTGAGAGAATTCGATTTGCCGCTGGCTCCGGATGGGACCGAGTTTCAGATGCGCGTGTGGCAAAGCCTTCGCGAGATTCCTTACGGAGAGACGATTTCGTATGGGCAATTGGCGAGGCGATTGGGAAATGCGAAAGCGTCGCGCGCAGTAGGTTTAGCGAACGGATCGAATCCGATTCCCATTATTATTCCTTGTCATCGGGTGATCGGGAGCGATGGAAGCCTGGTGGGTTATGGTGGCGGGCTGGAAAATAAGAAGATTTTACTCGCGCTGGAAAGCCGGCAACGCTCGTTGATCGCTACTGCTTAGGAAGAAATCAGGAGGGTGCGCATCGTTGGCGTTGAAGTTGGTTTTGCGCGGTGGCCCACCACTTTTGCCGCATTAGGCGTGCATTTTTTCCAGGCGCTCGCGGAAATACTCTTTCCAACTTTCCGGCAAGGCTGCTACTTGCAGAGCTTTCTGGAGTGAGGCGACGTCCGCGCTACTGAATTCTTTTGCGATGTAAAGGCGTGTGATTTCGGAGACGGGGACAGCCTGCGGGTCGCGAGCGAGCAGTTTGATTTCGTCGCCGGCGGCGACTTCACCCTCGCGGGTGACCGCGAGGTAGAAACCGGAGCGGCCGCTGGCCAGGAAGCGCTTGACCATGTCGTCGGCTTGAAAGCGGATGCCGAGTTTGTAGCACGGGAGACGGGGCTGGGTGACGACTACTTCTGCGGAGCCGATGGAGAATCGGTCGCCGAGATGAACGGAGTGTTCGAACAGGCCTTCGGTGGTGAAATTTTCGCCGAAGATGGCTAAAGGCAAATCCCGGCCGGGGAGTTCCTGCTTCCAGTAGTCGTAATGCGCGAGGGGGTAGCAGTAAACGGCTTTGAACTCTCCACCGTGGACGGTTAGGTCGGCTTGGCGGTCGCCGTCCAGATTCAGTTTTCGCAAGGCGACGCGGCCTGCGACCGGTTCTTTGAAGATGCTGGTGGTGACAGTCATGTCGTGCCAGGTTACTTCGCGCGGGAGGCCTGTGTTTACGGAAACCAGCTTCATGGACGGTTCCTTGTAGTTCTTGTTCACTATGCGGCTAAGGGCGGTGATTCGTCCAGTATCCAAGACGGCTTTGGAGAGGCTAAGGCCCTTGCTTGGAACACCCTTGGTTCGCGACGCGGGGTTAGAGTTGTCAGTTGCGAAGCAGAGGCGAAGGGGGCGCGTTGGAGTGTTGCAGAGGCTGTGCTATAAGTAGCGGGCTGGTAATTCGAGGAAATAGTGCCATTTATTAATTTTCCCGCGAGGGAAATCAATTGCAAGCTGGTGTATTACGGTCCCGGCCTTGGCGGAAAGACGGCCAACCTGCAGTGGATTTACGACCACACGGGGACCAATCAAAAAGGGAAGATGGTTTCGCTGGCGACCGAAACGGATCGCACACTCTTCTTTGATTTCCTTCCATTGGACTTGGGCACTGTGCGAGGATTCCGCACGCGTTTTCACCTTTACACAGTGCCTGGACAGGTTTTCTATGAGGCTAGCCGGCGGCTAATTTTGAAGGGCGCGGACGGCGTGGTGTTCGTAGCGGATTCGCAGGAAGAGCGGATGGACGCGAATCAGGAAACGTTGGACAACCTGCGGGAACATTTGAAAGATCACAACCTGAATTTCGACACGATTCCTTACGTGTTGCAACTGAACAAGCGCGACTTGCCGAATATTCTGCCGGTGGAAGAATTGAAGAAACAACTGTCGGTGAAAGGCGAGCCGACACTGGAAGCCGTGGCGGTCACGGGGCAGGGCGTGTTCGATACACTGAAGGAAGTTGCCAAGCTGGTTCTCGCCGAGTTGAAAAAGAACGCCTGAAGTATTTCCTCAGTAGAGATGAAATGTGACTTCAACGTTAATTTTCACCGTTGCGGGGCTACCGTTGGGACCTGAGGCGGGTGAGAACCTCCACTGTCTAACAGAATCGATAGTCCGCTGGTTTAACCCACACGGAAGACCTCGAAGGACCTTAACGCTGTTTGGCACACCAGTTGTGTCGACTATTAAAGTAAGCGCTACAGTTCCTTGAATCTCTGCCTGCTTGGCTGCGCCCGAATACGTCGCGATTGGACAATACACGCATTTTGGAGAGCTATAACCATGTTGCCCGGCCTGCGGGATCTCCGTATCCGCGTCGCTGAGTGAAATCAAAGGCTGCATATCGGATGTGAGAGGCAACGAGATCCTCTTATCGAATATCTTTTCATTATCTATGGTGCGTAACGCTTTAACCCAAAGTACAACCTTGTCGGAGAGAACGTCCATATTCCCATCGACCACTACCGTTGCCCGAAGATGGTCCGCATAGCATTTCATAGTCTCTGCACTTTCGTACAATTGAGGATCAAGTTTGTCTGCAGCAAACGACATCAGATACTCGGCTCGGTCCATTACCACGAAACCGCGCGCGTTCTTGCGCAAAGAATCCGAAAATGCGTCGGCGAGTTTCGCTCCCAGCTTGTTTGCGTTCCGCGAGTTATCCTGGAAATCGATCACCAGAACTTTTGCTTCCTCGAAACGTCCCCGAGACGAATTAGAAATCGCGCTGGCCATTACGGAGGCGAGCGCGTCAAGGTCGGGCTGCTGTTGGCCCCGAAGGATCGGAGTCGCGGCTAGCAGGAAAAGCATCATTACTGCTAATCGCAAGAACCCACTAAGCGCGATTCGTATTGTGTGAAGTGCGAACATGGCCATGCACGGACAATCCATGTAACAACAATACTAAGCGTGGGCTACGCCGCCGCGGAAGGCGGCGATGGCTTTTGCTTCGTCGGTGAAGGCGGGGATGGATTGGATCAGGCGCGTGAGTTCGAGGACTTCTCTGACGTGACCGGTGGGGTTCAGGATTTTCAGGCCGCCACCTTGGCGTTCGAGAGTGACGAAGGAGCGCACCAGAGTGCTAATGCCCGAGCTATCAATTTGCGCGACGCCGGCAAGATTAACCAGGACCTCGGATGGGCCAGCCTCGGCGAGCTTACGCAGTTCCAGGGCCATGGCATCGTTGCCGGAGCCGATGATCATGCGGCCTTGTAAATCGAGAATAGTGACGCTGCCGGATACTCGCTTAGTAATTTGCAGGCCCATGAAAGCCTCCCCGCCGCGCGAGAGCGCGCCGCCCGTTTGATGAGTGCTTGGCGTCAGGATTACCTGAGGCAATAAGCTGGCGCATTATAACCCCAATTCCTCATTGGGAAAACGAAAGAGCAGGAAGAGCAGATTCCTCTCTACCCGTCCCGACATTCGCCCAGAAACCGGGCGAACGAAGATAATGCGTCGGGACGCTCCGTTCGGAATGACAGGTTGGAGCTGGGTTGGGCGGCGGGAGCATCATTTGGACAAATTCGCTCTGCGGGGCTGAGTGAGGTAAGAGGCTTAGGACGACGGCAGTGGGGCCAAGTTCGCGGTTCGCAGATGGGCTGCTCGACCGATTGAGCGGGGGTGGAGCGGATGGCCTGCCACGCTAATCGGCAGTTTGCAGGCGATAAAATGCGCACCGCAAATGTCGTCCTGCGTTAGTTGTCGGACGGTTGCGCTTGCGGCTGCTGGACCGGATGGCTGGCGAAATACTCGCTGATGCCAGCGGTGATTTGTTGCAGTCCGGCTCGGACGTTCTTGTCCATGGCTTCGACGACATCTTTGACAGTTTTGCCCTGAGCGGGCTCGTCATGCTCGTAACGATGAGACCACACGGTGGTGCGCGTGTTGGGATCGAACAACTCGACTTCGAAAGAAAAGCGCGCCATCAGATCCGGCTTATCCACTTCGGAAATGTCCCAGAGGTGGCCACGAACCACGTAGTCGCCGCGCACGTTGCTGCCGAGGGTTGAAACAGCCCGGTATTGGCCGGTGGAACGTAGAGTGGATACCAGCAAATCCTGGAGCATATCCGCCGGGGGTTCAGCCCAACGGTCATAAGAATAGGTTCCGAGTTGTACGGGACCGTTGCCAAAAACGAGACGATCGTCGCGAAAGAGATGCGAGGCACTGATGCGGCCAACCAAAAGAGTTACCTGGTAAGTAGGAGCTCCCTGTGGAGCGGGGACGGGACCGGGATCGAGAACGTAGTATTTCATAGGGCGCGAGGCAGCACAGCCCGTAAGGCAGATCAGCGAGAAGATCATTGCAGCAAGTTGAGTTCGTGACCTAAACACTCCGTGCTCCTTTTCGCCTATTTCGGCGGTTCCTTACCCGGCTCGTGGTTTTTGGGCTCCGAAGAACGAATCAACAGGTAAGGCTTCTCTCGGATCGTTTCGGTAAAGGCGGTCATGTTTTCAGTGATGCGGCGGAGATTGTCGATGATCTCGTCGAGATTCTCCGAGTTGTTAGCGACCGTGTTATCGAGTTGCGACAAAATCGAATTGGCCTTAACTAGCGATGCTCGCAAATTCTTCACCGCCGAGCGAACATCGGGGCGGTTTTCCTTAATCATGGAATCGATGCGATCCAAAGTTACGTTAGCTTGCTCGGAGGTTTTCTTGAAATCGTCGATTAGCGGGCCGAGCTTGGCCGAGGCGGTATTTACGTGTTCCAGGCTGGAATGCACGAGCGGCCGATCTTCCTGGAGCATGCCGCGGACGTTGGCGAGACTTTCGGCGACGTTTTCGCGATTCCTATCGTTGAGAAGGTCGTTGACGCGGTTGAGCGTTACCTTTAATTCGACTACGCGGTCATTCAGATTAACGATAAGCTCCTGGGCTGTGGGAGCTAGGGCGTTAATTTTGTCGGCGATATCGGAAAAGCTGACCGGTTCCTTCGATTGGAGGGTGTAACCGGCCGGAGCGCGAGAAGCACCGAGAGTACCCGGCTTAATTCCCAGGTAATTTTCGCCCAACGGGCTATTGCTTGTAATTTCAGCCATGCTATCTGTTTTGACAGGAATGTCCGGATGTATGGCGAAGTCAACTTGCATACGTGTGGAATCTTTTGGGTCGACCTGAACTTTTCTGACGCGCCCTATAGGGGGACCGCCGGCATAGCGGACTTCGGAGCCGGGCTGCAAGCCACCTGCGTTCTTGAAAAATGTATGGAAGGTGGTGTCACCGGTGGTCAAGGCACCAGAGAGGAGGACGAGCGTGACGATGAGCAGGCCTCCTGCCACCAAAACGAATAGTCCGACGAGTGCCTGTTCGCGCTTTGCTTCCATCAGTTTCCTCGATTGATCCCCGCCCGGCGACACTCAGCGCATACGAGCGCGCGAGTATATCACGGCAGGCGAATTAAACCCTTTCATTGCCGAATGGGGGGAACATCCCCCGTCAACATTTGCAAATAATCAAATTCCCCGGTTAATTCGGGCTCTGGAACACGATCCAGGAACTGCCGAACGCGAGGCTGGGAGCTGGCTTGCAATTCCTTCACCGTGCCATTCGCGACGACGACGCCTTTATCCATCAGGATCATCCGATCGGCGATCAAGTAGGCGCTGGCCAGTTCGTGGGTGACAACCACGATGGACATGCGGAAAGCCTTCTTCAACTTCAGAATCAGTTCGTCGATTCCAGCAGCGATGATGGGGTCCAGGCCGGCGGAAGGCTCGTCAAAAAACAAGATTTCAGGATCCATGGACAGAGCGCGGGCAATGGCGGCGCGCTTTTTCATACCGCCGCTCAACTGGGCAGGCATGTAATTCTCGAAACCCGAAAGGCCGACCTGATCGAGTTTCAGGCGAACCATAATTTCGATAGTGGAATCATCGAGCTGGGTATGTTCACGAAGAGGCAGAGAAACATTTTCGCCGACGGTCATGGAGCCGAAGAGCGCGCCGCCCTGAAAAGACATGCCCATTTTCTTGCGCAGCTCGTCGCGATCTTTTTCAGACATGGCGGCAAAATTCTTTCCACGCATCCAAATTTCGCCGGCGCTGGGAAGCTCCAATCCAACCAGCGTGCGCAAAAGCGTGCTCTTGCCTGAGCCGGAGCCGCCGAGAATCACAATGGTCTCTCCGGCGGGAACTTCGAAATTGACGCCGTGAAGGATTTCGCGCTCGCCGTATTTCACGCGGAGATTGCGCACAGAGATGGCCGACCCGTCGGTGACGCGCGCGCTGTCATCTTTCAAATTGTTTTTTGTCGCCATCGATTTCAACAGTTCTCCCGGCCGTCTATCAACGCGGCGCGGTGAAATAAAAGATTGCGGTAAAGATCAGATCCACGCACACCACCATGAAAATGGATTTAACCACCGCAGAAGTGGTGGAGCGCCCCACTTGTTCGGAACCTAGCCCCGTGGAAAAACCCTCCATACAACCGACGGCGGTAATGGTGAGTCCGAACATAGCGGCTTTAATCAAACCGTTGGTGATGTCGCGAGACTGCAAGGCTTCGAGCGTGGCGCGGATATAACTTCCCCAGGTGAAGCTCGCTGCCGAAACGCCAAAAACACCGCCTCCGAGCACACCCATAAAATCGGCCCATACGGTGAGACAAGGAACCATGAGCAGCATGGCCAGGAACTTGGGAGCGACCAGGAAATCAACCGGCTCAAGAGCCATGGTTTCCAGCGCATCAATTTCTTCGTTAACCTTCATGGTGCCGATCTCGGCAGCAAAGGCGGAACCGGAACGGCCGATGACGACAACGGCGGTCATCAACGGGCCCAACTCGCGAGTCATGGAAATGGCTACGGCGCTGGCGACTACCTGAAGCGCGCCAAACTTACGAAGTTCGTAGGCGGCGTTCAGGGCGAGAATAGTGCCGATGAAAAAGGAGATCAGCGAAACAATGGGGAGAGCTTCCACGCCCACAGCCATAGCCTGGTGAACGGAGCGGCTGATATGGAATTTCTTGCCGTGAAAGGGCTCGACGAAAACCGCGCGCAAGGAACCGGTGGCTAAACGCGCCAAGCCGCCTATATAGGCCACGCCGTTAATTGTGGCTGAGCCGATTGTTTCAGTAAGTGACATCGTTGAATCCGGACGGGCTAAAATCCCCAGGAGACCGCGCAGCCAGCCCGGAATTTACCTAACAGGAGCAACGTTGGTGTTAGCGCTGCCACCCCGCAAGGCATCCTCTTCTGTGATGTAGATTTCAAAAACTTTCACGAGTCGCGTGAGCTCAAATACTTCCTGGGCAGTCTTGCTTAGGCCATATAGAGCAAAAGTGCTCTTCATATCACGCGAAACTTTTAAACCTTCTACCAGGGAAGCCACGCCCGCGCTGTCAATGTATCGTACTTTTTCCATGTTGACGATCACGCGAGGAGCTTTCTTTTCTTTCAAAAGATTGAGCAAGACTTTGCGGACGTCGGGGGAATTATAGAGCGTAATGTCGCCGATCACATCAACGATAGTAGCTGTACCAGATTGGCGCGTTGAGATGTCCATATTAGAGAATAGCCCCCGGGGGACGTCAGAGTGTTTTGCCAGAGATTGCGTCCAGATGCAATCAATTTCCGCGTACTGGGACGGCGGAAAAGGCGGTAGGTCCGACGAAAAGGTGTCCTACGACCGGATCGAACTAGCCCCGGCGGTCTAAGGGCGTGTAATTGCGCAACGAATGGCCCAGGTAAACCTGGCGAGGCCGGGCGATCTTCTGCTCGGGGTCCAGCAGCATTTCTTCCCATTGAGAGATCCAGCCCGAAGTTCGAGGAATGGCAAAAAGCACCGGGAACATAGTGACCGGGAAGCCCATAGATTGGTAAATGAGGCCGGTATAGAAATCGACGTTAGGGTAGAGCTTGCGCGATACGAAATAGTCATCTTCGAGAGCGATGCGCTCGCACTCCAGCGCGATCTCGATCAAAGGATTTTTTCCCATCACATCGAAGACTTCGTAAGCGATGTGCTTCACGATGCGGGCACGCGGATCGTAATTCTTATAGACGCGATGACCAAAACCCATGAGCAGCTTTTCGCCCGCTTTTACGCGCTTGATGTAAGCAGGGACGTTGTTCACCGAACCAATTTCGACCAGCATGCGAAGAACGGCTTCGTTCGCTCCGCCATGAAGCGGGCCGTACAACGCGGCGGTGGCCGCGGCGGTGGCGCAATAAGGGTCCACATGCGAACTGCCAACGACACGCATGGCAGTGGAGGAGCAGTTCTGTTCGTGATCGGCGTGCAGAATAAAAAGAATGTCCAGGGCGCGCTCGAGCGTGGGGTTCGGGCGATATTTCAATTCGGTGGTGCGAAACAGCATGTTCAAGAAATTCCCGCAGTAGGACAAATCATTGTCGGGATAAACGAAGGGCATTCCCAAGCTGTGGCGGTAGGCGAAAGCCGCGAGCGTGGGCATCTTGCCGATCAAACGGTAGGTCTGCTTGCGACGCGAATCCAAGTTGAAAATATCTTTTGCGTCCGGATAAAAAGTGGAAAGCGCTGCGACCGTAGAAATCAACATGCCCATGGGATGGGCGTCGTAATGAAAACCATCGAGAAACTTCTTGATACTCTCGTGAATGAAGGTGTGATGCGTAATGTTGTAGGACCAATCCGCGAGTTGTGACTTGTCGGGGAGCTCGCCGTAAAGAATCAGGTAGGCGGTCTCGATGTAAGTGCTTTTTTCAGCGAGTTCCTCGATGGAATAACCGCGGTAACGCAGGATGCCCTTATCACCGTCGATGTAAGTTATTTTGCTGGAACACGAAGCTGTGTTGGTGAAGGCGGGGTCGTAGCCCATCATGCCGAAGTCTTCGCTATTTACTTTAATCGGCCGCAGGTCGAGAGCGCGAATGGTGTCGTTCTTGATGGGAAGTTCAAACTGCCGGCTCGTCCGGTTGTCCGTGACGCTGAGCGTCTCCCGCCGGGTTGCGGAGGGAACTTCACTGCTAACCACGGATTCGGGCTTGGTGGAACTCATAGCCTGACCCTCTCAGGACGCAGCGTGTAGAACTGGGCGCTGAATCGCTGAGTACCAATGTACACCAAAGCCAGCGGTGCAAGGAATGGGATTCAGCAAAGTTGTCGAGAGATTAGCGGTCGGCTTCCATACGCTACCGTATGGAACTATATCAGTGTGAGCTAACTGCTTTTAAGACTTGAAGCGGGCGCGCATGGCCTGAGCTGTCACGCGGTGACGGTATTCGAAAAGGCGAGTCAATTTTCTTCGCACGAACCAACCAGCCACGAGCTTGCCGGCCCAGCCGAACGGCAGCTCATAAAGAATACTGTCGGTGAGGGTACAGGCGCTGGGACTTTCCGGGTCCATTTTATGGGTGTGTTCCCAACGGCGAAAAGGGCCGGAAATTTGCACATCGCGGAACTGGCGTCCTTCGATGTAATCGCGGTGTTCGAACAGCCAGCGGATTTTAAATGGTCCCAGGCGAACGTGCAGGGCACCACGATCGCCGTCATGGATGCCGGGCGCCCTCTCCAAGACTTCTACGGGCTCCCAAGGAGGGGAAAGGCGTTCGAGAGCGTCCGGTTGGGCGTGCCAACGAAAAACTTCTTCAGCGGGGGCTTCGATTCGAGATTTCGCGAGGAAATGAAGCTCGCTCGGCATAATCGTAGGATGCAGTCTCTCACGTACATGCTCTTTGGTTTGGCTCGAAAGGGCAAGTGTCAGGATCCGGACTCGGCCGGAACAATTTCGATCTCCGGAGATTCGGAATTGCCGACGCCTATCTCTGAGCGATTGCGTCCTCCTGCTTTTGCGCGATAGAGCGCTTCATCCGCATTGCTTAGCATAATCTCGGGGTCGATCGGCGAAGCTCCGCTGCTCACCGCCGCTCCGAGGCTTACGGTAATTGAAATTTCACCGGCGTCCGTGGAAATTGGCTGCGCTTCGACTGCACGACGGATTCTTTCGGCCAATCCGAGAACATTGGTGGCGTCGGAAGAAGGAGCGACGACTAAGAACTCTTCGCCGCCATAGCGACCGACGGTGTCATAGGCACGTACAGTTACGGTGATTCTGCGAACGATTTCCTTCAACACGGCGTCGCCGCAAAGGTGGCCGTACGTATCATTGACCTGCTTGAAATGGTCCACATCGAGGAGAACAATTCCGAAAGAACCATTCCCGCGGACCTGACGGGAACGTTCGCGGCGCAGTGCATCCAGAATCACCGCGCGGTTGGATATTCCGGTAAGCGAATCGTGGGTGGCGCGAAACAAAAGTTCTTCACCGGCGACCATCAGTCCGTCCTGCAACTGGAGGATGCGTTGACCAACGTGAAGGCGCGCACGAAGTTCCTGGGCATCGAAAGGCTTGGTCAAGTAATCGTCGGCGCCGGATTCCAGACCGTGGAGCAAGTCATCTTTCTGGGTGCGCGCGGACAATAGGAGGATATAGACGTAGGGACGGTCCTTGCGTTCGCGGATTCTTTGGCAAACTTGAACGCCTTCCAGGCCGGGCATCATCCAGTCGAGCACAGCCAAGCGGGGAGCGTCTTTCTTTTCGAGCGCTTGCAGGGCTTCCGTTCCGCTGGTGGCCACGGCTACTTCGTATCCCCAGCGTGTGAGAAAAGCTTCGAGCAAGCGGCGGGAAATCGGATCGTCTTCAGCGATCAGTACTTTCTTTTTAAGATCTGGTTTTTCGTTCACAACATATCTCCTTGTGCCAAAAGCGCGGGGACGACCGATGCCGGCGTCCGCACGAGCCCGAATTTTGCGGTGAAGTGAAATGAACTGCCCTGACCGGGTTCGCTTTCGACCCAGATTGTTCCACCCATCAGTTCAACGAGACGCTTGGTGATAGCCAAACCCAAACCTGTGCCGCCATATTTTCGAGTGGTAGAGCTATCGGCCTGGGTGAAAGCGTCGAAAATTAGGTGGTGCTTGTCACTGGGGATGCCGATGCCATGGTCCTGAACGCGGAAATGAAGTTCTGCGGTTTGTTGCGTAAGCTCTCGCGCTTGGACCTGAACGGTGATTTCACCGTGCTCGGTGAACTTAATCGCGTTTCCGACAAGATTTGTTAAGACCTGCCGGAGGCGCGCGGGATCGCCCATCAAGTGTTCCGGGACGCCGGCGTCGGAATGCCAGCTTAACTCCAGCCCTTTTTCTTCCGCGCGAAATTGCATTATTTTCAGGGTCTGGAACAAGCGCTCGGACAAGAGGAATTCAATATTCTCGAGTTCCAGTTTTCCGGTTTCCACTTTTGAAAAGTCCAGAATTCCGTTCAACAATCCCAAGAGAGAATCGCTGGAGAGCTTGACCATTTCCAGATACTCCCGTTGCTCGGGAGTGAGGGTTGTGTCGAGCACCAAATCGGTCATTCCGAGAATGCCGTGCAAGGGAGTGCGAAGCTCGTGGCTCATATTGGCCAGGAATTCTGTCTTTGCACGGCTGGCGGACTCCGCTGCCTGCGTGGTTCTGCGCAATTCCTCTTCTGCGAGTTTGGAAGTGGTGATGTCGCGCGCGGTCATACAGACCGAGGTGGGCCTTCCGTCTGAGGAAGGAATGACACTCACTCGAGCGAGGAACCACGTTTTCACCGGCAACGGCAATGAGTATTCGACGCTTTGCCTTTTGCCGGTCTCCAATACCTCTCCGAAAATCTTCAAGATGGGGTCGATGATATCCGGGCTCAAGAATTCACTGGCATGGCGGCCCAGCAATTGCGATTTGGGCCGAATCAAGAGAGTCTCGTCGGTGGTCCAAATATTCTTGTAGATTCCGTTGACATCGAATTCGAAAACGACTTCATCAATGGTGCTAATAAGGGCCTGCATACGGCCTTCGCTTTCGCGCAATTCGCGATCGGCGTGATTGCGTTCGGTGATCAGAGTTCCCAGACAGAGCCCCGTGACCGAAACAATCAGCATGAGGATTTGGAGGGAGACCAGCCTGGTAAGGCTCTGAGGAAAAATGCGAAGCATGAATATCGTTCCCACATTCAGCATCAACGTGGCGGCAGTGGCTCCTCGTACACCTCGACGCACGGCGATCCAAATAATCGGAAGGAAGAACAAATAGAACAGTTGGTAGGTGCCAGCGAAGCGCGAGCCCAAGGCGATGTAAAGGGCAGCTACGATACTGGCACCCTGAGCAAGGAACTCGAGGCTGTTCTGGAAATCGCGAGGTTTCGACCAGCGATCGGTGTCCGTGGAAAGTTTTCTCAACTCGAACGGGATACTGCCGGTCAAGCGGGACTTGAGCCAAGGCGTTACATAAACCAGGAGGAAAGGGCTAAGGCAGAACAAGGCAACGGAGTCGCCAATCCACCAATTCAACGCCGCTGCAAAGTAATGGTGAAGGGAAATCTTGTCGCTCCATACAAAGCTGAGAGCTCCGCCAAAAGCCAATGCGAGGGTTGCGGCCATCACGAAGAAGATGTAACGGAACACGTCCTGGAGTGATCGCAAGATTCCGTCGAGGCGGATGTAACGGCGCAAGACCGCAGCCATCGCGGCGTATGAGAGGGCAATTAGCCCATTCACATACCAAATAATTGCGCCAAACGGGGAGAGGTGATAATTGACCATTGAAGTAACGAAGCCCGCGACGAAGATTAATGGCGCATACGAGAGACCCAGACCGATCAAGAGCGCCAATTCGAGGCCGGCGGGCGGATACCACGCATCAGTGCCCACCCAAACTCGAGAAACGACAGATTCGCGGTCCAGCAGTAAATGAAGGCCAATGAAGGTGACGCCAAGAAGCACGCGCCAAGGGTTGAAACCCCAGGTAAAGAAAGCGCCGCCGGTCCCGGGATTTGGAGGAGCTTGTTGGCTAGCTGATTTATGCTGGAAGAGTTTCAACACGGCACCGTGTGCAGCAGGGTAGAAAGTTCCACGTAGAGCCGGTCCACTTCAATCTCCAAGCCTGCAAAAACGGCTTGAGCGGCGATCCAATGTTCGGAGGATGCCAGTTTTTGCAACTCCTGGGACGCGCGAGCGATTCCAGGAGCGCCCAGGCTCGCTGACGATCCCTGCAGAGTGTGAGCCGCACGCAGGAGAGCATCGCCATCGGACGCAGCCAAAGCGTGACGAATTTCGTCCATCAGTTTCTGACATGCCGGAGTAAACATCCGGGCTAGCTCTTCGAGAGTGTCCTTGTCTCCGATGCGCTCGAGCGCTGCAGGTAAGTCGAAGACGGCTGGCCAAGATGAGGGGGTGGCTTCGGCGGTTTGAATGACTGGTGGCGCAGGTCGGGCTTCGGGATTGTTCAGTCGAGCGACGGCGGCGAACAATTCCGTCGTGCGAATGGGTTTGGTTAAGTAATCGTCCGCACCAGCATCCAAGCATCGTTCGCGATCGCCTTTCATGGCGTGAGCTGTCAGAGCAATGATGGGAAGGTGCTTTCCGGATGATTGTTCGCTAGTCCTGATGATGCGAATGGCTTCCAGTCCGTCCATGACGGGCATCTGCACGTCCATAAGGACTAAGTCGGGCGCCTCGCGGGCAATGGCATCAATGGCCTGGCGGCCGTTTTCGGCAAGAATTACTTTATGGCCGTGTTTTTCAAGGAGCTTTCTGACAAGAAGACGGTTTACGGCATTGTCTTCCACGAGCAAGACTTTTAATCCCGGCCCTAGTTCTTCGAGAGGATGTGGCTTAACGATTTCGTCCGCGGTTTTCAATTCTGTTTTTGCCAACTTGCTTAACAGCGCGTCGAAAAGCTCGGATGGATCGACGGGTTTTGAAAAATAGGCTGCAATGTTCAATTCCTTGCAGCGTTCGCGGTCTCCTGCGCCCGCACCCGAACTCAGCATGAAGATGGGGATGTGCCGGAGGTCATCGATGTTTCTGACCTGTTCGGCGAAACCGAGACCGTCAGTCCCAGGCATGTGCAAGTCCGTAAGGATCAGGTGGAACTGGTTTCCTGCCTGATGCGCGCTGTGGAGAGTGGCGAGGGCAGATTGCGCACTTTCAACTCCCTGAGAACGGATACCCCACTGAGCAAGCATTTCGACCAGAATTATCCGGTTAGTCTTATTGTCGTCGACGATAAGGACAGAGCGGCCTTGCAGGATTTCCGGATCCCGGGATTCCGACTCGTCAGGTTTTTGGTTGTTTAGTTTGAAATGACATGTGAAATGGAATGTGCTGCCTTGCCCTAATTCGCTCTGAACCCAAATCTTTCCATCCATCATTTCCACAAGACGCTTGGTGATTCCAAGACCGAGGCCGGTGCCTCCGTAAACGCGCGTTGTGGAGCTATCGGCTTGCGTGAACGCTTCAAAAACGGCGGCTTGTTTTTCCTCGGCAATGCCGATGCCCGTATCGCACACGGAAAACTGCAATTCCACGGCTGCGTCAGCTTGTGAAATTTTCGACACTTCCAAGAGCACTTCGCCGTGCTCGGTAAACTTAATGGAATTACCGACAAGATTCACGAGCACTTGGCGCAAACGGCCGAGGTCACCGAACAAGTGCTCGGGCACGCCGGCCTGTACGCGCCAAGCCAGCTCGAGAGATTTCTGGTGCGCTCGAAGGCCGAGCGTCTTCATGGTTTCTCCAATGCTCTTACGAAGGGGAAAAGCGGCCAGATCGAGATCGAGTTTGCCCGCCTCGATCTTCGAGAAATCCAAGATGTCGTTGAGAAGCAAGAGGAGCGAATCGGCAGAGGTCTTGACCATCCCCAGGTATTCGCGCTGTTCGGGATCCAGGTCGGTATCGAGAGTGAGCTGAGTCATGCCCAATATTCCATTCATAGGGGTGCGAATTTCGTGACTCATGTTGGCGAGGAATTCGCTCTTCGCCTTGCTGGAGGCTTCGGCTGCTTCTTTGGCGCGAAGCATGGCCTCCTCCGCCGATTTACGTACGGTGATGTCTTGATAGAGCAGCAAAGCGCCGGTCCGTTTACCTTCCAATGAGAGAGGGACGGAAAAAGCTTCCACGTCAACCAAGCTTCCATCGCTACGGCAGCGTCGCGTAAGCAAGTGGACCCCGTGCCCTTCCGCGAGTCTTTTTCTATGCGATTCCACTTCTGCTCGGAGCTCCGAATTTGAAACGAGATTGGCGAGCGTGTGGCCGAGGATAGCCTTCTGCGAATAGCGGAACAGCGTCTCAAAAGCGGGGTTACACATTTGCACAGCGTCATCGTTGTCGATCGCAGCAATCGCCACAGGAATATGCTCGATAAGGGAAGTAAGAAAGGCTTTGCGTTCTTCGAGTTCCTGCTCGATTCGTCTGCGCTCGTTTATCTCCTCCTGTAACTGCAGGGTCCGTGTGCTCACGCGACGTTCCAAATCGGCATGGGCGTGCCGCAGGGCCGATTCACGGTGTTCGATCTGTTCGAGCATCTCATTAAATTTATCGACAAGAAATCCGATCTCGTCGTCATTCCGCTTAGCGACGCGCAGGGAATAATCTTTTTTGACGGAAACTTCATGGGCCGTGCGCGCGAGCTGCCCAATTGGTTCAGAGATCAATTTCTGCAGACGTGATGCAAGAAGGAATGAAATCGCGAGAGAAAGAAGCACCGCAACCAAAATGATTATCGAGAATCGCATTTCGCGAGCTCGAAGCGCAAGAAGGTCCGATCTGACGTAGATCGACCCAATCACTTCTCCGTCTAAGCGGATTTGACGGAACACCATTAGATAACCCGAGCTGATCAAGGTCTCATCGGCTCGTGGCGCGGGAGGCGATGA
>Ga0185299_10003971_pt1 | contig 18531 bp, 15 predicted proteins | sample PaiPotPPA55metaG_FD_128002 | JGI IMG/M metagenome (GOLD analysis project Ga0185299, IMG submission 128002) | Iron sulfur acid spring bacterial and archeal communities from Banff, Canada, to study Microbial Dark Matter (Phase II) - Paint Pots PPA... ...
GGATGCCTTCCGAGATCTTGGCGCCCGGCCGGTTGTAGCCGTAAAACGGAAGCGTAATGTCCTTGTAAAACTGCGGCCGATTTTTCGTATATTGGGCCCGCAGGTCGTCGAACACCTCGATCGGCGCGCCCGCAGGATTCTTGTCCGTCTTCACCATCAGCGGCGGGACAGCGCTGATAAGCACAGCCGCGGCGACCCGCTTCGAGCCATGTCGCCCGATGTACCGGGCAACTTCTCCGCCGCCAGTCGAGTGCCCCACGTGAATCGCGTTCTTGAGGTCTAGCTTCTCGGTGAGAGCTGCGAGATCGTCGGCGTAGGTGTCCATCTCGTTGCCATCCCACGTCTGGGTGGAGCGGCCATGCCCTCGCCGGTCGTGCGCGATGACTCGGTAGCCATGTTGGCCGAAGAACAACATCTGTCCGTCCCAGTCGTCCGCCGTGAGCGGCCACCCGTGACTGAACACTATGGGCTGGCCCTTTCCCCAATCTTTGTAGTAGATCGTCGTACCATCTTTCACTGTAATCGTGTTCATGAGATTTTCTCCTTAATTGACATCGGTAGACTCAGTTCTTGTTAGAAACCCACTCGCGCCCGCGTAGGACGCTTTCTATGCACGCAATCTTGCGATCAATTTCGGGGCCTCTATTCCAGGCAAGGTCTTGACGGACACATCGCGGCCGATCCGCGTATCGCGAGAGCAACACACCCCGTCCGTGTCGCTGGCACTACAGCGGTTCTACGACTACTTCGCACGAACCGTACCTTGTGCCGAAGGTCACGCTATCTGTGCGGGGAATTATATGCCGAAGGAAGGAACCTGGAGGCCGCTTCAACGATTCCGGAAGGTCGCCGAGTGTATTCCCCAGCCTCCGCGCCTTGCTTCCCACCCATCGCCCCTCATATACTCTGAACGTTTGCCCGCCTCCGACCGGAAACCGTCCGGCGACGGCCCGCAGCACCCCTGCAATTATTCCGGAGATTATTTTTATGACGACGATTATGACGCCCCCGCAGGTGGACAAAGAAAGCAATCCATGGGAATCGCAGCGGGCGCGTTTTGACCTGGCTGCCCAGAAACTCAACCTTGATGAAGGCTTGTGGCGCGTTCTGCGCTATCCCAACCGCGAACTTACGGTCTACATCCCGGTACAGATGGATGACGGCCACCTCGAAGTTTTCACCGGCTTCCGCGTACAGCATTCCATCGCGCGGGGCCCGGCCAAGGGCGGCATCCGTTACGCTCCCGATGTTACGCTCGATGAGGTCCGCGCCCTGGCGAGTTGGATGACGTGGAAGTGCGCCGTGGTCAACATTCCCTTCGGCGGCGCCAAGGGCGGCGTAATCTGCGATCCCCACAAAATGTCGATGGGGGAAGTCGAGCGCATGACGCGCCGCTATACCTCTGAACTGATCGAATTCATCGGCCCGGAAAAAGACGTTCCCGCCCCCGACGTCAACACCAACGAACAAATCATGGCGTGGATGATGGACACCTACTCCATGCACATGCGCCAGACGGTCACCGCCGTCGTCACGGGAAAGCCGATCAATATCGGCGGGTCTCGCGGACGCCGCGAAGCCACCGGCCGCGGCGTGATGATCGTGTGCGATGAGGCCTGCCAGAAGCTGGGCCTGAATCGCGAAACTACCCGCGTCATCATCCAGGGCTTCGGCAACGTAGGCTCCAACGCCGCTGTGCTCATGCATCAGGCGGGCTATAAGGTGATTGGCATCGCCGAGGTTGGCGGTGGCCTGCACAACACGAACGGCATTGACGTGAAAGCTCTGGTGGACTATCGCCAGAAACACGGGACCGTCCATGGATTCCCCGGCGCGGAAAAGTGCGATGCAGCCGACCTGCTCATCGAAGACTGCGAAATTCTTATTCCCGCGGCCACCGAGAACGTCATCACCAGCCGCAACGCTAACCGGGTGAAATGCCGCATTCTTGCCGAAGGAGCGAATGGTCCCACCACTTCCGCTGCGGACGATATCCTGGGTGACAAAGGCGTCTTCGTAATCCCCGATATTCTGGCCAACGCTGGCGGCGTGACCACTTCCTACTTCGAATGGGTTCAGGACCGCCAGGGCTACTTCTGGAAAGAGTCGGTAGTCAACGAGCAGCTTGATGCCATCATGAAGTCGTCCTTCGAAGATGTGGTGCGTTATGCCGAAACTCACCGAGTCAACAACCGAATCGCCGCTTACATGCTGGCCATTGACCGCGTGGCGTACACTATCCGCCAGCGCGGAATTTACGCGTAGGAGGAATCAGGAACTATGAAGAAGCTCGGGATTTTAGTTCTGACCCTTATGTTTGCAGTTGTTCTTGCCAGCAGCCAGCCAAGGCTCACTGTTGCGCAGGCACGCGAAACCGGAAGCGTTCCCGAGATGAACGCGGATCAGTCCCCAATGGCGGGCGAGAAGCTCGATATCAACACCGCCACGAAGGATCAACTCAAGCAGCTTCCCGGAATTGGGGATGCCTATTCGCAGAAGATCATCGACGGCCGTCCCTACCGCGTCAAAACCGATCTCGTGCGTAAAAAGATCGTTCCCCAAGCCACCTATGACAAGGTGAAGGATTTAATCATCGCCAAGCAGCCCAAAGCCGACAAGATGGCGCCCACCGCCAAATAACCTGTTTCCGCGAAAATCGTCGCGTCGCGTAGAGACGTTGCTTGCAACGTCTCTGCCGACACCACGATGCCTGCCGCTCCAGCAAAGACGTAGCCCGCTACGTCTCTACAGAAACCCCTCGGTAACTTCCTTCCATTGCGTTCCCTCTGGCGGTGGAGGATAATCGAAATTGGATTCCGGCTGCCTCCGGGACGATCTTGAAGTGTGAACTTGCCCAACTCCATCACGCTCATCCGCATCTTCAGCATTCCGTTGCTGATGTGGATTCTTGCCAGCGGCCGCTTCAGCAGTGTAAACGGAGAAAAAGAATTGCTGGCGTCGGCCCTGTTCATTGCCGCCTCCATGACCGACGGAATTGACGGTTATCTGGCCCGCAAGCGCGGCCAGATTACCACCATGGGAATTTTGCTCGACCCCCTGGCCGACAAGCTTCTCATCGCGGCGGCGTTTATCACGCTCGTACAGTTGAATCCCAGCCTGGTTCCAGCCTGGATCGCTGTAATCGTGATCGGACGCGAATTCCTGGTCAGCGGTCTCCGTTCCATCGCCGCTTCCGAGGGATTCACGATCGAAGCCAGCGATCTGGGCAAATTTAAGATGGTCGTGCAGATCGTCTCCGTGGTTGCGGTTATTCTCGATCACCGCTGGAAAGAATTGACGGTCTACGGCCACTACATCTTCCCCATTCACTGGATCGCGTATGTCGCCATCTGGTTCACGGTGTGTGTCTCCCTGGCCTCGGCGATCGACTATTTTGTCGCCTTCTGGTCGAAGATCGACCGGCGCGTGGTGAAGCGCCGCCGCCGCGCCTTCATCCTAAGCCGGCGCAGAAAACCCGTGCCCCCGCCGCAGGCGGACCGCGATGTCGCTACTACGATCTAGTTCGGTTGCCGTAAATTCCGGCCAACTCTATGAAGGCGAGTTCTCGCAGGACGAGCGCACCATACTTTTGCGCCTCGCCCATGACTCCATTCTCTCCGCGCTCGAAGGGCGCGAGATCCCGCTCGATCCACCAACGGCACATCTCGCGGAACCTCGCGGAGCATTCACAACGCTTTACCGGGGCGGCGAGTTGCGAGGATGCGTCGGTTACGTTTTGCCGGTAAGTTCCGTCTATCGCGCAGTCGCAGATACCGCTCGGGCCGCGGCCTTCGAAGACTCGCGGTTCCGTCCAGTCACGCTTCCAGAAGCGGCACAGGTGGAAATCGAGCTCAGCATCCTTTCGTTGCCGCAACCAATTTCCATCGAAGTCATCGAAATCGGACGCCATGGCCTGCTCGTCAGTATGGCGGGACATGGCGGCCTGCTTCTGCCCCAGGTGCCCATCGAGCATAACTGGGACCGCCTCACTTTCCTGGAACAGACCTGCCGCAAAGCCGGCTTGCCCCTGGACGCGTGGAAGAACGGAGCAACGGTTGAGGCGTTTACCGCAGAAGTTTTCGGGGAAATGACGGGCGCCCCTGGACGGCCGTGATCTTACGATTGCGAAAATAACTGGATGGGAAGCACTGCGGCGTAGTGGTTAAAATCGCGATCCGTACTGAAAATCTGCCAATCATGATGGAGGCCAACCGCGCAAATCAGCATGTCCACTGGCGTGCTCGCGATGCCGGCCTTGCGACATTCATTACTGGCGCGCGCGGCTTCTTCGTAATCTTCGATGGCCAGCATAGTATCAGGGAAGTCTCGCAAGTAATCGCGCAGGCGGCGGAATTGAGTGGGCTCACGCAGACCGGAGAGCAGTTCTTGGCGGACCGAACCGAGAAGCTGAGCTCTACCATCGTCAACAATCTGATATAAGAGCCGCGTAACACGGCGTTCGTTATGTGCGAGATCCGCCGACCTTTTTCGCAAAGCCCAAGGCACCACACCGGTGTATCGACCAGGATACTCATACGCGCTTGCGGCGCCGCTCAGCTTTGTAATCGTAGGTTGGATCGAAATCAAAGGTCCCGAAGGCGGCGAGAATCCGTCGCTGTTTGTGACGCTGGATATATTCTTGCAGCGCGGTCGTCACTGCTTCTTTCTTAGTGCGATGACCGCCGGTCTTGCGTGCTTCCTCGATTAGCTTGTCGTCGATCGCCAGGTTAGTAGCCATGTGTAGATGGTTACACACCTGTATGTGTGAGGCAAATTCTATCTGTCGCGAAACAAAACCGGGGACGGTTGCGTCCCCGGCTCTGATCTACTCGAAAATTAAGAGAGTTACTGCACCTGATCCAGTTCCACGCTGTCCCCGGCATGTAGGTCTTCGAGAGCGAAGACGACCATTCCGGTCGCGGTGGTGTTGGTCACGCTAAGAATCACGATCTCTCCCACCGCTCGTCGCGGCAGATCGCGCACATGAATCACGGGGCCGTTCCCCTTGGTAAACATGGCGGGATCGACCGAGGGCGTCTTCAGCTGAGTATCTTCAGCAATCGCCGCCTTGAACGACAGCGAATCCACCGGGTCTTTCAGGTCGGCGTCATAGCTGCGCACTGCGCGGAAAAAGTCGCCGATCTTAACCCCCTGGTTCGCGCCGACGTTGAGATAAAGCTTGTGCCCGGTTCCCAGAACCGAGTCGAAATCTTTACCCATTACAATCCGGCCCGATACTCTACTGCCGGAAGGCAGGAAGCGATCAAAATGGATCGGCTCATGGAAAGTCACGGCCTGCTTTTCTGCAAATGGAATGGCAGTGTCGCCCGGATTGGCGCCGTCGCAGGAATACTCGATCTGTGCGATCACGGTTCGGTGACGCGTATCAATAATTTTCACCCGTCCGATTTCCTGATAGGCCTGCCCAGTCGCCTTCAACAGTTTCTTTTGCCCGGGATACATCTCATATTCGTTGACATCGCGTAAAGCGCGCACAATCTCGTACTCCGCACCAGCGCTATATCCACTCCCATGAAGATAGATGATGTCGCCACGCGTGAATTTCGTCGTCGTGGGCGTCTGCAAGCCCCCGGCCACGTAGTTGGCGTCCGGCAGCGTCTGTTTGCTGATGAATCCGGCACAATACAGGTCGGCATAAGTGGGCGTCTGAACGCGCATCGTGGGGAAACTCACCGTTGTTGGCGAAGTTCCCTGGGGTGCGTCGGTAGAATTGGCGTCCGGGCCGCTTTGTGCCCAAACTGCCGTCGTAAGCAACAACAGAAACAGTCCTGTTTTCTTCATGTTACCTCCGGGTAAGGACTGCAATGCGTCCCCCCTGGTTAAATGCTAGTTAAATGCCGGAAAAGAAAAGGCTTCAGTCGGAAGGTAACAACTGGGTAAGGGTGGGTCAAGGTTACGAGGGTGTTGGGCACCCTGGAGCGGAAGTTTTTCGGGTTTTTCTAAAGGACTATGAATCCGTTGTTGCATAAGCAATTAAGGCCCTGTAATAATTCGCCGTCATTCGCTGTGCGCCGCGAATCCAGTACGTAATTTGAAAGATGAGCCCCGCTCCCCCTCACGCGCCGCGTCTCCTACCCCTGCGACTGCCGCGAGTTTGCGTGGCAGTCATTGGCTCCGATCCCAACGAATTGGCCGAAAAAGCCGAGCTTCTCGCTCGGGATAACTCGTTTCTGGAGTTCAGGTTAGACTATCTTTCCAAGCCCATCCTGGCACTTCCCCGAATCAAACGGTTCATGGAATCCCACCCCGGAACATTTGTAATCGCCACCTGCCGCCGAGTTGCCAATGGAGGAAAATTCCGGGGTTCAATCGCCTCCCAGTTGGACGTTCTCACCAAGGCTGCGTCCGGGGGATGTCAGTTGGTCGACGTCGAACTGCAAACCGCCAACAAATGCAAGCCCGAACAACTGCAAAAGCTTCGCACCCGGGCGGCGCTGATCCTTTCCTTTCATGATTTTCGCGCGACCAAGAAGTTGGACGAAACCCTGGAAAAGATGCTGCTCCATGCTGCCGACTTCTACAAAATCGTGACCACCGCAACCACTCTCGCCGACAACGTCAGCATGATCAAATTTCTGGCGCGCGAAGGAGATCGGCACTCTTTGGTCGGCATGTGCATGGGCGAACAAGGCATCATCAGTCGCGTACTCGGCGTGCGCGCAGGCAGCGTCTTCACTTTCGCCTCCGCTAGCGTCGGCGAAGAGACTGCCCCCGGCCAGGTGACCGCGCAGGAGCTACGCAGTGTCTATCGCATCGAGCAGGTAGACGTGGCCACGCGAGTTTATGGAGTCGTCGGCGATCCCATCGCACACTCGCTTTCTCCGGCCATCATGAATGCCGCGTTCCGTCGTGAGAACGTGAATGCCGTATATCTGGCGCTTCACGCCAAGATGCTAAAGGATCTCTTGACTTGCGTGCGCGAGATTCCTATCCACGGCATCAGCGTGACCATGCCCTACAAGGAAGCTATCCTTCCGCACCTCGACAACACAGACGCCCACACCACGAAGATCGACGCCTGCAACACGGTCGTGCGGGCGCAGGACGGCAAGCTTTACGGCTTCAATACCGACGCCGCCGGCATCGTTCGTCCTCTGGAGCGCCGTCTGAACACTCTCGAAGGCGCCCGAATTCTGGTGATCGGGGCCGGAGGAGCAGCCCGCGCGGCCGTCTTTGGCCTTAAAGAAAGAGGATCGGAAGTTTACATTTTGAACCGCACTCCCGCACCTGCCAAGAAACTCGCTCACCAGGCCCGAGCCCGAATTGTGAAGCGCCCTGACCTGAAGAAGCTGGCTTTCGACGTAATCATCAATGCCACCCCGATCGGAATGGGCAGCCAGCGCGAATCACCGCTGCAGGAGCAAGAGATCAACGCCCGCTATGTCTTTGATATGATTTACGATCCACCCGAAACCCGCTTCCTGAAACTGGCCAAAGAGCGGGGCGCGCAGATCATCCCGGGAATCGAAATGTTCGTGCATCAGGCGGCCCGGCAGTTCGAAATCTGGACCGGGAAACCCGCCCCCTGGGATGAGATGCTGCGCGTGGTTCTGTTAGCCCTGCAGGAGCGCACCAACCGGTCCGCCGCGGGAAAATGACGGCGTTCGATGCATCTAGCGAAGAAAAAGTTGCATTTTCATGTCTGCACAAAGTAATATGCAAATAGGGGATGCGGATATGCAGCATTTCCGATAGTTAACACCCAGGTACCGCCCGTTCCAACCACTGCAACATAAGCTTTGGCTAACAACTCGACGAGAGGTGGCCCGGTCCGCCTCTACCGGTTCGGAGAGTTCACTATGGCGTGGTACGCGTATTGTCTGACTGAGCACCAAACCCTACCCAATGGAACCCGCACTCGCCGCCCTTTCCTGCTAGAGGGCGTTCAAGGAGTGAACGGCGCTGCGGTTCTGAGCTACCCGAGTGGTGAATTCGCGGTCATCGTCAGCGAATACGACCACACAGCGGGGGAACTTGACCAGAAATCCGCGATTGAACATGCTCGCGTGGTCAGCAACTGTTTCCGTAATTCCACCGTCCTACCTTTCAAGTTCGGGACAATCTTCGACAGCGATGACGCCCTTCGCCAGGCCGTCCGAGTCAATCGGCGGGCATTCGGCCTCAGCGTTGCCAAGCTGCGCGGAAAGTCCGAAATGCACATCAAACTGGTCGTTCGTGATGGCTCCCTGCGCGAAGCCATGATCGATATCGAACTCCCCGACACCGTCGGCGGCGACTACTTGTCCAAGCTGAAGGTAAAGGCCTCTCGTGAGCGCGAACGCCAAACCAAGGCGCGGGCTCTCTCGGTCCAGGTGCACAAACTCTTCAACCCGCTGGAGGAAGAAGTCAGTTGCAAGAAGGTCGCGCCCGAGGGCATGTTGATCGACATCGCCCACCTGATCGACTCCAAGAGCGTGGAAAAGTATCAAAACCGCTATACCACCGCCGCCAAGCAACTGAAGAACTGCGAAGTCGCGATCAGCGGTCCCTGGCCTCCTTATCACTTTCTACCGGGGAAACTGCGCACTGTCGCGGGCAACAGCTAGATCTTTAAATCTCAAGCGCAAACCCGGGCCCATGGCTGGCCACAAGCCGCCATGGGCTTGTGGTTTACTGGGTTCGATACAAAAGAAAGAATGGTTCAGTACGGGAGTGCATTGAATATGCATTGTTCTGCACTCCTAATTTGGTCGATGATTTCCACGCCTGCCCGCCCCTAACATCCAGGTTCAAGCTAAGTCGTTAACGATCAGTTACTTATGCTCGGCGGCACCGTGGATCGCGCAGCCTTCTTACTTTGGCGCGGCAAATGCACTTTTTCTGGGCAACAAAGAGGCCGCAAACTCAGCACCATGACCTTCACTTTTTCTCCGCGTCACTTCCCGAACCGTTCCGGCTGGCGGAACGGCATCTTGTATCGCCTTTCCTGACATCACCCACCAATCCGTAGCCTCTTGAAACTTGGCCCCAGCAATGGGGCCATTTTTTTTGTTGGCCAAGAATCTCTTCAGCGACCTATCGACGAGACGTCCGGCGCGTCGAACAAATTGTGGTTCCGTTGCGTACTTTGAAATAAGAGAAGATTACGTTTGTTATTCCTCTGCCATCCGCTGCATCGGGTACACGATGGCGGGCACGCCGTGTTCACCTAAAGCGCGCGCGTGATCGACGACGCGAGACGAGGACAACATGGAAACGCTACGCCAGGATATTCGCTATGCTCTGCGGAATTTGGTTAAGGCTCCGGGCTTCGCCGTGGTCGCGGTGCTCACACTGGCGTTGGGAATCGGAGCGTCCACCGCCATCTTCAGCATTCTGGAAAACATCGTCATGGAACCGTTTCCCTACCCGGATGCCGAACGTTACATGTCCATTCAAATCCACGACACGGAGCGCAATGAACCGGGCGGGCGCGGCGGTTTCACCGGGCCCGAATTCCTGGATTACGTGGCGCAGAATCACGTCTTTGATCGCGTAATCGCCAATGACAGCCTGGACGTGCTCTACCGTTCCGGCGAGGGCACCCAACTCCTGCGCGGAAATTATGTGACTCCTGGCACTTTTGAATTTCTGGGTGTGGCCCCACTTCTTGGCCGGGCCATGCAGCCCGCGGACTACGAACCTGGCTCGCCCCCGGTATTCGTGCTGCGCTACAAGACCTGGGTTAACGAATTTGCCGCCGATCCCAAGATTCTGAATCAGTCGTTTATTTTGAACGGCACGGCGCGGACCCTGGTGGGCATCATGCCGCCGCGCTTCGGCTGGGGTGACGCCGAGTTATGGATTCCCGATAAGCCCAGCCATGCCGTTCAGAAGAACGTTCGTGCCGGAGCTTTCAACCGTTACTGGTTCTTCATGGGACATCTGAAGCCCGGAGTGTCGCAGAAGCAGGCCATCGCGGATGTGACGGTCGTCGCCAACCGGCTGGCCACAATCTATCCCAAGGATTACCCGAAGCATTTCACGGTTGAAATTCAATCGCTCACGGACCTGGTCGTGGGGCGCTTCCGCACCACTCTTTATATCGTGCTGGCTGCCGTTGGGCTGCTGCTGCTGATCGGCTGCGGGAACGTCGCCAATCTTCTTCTAGCGAGGGCCACCACTCGCGAGAAAGAATTTGCCATTCGCTCCGCGCTGGGGGCGAGCCGCAGCCGCTTGATCCGCCAGCTCCTGGTGGAGAGTCTGATTCTGGCGCTGGGCGGCGCAATACTGGGAGCTTTGCTGGCTTGGGGTGGTTTGAAATTCATCGTCGGCCTGATGCCGCAGGATACTATTCCAGCGGAGTCGGTCATTCGCCTGAACGCAGCAGTGCTGATGTTTACTCTCGCCGTGGCTATCCTGACGGCTCTCACTTTTGGCCTCCTACCCGCGCTCAAGGCTGCGCGAAAAGATTTGAACGAGCCCTTGCGCGATACCGGCAAGGGATTGAGCGGCGGCTTTCGCCATGGAAAACTCCGCAATGCAGTCGTTATTCTGGAAGTGGCGCTTTCGCTCACGCTTTTGGTGGCCGCCGGACTTCTCATGCGGAGTTTTGTGGCCTTGCGCGAAGTCCATCTCGGATTTCGCCCTGATCATGTGATGTCAGCCAGGCTGCCGCTTCCCGTGGATCGCTACAAGACTGCTGACCAAATCGCAGGCTTTTACCGGCCTTTATTGCTGCGCCTGAAAGCCCTGCCCGGTGTCGTCGCTGTCACCGAAACCAGCACGCTTCCGCCCTATGGCGGCATTCCCAGCGAGATCGAAGTCCCCGGAAAGACCCATTCCGAGAAATGGGAGTCCATCTTTCAACTCTGTAGCGAAGGATATTTCCAGGTACTCCGAATCCAATTTCTCAATGGCAGGCCTTTTACCGAGGCGGAAGTTGCGGGCGCGCGCAAACTAGCGGTCGTGAACCAAACCTTTTTGAAGAAATATTTGCTCGGTGAAAATCCCATCGGACGGCAGGTTCGCATCTCGCAACTCGCCGAATTTGAAGACAAGGTGCCGGATCCGACTTTTGAGATCATTGGAGTAGTCGCCGACGTCAACAACCGTGGGCTGCAGGATCCTCCCGGGCCGGAAATCTGGATTCCCTACACGGTCACCGGCTCGGCCTTTCGAGGTATTCTTGTTCGCACCGCTCAGGAACCGCTCTCCATGCTGAAGGCCGTCCGTCATGAAGTCTGGGCCACAGACTCCAACGTCGCCCTCACGCTCACGGGAACACTCGAGGGCTACATCAGCCAGTTCTCTTATGCCGGACCGCGATTCGGATTTATGCTGATGATCATCTTCGGCTCAATCGGGCTGATCCTGGTCACGATCGGGGTTTACAGCTTGCTTTCCTACACGACCGCTCGACGTACCCAGGAAATCGGTATTCGCATGGCACTCGGCGCACAAGGCTCGGATGTCTTGAATATGGTGATTCGCATGGGCCTCCGGCTCGTCGCCATCGGCGTCGGGGTCGGGTTGGTCGTCAGTCTCGCTTTAGGGCGAATCCTCGCGACCCAGCTCTGGGGAGTCTCGGCCTACGACCCTTGGACGTTGACCTGCGTTCCCGTTCTGCTTCTGATTACCGGGTTCCTGGCTTGTTGGTTCCCGGCCCACCGCGCGGCCCGCGTAAATCCGTTGGTCGCGCTGCGTTATGAATGAGTTGCCCTTGCACAACAAGGGAGAGTTTCAGCGCGGACCCAACGTTCCATAGCGTGTAATCGTGTAACCGAGCGCCGCTCCGAAAAACACATCCGACGGAAAATGAGCCAGCGTCGTAATGCGAGAACAGCTGACGACGGTCGCGAAACCGTAGGCTAGCAACGGTACCCAACGGTGATTGTGATAACGGCTCGCAACTACTGTGGCCACAGAGAAAACACCGGCAGCATGCCCGGAGGGGAAGGAGCTGCCCTTGAACGGCGACTTACCCCCGCTAAAGAACGTATCGTTAAAAGACCCTGTCCCGGTCACGTCAACTGGCCGTTTTCTTCGTGTTACCGCTTTCATGGCAAGGTCGACAATCGCGCTGTCAGCGTAAGCCTCCCCCGCCAGTAACGCCGTACTCACTTGATACGAGTCATGCCGCGCGTAGCCGGCAATCAATAGCGCAGCCGGCACCGAAATAACTTCCCCGGTGGTAATGTACGAATTAAAAACGTCATTGATGTCGTCGAGATTCCTCGCGTGCGAACGAAAATACGGCATCGCATGTGGATCGGCGTAAATGAGTCCCGTGGTCCCGCCTACGATGGCAACCGTGGGCAACCAATAATGTCCCTTGGCCAATTGAGCGGGAAACGTCCATATCGCTTTCTGATCGTGAAGAAAGTCCTTCGGCAGAGAGCGAAAAGTGACCTCGCGCTCTCCGCCCGGATCATTCGCATGTTTGGCCGCGCGTGCCGACGACGGACTGTCCGCCAAATTTGCGCCGCCATCCTGCGCCCGGGCCACAGCCGCTGAACCGCAGATACTCGCAAAAAAAAGAACAACCACGAGACACAGCTTTGATTTCAGGACCATCTCTATGCTTGTCATGGAAGCCTTTGGATGCTGCTTTCCAAGCTTAGGGAAGCCAGGAGATTCGAGCAATGTGTCGAAGGGTCGCGGCGCCAGCCCAAAATGGCACGGCGCAGAGATCGATGTTTTTTCGATCCCTGCGCCGCTGCAGTCCTGACTGTAGATAACCTGATTAGTGGCGATCCGAACCGTCGTCGTCGCGCCCGTCCTTCCGCCCTTTCGAGATCACGCCATGATCAAACAGATCGGACAAATCGGTGGCATTGGCTGCATCACCGAGGAACGGCCCGACACGGAAGATCTCCTCCATGGTGCGCAAGTCGGAGGAATGGGTGAAATTCAAGGGACTCGCGTAGGGAAGGCCATCTACGTTGTCGTGAGCACGTGAGGAAATAACGATCTCGCCGATCGTGTGGTTAAAGTCATCGGGATTATCGCCTGCGACACCGTCTTGTTCAGACTCGTCAAACCAGATGATGATCGCGCCGTGATTCTTGTAGGCGTCCGAAGCCATGATGACAGGGATGATCTGTTTGAGGAAGTCGTCGCCTTGCAGGATGTTTGCCGAGTCTCCCGTCCGGCCTTTGTAACCGCCGGTCAACCCGGTGTGCATGTCGTTGTATTGGTCGGGCGTGATCCAGTTGTAGTTAGCCACAGTGTCATTGGCCAAATCGGTCATCAACTGCTGCAGCGGTGCGTAGTGCCTGGACAGCGGGTTCGCAGGAGTCGAGTCATTGCCGCCATTGCTGTCGGTAAAAAACACCTGGGGATTGTGTTTCGCGGCGTAGTTAAATTGGTTCGAGCCGTTGTACGCATTAAAGCTGCCGGGGGCAAAAATTCCGGAGTGACTGGTGAGAGGAACAGTCCATTGATCCTTCGGCAGCGGCACGTTGGTCAGCAGCCCGCCGACAGTCATAAGGTCGATATCTTCCTGATACGACTTCCAGGTTTTGCCAGCGCGCTCCAAAAAAGAGACCAGGTGCTGGTTAGTGTTCTGATTTGTCGGACCGTTGGGAGAGAACGGATCGTTGTCGTTCAGCACGCCAAAGTTGGTACCGGCTTCTGCCCAAAGATAGTTGGGCTCGGAGGGATGAATATGCGGATTGTTTCCGCTGGGAGTGGCCAGAACGTTATGGTAGGCAGTGGCATAGGCGACCTGATCGCTGATGTGGACCACGCGGTCGTTCACCACCGCATACGCGGTCCCGTTCACTAAACTGTTAATGAAGGGCGCGTTCGGATTCTGATAAATCTGCTGGATACTTCCGGGAAGCTGGACAGGTTGAGTCCAGTTGTGATTCTCCATTGCAATGACGAACACCGTTTTGATCTGCTGTGCGCCTGCATTCATGCTGCTGAATGCAGTCAACAGAGCGAATATGCCCAGCTTGCGGAAGAACTTGTGCGACATTGATATCTCCAAACTTAAGGATTGGCGGCATACGCTGGAACCGTTTCAGGCGCCCCAAGCTGATCCTGAGGGCCAGCGTGCCACTCAGAACAGATAGCAGGTCTTATTTCCTGAATGGTGAAGGGAATATTATTTCTTGATGAATGGCATGTTACAAAGCGATGACACATACCGAAATATCAAACGAAACTTACTTATTTCTTCCTTTTTGTGAAGACTCTCGGCCGCTGTGACTTAGTGGCAAGCGGGGCGTGAAAAACAGTGGGGTCTGTTTCGTTCTCTTGCGACTGTCAGATACACTGACCATCGGCCATGACCACAAACCATTCTGCCTCTCCGCTCACTCCGGCGAAGTTTTGCTTTATCGTTCTAGTCGTTTTGATTTTCTTTAGCATCGCAAGCGCCCAGAATCAGCGACCCAATGCATCGCCCATGCCGTTCGCGGCGCAGCCCCAAGCATCCCAGGCTGAGCAAGCCAACTTCCCGCCGCAATTGCTGGAAGAACTTTCCGCGATCAAGACCGCCGCGTTGTCCGACGATTACGCCTATCGCCAGATCGCTCATCTGACCGAGAATATCGGCCCACGCCCCAGCGGATCTCCGCAAGCCAAAGCCGCGGTCGATTACGTAGCTGCCCAAATGCGCGAACTCGGATTGGACGTCCACCTCGAGGAGGTAAGAGTTCCACACTGGGTGCGGGGCGCGGAAACCGCGGAACTGACCGACTACGCAGGCCAGGCCGCCGGCACTACGCAGAGGATCGTTCTCACCGCGCTGGGTGGAAGCACGTCAACGCCTGCGAATGGCATCATGGCCGACATGGTCGTCGTCAATAATTTCGATGAACTCAACGCTCTCGGCCGCAATCAGGTCGCCGGAAAAATCGTCCTCTTCAACGAACTCTTCGATAAACAAAAGGCCGCGGCCGGAATGGCGTTCATGGCTTACGGCGAGGCCGTGCGTTATCGCGCTGCCGGTGCCAAGGCCGCTGCCGATCTAGGTGCAGTAGCCGCTCTGGTCCGCTCAGTCGGCGGCGCCGACTTCCGCCTTCCGCACACCGGCTTCAGTCTTCCCGCAGGCATTCCCGCCGGCGCCGTCACCGCGGAAGACGCCGACTTGATCGCCCATCTTTCCACCCAGGGCAAAGTGCGCATGCATCTCACGCTCACACCGCAGAAGTTGCCCGACGCCACCAGCTACAACGTCATCGCCGACCTGAAGGGCAGCGAGCATCCCGAGCAGTTCGTGGTCGTCTCCGGACACCTCGATTCCTGGGACTTGGGCACGGGCGCCATCGACGACGCGGCCGGAGTTGTCGTCGCGATGGAAGCGGTTGAGATTCTGCAGAAAATTCACCTGCGCCCCAGGCGCACCCTGCGGGTGATTGCCTGGATGGACGAGGAAAATGGCGGCGCCGGCAGCCAGGCCTATACCAAGGATCATTCCGCCGAATTCCCCCACCACGTGGCCGCGATCGAAAGTGATTCCGGCGCAGCCCATCCTCTGGGCTTCGACATCAGAATGACGCCGCACGCCGCGGAACTTCTGCGTCCCGTACTCGCAATCCTGCAAAGCTTTGGAGGCAACGTCGCAATGCCCACCAGTTATGCGCCAGGCGCCGACATCGCGGCCATGTCAGAGGCGGGCGTGCCAGCGCTCGGCATCCTGCAGGACGGCCGTACTTACTTCAACTACCATCACAGCGCCGCCGACACGCTCGATAAAATCGTTCCCGCTGAATTGCGCGAGAATGCCGCCGCCATGGCCGTCATGGGATACGCCTTGGCCAGCATGAAGGATCCGCTGCCGAGATAAATTCGTCTCTCGTAGACGTTGCTCGCAACGTCTCTCTCACCATCGTTCGGAATGCCTTCGGCAAGACAGCAAGCTACGTCTCTACGTATCGCTTCCGTTTCCCTCGGTTGACAACCCAGCGCGCGGACCAGCACTTACTGTTACCCTTAAGAAAAGGTTGTTATTCCCTACTTGGGCATTGCGGACTCCCATTGCAGCCTTCGGAGCGGTTGACGCATCTTAATTTAGACGCTTATCATCTTCGTCTGGCCTTATTGCCAGGGACGCCCCGGAGAGGGCGTCCTCGAAGTTTGATGAGCCAATTTTTCGAGGATTAATCGAGTAAAAGTGACTTATGGATAAGAAGAAGCTGGAATCATTCAAGAAACGCCTGGAGACCCGGCAGCAGGAATTGCGTCGCACCGTGAATCGTACCCAGGCCGACGGCCGTTCCGCCGATGAAGATACAGCGCAGGACATCGCCGACCGCGCCGCCAGTTCCTACACCAAGGAATTCCTGTTCAGCCAAAGCAACAACGAGCGCCAACTCCTGCAGATGGTGGACCGGGCTCTCGTCCGCATCCGCGAAGGCAACTTCGGCGAATGCATCCACTGCGGCAAAGAGATCAATGCCAAGCGCCTGGAAGCCGTCCCCTGGACGCGCCACTGCATCGAATGCCAAGAAAAGCTGGAGCAGGGTCTGTTGGAGGAAGCTCCGCGGTAAGCCAGGCTTGAAGAATAAAGTTGAACTCGAAGTTTGTTTTCGTCAGCCCCGGCGGTCTGCACTCCGCTCAGGTCTTCTCTGCGACCTTCGCGATTATCCGCGAGAGCGCACGCGTCACGCTGACTTCAACTGAAATGGCATTCTCCTCAGCCGCTGCCCTGACGCCGCAAAAATCGCATTGGCCACTGCGGGCGCGGCCGGCGGCAAAGCCGGTTCTCCCATCCCGCCTGGATCTTCTTTGTTGCTGAGTAAATGCACCTCGATCGGCGCAGCTTCACTGATCCGGATCGGATCGTATCCATCAAAATTAGTCTGCTCCACCGCTCCGTTCTTGATGGTGATCTCATTCTTGAGTGCGGCGCTCAATCCATAAACAATCGCGCCTTCGGTCTGGGATCGCACCGACTCCGGGTTCACAATCTGCCCGCAATCCACCGCAGCCACAATGCGATCGATCTTGAACTCTCCGCCCTTGACCGTGACTTCCGCCACTTCGGCAAAATAGCTTCCGAAGGAATGGTAGCAAGCGATGCCTCGGCCCTTGCCCTTGGGCAAAGCATTCGCCCAGCCTGCCTTTTCCGCCACCAGGTTCAAGACCCCAAGAAGCCGGGCAGGATCTGGATCGTATTCGAATCTCGGTTTCCAGTTCGGTGGTTTCACCAGCAAACTTCTACGGAACTGCGCCGGATCCTGGCCAGCCGCCGCTGCCAATTCGTCGATAAAACTTTCCACTACAAAACCGTTGAAGGAATGTTCAACCGACCGCCACCACGCGCGCGGCACCGCGCTTGGCACCCCGTTGAATTCCAGCCGCACATTGGCAATTGCGTAAGGCATTTGCCGCGCCCCGCCCGATTCACCCTCAGCAGCGTCGCCCTTCGGATCCCAGTAGCCCTTAATCGACGTCGAGGCCAGCGTATGAAACCAGGCCACCGGACGCCCCTGCGAATCCACCGCGCCCTGCAGACGATGGCAGGTTGCTGGCCGGTAAAAGTCATGCGTCATATCGTCTTCGCGCGTCCACACCAACTGCACGGGCTTTCCGACAACCTTAGCGATCTGCGCCACCTCCGCAGGAAAGTCGGCCATATAGCGCCGACCGAATCCGCCGCCCATCAGCGTCGTATGTACGACAACCTTGTCGGGTTTGAGTCCCAGCACTGAAGCGACCGTGCCCTGCACCCAGTCCGGCGACTGCGTCGGCGCCCAGACTTCCACCTCACTGCCGCGCACCTGCGCCGTGATGTTCATCGGTTCCATGGTCGCGTGCGCGAGTAAAGGCAATTCGTACACCGCCTCGACTTTCTTCGCGCCATTCGAAAGCGCGGCATCGACATCGCCATCATTGCGCATGCGCTTACCGGATTTCTTCGCCGCGCTTTGTAACCCCGAACGCATCCCCTCGCTCGATTCCGAAACCGCCGCACCGTGATCCCAGGCGATCGCGAGCGCCTCCCGTCCCTTCATCGCGGCCCAGGTGGAATCGGCCACTACGACCACGCCTCCTGCAGTAAATTTGTCGGCTCCGAGCGCCGGAATTTCAAACACGTCGCGCACGCCCGGAATCGCCTTCGCCTTGCCCGCATCGAAATGCGCCACCTTGCCGCCAAATGTCGGACACCGCGCCACCACGGCAAACACCATCTCCGACACGCGCACATCAATCCCAAACTGTGCGCTGCCATTGACCTTCGAAGGAATATCCACGCGAGGCGTGGCATGCCCGATCAGCTGAAAATCATTTTCGTCTTTCAGTTCGACTTTCTCCGGCTCGGGTCGCGGCAATTTCGCCGCCGCTTCCACCAGTTCTCCGTAGCTGGCCTTACGCGAAGAATCCTGGTGAAGCACGACGCCCTTTCTGGCTTCGCATTCTGTGCGGGGCACACTCCATTTCGCGGCAGCCGCCGTAATCATCAACTCGCGCACCGTCGCGCCAGCCTGGCGCAGCGGCGTGAAATTTTCCTGCGTGCTTCCGCTCCCGCCCGTCCCCATGTGCGCATAAATATCCGGCCGCGTCTCCGCCTGCTCCACGCTCACCGAATTGAAATCAACCTCGGCCTCTTCCGCCAGAATCATCGCCAGCCCGGTC
>Ga0185299_10003972_pt1 | contig 18530 bp, 12 predicted proteins | sample PaiPotPPA55metaG_FD_128002 | JGI IMG/M metagenome (GOLD analysis project Ga0185299, IMG submission 128002) | Iron sulfur acid spring bacterial and archeal communities from Banff, Canada, to study Microbial Dark Matter (Phase II) - Paint Pots PPA... ...
GGTCTTCGATTCACCCGGACAACGCCGACCTACGCCCAAGGCAACAACATCACGAACTTCAACCCGTTTACATACAACCCTGCCCTCTCTCCGATCTTTACGTCTGTGGGGAGCGGCAGCACGATTAGCCTCGCTTCGCCGGGTCTTTGCAGCGGCTCTCAACTAGATGCGGTCGGTCAGCCTATACTTACGATCGAATGCAACGGATTGCAGCGGCCTGGGCTAGTGCCTCACGACCAGTTGAGCAGTGTTCCCGCTACTTCTGTGAATCCGCAACTTGTGGCTTCCATACCTTCGAATGCCCAACGCGGCTTTTATGACCAGGAAAACCTGTTCGCACCGCGAGTTGGTTTTTCCTGGGCGCCGATTGACGATAAGACGGTAATTCGAGGGGGATTCGGTATTTTCTACGATCACCCGCAGGGCAACGTGCTCGGTAACGGCATCAACTCCCAAGGCTATGCACCGTGGTCACAGACGATCACGATCTCAGGAGTGAACGCTGCATTATCGTCATTTGATTCGGCACCGGGCGCCGGAACTTTACCGGCTCCAAGCACTCAGAGCCTGAGCGGGGTCAGTCCCCACCTGGTGGTCGCTCGCAGCTACCAGTACAGCCTCGGAATACAACGCCAATTGCCGCAGAGCATGTTGCTGCAGATATCTTATGTCGGTAATCAAGGGCGGCATATTCTGCGCGGCGGGAACGGTACGAGTAACATCAACCAACCCACTTGGACTCAGCAGGGATTCATACCTCTTTCGCCGAACCCGAACACCTACGCGTGTCCGCCAGGAATTGATGCCGCTGCGTACGGATGTGCCGGGGGTTTCGCACCTGCAACTCTGGGGAAAGACCAGATTCGTCCGTACCTGGGGTACTCGAATCTCGGCATGGCGTTTAGCGACGTCAACTCCAATTACAATTCGTTACAGGCCAGTCTAGTGAAGCGGGTTGGTTTCGTCACGGCCTCGATCTCCTATACATTTTCGAAGGCGATGGGAGACGGTGGTGGTGCGGGAGACGCTTATAACGAAAATCCCGAGCCGGAATGTCCTTTTACTTGTCTCGTCAGCACCGCCGCCAATCCTGTAGTTGTTACGGGTGGTGGAGCGAGTGGAGTTGGGGGAACACAATCTGGCGGGGTTGTGGAATCCTGGCAGAGATTTGATTATGGCAAGCTGAGCTTCGATGCGACGCACATCGTAGCCGCAGCTTTCACCGTTGAGTCGCCATGGGGAAAGAGCTTCTCTGGCATCGAAGGCGCAGTAGTGAAAGGTTGGTCGCTGAGCGCGATCATGCATTACCAGGCCGGGTCTCCCTTTACTGCGACAAATACCACCGCTGTTGGAGCTACCAACACGGGTATTACTGTTGGCCGGCGGGCGAACTTTGTTCCAGGCCAGCCGGTTGGGTTTAGCGGCACGTGCGCGAACTTCCATGCAATATGTTGGGTGAATCCAGCCGCTTTTGCGCCTGAATCCGCGCTCGGGGCGGGTGATGCTCCTATCAACAACATCATCGGGCCGGATTATTATCAATGGGATCTGTCGCTGCGGAAGGTATTCAACCTACACAGAGAAGGCATGAACCTCCAATTTCGAGTAGATGCGTTTAATGCCTTCAATCAGACAAACTGGAATGGTACCGCCGGATTCACCTTAAATAACGTCACAAGCAGCAGTTTTGGACAGATTACGCAAGCTTTCCCGGCGCGCATTCTTCAGTTCGGGGGAAAATTTAATTTCTGAGGGAAACGTCCTCAGTCGGCGGGAAGGGACGTAAGACCCTTCATGACGGGAGCCATACATACAGATTGCACAGGTCCTTCGTCGGAAAGTCGTTCGCGAGCGAACGACTCCACTTCCACGGGATGACAAGGTGGTAAGGGTGACGAAGAAGCCAGCCTACCTCGATTTAATCTTTGCCCATCGGGCGCGTTGAGCGGCGGCAATCTTGCGGCGGGTCGCTTCGGAAAGATGTTTTTTGGGCCTGGAACCTCCCGCGCCGCCAGCTGAGGTCGACTGGTTTTTCGTTTTTGCCCATCGCGCCTTTTGAGCGGCAGCCATTTTTCGCCGGGCCGAAGCCGAGACGGTGCGACGCGATTCGGTGGCGAACTTGCCTTCTTCCAACTTGCCGAGAACGGCGAGCGCCGCGTCCACATGACGGAGGTTGTTAACGAGGTGGCCTCTCTCGGCTCTTAACTCGGTGACGATACTCTCCAATCCCATTAGTTTAGGCATGGGGGAATTGTACTTGATTGTGAGGCAAGTAGGCGTTGAGTAATCGCGATCCTGAGGTCGGAGTAGTCCGCATCGGAACAGCTCTCTTATACGGAATGCCTGAGGTATTTCTTGGAACAGAGGTTACCTCAGCGGCTAAAGCCGCACCTCAAGGCAGGCTGTTATCGCAGCGCTGAAAGCGCTGCGCCACCCAAAGACAAGCGAACCCAAGCACAAGGCGAGTCCACATGGCCATCAAGGCGAATCCGTCTGGCGAAGCTGAGCAAGGCGAGTCCGAGTAGAATTCCGCCGAGTTATCTTGCCCTTCCTATCATTACTCAAGGGTGGGAAACTCATAGGAAATCAAGTCACCACAGGTACGGTGGTCTATAATTTAAGGACCGTTCCTTCCCCATCCGATCCGAATATGCTTATGGAACAAGGCGTGGGGCTCTTGAGTTCGAAGATGGAAACTCGCCTCAAGGCCGCACCCGACCTCAAGTTATTGCTCGAACTGGAACCGGCTCCGCGGGTGTTTTTCCGGAACTTGGCGGATCTAATTCTTAGACGGCCGTTGCCCCCTCATTCTGCGACGTCTAAGCCTGGCAGGTTTTGGACCGATGTCTTTGTGCCAACAGGACTTCCGTGGGGATCTTTCATAGAATCCTTGCTTTTGCATTTGGCATTGATATCGGTGGTGGCGACGGTGGGGCAGAGTTGGGTAAGGCAAGAACAAATCCGGCGCGAAATTGAGCATAAGGCGTTCGTCGCCTATTACATGCCTTCGAAAACGTTTCCAACTAACAGAAGCAGGCCACCTGAGCAGGCTCCTCCCAAGCGCGAACGTAAATCGCAACGTCAATCGCTAACGCGGGTAGCGCGCGAGCAAGCAAGGACTGAAGTCAAACCACCGGACGTCAAATTGGATCGGGACCGGCGACCGGATTCGATAGCAAATTCGTCCTCGAGACCTCCGCTGTTTGCTCCAAAGCTGCCGCAACCTGTGGTGCCGACGGGTCCGACGTCTGTTGTGGCTCCTGCGCAGGACATTAGCCAGGCGACGTCCCGGCGAACTGGACTTCCTCCGACATCGGTGGTGGCGCCTGCGCCAACGGTAGCGACCCCTTTGTCTGGGCGTACTGTTGCTGCGCCGAATACGGCTGTGGTTGCGCCAGCCCCTTCGCTACGAGCAGCGACAGGGAAGTCGGGGGGCGTCAACCTCGGAAACAGCGAAGTCGTGGCTCCGTCGCCTAGTGTCAACGTCAGGGAACAACGCAATTCACGAACGGTCTTGGCGAGTCTTGGTTCCGGTGCGGCGGTTGTCCCGCCGCCGCAATCGCTCACGGCAGCTGCGGGCGGGCGAGTGACGTCCGGCTTGGTTGCGCTGGCTGTGCCGCCTCCGCCATCAGTTGCGGGCACAGGCTCACGTAAAGGCTCATCGTTATCATCTGGCGCTCAAGTTGTGCCGCCGCCACAATCGTTAGGGACCGCCAGCGTCGCCAATGGACGAGTGAGTTCTGGTCTTATCGCGCTGGTTGTGCCGCCTCCGCCATCGGTTCTCGGGACTGGACGGTCGGGGGGATCTGGACAACTTGGTTCTCTTTCTGTTTCGCAAGTGGTGCCGCCTGCTCCAACGGTCACGAATGCCGATACACGCGCTGGAGCTGGCCGAGGGAACTCGTTGTCCGATGCGGGGTCGCAGGTTGTGCCTCCGCCAACGGCCATCAGAGGTTCGGGAGGCATAGGAAATGGGCGGGGTGGCGCTGGCTTGGGGGCTGCGGTTGTGCCGCCTGCGCCGACGGTCGCGAATGCAAGTACCCGTGCTGGATCCGGGATGGGGGGCTCTCTTTCGAGTGCTGGTTCGGAAGTGGTGCCGCCTCCGCAATCGATAACGGGGTCTGGGAGCGTCGGCAATGGACGCATGGGCTCGGGTTTAGGATCGCAAGCCGTGCCTCCGGCGCCGGGTGTTTCAGGTACAGGCGGATCTGGTGGTCGACAGATGAGCGCGATGTTGGGCACTGGCGCGCAGCCTGTACCGCCTCCGCCGTCGCCGGTTGAGGGAGGTGCCAATAGCCCGGGCGTCGGTAGCGCGGCCGCAATGGACGTCAACCCGGCCGTCCCTCCGCCGCCAGCGATGGACACTTCCAGTGATCCGGCGACCATAGAGTTGCCGGTACGGGTGATTGGCTTGGCGCTTGCGTTGCCAACGTCGTCTTATTTTTCCAACTACGAGGTTTTCATCGCTGAGAGGCGGCTGAAGAAAGGGGGATCGGAGCTTATAAAACTGGTTTCCGTTTCTCTTCCATATCAGCCTCGATTGTCTGAATACGGCATCAACAATTCGAAGGTATACAAGCTGCACGTCACTAGAGATCCAAGTTGCGATGAGTCGCTTCTGCAAATGACATGGCCCGAAGACAAAGGGCCGCCGCCAGAGCCGCCGCTCGGCACCAGCACTCCGCCACCGGGCCCTGGCAATGGGCATGACAAGTTACCCTGCTATCGCACGACCGCTGACGAATACTGGAGAGCGTTGTCGGGGAACCGGTAGCTTCTAGTTCCTGGTGTCAGGTCGGATGAAAGTCCCCGTCCAAGCAGAGCCTGGACGAGGCATCCTTGAGGGTTGTTCCCGCTTTGGGCTTCACTTTTCGGCTAAAACTATTAAGATTGACACTCGTTGGGAGTGCTGAACCCTGTCATGGATAATCCTTCTTCATCCAAGAAGTTAGCGGGCCGTTACGAAGTGCGGCAGGTTCTTGGCCAGGGAGGGATGGGTCTGGTTTATCGCGCCTACGATCCTGTTGTGCGGCGCGAAGTTGCGGTTAAAACAATTCTCGATATCCCAGATCCCGCTTCTGTCCAATTGTTCTACAAAGAATGCGATGTGCTCGCGTCGATGAGTCATCCCAACATCGTTGAGATTTTTGACATTGGAGAGTTTGACGAAGACGGCAAGAAGAAGCCGTACTTCGTTATGCCGTTGCTGCCCGGGACGACGCTCGACAGCCTGATGCGCAATGCGAGTCATCGGCTGACGGTCGAGCGCACAATTGAAATTATTTCGCAAAGTTGTCGCGGACTTCAGGCGGCGCACGAACGAGGCTTGGTGCATCGGGATCTGAAACCGAGCAACATCTTCGTGATGGAAGATGACTCGGTAAAGATTATCGATTTCGGCGTGGCTCATCTCGCGGATACACATACGACGCGGGCGCAAAAGGGGACGCTGCTTTATATGTCTCCCGAGCAGATTCAGTTGAAGCCGCTGACGGCGTCGTCCGATATTTTTTCGCTGAGCGTGGTTTGTTATGAGGCGCTGGCCGGGCGCCATCCTTTCCAGCGCGGCCGAGCGGACGAGGTTGTCGACGCAATTTTGCATGAGATCCCGCCTCCGGCATCAGAACTCAACTCGGTTGTGACCCAGCCGATCAGCCGCGTACTGCATAAGGGAATGGCGAAGCAATCATGGCATCGATTTGCCAGCGCGCGGGAGTTTGGCGAGACGTTGAATAAGGCAATCAGGAATGAGCCTATCGAGTTCTTTGATCCGGAACGGACAAGGCCTCGGTTGCAGCGTGCCACGAAAGCATTGGACGACGGAGACTTTCAATTTGCCGGAGAAATCCTTGGCGAATTAGAAGCCGAAGGCCACATGGAAACCTCGATCGGAGATCTGCGACGCCAGTTGGATGGAGCCGTGCGGCGAAAGACAATTGCGCAATTGCTGGATGCGGCAAAGGCGCGATTCGAGGATGACGAAGATCCGCTGGCTTTGCAGAAATTGCAGGAAGTACTCCAGATGGAGCCTGATAATTCAACCGCCCTCGCATTAAAAAGCAAGATTGAAAATCGACGCAGCGAGCGCCAAGTCGACAATTGGTACCGGTTAGCACGGCAGCATATTGACAATCACGCTTACGCTCACGCCCGCGAGGCTCTACAGAATGTTTTGCAATTGTTGCCCAAAGAAGCGCGTGCGCTGCAATTGCTGGGAGAAGTTGATCGGCAGGAACAGGAGTACAACAAACTTCGCCAGGAAAAAGAACAGATACACCGCGCTGCCATGGATGCATGGCAGAAGGGCGACGTCAGCAGTGCCTTAACGAAAATGGCAGTCGTCCTGGAGTTAGATCGCCGCGCACCGGATTCGATAAGCCGCCAGACCGGGACTACCTACCAGAGCTTCTACAACGAGGTGCGTTCCGAACATGACGCGATGAATACCGCCTATGCGGAAGTTCGTCAGAATCTCACTGAACGCAATTTCCGGAAGGCGATGGCGGTATGTCAGGAGTATCTGTCGAAGTATTCCAACAACGCAATATTTCAGGCTCTTAAATACGACATTGAAGAACAGCAACGTCAGGAATTGTCATCTTTCATAGCGACGGTTGACCGGCAAGTGGAAGCTGAGCCTGATCTGGACAAACGCGTGAACATTCTTCGCGAGGCGCTGGACCATTATCCCGGAGAGGCGCACTTCGAGAGCTCTCTGCGGCTGGTGCAGGATAAGCGCGACCTGATCAACTCGATTGTCGCGAGGGCGCACCTTCACGAGGGTGAAGGAGCCTTTGGCGATGCGCTCAATGACTGGGAAATACTGCGGACAATTTACAGTCCGTACCCCGGGTTGAAATTCGAGGTCGAGCGACTGCAGAAGCGCCGAGAGCAACAGGTCCGCATTGAAGCCAAGACGCGGTTCATCGAACAGGTCGACGCATGCCTGCAATCGAGCGACTTCGGACGCGCCATGGACCTTTTGCAAGGCGCCGAAGCGCAATTCCCCAACGATCAGGAATTGAAGGAGCTGGAAAAGTTAGCGCAGGATGGGGTTCAGCGAAAAGCGCAGTCCCATCAGTTGATGGCCGAAGGGCAGGATCTCTGCGCGCAACAGAAGCCAGCCGAGGGTATCAAGTTATTGCGAGAAGCGTTTGAACTGGACGAAAACAATGCCGTAGCGCGAGCGATTTTGGCAAACGCGCTGGTTGAGTACGCTCATTCGATGGTCGAAACGGATTGGCGCGAGGCGGAGAAACTTTCCAAGGAAGCGCTCGATCTCAATCCCGGCCATCCCATGGCCAAAACGATACGAACTTTGATTCTCGATCAAAAACGGGAAACGTTCGTGACCGAATGTGTATCTCAGGCGCGGAAGCTGCAAGCTTCAGGCGATTTGGCGGGGGCACAGTCAAGAGTCGAAGAGGGAATAGCAGCTTATCCGCGTGAGCCCCGATTGCTTCAGATTCAGGAAACTGTACAGAGAGAGCTTCAGACACAGCGACGACAAACACGGCGACGTGACCTTGAGGAATTGAGGCGCATAGCGGCTGAAGCGGAAGCCTCAGGGGAGGCGGCAGCTAAGCAGTCCGTTGCAGAACGCGCTCGTGCAATGGCGCAGAAGTATTCGGGAGACGAAGAAGTATTTTCGACCGCTGATGGTCTCTTGGAGCAATTAGCACTTCCGAGGCTGAGCGGGAAGAGTTCGAGCCGGATATTGTCGGACAATGATAGTGCGACATTAACTTTTGACGGGGCGGCAACGATTGAGGTTCCGGCGGCTTCGCCTGGGGTTGCGCCTCCCGCACCTCCCGCGCCTCCCCTGCCGCCTCCGGCGGCTTCATCGCAGAGTGTGCCCCAGCCGAAGCGGCCAATTCCAGCTCCGTCACCTGGAGTTTCCATACAACAGCGGTTGGTCGCGCGGGTCGGAGCCTGGTCTGCATATCTGCGAAAATTCGAGATTCCGAAAAACCGCGATCATCAAAGAATATTGATCGGCGCGGTCGCGGCAGTCGTGATCGTGCTGGTGCTGGCAGTTTCTTTGATTCTTCGAGGACACAACAAGAATGCAGGCGCTCCGCCAGCGGAAACGACTGCCGTTCCAGCGGCTCCCGGCCCAGAATCGCAGCCAGTTGTTCAACCGCCTCAATCCACGCCGCCCCCTTCGACGGGACTTTCGATTGTGAAGCTATCTTCGGACGCGAGTTCTGGGAAAGTATTTTTTGACGACCAGGCAGCTGCCGAAGTCAAGGATGCGCAATGGACGCTTGATCAGATCGCTTCCGGCGACCACAAGCTGAAGTTTGAAGGGCCGCAAGGAGGGAAAGCCTCGTTTGCATTTTCAACCAACGCGGGAGCTATCCCTCTGCTTCGAGGACCAATTGCGGCGCACGGCGTACTCGCTGTAGTCGTGAGCAGCATGAACGGGCAGTTGCAGCTTTATTCCAGCGATCGGGAAACAAAAGTCAGTCTTGACGGACAGAACAAGGTCACTGTCCCCGACGGCGGTCTGAGTGTCGCGTCGATCTCAATGGGTACACATGAACTGGCGCTGAGTCACGGCAACGAGCAGTACAAACTAAATTTCGATGTCGGATCGCAACCGGCGTTGAATGCTTTCCTCGAGTCTGGACAGAATGTCGGAGCGCTGACCGTGGTCACATCGCAGGACAGAGTCAGAGTATTTCTAAACGGCAAGGCGCAGTCCCAACCGACCCGAGATGGCCAGTTAGCAATTCCGAATCTCGACCCCAAGGAATACAGTGTCCGGGTCTCCAAGGATGGATTTCAAGATCCTCCGGAGCAAAAGATTCGGATTCGAAAAGGGGAGCAGGCCAAGCTCACTTTTAATCTTCAGGCGGTGCCGCATCTGGCTGCGCTTTCGATCCAGAGTGGAGTGCCCGGAACGACCGTGTTAGTCGATCAAACTCCGATTGGAACGATTCAGGCAGATGGGACATTCAATGGTTCGGCGGTGAATCCTGGCGATCATGTGATCGAGCTTCGGAAAGACCGTTTTAAGCCGAAGCAATTAAAAAAGCATTTTGTTGCTGGATCAACCGTGTTGCTTGCTGCTGGGGACGTGGCATTGGAAAGCGTTCCGGGTGAGGTGAAGATCACTTACACCCAGCCGGATGCCGTTGTGACCTTGGGCAAGACAGGGGAGGCGCCGACTAGGGTGAGCAACGGCATGTCGTTAAGCCTGCCAGCAGGCTCTTATACGCTTACCGCGAAAACTGGCGATATTCTTGTCCGGACAACATCTATAGAGGTCGTTGCCGGCCAGTCCAAGAATATCAATTTGCCCCTCGCCCCCGCCGGGATGACTAAATGGGATGCGCCTGAAGGTTGGGTTCAGGAGAACGGAGCATTCGTTCACAAGGGCGGCGATTTCGTTTTGTACGACGCTTCTCCGACTTCGGGTACGTTTATTTTTTCTGCGATGTTGCTCAAAGGTCGTCGCCTGCAATGGGTTCTGAATTACACCGATCCCAGCAATTATGTATTATTTCAGATGGATGAGAAATATTTTTACCGTACTGTAATGCGCAACGGGCAAAAAGGGGACGAGGAAAAGATTCCACACAAAGGGGAGAAGAAGAGTTATCGCACGCTGCAAATTCGAGTGGAACCTGGCGAAATTGTTCACCAAATTAAGGGGGATGGATGGGTGGCACTGGACAAGTTCACGGCGGGTGGAGGGAATTTAACTCGCGGGAAGTTTGGATTTTACATTCCCGGTGGGGATCAGGTGGCATTGTCGAATTTCGGGCACTATGCGGATTTGAGCGTGAAGTAGTGGAGCTAGACGACAGCGATGTTAAGTTGACGAATTCGGAGAAGCACTCTAGGGAGCAACGGTATGAAAAGTTACTATTATGCGTTTCGATTCGTTCTCGCTTGCGCTCTCATCTTTGGAACTGGCTATTTCGTTGCAAGACCTCACAACAGTGCGGATAGGATGTTTGCCCCAGTCATTTGCGGTATTGCGGGGTACTCGCTCTGGCGCTCCCAGGATAAGGATTTGTACAGATTACCGAGAATCTAAACCGGGACTTATCCGCTACAGGTTAACCACGATTGGCGCCGTCGGACGCCCTGCAGGGCGTTTTCGTTTTCCGTCCCGGACCCAGGGCTGACGCCTCGGGCTAACCGTCCCTACGGAGCTGAGATCGACTCGAATACTCGTTGAGTGCCGGCATTCCGTGCAACTTTTTGACTGGTTCCGAATCCACTCAATTGAGGGTTTCGCAATGAATGAAGATGCTGGAAGGGTGTTCACAAATAGATTCACCGCGATTAGGACGCCTGTCGTCGTGATCGTTATCACTCTTTTTGCGGTCGGGTTGGGTTGGAGATGGGCCAGCGCGGCCACCCACGGCAGTGTGCCAAGTCCAACTGTAGATTCCGCGGTTGCGTCGCAGTCAGGCGAGCAGACGGCCGTTCTCGCGGGGGGATGCTTTTGGGGCGTACAGGCCGTTTTTCAACACGTGAAAGGTGTTACGAACGCAACGTCGGGATACTCGGGAGGATCGGCCAAGACTGCACAGTACGAAACCGTTAGTGATGGAAATACGGGACATGCTGAGTCGGTGAAAATTACGTTCGATCCTTCTCAGGTCACTTACGGTCAGCTTCTCCAAGTATTCTTTTCCGTGGCAACTGACCCGACGGAGTTAAATCGGCAGGGGCCGGACACGGGCACTCAATATCGATCGGTAATTTTCTATGCCAACGACGAACAGAAGCACATTGCGGAGGCTTACCTTGCGCAACTTGGCCAGGCGAAAGTGTTTTCGGGCCGCATTGTGACGCAAGTGGTCCCGCTCAAGGCCTTTTACCCGGCGGAAGATTATCATCAGAATTACGCTACTCTTCATCCTGACAATCCTTACATTGCGATGAATGATGCGCCGAAAGTAGAGCATCTTAGGGAAGAGTTTCCTGCGATTTATAAAGAAAAGTAGGATTGCGTTCGGTTGTCGTAAAAAGCAGATTCCTCGCCCGTTGCGCTTGCCCCCTGCCGCTTTGACGGGCTCGGAATGACAAGGTTGTTTTCCGAGAAAGCTGCTTGGCGTGTGCCCTATCTGACGTGCGGTAATGCTATCCTGCCCGCGGCGCAATTTTCTGATTCCAGATACGGATGCCGCACCTTAGTCCCCATGATGTGATGACGATGTTTATGGCGCTGGCCGTGCTGTTGGGCGGCGCCAAGTTGGCTGGCGAGTTGATGCAAAAACTCGGACAGCCAGCCATTCTGGGCGAAATCTCAGTTGGAATTCTTCTTGGTCCCACGGTTTTAGGACACTTCCGCCCGCGCATTTATACTGCACTGTTCCCCTCCACCGGTCCCGCCCCTATCGCCCTGGAAACCATCACTACCCTCGGGGTCGTGTTTTTCCTGCTCACCGCCGGCCTTGAGATTGATTTGCGAAGCATTTTCCGACAAGGAAAGAGCGCGCTGTTCGTCAGCTTTTTCGGAGTGATTTTTCCTTTTGCAACGGGCTTTCTCGCTGGCGGATTGTTTCCGCACTATCTGGGAGCCGGGCAAGACTCTGACACCCTGATCTTCGCCCTTTTTATCGGAACTGCTCTCTCTATCTCCGCATTGCCGGTCATCGCCAGAATCTTGATGGACCTGAACCTCCTGCGCAGCGAGATGGGAACCGTGATCATGTCGTCGGCAATGTTCGATGACCTGGTGGGATGGATTCTTTTCTCGATGGTTCTGGGAATGATGAATCCTGCGACCCACTCCGGCAGCGCGCTAAAACACACGATCGCACTGGTGGTTTTGTTCGCCGGCCTTACTCTAACCGTGGGTCGATGGCTGATCGACAAAATCTTGCCGTTCATTCAAGCGCATACGACATGGCCGGGCGGAGTGCTGGGATTCATCTTCACCCTGACGTTGGCTGGCGCGGCTTTCACGGAATACGCGGGAATCCATGCCGTTTTCGGCGCATTCATCATTGGAATCGCTGTCGGAGAATCGACTCATCTGCGAAAGCGAACGTCCGACCACATTCACGAAATTGTTACGAATGTCTTCGCGCCATTCTTTTTTGCCAGCATTGGATTGCGGACAAATTTCGTGACGAACTTCAATCTAGGTCTAACTTTGACCGTGATTGGGGTCGCCTGCGCCGGAAAGATATTCGGCGCAACGTGGGGCGCACGCCTTGGGGGGATGGACAAGCGCTCCTCCTGGGCGGTGGGTCTGGCAATGAACGCGAGGGGAGCGATGGAAATGATTCTGGGAATTCTCGCATTGCAGGCAGGCCTAATCCGCGAACAAATGTTTGTGGCGCTCGTAATCATGGCGTTATTCACATCGCTGATCTCCGCGCCATCCATCCACGCGCTTGTGAGCAAACGACGTGCGATAACTTTGAAAGATGTGGTTTCCAGCAAGCTGTTTATCCCGAATATTGAAAGCAATACACGACATGGCGTGCTTAAACAAATGTCTGAACTTGCGGCAGATGAAGTCAGCAATTCGCCGGAGAGATTTTTACGAATTCTCCTGGAACGCGAAAAGATTGTGGCCAGCGGTTGGGAAAATCATTTGGCAATTCCGCAGGCGCGCATCGATGGGCTAACGCGTCCGCTGGTGGTTGTTGGCAGATCTGAGAGTGGAATCGATTTTGACGCGCCCGATGGAAAACCGGCGCGGCTTATTGTGATGATTCTGACAGGGGATAATCAGTCGCAGCACGATTTGCTTGCCGATGCGAGTGGGTTGTTCAGCAACAGGGAAGCGATCGATCAGGCGCTGGAGGCGAGAAGCTTCGTTGAGCTGGTGGCTGCTTTGAATGCGCCGGTGAGTTAACCCAGGGCACACAAAGGAACAGAGAGGAAACCAAAGAACCGCAAGCTCAGATTAGGCGCTGGATCCGAAAAGTTTACCAACTACAGCGGAGCGGGTCGTAACTCCCATTTTTACCATCACCAGGCGGACGAAAGCTTTTACGGTGTTGGGGCTGATTTTTAAGCGCTCTGCAATCTCTTTGCTGGTGAGTCCCTGCATTAAGAGTTCGACGGTTTCTTTTTCTCGTGGAGTGAAGTCGAACATTTCGGTGGCCTGCGACAATGCGCTGCCAATGGAAGTGTTTCTTTCAAGCAACAAAGCTGCGGTTTGCTGATAGGAAGGGCTGACGTCGGGCTGCATGGCAAATGTGCGGCAAATATAGCGGCGCTTGCCGGATTTGAAACGTGTAGAGAAAGTCAATGAATCGCCAGAGCGTCCTTCAATGAGACTCAACTTGACCCGGTCGGCAAGAAACACGTCCAGTTGCTTGATGTTCTCGGGCGCGGTTGGATATGCGAGGATCCGGACAGCTTCTGGATTGAACATCACCAGCCTGAGCTTGTTGTCGAGGAGAAGAAAGCCTTTTTCCGACGTTTCATCGTGCATGCACGGACTCTCCATTCAATTTTGAGCCTGCAAAGTTGGGGGCGCTTTGGACGGCTGATACCCTCTCACGGTAGTGAGAGTCGCGCTTAACGGGGGAAAGGCTGATCCAGTCTCCGATGCTTTGCCCAGCATGTCAAGATGCAATTGTCATAAATTCACTCATACCTGAAAATCCGTCGCTTGACTGCAAAGTCGTGCACTTTAAGAGCAACTCTGCTTCTCCTCTAGCGCGTTTGAGAAGACCCTTCAGTAGCCAGTGTGAAGTTAATTCCAACCCGGCTCTTGAACTTTTGCGCGTGGCCCGCTTTGGTCAGGGGTTGAAAGTGCCATTGTCTGACCGCTTGCTCTGCGGCCGGCATCAATTGGGGTGCTCCGCTCACTAACGCAAGTTCAACGACGGCTCCGCTTTCATTCACCAAGATGTCTAGCATTACGTCGCCTTGAATATGCTGTTGCCGGGCCGCATTTGGGTACTCAGGCTCGATCCGTTGAACCAGTCGCGCGAGAGCTGCTTGTGTGGAAATTGTTTCGACAGACGAGTTCGCGGGGTTTGACGAGACGACGTCGGACACTGCCTTGACGGTTGGTTCTTGAGGGGAAGACTTATCTTCGAATAGAACGATTTCGTTGGAAGATGGCGGCATCTTATCAGCTGGTTTTGTTTCGCCGACACTCGGTGTGATTCGCTTGTGGGTCGGCTTTCGCTCAATGCTGATGGAGGTAGAGTGACGCTTCGAAAGGCGAACCTGGGACTTGGAAACCTGCTGCCGGGAAGGTGCGGGCGTCGAGATTGTGGGTTTCGCCTCCGCAGGATTGACTTCGGGACGCGGTATGTTTAACGCGACAGCACTCAACGGTTGAGTCGTGATTCGTTGTACTGGAAGCGGCGATGACCGATGGACAACCGCGGGCTGAGCCGTTCCCCTGCTTCGTATCCAAAATTTGGCGGCAGTAACAGACGCGGCAAGCAATACCAAAACGAACGCTGTCTTGCCGAACATCGCGGTCCAATTAGCCGGCATTACTTTCCATCGTTTGGTACCTAGGCGACTGAAAAATTGAGGCGCGCGAAACTGGAATCGCGATGGACGGGGCAGATGCCGGGGCGTGCTGATTTGAGATGGTTGTTGTAAATACGCCGTAACCTTATTGGCATCGACTCTGTAGCTCTTCTTCACCAACTCGATATTTGTAGCGATGCGACGAGCCAACGCTTGCAACGTCAATACATCCCGGTCGCAAAAAGCATTTGGGCGGGGAGAGAAAATTTGAAGGACTCCCAATACTTGATCTTCATCGTTGGAAATCGGGACGACGAGGATTGATCTCACACCCGCGCGCTGATGCGCAACGGAGTCCGCCTGTGAGTCCGGAGCGACATCATCGATGCGTCGAACATCACCAGTTTCGAAGCACGTCATCGAAACGCCAGACGGAATGTTCAGAAAAGCTGCAATCTCCGAAGAAGTCGCACCTGTAGTAGCGCGGCAGATCAATTTGTAGGATTTCTCGAGCGCGATCACAGCTCCGGTCGCGTTAGTGGTCAGACGGGCTTGAAGAACAATCTCGTTCAGAACGAGATCGAGCGCGAGATCAGAAACGGGTTTCGGAGCGACGCTCTCGACGGACGGAAGTTCAGCCACCAATGAAATGGCAGGGATTTCCTCATCCAGCCGTAAAGGCTCTTCGCTGGGATGCTCGGTCGCAATCGGGGCTGCGGAAATTTGTTCGGCGACGGCCTGGATGTGAACTCGGCGGTGCCGGTCAGTGGAAACGGATCTTGTTTTCAGTCTAGCCATAGGGGTAAGTGGGGCAGCCTACAAACTGCAACTGGGTGGCCAAACCAGCGCTGGCGGCCTATATGTTTGATCAGGTTAGCCCGGTCGCAAGTGGCGACCGACGCAGAAATCCGCGCCAAGTCAATTCTGGAGGGAAAACAATTCTACACCCTGGGAACTCCGGCGCCAACCCGGTGGTCGGCCAAACCAGTCAGAGTGTCCGGCAGGTCACTATTGTCCGAGGCCGAAAACTGCCAAATTATGACACCTACCCGCTCCGGAACTGTAGATGAGTTCATTTTGGCGGCTGCTAGTAAGGTGCAACCTATGAGCCTTGATTTACGTACGTTAAAGATATGATGCGAGATTTTCGATTTCGTGCAACGAGCACGCTACTGTTTGCATTTCTGGCGATTTCGATTAGCGCCACAGCCGAGACGATTCGCAAGCTTGACGGGGGTAAGCTTTCCCCCGGCACCATCGACCACAAGGTCGAAGATCTAATGAAGGCGAACGACGTCAAAGGTCTCGCAGTGGCACTGGTTCGGGACGGACGCGTCGTCTATCTTCGCGCCTTCGGCCTTCGCAACGTGGCGCAGGGACTGCCGCTTGCGCCAGACACGATCATGTACGGTGCATCGCTTACCAAGGCTACCTTCGCTTACATGGTGATGCAACTTGTCGATGAAGGGAAAATTGACCTCGACCGCTCGATCGCCGACTACCTCCCGAAGCCTCTGCCCGATTATCCGAAATTTGCGGACCTGGCAAGCGACCCGCGTTGGCGCAAGCTGACTTTTCGTATCCTTCTCGATCACACCCCGGGATTTGCCAACTTCCCCTGGTTCGAACCGGACCAAAAGCTGCGCTTCCACTACGATCCCGGTGTTAGGTTTTCTTATTCGGGTGAGGGCTTCATTATTGCGCAGTTCGTGCTGGAGACAGGTCTGGGTCTGGATGTGGGAAAGGAAATGCAGCGGCGCGTTTTCGATCGCTCTGGCATGAGCCGTACTTCCATGACCTGGCGTGATGATTTCAGCGCCGATGTTTCCGACAATTACCTCATGAACGGCCAGATCAGCCCGCACGATCATCGCAGTAAAGTTGGTGCGGCTGGCTCTATGGATACCACGGCTCGAGATTGGTCGAACTTCCTGGCTGGCGTAGTGAATGGTGACGGCTTGAGTGTCCGCGCGAAGGCCGAGATGATCCGCCTGCAAATCCCGATCGACAGTGTCGTGGAGTTTCCAACCTTGACAACGGAGACGACGGAGGCAAACAAGAGTATTCGTCTCGGCTATGGAATCGGCTGGGGAGTCTTCGATACGCCTTATGGGCATGCCTTCTTCAAGGAGGGCTACGACGACGGTACGCGCAACTACGCCCTATGTGTCCAGCCCGCGCGGGCCTGCATCCTGCTGTTATCGAACAGTGCCCGGGCGGACGGTATATTCAAGGCGCTGGTGGAGGAGTTGATGGGCAATGTCAACCTGCCTTGGCGATGGGAGAACTTCATTCCCTATGATCAGCCAGCGCCTGCGGAGGGCAATAAGTGAGTCTTGCCGGGCAGAACCTAGAGCAAGGTTTTTGAGAGGACGACAAGCGAGAGGCGCGGCTATAGGAGCCACGCCTCATTGAGGACTTCTGAAAAACTCCCCAGATTATTTGTCGAGCATTGAATCGGGGAGAGCAAGCTGATCCTGAGCGGCGGAGAAATCGATGGACGACATATCGTCATCGGCGCCTTGCTCAGGTTTTTCCTGTTTTCGTTGGACCCTTTTTTCGGCTTTCTCGCGCTGCTTTTCTTGACGGGAGCGCTCTTTTAAACGTTTATTAAAACTTGATCGGCTTCTACCAGCCATATGACACCTCCTGGGACAATTTGTCGCTGCGACACTCCGTTCAACGAAGCGGCAGAACTCTGTTGAAATTACTGCTACCAGCGCGGTTCGCGAGGCTGACGGGCGTGGCCTTGATAGTCATCGCGACCGCCACCACCGGAGCGTCCGCCGCCGCCGGAGCGTCCACCGCCTCCACCCCCGGGACGGCCACCCCGGGGAGGCCCACCGCTGCTGCGCTCTGTCTTCGGGCGGGCTTCGTTGATATTCAATGCCCGGCCTCCAAGCTCCTTGCCGTTTAGGGCGGCAATGGCCTTTTCGGCTTCCGAAGAATCCGACATTTCGACGAATGCGAATCCTCTGGAACGGCCGGTCTCCCGATCCGTGACTACACTTACCTGATCAATCTTGCCATGGGGTTCGAACAGCGTGCGCAGCTCTGCTTCTGTTGTGCTGTGGGGGATGTTGCCAACGAAAAGCTTCTTCATGATGTTTCCTCTTTTTAGATTGCCTGATGCGCAGAGCTTACCTGTTCATCGACCCGATTGTTTCATTTTTCCGTCGTGGCTTTAATTTTCTTGCCGCTCGCGGCTACAGGAATTTTCTGTCCAGCCGCTTCGAGCAACTGCCTGGTTCTGATGCGGCGCTGAATATTCTGCTTCCGCTCCCGGTTGTAGCGGGACTTGTCTCCATTAATTCGTGACATTATTTCCCAGTCTGGCTGCACCGCAAGCGGACTTCTCGTGGGCGAAACCTGTCTATCTTGTGCAGGATAGTCTAGTTGCCTAGGCTCGTTAGGGATTATACCTGCTTGTGTGCGGATTGAGAAATTGGGGGAAAGATTGGTAGTGGGTCAGTTTCCGGTTTGCCGACAACTCAGCCGCTATAGGTCTTCTGAGCGTGGAGACTTGGCGACTCACGGTATAATCCTGCCTACATTCCATGCCCCTGACTCCCGGAACGATCCTCGGGCAGTATGAAATTCGCTCACCGCTTGGCGCTGGCGGCATGGGCGAGGTATATCGCGCGCACGACAGACGGCTGGACCGCGAAGTCGCGATCAAGGTGCTGCCGGAGTCCCTGACTGCCGATCCCGAGCGCTTGCGCCGTTTCGAGCAGGAAGCACGTGCCGCGGCGGCGCTGAATCACCCCAACATTCTTGCGGTTTACCAGATGGCGACGCACGAAGGCCTGTCGTACATGGTGTCGGAGTTGCTGGACGGCGAGACGCTGCGCGAGCGACTGAAGCGCGGGCCGATACCGGTACGCAAAGCGATTGATTATGCCGTGCAGATCGCGCACGGCCTAGCGGCAGCACACGACAAAGGCATTGTCCATCGCGACCTGAAGCCCGACAACCTGTTCGTCACCAAAGATGGACGGGTCAAGATTCTGGACTTCGGCCTGGCCAAGCTCGCCCAACCAAGGGACGCCTCCGGAGCGGAAGCGACAATCGCTGGAGTGGAAGCGACAATGGCCCAGGCAACTGAGCCCGGC
>Ga0185299_10003973_pt1 | contig 18516 bp, 10 predicted proteins | sample PaiPotPPA55metaG_FD_128002 | JGI IMG/M metagenome (GOLD analysis project Ga0185299, IMG submission 128002) | Iron sulfur acid spring bacterial and archeal communities from Banff, Canada, to study Microbial Dark Matter (Phase II) - Paint Pots PPA... ...
ACATCCGAGTGTGAAGCGCTGCTCCGAGATTCTGCCACGGCACGTCCGCGACTATATCCCGCATGCGATCACACGTGCTCGCGCCGTTCAGCGCGGCCCCGGAGCCGGCGAAGAGGTACGTCCAACCGCACACAGCTGGCTGGTCGACCTGCGCGTTTTCTTTTCCGACATCTGCGCCTGGGCGACCGAACCCGACTCTCCCTTCAAGCGCTTCGCCCCGCGCACGATTCCGGTGACGCGGCACACGTTTCTCGGGTACGGTTTCGAAAAAGCACGGGAACGCACCCGAGCCCGTATCACAGCCACGGTGCTCGATCTGGAGCGCGAGATGCCGAAGATTCGCGCCTTCGCTCTTCAGAGGTGGAAAGCGGCGGTCGCAGCGCCGAAGGTCACAACCACACGCGGCTATCCGTGGTCAGACGAGGTGGACACGTTCTGGGATTGGGCCCTCCTGGAACTGCTCGTACAGAGCGGGTTGCGCATCGAAGAGGCGAGCGAGCTAACCACGCTCGACATTCTCAAGCGAAAGATGCCCGACGGCCGCATCTATTACCTCCTGCACATCAAGCCGTCGAAGTTCGATCGCGCTCGTGTCATCCCCATCGGCGACGGACTCGGTCGTGTCCTAGCTGAGATCATCCGATACGTAAAACGCTTCTACAACAGCGAGTCGGTCCCGGTTTGTGATCATTGGGACCTGCTGGAGAAGCGTCCTCGCCCTCCAGCGCCGTATTTGATCCAGGGCGTTCGCCATCCCAGCACCGCTGGCATTCAGACCATTCGCAGCCGCATCCGCGAGATCTCGATTGACGCGGGAGCCCGCCGCTCGGACGGCTCTCCTCTCGTGTTGCTGCCGCACGACTGCCGGCGCGTCTTTGCATCCGAACATTTGAACAACAACACGCCCGTGCACGTTATTCAAGCGCTGCTCGGTCACGCCTCTCCCGACACCGTGATGATCTATGCCAAGCTCTACCCCGGTCAGCTCATCGAGGAGTATCGCAAGACCGTGCGCAGTCTCTACAACGCTTATTACGGAGAAGACGGTCTGAAAAACCCGACTGCAGAGGAATGGGCTGTCTTCGCGGCAAACTGCAACCTGCGTGATATGGGCACGCACCTATGCGCCTTGCCCACTGGAGAGCATTGTCCGAAGGGATTGATCTGCCTTGGCTGTGCGCATGCGCAGCCGAAGAAAAGTGCGGCGCCGATCTTTCGGCGCATGCTAGCCAGCCACGAGCGCAGCCTGGCGGCTGCGCGAGGTCACAGCGAACCTGCCGGACAGATCGCATCGCGCGAGATGGAGATTGTCAGGATCAAGGGAGCGTTGCAGAGAGCGGAGGAATTGAGCGATGACGTGGCCGCTGCTATCGAACGGGCTCTCTGAAGTCGGATGACTGTCGACAGTGAGCGTCAGAGGATCTACACGGTTGACGAACGTCGTGACGGTTCGTGCGAAGCTCATCAGTCACACCCGCGACCCGGTCGATGAGTGATAGCGCGACTTTGCGCCAGCGAATCATAAACTGAGTTCCAACCGCAGCGGGCAACCCCTTGGACCTCTTACCTGCGACGTTTCGGGGAGAGCCTGATCTCGAAAACGCTTGGCCACAGTTTTCCAGTGACAAACAGGCGCTTTCGAATTGGATCGTAAGCGATGCCGTTTAGCACGGCTTCCGATTCGAGACGATAGACTGGGCTCAGAAGTCCTGTGAGATCAATCCACCCGACTACATCACCGGTTTGCGGGGAAATCCGAACGATCCGATTGCTATGCCACACATTGGCGAAAATCTGTCCTTCCACGAACTCCAGTTCGTTCAGTTGATCGACCGGAGTCGACCCATTGTGAACCCTAAACCGGCGCACTTCTTGAAGAGTTTCGGCATCAAGGACGCGAATCTCCGAAGTTCCGTCACTCATAAAGAGTTCTCGGCCATGTGATGCGAGACCCCATCCTTCCCCTGAGTACGAAAACCTCCGCAACAGATGGAAGTCGTTCAGGTCGTATTCAAAACCCACCCCTGATTTCCATGTGAGCTGGAGCACCCTGTCTTTGACGAGGGTGATTCCTTCGCCGAAGAACTCAGACCCCAGATCGACGTGCTGAATAACGTCTCCAGTTTCGAGGCGCACCTTTCGAAGCGATGACCGGCCATTAAGACCCGTGCCCTCATACAGAAAGCCGTCGCGATACGCGAAACCTTGAGTGTAGGCGGAGGTGTCATGGGGAAACGCTCGAACGATCGCAAACGTGTACTCTTGCGGGGGATTCGTTGGAGCCTGATGGGAAGTCTGTCCCATCAGAAACGGACGGCAAGAGGTCAAAAGAAACAGGACGAAAAGTCGAGAAAAGATTCCCTTCATTTCACGTAGGCCCCGGCTATTATCGCATCGCCAGAGAAGTCAGAGAGGATTCCTGTTGCGACGAGGCGTTCGCTCAGAACCTGGATTGGTGGACAAAAGATGCCGATAGCTTGAACCTTGGATCAGGGAGCATTGGACAGCGCAGAAGAGTTGAGCGATGATGTGCTTGCTGCTATCGAGGGGACTTTCCAAAGTGACACTCGCGGGTTACATCGAGCGCGCAAAGGCTCGGCCGCAAATCACGAGATAATCTGTCAAATACGTAGACGGCCCGGAAACCGTACAGCGTCCGTTGACCCTCAGTTGTTGCGTCATCACTCGGCTCGTCGGTCGCTACATCCTTCGTGCTTCGTCTTCCGACCATCGGGGCGAGAATGAAAATCCCTTTTTCTCCCCGTTTAACGAAGCGGCCAAGCGAGTTCCATGTCCGAAGTCCGGCAACGTTGGTAGCATCGGCCTTCTGACGCGCGATGAGCATGATGTTGCCGAAGCTGTAGGTGTGAAACTTCGCCATTGCTCCGAGGTATGTGGTGAGGACTTCACTGTGACCGGACTCCAAAGCTGCGACAAGAAAATCCACAGCCTCTTTGGTTCGTGTGTTGACTTCTTCTAATTTCATGTTTTTTCCCTTTCTGCCGTTTCCGGCTTGTTTCTTTCTTCACTTGAGCGGCAGCGGGAAGAAACAAGGCGGAACGGTGAAAGGGACAGAACGGAGGCCGAAGGAGGGTGGCAGGGCGTGAGTGAAAGCGCGGTTCGTGACAAACCGCTTTTGATTTATGGTTTGGCGCGAAACCGGCGCAGTCCGAAGCGCCCGTCCGAGCCGCGGCCAAGCGGCGTCCACCCGGAGGAGACCGATGTGGGAAAAAGACGGCGTAGCCTTCCGTTGAGGATAGCGGGGGATGTTGGGTCTTGGGAATCAGCACACAGGGAAGCACTCTCGGGAATCGCGATTTATGCTACATACTTAGGGATAGGCCCCCAACCAGCCCGGAGGGCAAACATGGCAGGCATCGATCCACTGAAGCGCATCACGCTGCTTTATCATTTTACGGATAGGAGGAATCTCCCTAGCATCCGCAAGCATGGTGGACTCTATCCCGCGACGAAGCTTGCAAAAAAGCAAATCGAAGTTCCTGCTCCGGGCGGAAATGACTGGAGTCGCGATGCCGACGGAATGAAAGGCGTGGATGCATACATTCACGTTTGTTTCCGGGCTACTCATCCGATGGAGTATGTGGCTCGCGCGGAAGGCCGGATTGGGGACACAATCTTCCTGCAAATCCATCCCGATGTGCTCACGTGGGACGGGGTTATGTTTACGGATGACGTATCGAACAAGGCGGGTGTTGAGATTCATACGATGGAAGAAGCCAGGAAGCTCATCGATTTCGAGGTGCTGTACACGCGCACCAATTGGTCGGACCCGGACATCCAAAAGCGGCTGCAACAGGCGGAAAAGTACGAAATTCTTGTGCCGAAGAAAATTCCACTCGACCTGATAAGGAATCTCCCGAATGGCTGAGCGCCCCGTCTTCATACCCGTATCGGGAAGCCAGGAGCTGGTGAAGGAGATTTTCTTCAACCTGACATGGAATCCCGGTTTTGCACCGGTGCAGAAAAAGAAAAATGTCATGGCGCTACACGAAGCCGCTGCACGATCTGGGTGGACCTCGCTTCTGGAGATCTCCTCTAAATCAGAAGAGAAACTGGGCCAGCACCTGAGCGCTTTTCATCTTAAAGTGCGTGCCGAGAACCTTGGCGAAATAAAACTTGAGTGCGCGTTTCAGGGAAGCAAGGTGTTCGAAAAGGGAGGGCCGTACACCGATCTTTACCTCGTCGATCCGAAGGATGCTAAGCGTGATCCGCGCCTTCAGGAATCCGGACGCCTAACGGGCTTCAGGTTTAAGGACTTTTCCTTCGCGCTGGAACCCAAGACGATTTTCTACGATTGGCTTTACGTTAACGCGATCTATCCGCATCGCGAATGGCTTGAGCGACTTTACAAGTATGTGGGATTTACGGACATTGAGTTCAATCCGAGCAAGTCGGTAAATTGTCAGGCACGTTCGTGCGCCTTGTTCGTATCGCTGATGAAGAATAATCTGCTTCATCAGGCGGTTGCTTCACCGCAGGTATTTACGGATCTGATTTCGCGGTACGACTACCATCCGCAGTTGAGAAATGGAAACGGTCAAGACGCATTTTTCTGAGCGGCAGTGCCTCACGCCGAAGCCGCAGCGATAAGGCCTCCAATGTTTTCCGACGAAGCAAACCCGCGCTTTCAAAAGAGCGCCGCAGGGTTTGCGTAGTCCCATTGGCAGGCTACAGTTTCCTAGCGTCGGAGAACCAATCCTGTCAATCGACAGCATTGTCAGTGGTCTGTCGCAGCGTAGAATTTGTCGGATTCCGGAAGATATCGGATCCCGGTTCTATTTCTCAAGCGAGAAACATGATGAGTGACAGGTTGGAGTTGCTTACGGCCTACCGAAACACGGATTTCACTATTTATGCTCCCGATGGGGAGCTGGTCATGCGTTGCGAACAGGAAAGTGATGCAATTGATGAGTTAGTTAGAACATTTGGGAAAAGGAATTGTGCGTTCATAACTGCACAGAATCCGGGTTCCGTAAAGCTCGGGGTCTTTGAGAACGCCCAACGTCACCAGGAGCTGCTGCACGAGGTGAACAGAATCGGCTATCCTCATTTTCCTGGGCGCGGGGTGGGGAGGGCCTCCAGTTGGGATCCGGAAGAGAGTGTTTTCATAGTTGGTATTCCAAAAGGTGAGGCACAAGAGTTGGGGCGCGCTTTTGGCCAGATCGCGATTGTGGTGAAAGAGCTGGGATGTCGGGCCGAGCTTATCCTGTGTATTTGAAATGATTACGCGATTGGACACGCATCTCGGTATCATTGTTCGTCCCTTCCTATGACCTTACAAAACGCCGGAGTTTACCAGGTCGGCTCTCTGGTCCGAGTGCGTGGACGCGAATGGGTTGTCCTCCCCTCCGAGAGTGCGGAGATACTCAGACTCCGTCCGCTCAGTGGCGGCGAAGACGAGCTTTCTGCCATACACATGCAGCTAGAAGGGGGCTCGGTTGGAGATGCTAACTTCCCGGAACCTTCTGCCTCTCAGAGTAGCGACTACGTCGCCGGGAAGCTGTTGCGCGATGCCGCACGATTGAGTTTGCGCAGCGGTGCTGGCCCATTTCGCTCCCTGGGACGACTATCAGTGAGGCCACGACCATATCAATTTGTCCCCATGATCATGGCGCTACGACTTGATGTCGTTCGCATGTTGATCGCAGATGACGTTGGTATTGGCAAGACGATCGAAGCGGGAGTGATCGCATCGGAGTTGCTCGCCCGCGGCGACGCTCGACGGCTTTGCGTCCTGTGTCCGCCGCATTTGTGCGATCAGTGGCAACAAGAATTGCGCGACAAGTTTCATATCCATGCGGAGGTCGTGCGTACGAGCACTATCGCACGTCTGGAGCGGATGGTTCCGAGGGCTGGTATCAGCCCATACGAGTACTATCGACACATCATCATCAGTATTGACTTTGCTAAGGGTGATCGTCGGAAACCACAGCTTCTTGAACATTGCCCAGATCTGGTGATCGTCGATGAGGTTCACGCGGCTGCCGATCCCGGATACCAAGGGACGAAGGACCAGCAGCAGCGCCACGAACTGCTGAAACAGATTGCAGCGGACGGGGCGCGCCAGCTGATTATGCTCAGTGCTACGCCGCATTCGGGAATCGAGGACAGTTTTCGTTCACTTCTCAGCCTTGTCCGTCCCGAGTTCGGCACATTTGATCTACAGGGACTGAGTGAGAGCCAACGTAGGGACCTCGCACGTCACATTGTTCAACGACGGCGCGGCGATATCGACGAGAAGTGGCTCGGAACCCCTGGCGAGAGGCGACCGTTCCCCAAGAGAGTTCCGCCATTTGAAGCGAACTACCGTATGAGCAAGCAGTACGGCAGCTTGTTCAACGATGTTCTGGCTTTCACGCGCCAAACTGTCACTGCCTCTGGTCTTGCCGCGAACCGACAGCGAGTGCGTTATTGGGCAGCGCTTTCGTTGTTGCGATGTCTGATGTCGAGTCCAGCGGCTGCAAAGCAAGCCTTTTTGAACCGGGAAGATACGCTCAAAGGCAACGTGGAACCGGAAGAGGTTGACGAGGATTTATTTAGCCGAGAGTCTCTCGATCCCCTCACTGAGGGCGGGATTATTGACACTGTGCCCGAGTCTGCGACGGATCTCAGCAGGAGTGACCTCTCCAAGACGGACAGGGCCAAGCTGAGGGAATTCCTTCAACGTGCAGAAGAAATCGCTTCGTCCAATCAGGACTCCAAGATAGAGAAGGCTGCCGAGATCATTCTTGACTGGCTCAAGAAGGGACACCATCCCATTGTTTTCTGCCGATTCGTCGCCACAGCAAAGTACGTAGCCGAACAATTGCAGGAGCGCATTAAGGACAAATATCCGGCCTTCCGGGCCACTGCCGTGTCGGGGGAAACCGGAGGCGACGAAGAGCGGGAGGCCGCCATTGCGGTTCTGGTTGAGACTGAGCGCCGTGTGTTGGTTGCCACAGATTGCCTCAGCGAAGGCGTCAACTTGCAGGACCATTTTGACGCGGTTCTGCACTACGATCTTCCGTGGAACCCGAATCGGCTCGAACAGCGCGAAGGCCGCGTTGATCGTTTCGGCCAGCCGAAGTCTGAGGTTCGTGCCGTTGTCCTTTTCAGTGAAGACAACCCAATCGATGGCGTTGTTTTGGATGTTCTGATCCGAAAGGCTAGACAGATTTACCACGATCTCGGCATAAGCGTACCGGTGCCATCTGACAGCGAGAGCGTAGTGAAAGCGGTCGTGAAGGCGGTATTTGAAGGCTGGCGTGGTCAAGATGCCCAGCAGTTGAGACTTGATCTGCCAGAGGTCAATACAGTCAAGGCGTTTCACGAGAACTGGCAGCGAAATGCGGATCGTGAAGAACGAAGCCGGTCACGGTTCGCTCAGCACACCATAGATCCGGACGAGGTAGCTCGTGAAATCGAGTCGACGGATTCCGTTCTTGGGGATCCCGAGGCAGTTCGTCACTTCATGCTGAATGCTGCCCAGCGCCTGAAATTCTCACTCCAGAAGCATGACCAGTATTACGTGCTTGATCCGGCGGGGCTGCCGCAAGAGATTCGGGAGCGCCTCGGCTGGACTAAACCCGTCAAGGTGGTCTTTGTGAGTCCCCCTCCTCAGGATGTTGAGAACGTGATCGTTCTTGGCCGGAATCATCCGCTGGTGGGATTTCTTAGCGAACGAATCGTAGGCCGTGCTTTCCTGCCAAAATCTGAACAAGACTTTGCACGTTCCGGCGCCGCCTATACAAACTCGGTCAAGATGCGAACTGTGCTGGCGTTGCTCCGGGTTCGGTACGTGCTTTCTCGCAAGGGACGGCAGGAACAATTCGCAGAAGAGGTCGTCACGGTTGCCTACGAAGCCGTAGGCGGAAAGATCTCTTGGAAACCCACCAATGATACGAGTGTTCTAGGGCTGCTAGAGAACGTAACTCCAGCCGGCAATATAACGCCGCAGGAAAAGAATGATCGCATTGGCCGTGCGCTTGAAGAACTGAGAAACGATAAAGGAAGCCTCCGGTCGATCGCCGAGGTCCGCGCTGCCGATCTGGAAGCTACCTACAGCCGGCTCAAGAAGACGCTTGGAGATGTGAGGGTGAAAGTCACCGCATACGAGCCTGACCTTCTTGGAGTTTACGTGCTACTGCCCGGAGGGAACGCCTGATGCGTTATGTGGCGATCCGCTCCGAGGGCGGCCTGATCCCGTACGATCTGCTCGACAAGATTGCTAGCGAAGATGCTGCCGGTCAGAAACCGGGTGACTTCGGGCTCCCGAAAGGCCGTCGCCTTACCGACGAGATCAGCCGTGTTTGGGCAGACGCCCAAAGTCTTTGGAGCAATTTCAAACGTCGGAGGGAGTCACTCGGGGACCGTGATCCGTATGGCACTTCGATTACCAGAAGTTGGATAGGTTCGCTTCTGGGAGATGTCGATATGTTGGGGTTTGATCTCAAGCTCCAGACATCCGCCGTGGTTGTGAACAATTCCACATATGCCATTTCCCATCGTGGCGGCGAAGGGGAAGATGCGATTCCAGTTCACATCGAGGGACTGAAGATCGATCTCGATCGCCGCCTCCATACCAAGCTGCGTACCAGTCCTCAAGCGATGTTGCAGGACTTCCTCAACAATGGGGAGCAGGTGTTGTGGGGGATTGTAACGAACGGCCTCGGTTTGCGAATCCTCCGTGACTCGTCTCGTACGGCGCGGCCAACCTATCTTGAGTTCGATCTGGAAAGCATTCTCGAAGGCAATCGATTCAACGAATTTGCCCTGCTTTACCGGGTTTGCCATCGAAGCCGATTTCCCCGTCCGGGACAGGACCCGTCCGACTGCTTACTGGAACGTTATTACCAGGACTCGGTTGAACAGGGATTGCGGGTTCGAGACAAGCTTCGAGAGGGTGTTGAAGAGACACTCAAGATCTTGGGCACTGCTTTTCTCCAGCATCCGGCAAATGACGTACTTCGAGGAAAGGTGTCGAGCGGACAGCTCACTGCCATACAGTTTCACCGGCAGCTTTTGCTGCTGGTCTATAGGCTGCTCTTCCTCATGGTGGCTGAGGAGCGTGGTTTAATTGTGTCCGTCGGCGAAAACGCGGAGCCGAACCAGAGAATCTACGACGAGTGGTATAGCATCACCCGCTTACGTGATCGCTCGGCACAGATCATCGACACTTCTCCTTTTGGCGATGTGTGGCAGGGACTTCAGCAGACATTCTCCTTGTTCGAGTATGGACTCGATACCAACCCGTTGGATATTCCTCCTCTCAATGGCGATCTGTTCCATCAAGAACATGCCATTCCCGATCTGAAGGGCCCCGAACTTTACAACCACGAGCTGCTGCGGGCAATCCGCCACCTGTCCCTCTTCAAAGATGGGAACGTTCAGCAACGGGTCAATTACTCGGCTCTTGACGTAGAGGAGTTGGGTTCGGTCTACGAAAGCTTGCTGGACTATCAACCGATGCTTCAGTCGACCGAACAAGGTCTGACATTTGGGCTGAACCCTGGCATGGAACGAAAGTCCACGGGCTCGTACTACACACGTCCCGAACTAGTGCGTGAATTGGTTGAAACTGCGCTCGTCCCTGTAATGGATAAACGGGTCGCACAAGCGGAGAAAGACTCCGAAGGCAAGAACTTAGTGGAAGAGCAGAAGGCCAAGGCTAATGCGATTCTAGGAATGAGTGTGTGCGACCCTGCGTGTGGTTCCGGACATTTCCTCCTAGCTGCAGCTCGTCGGCTTGGTAAGGAACTCGCGCGCATCCGCAGCGGCGAAGATGAGCCTAAGCCGGAGGACTTTCACCTCGCTGTCAGGGACGTGATTTCGCACTGCGTGTACGGCGTCGATCTTAACCCCCTGGCGGTGGATTTGTGCAAGCTGGCACTGTGGCTGGAGGGACATTGGGCTGGCAAGCCACTCAGTTTCCTCGACCATCGCATCCGTTGTGGTAACAGTTTGGTGGGTGTTGTCGATCCGGAGATATTGGCCGCCGGAATTCCCGATGACGCGTTTACCGCTGTGACTGGTGACGACAAGAAGGTGGCGGCTGTATTCAAGAAGCGTAATAAGCAAGAACGATCGTCGAATCAGCGCGGTTTCTCTTTTGAATCCCACGACCATTCCGACGAGTATGCGAAGGCCAAACGCGAGCTAACAGACATCGCAGAAGATAACGCCGCTTCCGTTCGGCGCAAGGCCGAGCTGTATAGCGGCTGGCGCGCAGGAATGCAGCTGTCGCATGATGAGGCTGTCGCAGATCTGTGGACTGCTCAGTTCCTTGTGCATCTGGCCCGGATGGATGATCCTGAAATCTGTACAACCGCTCCTTTTCTCGATTTCGCTCAGGACGCAGCCAAACAACCTCAGAAGGTCGCCGCGGCGCAGTCACTCGCTTTGCGTCACCGTTTCTTCCACTGGCATCTCGAATTTCCGGAGGTGTTTGACCGTGGAGGATTTGATTGCGTTCTGGGTAACCCGCCTTGGGAGAGAACTGCCCTTGAAGAGCTAGAATTCTTCGCTCTGAGATCTCCGGAGGTGATGCATGCGCCGACGACCGCACACCGAAAACAAGTAATTCAATCTATGAGGCACACCAACCCAAGCTTGTTTGCTGAGTACGCTGCTGAAAAGCGAAAAGCTGACGGTGAGAACAAATTCTTTAGCGCCTCGGGGTTTTATCCATTGGGTGCGCAGGGGCGCTTGAATACATACGCCATTTTTGCAAATCTCGGGCTCCATCTGCTCGCTCCCTTATCTCGTCTGGGAATGGTTCTGCAAACTGGTTTAGCTACGGACGCCCCGATGCAAGAGTTTTGGAACTTCCTAATTCGCGAGCGTCGCTTGGTTCGATTCATCGATTTCGAAAACAAGAAACGCATATTTCAGGCTGTTCACCCTGAACAGAAGTTTGCATTGGTGTCTATTACTGGAAGTCCCCAGTCAAAAGAAGCACGAGCAACTGTTGGTTTCTGGCTGCAAGACGTCACAGAGCTGAGTGATAAAGAGAAGGTCTATGACTTGGATACTGACGATCTGGTCCGATTCAGCCCGAATACTGGGCAGCCTCTCCTTACACGGCGTCGCTCCGACCTAGATATCCTGCGTCGTGTTTACTCTGCCTCGGAGGTCTGCTGGCATACGCAACGTGATTCTGGACTGGCTCGCGCGTGGGTTGGCATGACGTCCGCGTCCTTCTCTCAGTTTTTCAAGCGTCAACGTGATCTTGAAGGTGGGTCTATTAACGAGACTTGGGAGATTACGCACCGTGACGCTACATATTTGCCGCTTGTGGAGGGGAAGCAGATTGAACAGTATGATCTGTCGTACGCTACGTACGATGGGGTAACGGATAAAGAAATCGCCGATGGCAATCCACGTGAGTTGGTCCACGCTGATGGCGATGCTCTCAATCTCCCTAAGCCTCGATACTGGGCGATTCAAAAGGTAGTAGAGGAGTTCGGTCAGAGCAAGAATGGTGACCGTGAGTGGTGCTTGGGCTACAGAGACGTGACAAACGTCAACAACGAGCGGACGGCGATTGCCACAGTCTTGCCTTCAGTGGGTTTCGTCCAGCCCCTGAATGGAATTAGCTGTTCAAATGCCATAACGGCAGCAGTAGTATTAGCTTCCATCAATTCGTTGGTCTGCGACTTCGTGGCGCGCCTGAGGTTCACTGGGCGACACCTGAACGTGACGACGTTTTCACAACTACCAATCCCGATATGGATCGACGAGAGCTTCGTTATTTCTCGCGCGATCGAGCTTACATATACGGGAGTGTGTTTGAAACGGTTCGCAGAGGAATGTGGCTACGCTGGAAACCCATTTCCGTGGGACAGTCGAAGGCGTGCCCTTTTGAGATGTGAATTGGACGCAGCTTTTGCGCATTTCTATCACTTAACCAAGGATGACCTAGCATATGTCTTAGCCACATTTACGGTGCTCCGGTCCCGAGAAGAGAGGGAACTCGGCGCGTATTGGACGAACGATACCGTGTTGGGGCTGTTTGACACTGTCGGACAATTATTGAGACGTGATCAAGAGCGTTCTGGTCGCAAGGAACTGTGTGGCCGTCGAAACCCAAATGAGGGCCGCGATGAATAGCTCTGATCCGATCAAGGCGCTTGTTCAATATGTCAAGAAGCACGGTTCCATTAGAAACCGTCAGTGCCGTGAGTTGCTTGGTGTTTCATACGACGAGACAATCTATATCCTTGGGGGATTGTGCAAAGTCGGGCTTTTGGTACGGAAGGGTGCTTCGTCGGGAACACATTATGTTTTGTCCAATTCTCCGACCTCGTCTAAAGCAGTTGCTGAGTTCAAGAACGCGCTTATGAAGCGCATCTTGTGATATCGCTTATGCTGAACTGTGTCCAGCCTGTCGGATTGCCATTAAGCTGTGTGAGGACTCATGGACGTATTCGCACTGCGCAATAAGGTCGTTGACGACTACAAGCGCTACATTGAGAGCTTCGTCCGAATCCGTGACGGTCACATCGAGAAATTCGTACGCGACACGTTTTCGTCCGGGGCTCTGTGGCCGGACCCTATACTGCAGTTAAACCCTGCTTACGAACCGGGCGAAACGCTCGATAGTTTGGCATCAGGCGGCACGTTGCAGAATGGGACGGCTCTCTTTTTTCGGAGGTACGATGGCGGCGCACTGAAGCTCTACCGCCATCAGCGAGAGGCTATTGATATCGCCCAGCGGGGCGAGCCATACGTGGTAACGACCGGTACGGGGTCGGGCAAGAGTCTTACATACCTCGTGCCGATCTACGATCACATTCTGCGCAGTCAGCCGGAAAAACCCGGGGTTCGAGCCATCATCGTCTACCCGATGAATGCGCTCATTAACAGTCAGTGGGAAGCGCTGAAAGCGTACGCAAAGGGTTATCCCGAGAACCAAGTTCGGTTCGAGCGCTATACGGGGCAAGACAAAGACGAAGCCCGCCAGAGGATTCTGGACAACCCGCCACACATCCTACTGACCAACTACGTGATGTTGGAGTACATGCTTCTGCGTCCTGCAGAGCGCAAGTTCACGGACAGCGCCACGGCACACCTGGAATTTCTGGTACTCGACGAATTGCACACGTACCGCGGACGCCAAGGGGCGGACGTGGCCATGCTGCTGCGCCGTCTACGCGAGCGTACGCAGAACCCCAAGCTGCTTCATATCGGCACCAGTGCGACGATGGCCACCGAAGGAAAGCGGGATGCACGACGCGCTGCTGTTGCAGCAGTTGCCACGAAATTGTTCGGCTCTACGGTTAAGCCCGAGAACGTTGTTGACGAGACATTGCAGCGTGCGATTACCGCACCAGTCCCACAGGATGCAGCCTCGTTGCGGTCGGCTCTAGAGGAAGCCATCCCAACGAATCCTGCCGGCTTCGCAAACAGTCGGCTTGCCGGTTGGGTCGAGAACTCTTTCGGTTTGGCGGAGGAAGACGGGCGACTTGTGCGCCGCAAGCCGATCACATTCAAGGAAGGTGCGAAGTCGCTGAGCGACGCGAGTGGCCTACCAGTCGACACCTGCGAAGCGAAACTGCGCGACCTACTAGCCGCGGGAAATGGTTTGAGGAGTGAAAGCGGCGAACCGCTATTTGCTTTTCGTTTACATCAATTCCTCGCCGCTGGCGGCACGGTTTATGCAACGTTAGAGCCCCCAGGAGAAGGCCCTGGAAAGCGAAAGCTTTCTATGGACGGGCAGTACTACGCCGGTGATGGCGATGGAGAAAAGTTGTTGTACCCACTCGTATTCTGCCGAGAGTGCGGACAAGACTACTACATGGTGAATCTCCGCGAAGGTCTATCTCAGACGGTGACTCCGCGGGCGCCGATTTTCTACTCGGAAGATGAGGAGTTGAACCTGCTTCCTGGATATGTCGCGACAAACCGCGATGACGAGAATTTGGGCGACCTCTGGGATGAGGCGCGCGAAGGGGACCTTCCTGACCATTGGTGGGAACAGCGAAAAGCGGGCCCACGAATCAAACGAGATTTCAAACCTCACGTGCCACGTTCACTGAACGTCGCTCCGGACGGCGAGGTTGAGACGGGCACTGATGCTCTGAAAGTCTGGTTCCAACCGACTCCATTCCTTGTTTGTCTGCGCTGCGGAGCGGCTTATGATCGCCGGGAGAAGAATGATTTCCGCAAGCTCACACGCCTGAGCCACACAGGTCGCAGCACGGCGACAACTTTAGTGAGCGGCTCGGCTATCGTACAGTTGCGTGCCGATGGGAGCGTCCAAGAAAAAGCACAGAAATTGTTGAGCTTCACCGACAATCGACAGGACGCGTCTCTGCAGGCAGGTCACTTCAACGATTTTATTCAGGTGGCGCTGATCCGCTCCGCGCTGCATAGGGCCCTTGTCAAGGCTGGATCTCTCGACCATGCTAGCGTGACGCCGGCTGTGTTTGCCACCTTGGGAATCAAGCAGGAGGCATACGCGAAGGCACCGTCTGATGTCGATCCTGGGAAGAGTCGCAACGAGAAGGCGATGATGCAGCTCCTCGCTTATCGCCTTTATGAGGACCTACGGCGGGGATGGCGGGTCATTCAGCCGAACTTGGAACAGTGTGGGTTGCTGGAAATCGAATACCCTGGACTCAAAGAGCTGTGCGAGAACGAAGACAAATGGGCCGCGCATCCCGTACTTCAGGGTGCGTCACCGGAATGTCGGTACAAAGTTATCTATGCTTTCCTGGATCATTTACGGCGAGAGATGGCGATTGATGCCAGCGTACTGGACCCCGCTGAAGAGTGGGACCTTCGCCAGCGTGTGCAGCAGAATCTGCGCGATCCGTGGGCATTCGACAATGATGACATTATCCGGCAGAGCTTTCTCTTCGTCCTACCGGGAACGACAGGTCCCGAAGGTTTTCGAGATCGTACTCTCGGCGACAGGTCGAAACTCGGCAGGTTTTTGCGGTCACGGAAGACCTGGGATCTTCAAGCTGATATTCCCACTGCGGCCTGGGAGCAATTCATTCTCGCGCTGGTAAAGGGGCTGAGCGGGAATTTCTTGCTACTCACGAAAACACATACGAAGAAGCCCGCGGTTCAGTTATTGGCGTCCTCGTTTCGCTGGAAGCGCGGGACCGGCACGCCTCCGCCACCTGACCCGATACGGACGAAATGGATGCGCTCTGCGAAGGACGAGGCAGAAGAGCGCAAAGCAAACGAGTTCTTTGCCGCGCTTTACCAAGAAACAGCTCGGCTCATGTCAGGGGTTGAAGGTGGGGCTCATACAGGACAGATCCCTTCTGAAATTCGTGAATTTCGGGAGGAGAAGTTTCGTAATGGCGAGCTTGCAGCACTTTTCTGTTCGCCGACCATGGAGCTAGGTATAGATATTCGCGATCTGAACATGGTCCATCTCCGAAATGTCCCTCCCACGCCGGCGAATTACGCGCAACGTAGCGGTCGAGCAGGGCGTGGTGGCCAACCGGCCTTGGTCGTCGCATTCTGCAGCGAGGGCAGTCCGCATGACCAATACTTCTTTCGAAAACCCGAGTTGATGGTTGCGGGGGCTGTCGCCCCGCCACGCCTGGAACTGGACAACGAAGAGCTTGTGCGCGCGCACATGCACTCGACATGGCTTGGAGCAACGGGTGTGTCTCTGCGCCAAGGGATGGTTGAAGTGCTTGACCTTGCGAAACCTGACTTCCAGTTAAATGCCGAGATTCAACACCAAATTGAGTTGTCTCCGCAGAAGACGGAGAAGTTGTTGCAGGAGTGCAATGACATTCTTGCGGCATGTCGAGACGAATTATCAGGCTCCATCTGGTTCAACGCAGGCTGGCTCAATCAGGTATTGAAAGATGCGCCGACTCGGTTCAACAGTGGTTTCGACCGATGGCGCGAGCTGTATGCCAGTGCTGTTCGTCAGAGGGATGAAGCCCGCGTCATTGTGGATAAGCCGACGGCGACGAATGACGAGCGAAAGAGAGCCAAAGGACAGGTAGCCGAGGCAGAACGCGAAGTTGATCTATTACTGAACCGTACGCAGCAACCGACTGAATCGGATTTCTATCCGTACCGGTATCTTGCGGCGGAGGGATTCCTGCCAGGTTACAACTTCCCGCGACTGCCGCTGCGAGCTCTATTGGAAGCTGAAATAACAACCATGGTAGATCGACCCCGATTCTTAGGACTCACTGAGTTCGGGCCGCGCAATATCCTGTATCACGAAGGACGCAAATACAAGATCGAACGCTGTGTATTGCCGACCGGAGGCATCGAAGGTCGTCTGAAGAAGAGCAAGTTCTGCCTGATGTGCGGCTACTTCCACGAAGACGAGGCCTCGCATGCTGATCTGTGTGACCATTGCAAAACGACATTCAATGGCGAAACTGTGCATTTTGTGCCAACGCTTTTCGAGATGACAACGGTACGCGGCCGTAGAGTCGAGCGAATCACCTGCGATGAAGAGGAGCGCACCCGCGAGGGGTACGAAGTTGCCACGCACTACCGCTTCGCAACCGGCAGCGACGGCCAGCAAACGGTGGACCGCGGCAAGGCAGAAACTAAGGGTGGGGATGTCATTGCGGAGTTGACATTTGGCGCGCAGGCAAATCTGTGGCGTGTAAATCGTCGTTGGCGCCGGTCAGAGCAGAAGGGCTTCACTCTGGAAACGAAGACTGGCTATTGGTCAAAGAAGCCAGGGGAAGAAGGTCCAAGGGACATTGAGGGAACGCAATATCTTGTTGGGGTTCAGCCATTCGTGCGGGACACGCGCAACTTGCTACTCGTGAAGCCAGATATCCCGACGGGTTTGGAGGATGAGGAGAGTTTCTTGGCAAGTGTCAGCTATGCCCTTCAGAGGGGGATGCAGGTACTGTTCCAGATTGAAGAGCAGGAGATTGCCGTTGAGCGCATCGGCCAGGAAGAGGAGCGCCGACTTTTGTTCTGGGAAGCAGCAGAAGGGGGCAACGGAATTTGGACACGGATTATGGAAGAGCCGACAGCTTTAGGGAATGTCGCAGAAGAAGCCCTAAGAATCTGTCACTTTGATCCCGAAACCGGCGAGGATGTCGCGGAGAAGGACACGTGTAGCCGCGCCTGCTATCGCTGTTTGCTGAGCTATTCAAATCAAAGTGATCATCCTCGCCTGGATCGCATTCTCATTCGTGACTACCTCCTCGCCCTAAAGCAGTCGATCACGACAAGAGTGGCGCAAGGGAGGGATTACGAAGAGCAATATCAATGGCTACAAGAAAAGCGCGACCCAAATTCTAGCCTGGAAGCGAAGTTCCTTTCCGTGTTGCATGCCTCGCGTAGGCGACTTCCGGATCGTGCTCAATTCCGTCCGGAGAAGGGCATTTACTGCGAAGCTGATTTTTACTACGCGCGAGACGGCTTAAACGGGGTTGCTGTGTTCATCGATGGTCCTTCTCACGATGATCCTATCCAAAAACAAAAGGATTCGGAGCAGCGCACGAAGCTGGAAGATCTGGGCTATCGAGTTATGATTATTAGGTATGACAAAAAACTAGAGGAGCAAATAATTTCATGCCCAGATATTTTTGGGCCAGGAATATAAGGTTGTTAAGATTCGGTCATGCGATGAGCCGTGCATAAATCTACTGGCGTGAGGGAGAGATAGTCACAGAGGTATGGTCATTCTGGGATTCGATCCCGGCGGGAAGCGTCAGTTTGGCTGGTGCGTGGCACAAGGAACGAACACCGGTAATCTGCAGTTGCGTGCCTCGGACATCGCGAGCCATGCTGACGAGGCGGTTACGGCCGCGCTCAGGAAAGCCGCAGATTTTGGCAGGGTCGAAGCAGCCGGGATCGACAGTCCGCTCTTCTGGGTCGCGGACGGTGACCGCAATGCTGATAAGTCTATCCGTAGTGCGATGAAGCGACTTGGGGCAATCAACGTCGGCGGAACTGTACAACAAGTGAATTCTTTGCGCGGGGCGTGCCTCAGTCAAGGCATCATGGCAGCACACCTCCTGCGCCGTGAATTACCAGAGATTCGCATAACGGAATCGCACCCAAAGGCCCTTCTGTGGCTTCTGCATGTCGCTAGGATCAAGCGTCCAGTCGTCGAAATAGGTATCGGCCATCTTGGGGACTTCATAGAATCTGAATCGCCGCGCTTGTCCGATCACGAAAGAGATGCGGCTTTGGGTGCGGTGGGAGCCTGGGCGATGATCAACAACCGGAACGGCTGGCGAGACCTGTATCGCAAAGAGAAAAATGCGTTTACTCCCGTGTCACCTATCGAATATTTGGATGCCAGTCGAAATACGAACCTAACACCGACCGGACAGTTATTTCACCGCACCCACAAAAGAGGTTCTCACTCGTCAGGAGTGACGGATTACGACAGACGCCCGTTTCTCTAATTCCCGGCGCGAGCGCTCAAGTTCCTCAGCGATGAGCTTTTCGTCTGGAAGGACAGTTTGATACTCGGCGGCGAGTACCTTGTTGGGGAGATTGTCGAGTGCGTAGTGGGCCTCCGATGCTCCTTTCTCGGCGCACAGGATGAGTCCGACT
>Ga0185299_10003974_pt1 | contig 18514 bp, 9 predicted proteins | sample PaiPotPPA55metaG_FD_128002 | JGI IMG/M metagenome (GOLD analysis project Ga0185299, IMG submission 128002) | Iron sulfur acid spring bacterial and archeal communities from Banff, Canada, to study Microbial Dark Matter (Phase II) - Paint Pots PPA... ...
GGAGAGCGGCGAGGAAACCCTCGTCGGCGGGCAGGCCGTGCTGGAGGGCGTCATGATGCGTTCGCCGCATGCGTGGGGCATCGCCGTGCGCAAGCCGTCGGGCGAGATCGTTACGCACAGCGAGCCGCTGGAGCGGCTTTCCGAGCAGCATAAGTGGATGGGCTGGCCGGTCGTGCGCGGAGTGATGACGCTGGGGCACGCGATGACGCTCGGATTCCGCGCGCTGAAATTTTCAGCCAATGCGGCGCTGGACGAAATAACCGCCGATCAGAATAACAGTAACGAAGATCAGAGCAGCACCAACGAAGCCCGCGGCGTTGACGATCAGTATAAAAAGAAGTTTGAAATCACCGGCTGGATGGCAGGCCTGAATATAGCGTTCTCCGTCGCCTTCTTCATCTTCATGTACAAGTACCTGCCGTTGCTGGCTACGACGGAACTGAAGCGGGTGAATCCGGTTTTCGGGCAGCAGTTCGTGTTCAACCTGGTTGACGGACTGATCCGGATCGCGATGTTCCTGCTCTTTGTTTGGGGCGTTTCGCTGTGGAAAGACATCCGGCGCGTGTACGAGTACCACGGGGCTGAGCACAAGACGGTGTTTGCGTTCGAAAATGGCGATCCGCTCGAAACCGCGGCGGTGCAGAAGTATTCCACCTATCATCCGCGGTGCGGGACGAGCTTCCTGATGACGGTGATGATCATCTCGATGGTCGTGTACATGTTCATCCCGGTAACGACCTTCTGGGCGCGTTTTGCGGAGCGCATTATTCTGCTGCCGCTGATCGCAGGCGTTTCCTACGAGATCATTCGCTTCGCCGCCAAGCATCGCGGCTCGCTGTTCGCACTGATGACGGCGCCAGGACTCTGGCTACAAAGGATCACAACCCAACCTCCGGATGACCGTGAAGTCGAGTGCGCCATCGTCGCGCTGGATCAAGCGATGAAGCTCGAAAAGCAGCGTGGCGGCGAATTAGTAATTGCCTAGCGGTGCCCACCGCGACTCTTGTTTTCTTTCCCCTTCCAAATCATTAGAGTAGAGACGCGGCTTGCCGAGTCTCACTGCTGCTGGCTGAGACGAAGTAAGCCCCGTCTCTACGGATGAACATTATGTTTGAACGCTTGGACCAAATTGAAATTCGCTATGAAGAACTGACGCAAGCGCTGTTGTCGCCGGAGATCACCAACGATTCGGTGAAATACCAGAAGACTGCCAGGGCCCATGCCGAAGTCGCGCCCATCGTCGAGAAGTATCGCGAGTATAAAGATCTGAAGCGCGGCATCGCCGAAAGCAGGGCCGTTCTCGTGGACGAAAAAGATCCCGAAATGCGGGCCTACGCCGAGGAAGAACTAGGGAAGCTCGACGCACGCATCGTCACCGTTGAAGAAGACCTCAAAGTTCTGCTGCTGCCGAAAGATCCGAACGACGAGAAAAACGTGATTCTCGAAATTCGCGCCGGGACAGGCGGCGACGAGGCCACGCTATTCGTTGCGGAAGTCTTCCGCATGTACAACCGCTATGCCGAGACCCAGAAGTGGAAGGTCGAAGTGCTCTCCACGTCGGAGTCAGGCGTAGGTGGGCTGAAGGAAGTGATCGCGCTGATCGAAGGCGACCGCGTCTATTCGCGCCTGAAGTACGAGAGCGGAGTGCATCGCGTGCAGCGCGTGCCTGCAACCGAGCAGCAAGGACGAGTGCATACCTCGGCGATCACCGTCGCAGTTCTGCCGGAAGCGGAAGAAGTGGACGTCAAGATCGAAGCGAAAGACCTGCGTATCGATACGTTCTGTTCTTCGGGACCGGGCGGACAATCCGTAAACACGACGTATTCGGCGGTGCGGATCACCCACATTCCCACGAACACGGTGGTCAGCTGTCAGGACGAGAAGTCGCAGATCAAGAACCGCGAAAAAGGTATGCGTGTGCTGCGTTCGCGCCTGTACGAAGTCGAGATGCAGAAGCAGCAGGACGCGCTGGCCAAAGAGCGCAAGCAGATGGTGGGATCGGGCGACCGCTCGGAGAAGATCCGTACTTACAATTTCCCGCAGAACCGGCTTACGGATCACCGCATCGGCTTCACCATTCACCAACTCGAGCAGGTGATGGACGGAAAGCTGCAACCGATTATCGACGCCCTGACCACGCACTATCAGGCGGAGAAGATGAAGCAGGAGACGGCGAGTGTGGTGTGAGGTTGTGCTGTGGTGACTGGGCTCCGCCCCGTACCCGCCGCGCGCGGCTCGGCAGCTGGTTGCGCTCAAAACAACTCTTGAACTCGCTATAAACATTTGTGTGCTTTTTCAATCTTCCTCCGGTTGTTTTTCTCCGTGTCTCCGTGTCTCCGTGGTGAAATAGACTCGTGCAACTTCGCCATTCCCTGAACGCCGCAATCGAGCGTCTGACAGCTGCCGGTGTCCATTCCCCGCGCATGAACGCCGAACTCCTCATCATGTTCACGCTCGACTGTGACCGCGCGTATCTCTATGCGCATCCCGAGCGCCAGCTCACGCCACACGAAACGCAGGGCTATGACGAAGCTCTAGCACGCCGGGCTACAGGCGTGCCGGCGCAGTACATCACGGGGCACCAGGAATTCTGGGGGCTGGATCTAATCGTGTCGCCGGCGGTGCTGATTCCTCGTCCAGAGACAGAACACGTGGTGGAGACGGTGCTGGAGCTGGTCTCGGGAGTTCGCTCGGAGCAAAGCCGAGATCAAAGTCAAAAGCCGCGGACAGGAGTGTCCGCGCCACACGATCTCCGCATTGTCGATGTCGGCACCGGTTCGGGAGCGATCGCGCTCGCCTTAGCCAAAGAACTGCCATCCGCTGAGATCCATGCGACCGACATTTCTTCCGATGCGCTCGAAGTCGCACGAGCCAACGCAGCACGCCACGAACTCACTTCGCGAATCAAGTTTCACCACGCGGATCTACTAAACGGCTTGCCACATGAAGAGTTCGACTTCGTGGTATCGAACCCTCCCTACGTCGGCGAGTCGGAAGAAGATTCAGTGCAACTCGAAGTCCGCAAGTTCGAGCCGCGAAATGCCGTTTTCGCCGGACTAACCGGCCTGGAAGTCATCGAGCGGCTCATTCCACAGGCGCAGACGGTATTAACGCCCGGCGGCTGGCTAGTATTCGAGATCAGCGGGACGATTGCCGAGGCCGTGCGGCATAGGCTAGCCGGATGGACGGACGTTGGACTTACAAACGATCTGCAAGGGATTGCGCGAGTCGCAACCGCCAGAAGACCATCGCGTCGCTAGTATCGTGTTCCGCGATTTTTCCCCCAACATCCGAATAGTTTCCTGTTTGCCGACAATCCGTCCGGAATAGGAGCACGGCAAGACCCTTCCTTAGGTACTATAATGCCGCCGATGGCCCTCACCTCTGGCTCTAAACTCGGCCCGTATGAGATTGTCTCTCCGCTCGGTGCGGGCGGTATGGGAGAGGTGTATCGCGCCCGCGATACGCGCCTGGACCGAGATGTAGCTGTCAAGGTTCTACGAACCAGTCTGTCTTCGGATCTGTCCTTACGGCAACGGCTGGAGCGCGAAGCCAAAGCGGCCTCGAAGCTCTCCCACCCTCACATCTGCACATTGCATGACATCGGGCATCAGGACGGCGTGGACTTCCTGGTCATGGAACTGGTCGAGGGTGAAACGCTGGAGCACCGGCTGATCAAGGGACCTTTGCCGCCGGAGCAAACCGTCCGCGTTGCCGCACAAATTGCCGATGCGCTAGCCAAGGCGCACAAGATGGGCTTCACGCATCGCGATCTGAAGCCGTCAAACGTCATGCTGACCAAGACGGGAGCCAAGCTGATGGATTTCGGCTTGGCGAAGGCATCCGGCACGGCGCCTTTGTCAGATGTGCTGACTGAAATGACGGCGGAGCAGGCGAAGTTAACGGCCGAGGGCACGATCGTCGGGACGTTCCAATACATGGCGCCGGAGCAACTGGAAGGGAAAGAGGCAGACGCGCGCACGGACATTTTCGCGTTGGGAGAAGTGATCTACGAAATGGCGACGGGGAAGCCGGCGTTTGCCGGAAAGAGCCGGGCCAGCTTGATCGCGGCGATTCTTTCGTCCGAACCACAGCCCATGACGGCTTTGCAGGCGATGACGCCTCCGGCGCTGGAGCGGGTGGTTAAGAAATGCCTGGCGAAAGATCCCGACGAACGTTGGCAAAGTGCGAGCGATCTGGCGGCCGAACTGCACTGGATCTCGGAATCGGGTTCGCAGACGGGAACGGCCGTCCCAGTTCCTGTGAGGCGCAAGGGTTGGGAGCGCGCCGGTTGGTTAGTTGCGGCTCTCTTGTTGTTAATCGTGCTGGGTGGAGGAGCGGTGTGGTGGCTGGGGACGCAGCAATCTCCGCGGGCGATGTATTTCAATAGTCCCGTCACTCGCCCCGCCAATGACATCGCTTTGTCACCCGATGGGCGGACCCTGGCGATGGTGGCGTATTGGGATCAGACCAGCAAGTACATGCTCTGGACACACCAAGTGGGAGGCCGGGGCGCGACCCCTGTGCCGGGAACGGAAGATGCCTCGCATCCTTTCTGGTCACCGGACGGCCGATCCATTGCGTTTTTCGCTCAGGGGAAGCTTAAGAAGGTAGATCTGTCATCGGGAGGATCAGCGCAGGTGTTGTGCGATGCTCCTCACGGCCGTGGCGGAACCTGGAACAGAGAGGGAACGATTCTCTTCACCCCTGACTTTTTCGGCGGACTATATCGGTTGTCATTAGCGGGCGGTGCGCCGGTGGAAGTGACCAAGCCGGATGCGGCTCGCTTCGAAGCCAGTCACCGTTGGCCCGTTTTCATGTCTGACGGACGGCACTTCCTGTATCTGGCGGCAAACTTCTCGGGACACTTTGAAACGAACGAGATTTTTCAAGGCTCGCTGGATTCGGGCGAGAGGCGGCCCATTGTCAGCGCCAGCTCGAACGTCGCCTATGCCGACCCGGGCTACCTGTTGTACATGCGGGACAATGCTTTGGTGGCGCAGCGATTTGATTCCAAGAAATATGTGCTCAGCGGTGAGCCCCGCACGATCAGCGATGAAGTGCAGTACTTCCCCCAGACCGACCTTGCCCTATTCGATGTAGCGGGCACAGCGACTCTGGTTACGCAAACGGGAAAAGGCGCGGACAAGTCGCAATTGACATGGTTCAACAGAAATGGCGGGAAGACGGGCGCGGTCGGAGCGCCGGGAGGATTCGCCAATCCGAGCATCTCCGCGGACGGACGGCGGTTGGCCTTTGAGCAGACGGATAGCGACGGTCGCCACATCGATATCTGGATTCACGAACTGGCAACAGGTGGGACGACGCGTTTGACGTTCGGTCCGGGGCTCAACGAGATCCCCGTCTGGAGTCCGGATGGCAAGCGGATCGCGTATGGCTCGAGTCGAAAGCTCAACTTCACCACGTACCTGAAGAACGCCGACGGATCGGGGTCGGAGCGAGAGATAGCCGATCTGGGTGCCAATGGAGAAGGCGTCTGGGATTGGTCGCGCGACGATAAATACATCCTCGCTCGAAAGGATAACGAGCTGTGGTATTTGGCATTGCCGGATTTCCAGGCTAAGCCGTACCTGCAACCGAAGTGGATCGTGCGCAATGCGCAGTTTTCGCCGGATGGGAAGTGGGTGGCGTATTCATCGAATGAAACAGGAAACTGGGAGGTCTATGTTTCGCCCTTTCCGAACGGAACCAGCAAATGGCAGGTGTCCAGGGGAGGCAGCGAGCCGCGATGGAGGCGCGATGGCAAGGAGCTGTTCTATTTATCCGCCGAAGGGAAAATGATGGCCGCGCCGGTGAAGTTGGGAACCAGCTTCGAAGCCGGACCGCCCGTGGTGTTGTTTCAGACCCACCTGCGACAGCCAATTTCTGCGCAAGACGTGTTTGCCTACGATGTGACCAGCGATGGCCAGAAGTTTCTGATCAACACAAAAGTGGACGAGCCTAATGCGGCGCCCCTGTCGATCGTCCTCAACTGGGCTTCGGAGATGGAGAAATAAGACTGACTGCGTGACCTCAGCAATCTTCCGTGCCGCTACTAACTGGTGAATATAATCGGAGTAAATAGAAGGGTTTCTACAGAACTTCCTAGAACGTCACCCGCACTCCAAGTTGTGCCGCGAACGGGATTCCAACCGTGGTGCCGGGACCAAAGAAATCCCCCAACCCGCCCGAGGGTATTTCAAGCTGCTTCAGGCTGGTGACGGGCTTGGTCACGGAGCAGTCTGCAACCGTGCAGATGTCGGTCACGTTACCGCTTTCGATCTGGTCGGCAGGAACCGGAAGCGCGGCCACATTGGCAATGAAATTAGCGCCGGGGTTGTTGCGGTTGAACAGATTGAAAAATTCGGCGAACGGGTTGATCTGCCAGCGCTCCCCGATCTTGATCGGCCGGCTGACGCGCATGTCCACCTGGATGTAGGGCGTTCCGCGGAATTCGTCGAGGCTGGTTGGCCTTCCATTCACGGAAATGCGGCCGCTGCCGTCCTGATTGGTGATGGTGAACGGACGGGCGCTTTCCGCCTGAGTCATGGTGGTCAATTCGAAACCACCGGGGATATGCAGCGTACCGGCGAGCACAAAGCGGTGGCGAACATCTTCGCCGGAGGGTCCGTAGTCGCCAGGGGCGAAAGCATTCAGCGGATTGCAAACGCCATTCACATAGTCGAATGTTTCGCCCAGTACGCAACCCCACGTCTGCGCGTGCGCCAGCGTGTAATTCGCCACCAGGCTGAAGCGGCTGGAAACGTTCCCCTGCAAGTGAAGCATCAGAGCGTTGTAGCTCGAACGGTTGTCGGACTTGTAAAGATTGAATTCAGGGAACGCGTAGGCGCGATAAGCGTGGTTGCCCTCTTCATGGGTGTAGTCGGCGCTCACCGCCCAGTGCTCGCTGAACGCATGCTGCACGCCGCCCGTCGCGTGGATGGCGTATGGCGTCCGATAACGTGGATCAATGTAGGACGGAGGACTGTTATCAGTTCCTCCGTTGACCGCTTGAAACGCAGTGACCCATCCGCCCTGCGCCAGATCGTTGTAGAAAATGCCAAAGCCGGCGCGAATCACGGTCTTCTCGCTGCCGCCGGGCGAGTAGGTGATTCCGAAGCGAGGCGCGAACTGCTTCCGGTAATCATGAGGAACCGCGGCCGGCACTCCGTTTAACGGGAGCATGGCGAAGACTGGATTCGCAGCCTGGCCACGCCCAGAGGCCGTGAAGAGGCCGAACGTCGCCTGATAGCGTAGGCCGTAGTTGACCGTCACGTGGCGCGAGAGTCGAAACGAATCTTGCGCGTAAAGCGCCAGCCGTTGAACATTCTGCGAGAAGATGCCGTCTCCAGCGGGCGTGCTCACCTTACCAGCGGCCAGATCGATAGGAAACTGGGCGAGGTTTGTGGAATTCGCCGTGTAAAACGTGGGGTCATTGGGGAGCGTGTATAGCGTCTCGGCGTTTGCCGACAGCGCGCCGCTGAGCACCGGTTCGTGAATAAAGTTGACGCCGAACTTCAGCGAATGATCGCCGGTAGCCCGGCTGAGGTCGTAGCGGAGTTGGTATTTTTCCTGGTTGCGAAGCCGGGGAAACGCGGTGATGGGCGTGGCGAACTGGTTGTCGCCGAACGTTTCGTGCCCCGACACGGTCAGCGAAGTCAGACTGAAAGGAAATTGCAGGGCAAAGCCGAGCGTCGAGTTGCGCGTCTGAGTGAGGTGCAATTCGCTGGCGTCGAAGACGAACGTGCCCAGCCAGGTCGGTCCGAATGCGTAAGTGTTGCTGATGACCGTGTTGAAATAATTGTTGTGCGTTGTCAATCCGGTCGAGGGCAGCGTTGCCTGCTGCACCAGGGCGTTGTGCGTGATGTAACTGTCTTCGGAAGTGCGCAGGAACCATTGCGACTTCGCAGACTGCGCCCAGTCGAAACGCAGCGACCCGATGTAATCGCGGAAGGGGATAGGAACATTTTGCGGCACAGCGATGGAAGAAACACCAGGAATCAGGCCATCCGAGGCCAACTGCGCCAAGGCATCGAATTGCGTTGTGCTCGCAGGGCTGTAGGCAATGCTGGCATTTTCATGGACATGCTCAAATGAAGCGAAGAGCCAGAACTTGTTTTTCACGAGCGGCCCACCGAGAGTGCCAACATAGTTCTGGCGCGAGAACGGCTGCTTGGGATTGGGCGCCGGATTCTCAATCGGGAAGCGCGCATTGAGTTGCGACGCACGCTCATAGAAAGCCGCGTCGCCGTGCCACTCATTGGTGCCGTGCTTGGTAGTGATCACGACCGACCCCGCCGTCGTCCCGCCGGTGTCCGCATCTTCATTCGCGGTGCGCACCGCAAATTCCTGAATGGCATCGGGCGAGAAGTTTTGCAGGAATCCGCCGATGAAGTCGTCGGAGTTATCGCCACCGTCGACCGACAGCTCGTTGTTCAAGCCGGAACTTCCTCCAGTTGAGACGGCGGTGATACGCGCCTTCGTCGGATCGGAAGGCTCGACGGGCTCGGTTCCGGGCACGAGATAAGCAATGTTGGCGAAACTGCGGGCCGCGAGCGGGAGAGTTTCCAGGTCCCGGCTGCCGACTACTCCCTGATGCACCGCGCTAGCCGTGTCAATCGACTCGGTCGTAATCGAGGAAGGATCGCTCTGCACATTCACCATCTCGCTCCCGCCTTCTGGTTTGAGCGTGACGGTGATATCGCGCACCAGGCTGACGGCAACGTCCACATTTGCGCTGGCCTGGTCAAAACCCTTGGCCGTCACCGTAACGCGATAGGAGCCTGGTAGCAGGCCGTCAATCCGGAACTCTCCCCGCTCATCTGCCGTTGCCTGGCGAGTCATAGAAGATGTGTTTGACTCGACGACGACCCGAGCTCGCGGCACTCGCGCGGCGCTCGCGTCCTGAACCTCTCCCCGAAGCGCGCCGTTTGGATTCTGCGGGCACACGAGCGAAGGATCAGAGACGAACATCAACAGGAAAATGGAGAGGATAACCGCGCACATTGGCGAGCGCGATTTGCGCGAAGCGGTCGCCATCGCTGGGATTATCGCGTAGCCGCCGCAGGCAGGATCTCTTCCACGTCGATCTTGGTCGGGTAATTTCCCGTATAGCAGGCGGAGCAGTAAGTGGTTTTTTCTCCATCCGCGCAAGCTTTCTTCAGACCTTCCAGCGAGAGATAGGCGAGCGAGTCGGCAACAATGAAATCGCGAATCTCATCGATTGTCTTGTTGGCGGCGATGAGTTCTTTCTTTGAGGGTGTGTCGACGCCGTAAAAGCAAGGCGAGATGGTCGGCGGACAGGAAATTCTCATGTGGACTTCCTTCGCGCCTGCGTTACGAATCATGCGCACAATCTTCCTGCTGGTGGTGCCACGCACAATGGAGTCGTCAACCAGAATCACACGTTTGCCTTCGAGCAGGCCGTGAACGGCATTCAGTTTCAGCTTCACCCCGAAGTCGCGGACAGACTGTTGCGGCTCGATGAAAGTACGTCCGATGTAGTGGTTGCGAATAAGGCCAAGGCGAAAAGGGATGCCACTCTCGGCGGCATATCCGATCGCCGCAGTATTGCCGGAATCTGGAACGGGAACGACGATATCGGCGTCCACCGGAGCCTCTCGCGCGAGTTGGCGTCCCATGGCGTCGCGGCTTTGATCGACCGAGCGGCCAAATACCAGACTGTCGGGACGCGAAAAATAAACGTGTTCAAAAATGCAGCTCGACTGCGCCGGAGACGGCGAGTAAAACCGCGAGCTGATGCCTTCGGGCCCAACGATAACCAGTTCGCCGGGTTTGACGTCGCGTTCGTAGGTGGCGCCAAGCAAATCAAAAGCGCAGGTTTCGGAGGCAAAGACGACCGTGTCTCTTTTCTCGCTGGTTAGAGCCGGAATGCGCCCCATCGCCAGTGGGCGAAACCCGCGCGGATCGCGGGCGGCAAAGATACGGTCACGGCTGATCATCACCAGCGAAAAGGCGCCTTCCACGCGGCGCAGGCTGTCAGCGATAGCATCGGGCAGCGTCTGCTCGCGGGAGAGCGCAATCAGGTGAACCAGCACTTCCGTGTCGCTATTGGTTTGGAAGATCGACCCCTGTCCCTCCAGCTTCGCGCGAATCGCCTGCGCGTTTACTAGGTTGCCATTATGAGCAATCGCAATCGTGCCCTTATTGGATTGCACCATGATGGGCTGGGCGTTCAGCAAAGCCGAATCGCCGGCCGTCGAATATCGTGTGTGGCCAATGGCGAGAACACCGCGCAGAGAAGCCAGTACTTCATGGCTGAAAATATCGGCGACCAGCCCCATGGACTTGTGCTGGCGCAAGCGTTCGCCGTCCGAAGTGACGATGCCCGCCGATTCCTGTCCACGATGTTGCAGGGCATGCAGTCCGAGATAGGCAAGCTTCTCGGCCTCAGGATGAGCGTGGATGGCGACCACGCCGCATTCATCACGAAATTTGTCGGAAGTCAGCATTTAGCACTTAGCCTTTAGCCTTTAGTCCCTAGCCAAACTTTGTTCGTGGAGCGACGGGCGTCTCGCCCGTCCACCTCAGTCTCCAGTCGGCGTTCCGAGTTCCGTCCGCAGCGCCCTCTCCAGCGCCCCTTCATACGCTTCCCGCAACTCGGCGATGCTGGCGGAAATCACGGACTTACCGTCTACCGTGATCTCAACCCTGCCCGACCCCGTTTCGCCCAACACATCCGCGAAGACGCCATACTCCTCCGCTACTTGTTTGATTCGTGGCAAATGGATTGGGTCGCAGCTTAGTACCACTCGCCCGGCATCTTCTCCGAACAGCATAAACTCAAGCGCTACTTGCTGCCCGGGCAATCTGACGCTAAGGCCCACTCCGCCCGGCAGCGCCGACTCCACCAGCGCCACGGCTAATCCGCCATCGGAGCAGTCATGAGCGGACTCGACCAGCCCCGCCCGGATTATGGCCACCAGAGCACGTTGCAGCGTGGCTTCCTTTTCGATATCCAGCTCCGGGGGATAGCCCCACAGAGCGCCGAGAATCTCTTTTGCGTACTCGGACGACCCAAACTCCAACTCTGCATCGACGGTGTCGCCAGCCTCATTGGCGCGCAGCAGGACAATTTTCTTTCCGGCATTGGCAAAGTGCATCTTTACCGTTTTGTGCACATCTTCGAGAAGTCCCACCACCCCAATCACAGGAGTCGGGTAAATTCCCTCGCCGAGCGTTTCGTTGTAGAAGCTGACATTGCCGCCGGTAATCGGAGTATCAAGTTCTTCGCAAGCTTTGGTGATCCCGTCAATCGTCTGCGAAAACTGCCACATGATGTGCGGCTTTTCGGGGTTGCCGAAGTTGAGGCAATTGGTGGCGCCGATCGGAGTCGCTCCGGCGCAAGCTACTTTGCGGGCGGCTTCGGCGACTGCGTGCATCGCACCGAGACGCGGATCGAGATAGCACCAGCGGCTGTTGCCGTCGAGCGCCATGGCCAGTCCACGATTCGAGCCCTTGATGCGGATCACGCCAGCATCGCCCGCGCCCGGTGCGTCGACAGTGTTGGTCTGCACCATGTGGTCATACTGCTGCCAGACCCAACGCTTCGAGCAAATGTTGGGGCTCGCGAGTAGAGGCTTGAGCTGAGATGAGAAATCTTCGCTTGCGCCCAGCTTGACGAACTCCGGCATTTCCCGCTCGACCGGCGGTTCCCAGCGCGCCAGCGGACGTTTGTACACCGGAGCGTCATCCGTTAAGGCGGCATTCGGGATTTCCGCAACGACCTCGCCATGTTCCAGTACACGCATCTTCGCATCGGAGGTAACCCGGCCGATTTCCACCGCATCCAGTCCCCACTTCTGGAAGATGCGGAAGACTTCTTCTTCGCGGCCCTTCTGCGCGACCAGCAACATGCGCTCCTGCGATTCACTGAGCATGATCTCGTACGGTGTCATGCCGGTTTCGCGTTGCGGAACGCGGTCGAGTTCAATTTCAACTCCCGTGCCGCCACGCGCGCCCATCTCGCAGGTCGAGCAGGTCAACCCGGCGGCGCCCATGTCTTGTATCCCAACGATCGCGCCCGTCTGCATCGCTTCCAGGCAGGCTTCGAGCAGCAGTTTCTCGAGGAATGGATCCCCGACTTGAACATTGGGCCGCTTCGCATCTGATCCTTCGCTGAACTCCTCGCTCGCCATGGTGGCGCCGTGGATGCCGTCGCGCCCGGTCTTGGAGCCGACATAAATCACGGGATTCCCCTCGCCCGATGCGCGCCCGTAAAAAATCTGGTCGCGGCGGACGAGGCCGAGAGCGAATGCATTCACCAGTGGATTGCCAGAGTAGCAAGGCTCGAACTTCACCTCGCCCCCAAGATTGGGGACACCGAAACAGTTGCCGTAAGAAGCGACGCCAGAGACCACTCCCTCCATAACAGAGTGATTCTTGTGAATCTCCGCTTGTGTGGCGCGGGCGCCCTCGCCCGCGTTCTCGGCAGCCTGAATCGGCCCAAACCGCAGCGAGTCCATCACCGCGACCGGCCGCGCGCCCATGGTGAAAATGTCGCGCAGAATTCCGCCGACGCCAGTGGCCGCTCCCTGAAATGGTTCGATAAACGACGGATGATTATGCGACTCGATTTTGAACGCGCAGGCCCAGCCGTCGCCGATGTCAACGATGCCGGCATTTTCCCCCGGCCCCTGCACGACCAGTTTGCTGCGAGTGGGCAGACGCTTCAGGTGAACGCGCGACGACTTATAAGAACAGTGCTCGCTCCACATCACGCTGAAGATGCCAAGTTCGGTCCGCGTGGGTTCGCGTCCGCCGAGCAGTTGCTTGATTTTTTCGAATTCTTCCGGAGTGAGGCCGTGCTCCCGGATCATCTCCGGCGTAATGGCAGTAACACTAATCGCAGAGGTGGTCATCGGGAATCTTCATTGTCGCATCTCTACCAACTTTTCGCATGCGAATTCTTACCAGGTTTGTGTAGAGCGGGCGCCCTCGCCCGCTGCCTTTGACGTTGCGGTTGATCCTGACTTCGACTTGATCTCGAGTAGTCAATGGTCAGAACTGGCATCCGTCTATACTGTCGCTGATGAAGTCCGTCATCGTCGGCACCGCCGGACATATCGATCACGGCAAAACGGCACTGGTGAAAGCCCTGACCGGCATTGATGCCGACCGCCTCGAAGAAGAAAAGCGCCGCGGCATCACGATTGACATCGGCTTCGCCCACCTCGAACTTCCCGCTCCCGATGGCAGCAGGCTTCGGCTGGGTTTCGTCGACGTCCCCGGCCACGAGCGCTTTGTGCGCAACATGCTTGCGGGCGTCGGCGGCATCGACCTGGTGCTGCTCGTAATCGCCGCCGATGAAGGGATCAAGCCGCAGACTCGCGAACACTTCGACATTTGCCGCCTGCTTGCGATTCGCCGTGGCATCACCGTGCTCACAAAATCCGATGCCGTGGATGCGGAGACGCTCGAAGTGGTCCGACTGGAAGTCGAAGACTTTGTGCGCGGATCTTTTCTCGACGCGACGCGATCGCCGATCGTCGCCGTAAGCTCGCTGACGGGCGCGGGTCTGGACGAGTTGAAATCCGCGCTCGCCCAGGTCGCCTCCGAAGTTACGGCGAAAGACTCGGCGGCGCTGGCCCGCCTTCCCATCGATCGTGTTTTCACCATGAAGGGCTTCGGCACAGTCGTGACCGGCACGTTCGTTGCCGGGACGATCCGCAAAGAAGACGAACTCGAAGTGTTTCCCTCCGGCAAGCGAGTTCGAGTTCGAGGCGTGCAGGTTCACGGCTCATCGGCGGAAGCCGCCATCGCAGGGCAGCGCACCGCACTGAACCTCGCCGGCCTCTCCACCGAAGACCTGGCACGCGGGATGACGCTAGCAACCGCGGACACTTTTCGTTCCACGTCGCGAGTCGATGCTCTCCTTTCCCTTCTTTCCTCAGCAAAGCCGTTCAAAGACGGCGCCCGTGTGCACTTTCACGCCTACACGACGGAAACGATCGCGGAAGCGCGGCTCTATGGGATCAGGCAGCTAAAGCCGGGGGTCGAAGCGTATGCGCAACTAAGATTCGCTGAACCCATGCTGCTTCTCCCCGGAGATCGCTTCATCGTGCGGCAGTTTTCGCCGGTAGTCACGATTGGCGGAGGCGTTGTGCTGGATGCTTCGCCTATGACTCGCAAGCGACATGCAGAAGATGCAATAGCATTTCTCCAGATCATGCAGGAAGGCTCTCCGGAAGAAGTTCTGGCAGCGCGCGTCGCACGGCGGGGAGCCATCGGCCTGCGCCTCGACGACATACCCGGAGAAATGAACATCCGGCGGGAAGAAGCGACGAAGCTGGCGGCGAAGGCTGGTCTCGTGTGGTGCAATCCCGTGCTGGTTGCGCCGGCGGCATTCGCGGAAGTGAAGGCCGATGTACTTCGCGCCCTCAAGAAATTTCACGATGCGAATCCTCTTGTAGCTGGCATGAGCAAGGAAGAACTGCGCGACCGGATCAACCTCGGTCCCGAGGTGTTCTACAGCGTACTGGGAAAATTAGTGGAAGAAAAGACACTAGAAGCCGCAGGCGAACTCGTCCACCTGCCCGGCCGCGGCGTGGTCATGAAAGACGAAGAAGCCGAGTCCAAAAAGATCATCGAGCAGGCATTTGCTTCTGCCGGTTTGAAAGTTCCGTCGCTGAAAGAAGTGCTAGCGGGCCTGAAGGTAGATAAAATCCGCGCCCAGAAGATTGTCACTCTGCTTTTGCGCGACAAAATCTTAATCAAGATCTCAGAGGAGCTAGTCTTTCACCAGAGCGCGCTCCTGGATCTTCGTCACAAAATCGCCGCTCTAAAAACTACCGCGCCGAAAATTGACGTCGCCCGCTTCAAAGATATGACGGGAGTCAGCCGCAAGTATGCGATTCCCTTGCTCGAATATCTAGACCGCGAGCGGGTAACGCGGCGAGTCGGAGACGAGCGGGTGATTCTTTGAATGCTAGTGGAGCGACGGGCGTCCTCGCCCGTCCGCCGAACTGCGCGAGCCGTGGACGGGCGAGGACGCCCGTCGCTCCATTCTCATTGAACTAGATCTTCTCTTCTGGGAACTCCACTTCCAGCGCCAGTGGCCCAGTAACGCGATTGGTCAGGTTCGCCAATCCAATCATCATATGCAGGTCAACAATCTGTTCGTCGGAAAAATGTTTCTTGAGTTCCGCAAAGTCGCCATCGCTGGCGCCGTCGGGCGTGCGCGTAAGTTTTTCGGCATAGCGAAGCGCCACTTGTACTGCCGCCCCAAATCCCGAATAGTTCCCCTCCTTCAGAGCCTTCATCTGTTCCGGAGTGAGCCCGGCGCGTTTGGCGCCCTGGATATGGTGTTGCGTGCAGTAATGGCATCCGTTGATCAGTGAGACTCGCAGATACACGGCCTCGTACAGTTTGCGGTCGAGCGAACGCCCCACGCTGGCATAGAATCCCAGAAAGTTGCCAAGCATCGCGGGACGGTGCGCCAGCGCTTTCTGGATGCTGCCGGGCTTGCCTTTCAGTTTGCCATCATAGATTTCCTTCACTTCCGGGCTCGCTTGCGCAGGTTCAATCAGACTAATCCGTGCCATGTGTCCTCCCAACTGCCCCTCTATAATAAACGCAGGGAATTCTTCACTCACTCCCCATGCTGACAATTGTGCCGCCACTATCGCCGACGCTGCCCTCCTCAGAAAATTGATCTGGGAACTTGCAGACTATGAGAAAGAGCCGGATCAAGTCTTGACAACGGAGGCCGACATCACGCGCGACGGCTTCGGCGCGAATCCTGAGTTTCGTGCCGTAATCGCCGAATGGCAAGGACAGCCCGCGGGCTATGCGCTCTTCTTTAGCTTCTACTCGACCTGGCGAGGCGTTGGATTGTTTCTGGAGGATCTTTTTGTCCGTCCTGCTTTTCGCGGACGCGGAATCGGCAAAGCGCTCCTTGCCCGCGTTGCCCACGCAGCGGAGCAGGAAAACTGCGCTTTCATCCGATGGGAAGTGTTGAACTGGAATCAGCCCGCCGTCGCGCTGTATAAGGCGCTGGGCGCCGATTTTCTCGACGACTGGCGAACGGTTTTTCTGGCAGGAGACGGCCTGCGGAAATTAGCGGAGAAAGCTTCTTGAAGCGAGTGCGAATCATCGGTGCCGGCCTCGCGGGATCGGAAGCAGCGTGGCAGTGTGCCCGGCGCGGCGTCGCCGTCGAACTATTCGAGATGCGGCCGGTACGCGCGACCCCCGCCCACCAGACGGACAACTTCGCGGAACTGGTCTGCTCCAATTCGCTGAAATCCGACAGCGAGAACACCGCGCCTTGGCTGCTGAAAGAGGAGATGCGGCGAGCAGGTTCCCGGCTGCTCGACATTGCACGTGAAACCGCGGTGCCTGCCGGGCACGCTTTGGCTGTGGACCGAGCCGAGTTTTCACGAAAGGTGACGGAGGCAATTTCGCGCGAACCACTCATCACGATTCGCCGCGAAGAAGTCACGCAAGTCGAGGCAGGCGAGCTCACCATTATTGCAACCGGTCCGCTGACGTCGGTTGCGCTCTCGCAGGAGATTGTGCGCTTGAGTTCCCTTCCAGAATCGGCGGGAAAAGCCGATGCCGACCCTTCGCGGGCGAGGGCGCCCGCGCCACACAACAACCTGTATTTTTACGATTCGATCAGCCCCATTGTCGAGGCTGATTCCATCGACATGAGCAAGGTATACCTGGCGGCCCGCTACGACAAAGGGTCGGCCGACTACATCAATTGTCCGATGTCGAAGGACGAGTACGACCGTTTCTACGATGCACTGCTCGCGGCGCAATCGGTTGAACAGAAAGACTGGGAGAAGCTGAACTACTTCGAAAGTTGCCTGCCGATCGAAGAAATCGCCCGGCGCGGTCGCGACACTCTGCGTTTCGGACCGATGAAGCCGGTCGGACTGAAAGACCCCCGCACGGGCAGAATTCCCTATGCTGCCGTGCAATTGCGCCAGGAAAATCTGCGTGCCGATTCTTACAATCTTGTCGGATTCCAGAATCACCTGAAATTTGGCGAGCAGGCGCGCGTGCTGAGTTTGATCCCTGGACTGGAAAGCGCGCGGTTTCTGCGCTACGGACAGATTCACCGCAACACCTATATCAACTCGCCGACGCTACTAAGCTCGACACTACAAATGAAGGCGCATCCTAATGTGTTATTCGCAGGACAAATCTGCGGCGTCGAGGGCTACGTCGAATCGATCGCCACCGGTCTCATCGCGGGAATGAACGCAGCCGTGCTTGCAACCGGCGGCGAGCCAGCGCCTCCCCCGCGAGCGACGGCGTTTGGCTCTCTCGTCCATTACATCACGCAGGCGGATCCCCGGAACTTCCAGCCCGCCAACATAACGTTCGACCTGCTACCCGCCCTCGACCGCAAGGTCCGCGACCGCAAGGAACGCCATCGGCTGCAATGTGAACTTGCCCTGCAAGAGTTCGAGGCTTGGCTCCGGCTCAGCTCTTTTCAACCCACGCTACCGACGCCCTCAGCAGTCTGAGACGCGGCAAGCCGCGTCTCTACGGAATTGCAGTTCCACTTGCCAACAATCCAATCCGAGATCGCGCCTGGAACAAACCATCTCCATTTCACGTACCTCAAAGAAGGAAGCAGGGAGCCAGGCTGCGCTTTCATTTCCCGGCGAACCGCGTCGAACCTTCACATGTCATTTCGCGACCTCATCCAGGACGTCTTCCGCACCCTCTGGGCGCACCGCGTCCGCACCCTGCTGACCATGTTCGGAATCGCCTGGGGAGTGGTCTCGATCGTCCTGATGGTCGCCGCCGGAGAAGGCCTTCGCGTCGGTCAGGCCAAGCAAGCCGAGACCCTGGGCCGCGACCTGATGATCGTCTTCCATGGCCGTACCAGCCTTCAGGCCGGCGGTACACGGGCCGGTCGCCTGGTGCACTGGACGGATTCCGACATTCCCCATCTTCAGGAAGAGGCCCCCGACTGCCAGTACGCGATTCCGGAGCTTGAGCAGAACACGGTGCGATCGCACACTGCTTACAACGCCGCCGCCTTCACGGTAACCGGCTCGACGCCGGAGTTTGCCGAGATTCGCAGCCTCGGCGTCAGCGAAGGCCGCTTCTACAATCAGGATGACCTCAACGAAAACCGGCGCGCAGCCTTCCTCGGCTCCGATGCGAAAAAACAATTATTCGGCAGCCGTCCGGCCGTAGGGCAGTTCGTCTATCTCAACGATATTCCCTTCACCGTCGTCGGCGTGATGTCGTCCAAGAAACAGGATTCCAGTTACGACGGATGGGACGTCAACAAAATCTTCGTCCCTTTTTCTGCCATGCGGCGCGAGTTCCCTGATAAGCCGCCGGGGACGCCCGACACCTTCGACCAGTTGCTGGTTGTCCCACGCTCCGTCGAGCACCACGAAGCTTGCAAGGGAGAGATCCGGCGTGTGTTGGGAAGACTGCACGACTTCGATCCCCGCGATAAAGAGGCCTGCCCTATCTGGGACACGATCCAGGAAGCAAAAGCCTTTCGCACCATGACAGATGGCAT
>Ga0185299_10003976_pt1 | contig 18511 bp, 17 predicted proteins | sample PaiPotPPA55metaG_FD_128002 | JGI IMG/M metagenome (GOLD analysis project Ga0185299, IMG submission 128002) | Iron sulfur acid spring bacterial and archeal communities from Banff, Canada, to study Microbial Dark Matter (Phase II) - Paint Pots PPA... ...
GGATTATGACTTAGGATATTTTGATCTGGAGACTCGTGTGCTGGAACCACTGGAAAATCCCTTCGGCCCAAAAGTGTTACCTATGTAGCCGGTACATTCTGTTACCCATGTCTCCGGGCTGGACCTGATTTCGTTGGCTGCACGAGGTGGAGTTGAACCACCGACCTTTGGGTTATGAGTGCAATTTGACATGGATGATGCCGCGACCTTCTTTGAGAAACGTTCGCTACCAACCGTCCGATTCCGGCGCAACGCGGGGAGTGTTCAATGGAACATCGTTCTCAGTTTCTATGGCAGAAAAATGCAACCGATCCAGAGCCGCGCCATCATTTTGAATACGCTACTGCTACGGCTGACATCAAAAAAGATGAAGCCTATGCCCGCACGCCGATTTCGCCTTAGTGTGTGAATGAATGGCGTGTTCTAAGCGCAGAGCCGTTTCAATGCTTCGTCAGGTCGTGGCGGGCGTGTTGTGCTCTGTGTGTCGTGTACGCCGGGCAGAGGCAAGCTAAATGCAGCCGTAACTATCTATAGGACACGTGACAATGGACTCCCCCACTTGTTGTGCGTCGATGACCGCCCACAAGTGTTGGATCTTCGCAAGGCGACTCTAGAATCTCATGGTTATCGCGTCATCATCGCGTCGAGCGGCTACACCGCGATGAAGATCTTGGGGGAAAGGTCCGCGGTCGCGGTTCTACTGGAGTGCAAACAGGAAGGCATGGACGCGGAAGCGCTAGCCTGCCTCATCAAGCAACGGTTTCCCAATCTGCCGATCATCCTGCTTTCAGCGTATTCCGAGATGCCAGAGCGAATCCTGTGGTTGGTGGATGAATACGTGATGAAGAGCGAACTGCCGGAACGGCTGGTGCCGGTCATCGAACGAGCCTGCAGGCGCGCACCACGTTCGGAAGAAGGGCGGCAGCGTAGCGGAGCAGCAGCGTAGGGACCATGCCTCCTGCTGGTCCTGTCAGTAGTACGGTTTTCACGGCGGTTTCGCGGGTCCGGTGTAAGCCGCTTGCCAAGGGCTATCACTCAGCCGTTGACTCCGCTGGCAAACTGAATGTGCACAGCAGTGCCAATCAAGGAAGGAGTCCTATGACGGCCAAGCCGACTTCTGGCGTCATCGTTAGCGACCGGCGGATATTTGATTGCAAATGCGAGGCAGCGCCAACTGACGTGGCGCAGCCTGAAGCCTGGTATAGTTCATGGCGACGCCAATGAACTTATGATCTTGAACATCAACTCGGCCCCGCGTAAGGCTGGGGGTAATTCCAATACCGCCGGCGCCTCGGAGCGAATCTGGTTTTCAATGACTGAAGAGTCCAAGAACAAAGAGATGAGGATTCACGCTCGGATGGTGAAAGTGCGGAGGAGGTTCAGTACATGAACATTTTCGGACGTGCCGCAGGGTTCTCAAGGCATTGGGTGGCCAAGCAGACTTTGGCTTGTCTGTTGTCATTGGCTCTGTTGTTCGTGACCTGGCCGCCGAGCCTGTCGGCTCAAGACGCACCAGCCCAGGACACACAAGCCCCGCCACAGGGCGGGCAGGCGGCGCCCTATGCACAGCAGACTCCAGAGCAGTTGCAGCGCCTAGTAGCACCGATTGCGCTGTATCCGGATTCGCTGGTGGCGCAGATCCTGGCGGCGTCCACATTTCCCGAGGAAGTCGTCGAAGCCGACAGATGGGCGCAGGCGCACCCTGATTTGAAGGGCGAAGCTTTGGGCCAGGCGGTGGATCAGCAACCCTGGGACCCGAGCGTCAAGGCGCTCGCCGCATTTCCGTCGGTCCTGGGAAATATGGACAAGAACCTCTCATGGACGTCATCTCTCGGCGATGCCTACTACAACCAGCAGCAGGATGTCATGGATGCGGTGCAGGTGATGCGCCACAAGGCGGAAGCGGCCGGCGCTCTTAAGACCACGCCGCAGGAGGTCGTACAGGAGGAAGGCCCGGATATTGATATTGAGCCCGCTGCCCCCGATGTAGTTTACGTTCCGGCGTATGATCCGTGGTTGGTTTACGGATATCCCATCGTGGCGTGGCCGGGATGGTATCCGTATCCTGGAATTTGGTATGGCGGTCCGTACCTCTCGTTCGGAATCGGTTTTGGCATAGGTTGGTTCGGTGGTTTTGGATGGGGATGGGGTCATTGGGGAGTCGATTGGCACAACCACTACGCAGTCTACAACCACGGCAGGTACTACTCTCGAAGCAGAACTTTTTATAACCGAGGCAGTTACTACCGAGCAGGAGGCGAGCGAGGCGTAGAAAGGAATGTGCAGCGCGGAGTGAATGGCAATCGTGCTGGCGAAACAGCCAGGCCTTTCGAGGGGGAGCGGAATGCGGCTCGAGGCTACGCTGAGCCTCGCGGTCAGAGTGGCGTTCACTCGGGTGCCTTCAGCGGCTACGACCACGGCGGAGAAACCAGGAGCTATTCCTCCCGCGGAGGCGCCAGCATGGGCGGCGGAGGCTTTCACGGCGGCGGAGGACACGGCGGTGGGGGCGGGCGGCGTTAATCATAGGTTCGTTATGCTCCCTGTAGAAGCCTGAAATCTGGAGATGGAGATAAGCAATATGCGACGAACGAAGCTGGATTCCGACAAATTTCATTGGGCTAGTCTTACTAAACTAGCTCTGGTCGCTGTGCTTTTGACGCTGTGGGTTCCCACCCGTTCCATGGCGCAGCAACCGGGCCAGAAAACGTTCTCATCGGCGGAAGAAGCGACCAACGCACTGGTCACGGCAGCGCAGGCTAACGACGAAAAAATGATGCTCGATATCCTCGGACCCGACGGAAAGCAAATCGTCTCGTCGGGAGACGAAACCGAGGACGCCAACAGCCGCGCTAACTTCGTAAAGAGATATCAGGAAATGCACCGTCTGGTGAAAGAACCGGATGGAACCACAGTTTTGTACATCGGCGCGCATAATTGGCCCGCGCCCATACCGCTCATGAACAAGGGAAAATTGGTTTATTTCGACACCGAAGCGGGCAAGAAAGAAATTCTATACAGGCGCATTGGCCGCAACGAACTATCGGCCATCCGCATTTGCCAGGAACTCGTGGCGGCACAAAAGGAATACTCGGCGGAGCACAAGGAGTACGCCCGGAAAATCTTCAGTGATGAAGGGCAGCACGATGGCCTTTATTGGAAAGCTGCCGACGGCGAGCCGCAGAGCCCCATCGGACCGCTTGTGGCATCGGCCGTCGCTCAAGGCTATGCCAATAGCCAACAAGGTGCTCCGACCCCTTACCGCGGCTACTATTTCCACATTTTAACGCGTCAGGGAAAGAATGCTCCAGGCGGCGCGAAGAATTACGTTGTAAATGGCAAAATGACAGAGGGCTTCGCTTTCGTGGCCTACCCGGCGGAATACAGGTCGTCCGGTGTGATGACATTCATAGTTACCGAGGACGGCGTGGTGTATCAGAAGGATCTCGGCAGGAAGACCGACGTTCTCGCCAAAGCTATGAAGGGATACGACTGCAATCCCAGTTGGCACGAGGCTGAAGAACAACAGGAGGAGGCTGCTGTCGAGCACAAAGCCAAGTAACCGGCCCCCTATCACTCGATCCAGCGGACTCCTGCCAGCTTCGGATAGCGTTAATCTGGCTTTACTACCACCGGCGTACGCGCCCGACGTCGACGTGCACGAAGTCCGAGCTGCGATAGTACCCCACTCCTCCGCGATGCAGGCGCAGTGCTGCGTCATGCAGCTCCGACGTCGGAATTCCAGGTAGGCGAATGTCGATCGCTTCGGCCTGCATATGCAGGCTGTGCTGCGCCACGCCGGTGTGCGGGTTGCGCTTGCGCAGGAATTCGTTGCTCCAGGGCGTGCGGTAGCCGCAAATCACATCGATTTCACCACCGGAATCGCTGAGCGACGCGGTCAGGTCGTAGAGAACGTCGAAGAGGCGAGGATCGAAATGGCGCACATCTCCGGTACGGTGGTCGCGCAGATAATGGTCGAGCGCGTCTAGCGCTTCGGGGATGTATTGATCCCCGCGACGATAGACGACATCCAGCCGCTCGCCCGTGTGAGTGTGATAGAAGCGCAGCCGGTATTCGTGTGCGCCCGGGGACGCAGATTCGGTGCCGCCGTGCCCGAGCAGCGGGAGCGGTACTAGGAACACCAGCAGAAACAAGAGAATTAGTGATAAACGACGGAGGCCGGACTTGCTCTTTTTTCTCGGCGATGACACCGATGTTGCTTCACTCCCATTCAAACTGTATTGCTGCATTAGACCCATTCTATGTTAGATGCGGCTTGCTGGGCGCCTTACTTAAGGCGCCTTCTCGTGATGGACGGGCATATGTTTCTTGTTGCATTGCTTGTCCTTTCCGTGCCACTCAGGCAGTACACCTTGAAAATCGGGTTGTTCTTGTAGGCACAATCCAGGCACCGATTTTCCGGCGTCATGGGCGCGGCGACCCAGCAAAATTGCGTGGAGAAATGATTGGTTATCGCTTTGCTGCAGCGATGTCCTAATTGTGGAGAAAGGGGGAGCATGAGAGGGAAGGGAATTGACGGACGTCACGCCGAGGCGGATAGCCTCGGGTACTCCATTCGTGAACGCAAGCGCGTTTACCGTTAGCTATCTACAGCTAACTTCCGGTTTGCCCGTCAACCGCCCAGAATCCAGCATTACAGGAATCGCTCTCGTGTGGCCGCACTTGCCATCTGAAAAGCGGCACAATCAACTCTTACTCGCAATTTGACGCACACTCCGATTGACGCAGGCTGTGCAAGCACGCCGAAAGACTTGTCTATGGAAGGCACTACAATAAGCTTCAGTGACTTCCCCTGGGGGCGGCCGCTCGTGCTTCACTAAGAACCGGTTTCCAGAGCAGATTCCGTTACCGAAACTTGAAATGAGGAAAGTCGAATGAAGATACCTGCGCTCTTTGACCTAGCCGGCAGGGTGGCTGTCGTGACTGGTGGTAACGGTGGGATTGGTCGCGGCATTGCGCTTGGTCTGGCCGAAGCTGGTGCTTCCGTCGCAATCTTTGGACGAAATGACGAGAAGAACCAGCATGTGCTCTCGGAACTGAAGGCTATCGGCGTTCCGTCGATCGCGGTGAAGATCGATCTAACCCATCGTGCCGCATTGGAGCCAGCGCTTAGCAGGGTCGCGAGCGAACTTGGTGGCATCAGCATCCTGGTCAATAACGCCGGTAACGTGTCGCTGAGCGGCGGTATTTTGCACGAGAAGCCTGAGGATTGGGACAATGTGATCGAGACTCAACTCAATGCAGTTTTCCTTCTCTCGAAGCTTGCCGCCCAATCGATGATGAGTCATCAAGGAGGAAAGATTATCAATATTGGCAGTATGTACTCCTTCTTCGGATCTGGGCTGATCCCCTCGTACAGCGCAGCAAAAGGCGCAATCATCCAGTTGACGAAGTCCATGGCGATTGAACTTGCACCGTACAACATTCAAGTCAACGCGATTGCGCCAGGATGGATTGAGACCGACATGACCGCCCCTGTAAAAACAATGCCGCTAAACAACGAAATTCTCTCGCGCACTCCAGCCGGTCGATGGGGACAGTCCGAGGAAATTGCTGGAACTGCTGTATATCTAGCTTCACGAGCCTCGGATTTTGTGACGGGTACCACGATTCGTGTCGATGGTGGTTATTCGATTCGATGACCTCCAACCAAATTTTGACCGACGACACACTCGAGGATATCCAAAGCCACATTGCGCGAATTGAGCCCAATACCACCCCGGCAATCACAGGAGGATATGAGAAGCGGGACAGTCAGGTGGCGATCTCCTCGGTCAGCCCTTCGCCCAGGGCCGTGAGGTCGGCACTACCTCCGGTGTACTTGAATGGCAGCACGGCGACCCACAAGCTTTTCCTCGGCGCGGGCCGCGCCGGAGTCTTTGTGATCAACTCGCATGCTTCTGGAATCTGTTGCTTCACCTGGCAGGCGCAGTAGGGTCGCTTCTCAGTTTGGGCTCGATCTCCGTCGACCCAGAATCCGCCGAGCCATACTTCAGGCCGGCGTTTTGCAATCCCTGCAAGAGCCGCTCCACCTCATCTTTGTCCGGATCCCACATTCCTATATCCTCGCGGACATTTTCAAGGTCGAGAAACGTCGGGTTGTATTTGCGCAGAGACTCAATGGCCGTGCGAGCTTCTTCATCGCGACCGAGCATGCCGCACGCGGCCGCAGTCATCAGGTGCATCCAATGGAACTCCGGCATATTGATCTTCTTGGCGGCTTGCAAGGCGGGTTCATACTCGCCTTTGCGATAGTGATGGTGAAAGGCGACGTTGTGATACCAGCCGGGATGATGTCGATTGAGTTCAATCGCTCTTTGCGTCAGAGCCACGCCGCGCTCCCATTCGCCGGAGAACGCGATCATGATCGCCATATACGCCAAGGTAGTGCCGTCCCGCGAATTGAGCGACATGGCCCGCTCCGCGGTCTCGCGAAAGGCGGTGAAATCGCGACTAAAGAAGTGCACAGCTGCGAGTTCTTTCCAGCCCATTTGGCAGGCCGGATCAATCTTAACGGCCCGCCAAGCGGCCTCACGCGCACGCTCCAACGGTTTCTCCAGTGGATTGAACCGATCGAAATACTCCAATTGGTATAGGTTCGAAAGACAGGCCCAGGCTCCGGCGTGGTTGGGTTCGCGTTCCAGTGCCTGTTCCAGTCCGGCGCGGAGCACGGCATGCTCCTGGGGATTGACTTGTTGCATGAAGGCGTAGTGGCGCAAGACGAGTTCGGACGCGCTGAGTTCCTCCACCTTTCGATCTCGCGTGGGGGCGGCCATGGAGCGAACCAGAACTCCATACCCGTCCGCGACGGTGGTCACGATGTGGTCGGTGAGGTCGTCCTGAACCTGGAATGTGCCCGCATCGCCGATTTCGCGGTCATAGGCCTCCGCCCAAAGCTGCGTACCGCTCACGCCGTCCATCAGTTGCGCGTTGACGCGAATGGCGCGACCTCTCTTGCGTAGGCTTCCCTCGATCACATAGCGCGCACCCAGTTCACGGCCTACCGTGCGGACGTCCGCTGCGCGGCCTTTGTAAGCCATCGCCGAATTGTGGGCGATGACTTGAAGATACGGAAATCGCGAAAACCCCGTGGTGACGTCTTCGGTCAGGCCGTCGGCCAGGGCTTCGAGGTCCGCATCGCCGCTCGCCCCCCGGAACGGCAGGACGGCAACCCAGAAGCCTTCATCGGCTCGCGTGGCGCCAGAGCCGGACGCTCTCACCGCAGCCGAGGTTTGCGTGCTGTCCACGATCTGCAGCCCTGCTTTGCGTAGGCCTTCGACATAGTGTTCGGCCAGTTCGTCGTCGAACCACTTTCCAAATTCCTGGCGGGCGGTCCTCGCAAAATCAGGACGAATTACGAGCAGTTCCTTCAGAGCTTTCTGCGCCCGTTCGTGCTCACCCAACTGCCCGAATGCCGCCGCTGACGTGGCGGGTCCCCAGAAATAGCCCGGCATGTTGACTCTGAGAGCGATGTCGGCGGAGGCGCGGTAATCACGCTTGTGATAGGTGCCGAAAACGGATGCGAGCCAGTACCAGCCCGGGTGATGCGGATTGAGATGAATAGCGGCATCCACGACGGCACAGCCGCGGTCCCAGTCGCCGGCGAGCGCGATCAACATGCCAATGAAAGCGTGGAGGGCGCCATCGGCGCGATTCAGTGTGATGGTTCGTTCGGCAACGGGACGAAAAGCCTGCCATTCCCGGCGAAAGAACAAGCTCTGGGCGAGAGCCTGGTAGGCTAACGAACTGGATGGCGCGAGTTCGACGGCCTGCTGCGCAGCCGCCCGCGCTCGACCCAGTGAATCCGGCCTTCCGCTGAAACCGAACATATACTCGTCGGAATAGAGCGTGGCGAGCATCGCCCAACAGTCGCCGTCGCTGGGAGCGCTTTGCACAGTTCGCTCCAGAAGTGCCCTTACGGTGGCGTGCTCCCCCGGCGACATCCTTTCGTGAAAGCTGAAGACCCGAAGTACTGCCTCGTAGGGACTCAACTGATCGTCGGGCTTGTTGCGGATCAGGTTGGCCATGCTGTGCGGCAGCACGCCGTGCTGATCCGCTACGGTGGAGACGATGCGAAGCACAAGCTCGTCCTGGACTTCGAAGATGGCTTCGGTGTTGAACGCGCGCTCATACGTTTCAGCCCAGAGATGAGTGCCGGTTGTTGCATCAACGAGTTGGACGGCGAGCCGCAGTTTGGATCCTGCCAGCCGTAAGCTGCCTTCCATCACATAGCGCGCTCCGAGCTCGTTGCCGATGGCGCGAATGTCGCCGGACTCACTCGAGTATTTGGCCGTCGAGCCGCGCGCGATCACTCGCAGATAGGAGAAGCGCGACAGTCCGGTGATGACTTCCTCCGACAGCCCATCCGCCAGCGCTTTTAGCTCTGCGCTTGCGCCCGCGCACTTAAACGACAGCACCGCCACCCAGAAGCCTTCGTCGGTTCGGCTTTCTCCCGACGCCGTGTGCGCTGGAACTGTGACGGATGACGTCCGCGGAGACGCCGCAGCTCCCGATGGAGTCAACCCGGCCTTGCCCAGATCGCCGAGCATCTGTTCCACCATCTCCGGCTGCCACCAGATGCTGAGGTCTTCCCGCGCACGCGCCGCAAAATCAGGACGGCCGGCCAACAACGCACGCAGCGCATTGCGTGCCTGATCCATCTTTCCAAGCTGGCTGTTCACGACCGTGAGCGCGACTTGCGCCGTCCACAGGCCGGGCATGTTGATTTTGAGAGCATGCTGCAGCGCCCGCTCTCCGTCATGCTGGCGATACGCATTGATGACCAGCGGCAGCCAGTACCATCCGGGATGATTGGGATTGAGTTCCGTCGCACGTTCCGCCAGCGCGCAACCGCGTTCCCAGTCCCCGGAATAGGCGAAGTGCAGCCCAAGAAAAGCCGTGGTGTATCCCTGCATGCGGTTGAGAGCCAGGGCACGCTCGGCCGCAGCGCGAAACTCGCCCAGTTCTCCACGGAAGAAATGCGCTGACGCCAATGCGGCGTGCGCCAACTGACTGGCAGGCGCAAGGTTCACGGCACGTCGCGCCGCCGTCAGCGAGCGATCCATCGAATCGGGCCGTGAGTGATATCCATGCGTGTATTCGGCGCGATAGAGCCACGAGAGCATCGCCCAGCAATCGGCGTGTTCTGGAGCTTTCTTCACGGCGCTCTCCAGTGCCGTAATTCCCGCCAGGTGTTCGTCCTCGCTCACGTGCTGATGAAATCCGAAGCTGCGCAGCAGCGCCTCGTACGGTGTGAGCGATTCCGGATCGCGATTGCGAAGCGCCTCGGTCATGCTGTGGGCCAGAATGCCCTGTGCGTCTCCGACCGTGGCCACGATGCGCGGCACGACATCGTCGAGCACATCGAGCGTCTCTTCTGGCGTGAACGGACGGTCGTAGGTTTCTGCCCAAAGACTGGAGCCGACGTTGGCGTCGACCAGTTGCACCGCCATGCGAACTTTAGCTCCCGCCTGCCGGATGCTGCCTTCCATCACATAGCGGGCGCCCAGTTCCTTCGCGGCCGTGCGCACATCGACCGTGCGCTGCGCGTATTGCGCGGTCGATCCGCGCGCCACAACGCGCAAGTAGGAGAACTTCGACATGTTCGTGACAATGTCATCATTCAAACCGTCAGCCAGCGCGGCAAGGTCGACATTTCCTCCGCTGTATTTGAAGGGCAGCACCGCGACCCAGAAGCCTTCATCGGCGCGGACGGAGCCGGAGTCGGGCGCCGCTACAGTGCGCGGGGTGGAAGTCTTTGCCGGCGTTACTTTCTGAGAGGTCTGTCGCGCCAGATCGCGGAATTCGTTGCTCACGTCGCGCGCAGTCTGCAGACGATGACGAGGATCCTTCTCCAGACAGCGCCGAACGATGCGGGCCAAATCGCTGGGCAGATCAGGACGCACGTCGGTGACCGACGGTGGAGTATCGCGCAAAATCGAAGAGACCAGCTCGGCCGACGATGTTCCTTCGAACGGCCTGCGCCCGGTCGCCATCTCGTGAAGCATGACTCCGAGAGAAAAAATATCGGTGCGGTGGTCGAGCGGGCGGGCCGATGTTTGTTCAGGAGACATGTAGGCTGGCGTCCCCATTACCACGCCCACTTCCGTACGGCTGGCCGAGGTCATCGTGGCGTCTCCGAGGTTGGAGCCGCGAACATCCTTGGCAAGGCCGAAGTCGAGCACCTTGACCCAGCCTTCATTCGAAACCATGACATTAGCAGGCTTCAGGTCGCGATGCACGATGCCTTTCTCATGTGCCGCCGCCAGCGCATCCCCCAGAGCACTGGCAATCTCGATGATCTGCTCGACTGGGAGTCCACCTTGAGGAATCAGGCGGTCCAGTGGGAGTCCATCAACTAGCTGCATCGTCAGAAAGTGGATGCCGCCGCATTCCTCCACAGTGTGTATGGTGACGATGTTCGGATGGTCGAGTTGGGCGAGGGCCTTGGCTTCGCGACGAAAGCGCCCGAGCCGCTCCGGATCTTGAGCCATCTCGGCGGGGAGCACTTTAAGCGCGATGTCGCGACCGAGCTTCGTGTCGGTGGCGCAATACACTTCTCCCATCCCGCCCGCGCCTAACGGAGACTGGATTTCATATGGGCCGAGTTTCGTGCCAGGAGTAAGAGCCATCCGTGCGCGTAATTATAGTCTGTGCAGCACGTTGCACGCGGATGCGACGATTCTGGACGTATGGTCGGCTACCCTTACTTTGGGATTATTTCAGGGTTGCCCGTCATCCGACCACTGAGAGTCCGTCGCGTTCCACGAGCCGAGGTCCCATTACTAATCGTAGGTGGAACTCCGCCTTTTGCCACAACGGCTATGGGACGGAGCGGATCGGCTCGAAGAAGGACAATTTGCGGGGCGAGCGGAGAAGCTCTGGCAGTCGCGCCTCGTACCGATCTCGATACCAGCGTTTTAGTTGCACCGACATGAAATTCTCCCGGTCAATCCAGTTTTCAAAGAGCAGGATGGTATCAGGGTCTTCGGCGCCTCGCAGCGCGGTTGCGCTAATGAATGTTTCTTCAACCTTCATCGCTTCGAAAACATCGTTGAGCAGCGCCATGAACTCATCTGCTCGCCCAGGCTTGAGTGGAATGTCTACCAGCAGGGTGAAACGTTGGCCCGTCATTTAGCCTCCAGGCTCCGTGAGAAAGTTACTGCCCAACGACAGATGTGCCCTCTTTCTTAATAGACGCCCCATCGTGTCCGTCCCCATCCTTCCCAGGCCCGTCGTTCTGAGTTGCGTGCTCACAAGAATCTCCTTCCTCAGGCGCCAAGTCTTTGCCGGCCCCTATCGGAATTGCCGGACCCCACAGCGCTAGCCGGCCGCTTGCGACCACCGTCGCCTGGCGCCAATCTGGAATCGAGTCTCCAGACGGCCAATCCATAAGCTCCAGTTCTTCGATCCAGTGCAGCGCCGATTTCCGAGCCTGCTCAGCACCGAACAACTTCTGTACTGCTCTGATGAACGCCGAAAGCTCCTTCTCAGCCAGGACGATAAAATCGTTGGCGAGTTGAATGTAACGGTCCGTTTCCGAATTCCTTGAAATTTTCTGCTTGTCGACCATGACAATTTGGACCAACTCGTGAAGTCGCAGAGTCGAGATCATTTACTAAAATCTTCGCCAAACATTGGTCGCCCACTCTGTGACCCTTGCTTGGTAACTTCGTCCTCTATTACATCCCAGTGCTCGGCAAGCATTCCGTTTTCAATGCGCACAATGTCTGCGGCAATCCAATTCGCAGGGAGGCCGAAGTTCGAAAATCGTCCGTGCACCATGACGAAATTCCCTTCAGCCACAATCGTTCCGTGCTCATATTTGAGGGTCGGCGGAAGGCTCTTAATGAGACCGAACACGCCCTCACGACCCGGAGGAATGTGGGCGCTATGTTGGATGTAGTGAGGTGACCAAAACTTCTCGGCAGCCGCGTAATCACGCTTATTGAACAACGTATCGAACGCTTCCAAGACGAGGGCCTTGTTTTGTTCCGGTGTAGTCTTCGGCATTTTGATTCCTTGTCACTCGGCTTAACGCCTTAACGCGCTCCTGCAGGCCTAGGGTTTCTGGTCTCCTAGCCGACGCTCGGCTCAGTCTGGATTGCGATCCTCACGTTGTCAGTTAAAGCTTCGAACCACCATCGACGGGGATACTGGCACCAGTGATCCAGCGCGCACCGTCGGACGCTACAAAAGCGACTACGTCGGCGATGTCCTCCGGCTTGCCTATTCGCTTCAATGCCTGCATTCCCAGCGTGACCTCGCGACCCGCTTCTGTCTTCGTAAAATTCGACATATCCGTGTCGATGACTCCTGGTGCGACCGCATTTACGCGTATGCCGCGCGGCCCGAGAATGGCGGCCCAGTGTTTAACCAGAGTCTCAATTGCTCCTTTGGTACAGGCGTAAGCAAGAAGTGAAGGGTTTTCCAAAGCGGGCTTGCCCGCCACCGTACGGGCTGCAGCGGAAGAGATAACAACGATGTTTGAGCCCTCACCAAGAACTGGCAGGAGTTGCTGCACCAGGAAGAACGGACTTCGGACGTTTGTCGCAAAGAGGTTGTCAAAATCCTCTATCGTGTAATCCGCAATGCGTGCCCCCTTGCTAATCCCAGCGTTGAGCACAAGCACATCCAATCGATCGCCGACGATTGAGAGCGCTTGTTTGGCTAGCAGCGCAGCGCCGTTCGGAGTTCCTAGATCCGCCGAGATTGCATTTGCGCTTCCGCCTTTCGTTTGGATCTCGGAGACGAGAGATTCCGCTTCCTGCGCAGAGCGGCCGTAGTGAACCAACACATGTGCACCTGTCTCAGCAAGCGCCAACGCAGTGGCTCGTCCAATTCCACGGGAGGCCCCCGTCACCAGTGCAGTTTTGTTGCGGTGAACCACCCTTACCTCCAGCCGTTACATGAACTTCCCATAAAAGAACGCGCTTCGGACGTTTGTCGCAAAGAGGTTGTCAAAACCCTCTACCGTCCCGAAACACCTGCGCGAAGGTCTTGTCATAGGGATAAAAGCAGTCATGTTCACCCCGTTCCCAAGCGGATTTCAGTTCGGGCCTAGTGATGTCCCAGTCCGGGCGGCACTTCCTCAGCACCGCACGCAAGTCTTGCCGAAGCTCTTCGATGGTCGGTCGGCCAAAAAACCAGTAGCCGTTATAGATCTTGAATACAACCAGCCCTGGTTCGAGGACGATGACATACGGGATCATCGGATCGTGCTCGGGGTCCGTGTACTCGGCGATGTCGAGATCCTTTTGAACCTTGCGTCCCGCATCGGATAAAAAGGTCCAATGAGCGCCAACGCCGCTGCGGTAGTCATTCGTTGCAAGCATGTTGTCGGTACTGATGGTGACGAGGCGGGAGTAACCGACCTCCATCTCGCGGTAAAGTTGGACCAGACCTTCGGCCTGGCGCTGATCCCTGGGGCAGAATCCGCCCCGGCTAAGCACCAGGATCATGGGATCTGGCCCCTGTAGCTCCGAAAGCTTGCGACGTTCGCCCGTGTGATCGGTCAGATCATAATCGGGAAATACCGCGCCGGCTACAATGTCCGCTCTCATAAAACCTCCTCTTCTGAGCCAACATCTGAACATCAATCGGCCGCGGCGCTAGTCGTGACCGTAGCAATCCTGTCGCTTTCGTTTAGAAACCGATTTGTTTCAAAAACAAAATCCTCGTGATACTCGTACCAAGATCCATGATTGGCGTCGGGATACAGGATCAGCTTGGCGTTCGGCATGTTCTGAACCAGATAGAGTGAATTCACCGTGTAAACGATGACGTCGTGGTTGCCGCTCACGACGAGCGTGGGCTGCTTGATGTTCTTCAGATACGCGAAGCGTTTGCCAGGTTGAGAGCCCCACTCCCCGACGGCGGCAATCTGTGCTGGTGCGACTTTGTCGTTGATCGGAGAGTCGCGGTTCTCAGTGCGCGACAAGTACCGCTTCAGGAAGGCTCGGCCCGCTGCCTGACTTTTCTCCGAATCAGTAAAGAAGACTTTGAGCCACAGGTTCTCGGGTGGGTTATATGTGGCACCAAAGGTCGCCGCCGTCTCCGGGGTGATGTGACCCTGGCCATCTCCTGCGTCGTGATTGCGCGGGGCGGTACCAACAAGGATGAGTTTGCGAACGAGCTCCGGACGGTCGAGCGTGATCTGCTGCGCGACCATTCCGCCGATCGAGAAACCGAGAAGATCGACCTTCGTCAATCCGAGGCCATCGATAAACGCTTCCGCGTTCTTCGCCATGCTCGCAAAGCTCGTCGGCACTTCGCCGCTCGAACTCGCGACACCCGCATTATTGAAGATGACGACCTCGCGCTCCTTGGCAAGCCGATCGAGGACCGCGGGATCCCAGTTGTCTAGGTTGCCGGTGAAGTGCTGGTTAAAGACAAGGGGCAAACCGCCTCGCTTACCCCATCGCCGATAAGCGAATCGAATGCCGTTGGCCTCAACAAACTGGGTGGGAACTGTCGTCGCTGTATAAGCGCTCATTGTCTAGTCCTCCTTCGTGATGGTCGATGATCGGCTTGGCTGCTCGTCGTCCAAGCCGGATTCTTCGCGCCATGTAACCGCGACTCGGATAACCAATTCAGCCCACAGGCACCGCGTCAGATACGAGCGCCAGCGCTGCTGTCGCGCAATCGATGTCGTTCTGCACCGTGGGAGCCCCGCTCAGTCCGATCGCCCCGACAATTTCTCCGTCCACCTTAATGGGAAATCCCCCTCCCCACGCCGCCATACGCGCAAGCGTGGGCATGCCGGCCAAAAGCGACGGGTCGCCTTGGATAAAGTTGAAAAGGTCATGCGTGGAGACGCCGAACAAAGCTGTATACGCCTTATTCTGCGCAATCTCGATGCAAAGGATCGGTGCCCCATCCATCCGGCTGAAGGCCTTGAGATTGCCGCCGTCATCGAGAATCGCTACGTTCTCGCTAACGCTCAGTTCTCTGGCTTTCGCCACCGCTTCATCCACCATTTTCTGTGCTAGCTCAGAAGAGATGCTGTATTTCTTTATCACGTTAGCCATTGGATACCTTCCTCCACTTGGTATTTATTGCGTGTTGATCGTTTCCGCACTTCGTGCATTCCAGACGGCCTTCCCCTGTCCTGCAGAATCAACCTCGCCGAGATTCGCAACGTGACTTCGCGTGCGTTGGTTCAGGCAATCATTCCGCCATCCACGTTAAGATTGGCCCCGGTTATGTACGAGGACTCCGGACCGGCGACAAACGCCACCAACGCGGCGACCTCATCAACATGCCCATAGCGGCCGAGCGCTGTGAAGGCCTGCTGCGGTACCGCCCAATCGCCCGTAGCTGGATTCGTATCCGTGTCGATCGGTCCCGGCTGGATATTGTTGACTGTGATGCCCCGGCTCCCTACCTCTCTGGACAATCCCTGAGTGAACATCTTGACCGCTCCCTTTGTGGCCGAGTAGGGCACGAGGCCGGGCGTCAGGGCACGCTCGCCTACGGCCGAGCCGATCGAGATGATGCGACCGCCGCTCTTCATGTGCTTGAGCGCCGCCTGCGTCGCGACGAATACGCCGCGGATGTTGATGTCAATCAGGCGGTCCAGCTCCTCCAGCGTGGTCTCCTCGAACCTCTTGGGAACAGCCGTGCCGGCATTGTTCACAAGGACGTCGAGCCGGCCGAATGTCGCCACAGTCTTTTCGACCGCGGCTTTGACGGCGTCGGCATCAGCGGCGTCCGCCTGAATCGCGATCGCCTTCCGGCCAGCGCGTTCAATCTCCTTGACGACCGACTCGGCCGCGTCAGCACCCTTCGTGTATGTGATGGTCACGTTCGCTCCGTCCGCGGCCAGACGCTTGGCGATTGCAGCACCAATGCCGCGCGAGCCACCCGTAATGAGTGCAACCTTTCCCTCCAGGTACTTAGGCACTGTTTTTCTCCTATTCCTCTACTCTCGCTCTTTGCCGATCCAGTCGCGTATGTACGGCGAGCAGTTGAGGAGCGTGATGCCTGCTGCTTCACAGCTGCCAAGGAATCGAACAGCCTCAACGTCGACCAAATTCAGGTCCTCCAAGTCCAGCGCGATCTTCGATTCGCTCTCCCTAATCTGCTTCTCCAACTCGGGTAGGTGCTCCGCCCGCATCCGGCCTATCAGTCGAATATTCGTGCGGTGCCCGTCCCAGTACTTTTCGATCTTCAAGGTCATGTTCGACCCGTCGGGCAATTCACGCCTCCAACAACGGCAATCCCATTGCCACTCCTACTTGGTTGATTTATTGGTTTTTAGGTGTTGGAGTCAGGCTGTAATTTCAGCGTTTGCCGAAAATTCAGCGTGAGGCCGCCCGTCCTTAAAACTGCTAACATTGTCCTGACATCCCGGTGGACTGAGCGAATATGAGTGAGCTGGCCCAAAATGCGGAAAGCCAAGAACTGAGCGATGCGCCGGAAAAGCTCCGCCAGGAGGCAGCCCGGCTCCAGGCCCTCATCGACACGGTTCCATCTTTCTTGTGGACGAGCTTCCCTGATGGGTCCAAAGAATTTCTAAACCGACGTTGGTACGAGTACACCGGCCTGACCCCGGAACAGGGGAAAGGTTGGGGTTGGAAGGTGGTCGTTCACCCCGATGACTTGGATCGACTCATTCGTGAATGGCTTGCCTTGCTGAATGACCCCAAACCAGGCGAACTGGAAACCCGCATCCGGCGATATGACGGAGAATACCGATGGTTCCTTATACGTGTCCTTCCGGAATTCGACGCTGAAGGCAACGTCGTCAGGTGGTTAGGAAGCGATACCGACATCGAAGATCGAAAAAGGACGGAGAAGAAACTCCTTGAGGAGGAGCGGGAGCTTCGCCGGATTACCGATGCTATACCGCAAACCATTGTCGTCCTGGACCCGAATGGCCAGCCGCTCTACGCGAACCAAGCAATGCTCGACTATACCGGCCTCACCATGCAAGACGTAGTCGCCTCGGACTTTCGCGCCAGAACGTACCATCCGGAAGATCTCGAGAGGGTGCGCGAGGAGCGCAAAGCAGGCTTGGCTCGCAGCCTGCCGTTTGAAATCGAGCAACGAGCGCTCCGGAAGGACGGTCAGTATCGCTGGCTTCTCCTCCGTTACAACCCGTTCCACGATGAAGAGGGATGCCTGGTGCGCTGGTATGTAACTGGAACCGATATCGATGACCGCAAGCGCGCCGAAGACAGGACACGAAACGAAAACGTTGCGTTGCGGGAAGACATCGTACGCTCATCCATGTTCGAGGAAATCGTCGGTTCCTCGGAGCCATTGCGCCACGTGCTGGTCCAGGTTTCGAAGGTAGCTCCGACGGATTCCACAGTCTTGGTTTTAGGAGAGACCGGAACAGGAAAGGAGCTGATTGCTCGCGCAATTCATAACCGGTCCAAGCGTTCAAACCGTGCTTTCATTCGGGTGAACTGCGCGGCGATTCCGTCTTCCCTCATCGCGTCGGAGCTGTTCGGACACGAAAGAGGCTCCTTCACCGGGGCCACTCAGCGCCGCCTGGGCCGTTTCGAATCGGCCGATGGAGGAACGATCTTCCTCGATGAAGTAGGCGATCTTCCGCCAGAGACGCAGGTCGCATTGTTGCGAGTTCTTCAGGAGCGGGAATTCGAACGAGTGGGCGGCAGTCAAACAGTTTCGGTTGACGTCCGGGTGATAGCAGCTACCAATCGAGACTTGACTTCAGCGGTGGCTGAAGGCACTTTTCGTCAGGATTTGTTTTACCGCCTCAACGTTTTTCCGATTCAATTGCCGGCATTGCGCGAACGTATTAGTGATATTTCGTTGCTGGTCGAATACCTGATCGACCGTTACGCCCAAAAAGCGGGTAAGAAGATTCGAAATATAGACAAGAAGACTATGGAACTCTTCCACGCGTACGATTGGCCGGGCAACATCCGCGAGTTGCAGAACGTGGTCGAGCGGGTGGTGATTCTGTGCGAGGGGGAGACTTTCTTTGTAGATGAAGCCTGGCTTACGCGCGTCGCTCCCGAGTCAGCTATGACGTCGGTTCCGCTCGTTGCTAACCTTGCCGAGCACGAAAGAGAAATGCTCGAAGCCGCACTCCGCCAATCCGAAGGCGTGGTTGGCGGTCCAACCGGCGCCGCCGTTAAGCTGGGCATTCCCCGGCAGACACTTGAATCCAAAATAAGAAAGCTGGGTATCAACCGGTACCGCTTCAAGGCTTCTTAATCGTCCCAGCAGCAAACATCAGGACCGTTCGGCAACGAGAAATTGAGCAAGGGCATGCGGGCGCGCCGTGAACATCGGTACTGAGAAACGCTAGTGCTGTATCGGATGCGCCCCATTGCAAGAAGGCAGGTAGGTTCGGGGACGTCGTGCGGGGCGCGTCCGATACAGGCACTAGCGTCTATCGGTACCTATACCCGAAATCGAGCGTAAACCGGTCTGAGTGAGTGATTTGGTCTGTTTTGAACAACTGACAGAAACAGGCGCCGTCATGGGCTAACCCTATTCACGATGGGTTTTTTAT
>Ga0185299_10003978_pt1 | contig 18508 bp, 34 predicted proteins | sample PaiPotPPA55metaG_FD_128002 | JGI IMG/M metagenome (GOLD analysis project Ga0185299, IMG submission 128002) | Iron sulfur acid spring bacterial and archeal communities from Banff, Canada, to study Microbial Dark Matter (Phase II) - Paint Pots PPA... ...
TGGCCTGTTTTAACCCTCAGTGGCCTAATTTGAATTTCACAGTGGCCTGTTTTGGATGACAAGCGGACCATGCCAAACCTCGGTCGCAATGCGATGGTAAAAGCCCCTCGCTACGGTGTTCGGAACTCCCAGCGACTTATCCCCGCCATGGTGATCCCCATACGCGGGGATTTCTTTGCAGTGAGCCGCCTTAGTTGGCGACATTGAGGAAAGTCAATGCGCAGTGCGATTTACCGGCGCAAGTAACCGCGGCGAATCGGCATGACAGAAAAAAGGGAGTAACGGGTTATGAGCGACCGAGAAAATATCCTGAGTGCGCTCCGCGAGAAGCCGCTTAAAGTTTACGAGATCATGAGACGCGCCAATGTCTCGAATGAAGAATCTTGCCAGTCGCTCCTATTAAAAATGCGAGACGAAGGTTCGGTGAAATTCGATATCCACCAAGGGCGATGGTTCATCGGATAGCGATGCCCGGTTCGAACTTACTCGTCTTGACGAACAGGAACCCGAAGGCATTGAACAACACCGCGATACGGAAGTCCGCAAGGCATCAGCGGAAAAATAACGTTCAGTGTTGCCACACGGTCAGCACGTCTTCCAACTCACCCCGACGCGCCGAACATCGCCATCCTGCCAAATCACGTCACAATGCCAGTAGGTGTGGCAATTGTCGAAAGTCAGGTCGAATTTGTGAGGTAGTTCGGCGAAGGTGGTCGCGTCGAAACTGATACAGGAACCCAGCGTATTTAGGTTTTCGACCGTGCAGTCGTGCCCAACATCCGCATCCTCCGCCAAAACCTTGACTGGCTGCGCAACCTTCGTTCGTGGGAGTCGGCGACGTTCGATCACGTAAATTCTCCGCACTGGCAGATTGCGAAGAATTTTCTACGATTTTGCTAAGGCCAGCCGTACCCTAGGACGGTAAGGGCCTGATTCAGTCCTCCGCTCACAATCAATTCGCATATTCGGACCATGCGGGGGTTGGCCGTGATCAGGACAGTGCACCGCCATTGATTGGGCACACCACGGTCAGTAGTGCCGCCAAATCATCACTTTGTTGGCAAACTGTCGCCAAAACGGCCGGACCGAATATGCCGCGTTACGCTTATAGCGAAGCTAGCTATCCGCTCACCAATTGGGCAGCTGTGTAGATTTAGTCACAGTTCACGAAGATGGCGCATTCGTTCTCTGTGTTCGCCAGAGTTGATAATGAGCGATTGTCATACGCGATAGCAGTGATCTTCGGCCAAAGGCAAGGTGACCACTTCCCCCATGAGGGAGACCTGATATGCCAGCCTACGTCCAGCACCGCGAAATTGAGTCAGCTTTGATCGTTTGTCCCAACTGCCTAGGACTTCCTATGTACGTAAGAGACGTCGAGCCCCATTGGAGCATGGCGAAGATCGACTTCATCTACGAGTGCTCTGATTGCGGCGCTAAAATCAAGAAGACATTGACAAAGCCGGAACGACGACACTAACCCGAGGTTGGTGGGTCTTGTCGGACATGATCGCCGAATGGAGCGACACACCGCTTCGGCGTTCTGCTCAGTTGATCATCAGGCGTTAAAAACCTGACGTGTTTGCCGCGCCCATTATCTGCCTCTGAGCATTCGGCAGAGCGTTCGGAGTAGAAAGTGTCGGGACTTGTTGCTGACAATAAGCAATAGGCTCTTGCGGCCAGTTACTGTAAATCGCTCATCGCCTGCACGAGTCTCACCGTAATGCTTAACGACGAAGTGGCCATGCGTTCGACGGAAATAGCCGTTCAGATTCGGGAAACCATAGAGATGGGCCGTCCCGAACACGCCCCTGAGCATACCGCAAAAGGGACGGACCGGCAATTTGGCGATCGATGCCAATCTCCGCGCGGCGCACACGCGAGAAAAACTCCTCCGTCCAATTGGTGCAAGCATGGTCCTTCGAATAGGCTTCTTGGTGGTTGATACGCTTAACCTCAAACCGTTCGTGTAGGTTGTCCCATGCACCGGCTCGTCCATTGCGGATATTTCTGATCCAGTCGATCCATGAGGCGGCGGTTAGCCTGTGCGTCGCGCACCCGGCTTTGTTCTGACCGGTGGAGAAGTGTCGACTACAAACGGCGCAGGGAAATAAAACAGGAGAGTTCCGTCCATGATCGAGGAGATCAGCGCGGTTACACTGGGCACCCACGAAATGCCACGATCTGTCCGATTCTACCGCGCGCTGGGGTTTGAGGTCCTGCATGGCGGCGAAGAATCGTCATTCACCAGCTTTCGAGCAGGGACGAGCTATCTTAACCTCATCGCCCAGCCTGCCGAGCGGCGCTGGTCCTGGTGGGGGCGGGTAATCTTCTACGTTACCGATGTTGACGCACTTTACGACCGTGCGCTCGCAGCGGGATACGAGCCAGCTAACGCGCCCCACGATGCCGAATGGGGTGAGCGCTTCTTCCACCTAATTGACCCCGACGGCCACGAACTCAGTTTCGCTCGGCCTTTGCTTCCGGTTTCCGTCCAATAGCAACTCGAAGCGGCCTGCCATTCCAAGAGGCGTTCGGAGAGCGTATGGTGCTCCGATTATCCGCTAAACCTGGGAGGCAATCATGCAGTTCAGGACGACCGGACTACTGTTGCTCGGCGTGATGGCGCTTCCCGCCTCCGGGACCGCCCAAACCACCCCTGTGCCTGTCGTAAATCAAATCCGGACATATTGGTGATGTAGCCCGCCGAGAATTGGGCGGCAAAGAATTTGTCCAGCCCGCTCGACGGCGCGCGAAACCGGCGCATCCTTCTCCAGGGATAGATGCGTCCGTACCTCGTTGTGATATTTCATGTATGACAGCAGTAGGTGACGGAGGTGTCGCTCGCCGAGCACAACAACGTGGTCAAGGCACTCCCGTCGGATCGAGCCGATCAGCCGTTCGGCATATCCGTTTTGCCAGCGTATCCTTCTTCCGGCCGCAAGCGCTCGATCCTGACAGGCGTCCGCATCGCGCTCGGCTTTTGCTTGAATGGCGTCGTCCCAGCGCAGCAGAATAGAGTCAGACGGTGAACAACTAACACAGCATCGATCCCATGTTGCGCACGGGCGCGCGACCCGCGCCTGAGCGACCAAAGGTGCTTGAGGCCAATCACCAGTAGCTCATTTTCGGAACGGTCAGTGTGCCCCTCAAGCAAAGCCGACACAGATCAGCGAGCTGCAGACAACTCATTTTCAAGGATCATTCTAATCAACGACCAAATGCCAATTATGGCGTCAACGACAGATTGAAGTTTCGTGCTGGAGGAAGTCATAGCGCAGCCGCCGACTAGACATTTAAGAAGCCGTCATGCTCAGAATTGTCGTTCTCGCGTCGATAGATGACCACTCAATTTCAATTTAAACTGGGCCACTGCGAATCCTCATTAGGACACCACATGTTGTCCAACATTTTAGGACAGAACCGTTCGGTTCTATGCTAGGCTGAGTTGCCCGCTCTCCTCCATTGTGTATCTTGCAAGTCCAACCTCGCGGGCAGACGGTCCCGGCCGGCCTACCAACAACCGGGACCGTTTTCTTTTGGGCACGATCTCAAAGGACCATTTGCACTGCGGTTGGGAGATCACGCAAATGCGCCTCATAGCAGTGCTGGCTCTCGCGCTGTCGCTGACTGGCTGCAATGGCGACCGCATCAAGGACAGCATGAATGTGCCCCAGGTGCAGCCGCAGACGGTGTTGAGCTAAAGGCTTTATGCCGCCACCCGCTCCGCTGGCCGCGTCTTTTGCTCGCGCCAATTTCGGCCGTGGCTTAAAAACGATAGGTGAACGTCGGCGCTGCCTTGCGCGCCTCGTCGAGATCGGGCTGAGGATGAAGAAGTGAAGGCGTCGGTTCCACTTGTGGCGATGGGGATCATTGCGGGTGTCGCAGCAGGGTCTCGGTCCTAAGAAGTCGAAGATGCGCCAACGCGGGCAAGACTGAGCCGTCGCTCGAGGATCAATGGACTCCTCAACATCTCGCGATTTCGCGTGTTCGAAGGAATGTAAAGGCTCAAGGATCGATCAGTCAGGTAGCAGCGTTCGCGAGTAACGCTGAGACCCGAGACCGACAATGAGCAAATTTGCACTTCTGGGCGCTGCCGCTGTCTTGTCGACGATGTCCATATCAGCGCTGCACGCACAGACCGTCACGCGTGAGTTGGGCGCTTGCCCCAGTCCATCTGTAGCCTCCAGCGAAACCCGAGCGCCTGCGCCGACAGCCGATTGATTGCCGCCAGGGTGCGAAAGATCGACCTTGCCATGGTCGGCGCCCGTCGGTCATCGGCAGCCACAATTGATCGATGTGACAGAGGCCAAGTCTTTGTCCGACCTGGATAAGGAAAACGCGAAGATGAATCGCGTGGTCAAGAGCATTTGCCGCGGCTGTTGACCGCCCGATGATATTCGGTTGTCCGATCTTGAACCGCGCTTCGCCCGCTACAGCCAGCGCGGCGCGCCGTGAAGTTCGGCAAGGTGACGCTTCACCAACCATCGGCAATCTGGGCGGGTACGTCGCGCCCTGTGTGCTGGGTCCGGCAAGGGAAGCGACCGGGCGCCGGGACTTCGGACTCTTCGTAATGTCGGCCGCGATTTTCGGAGCATTGCTCGTCCACTTTTTGCCGCGCAACGTCTCAATCGACGAGGCCGAACAAGCCACGGTACTCGCAGAGCATCGTGCCGTCGGTGCGACTTAGAAATCTAAAGAATACCTGCCGCCCCTATCACGCAGTGCGGTTCGAAAAGGTCTCCGGTCAAAGTCTCCCGAAAATGGGAGTGATGGCGCCACCGGGGTGCGCGAGAATCTCGACAGCGGCCCCGCGGTTCCGGTCTCCAGTTCGCCTAGTTCCAGCTCATCGAGGCGCTGCGGGTGTTTTTTCGCGTACCCGCATCGATCAATGGCCGGCCGGCGGAGATAAAGCTTCGTCGTATTGAAATGGCGCCGGTTGCGCCGTCGAAGGCAGGTAGGCTTTTGAAGCGCGCCACTGCCAGTTCTGGGCCACCGGGGCCTGGTGGGCCCGATGCGAACGCTGAGACTGAGTAGCTGCCCCAGGCTGCACTATCGATACTGTGACGAGCGCTGCGGCCAGCAAAGCTAAAGTGGTCTTTTGCATTTTGACTTCCTCCCGGCATTCAAAACCCTCGTTCGCGCGCGCATAGCGCGATATCTTTTCACGGTCGAATGTCTGAGCCGCTCCGATCAGCCTCAAAATCGAATGCGACATTCGTCAGCTCGACTGGTTAAGGTCCGCTCAGCCGCCATCAGAGCCTGAAACTTTTCGGTCAGGATCATCATAAATTGGAGGAGGCCAAGTGCTGCACTCGAAGCTTCGGGCGATGCCCGGGCAGACGCCGCCTGCCCAACTGGAAGGCCTGCTAACACGCCACGCCTGACCGGCAGACCAGGGATCTCCGAAGGCAGAAATCTTTGGATTTTTATGCTTCTTTAAATGCCTGCTATTGCTCATCGCCGCCTTGGCTGGCGTGAGCGCGGGAACCACCACCAGCGCCGTTACGCATGTGGCAAGCGTCAAAAGCTGGATCGCAATTCTGCTCATGCCCCAAGAGACAGTTTCAGCCGCGAGAATATTGCATTCGGCCTTATGGATTACCAGCACTGTCGCGTCTCGGCCGAGCGGTACGCGTGAATGTTGCTGAACATTCGGGCGCTGGTTGCCGAGAAGCACTACGAGGACCGCCGTCGAATGTGTCAGGCTGCGCTTGCGCCGTTCTTCAAACCCGACGGAGGGCGCCACCCTCAGCCCCGCCACTCGGTCCGTTGTGGCGGGGTTTTTTGCGTCGACGAATGCCAACGTAAATCTCAACGCGAACATTGCGTTTGCGCATTTTGGCCGCGCGCCCAGACGCTTGATCGGCTTCGAGCAGCTTAGGTGCCTGCATGATTTTGAAACGCAGAAAACCTAGCAACCCCAATCGGAGTTACATTTCATACGAACGATTGAGGCGGCAGATGTCGGTGTGGGGTTTTACCGCAACTTGCGCCGAAACCCAGTGCCGGCCGGGACATTGGACATCCTGGTAGGTGCCAATGTCCCGTAGTTCGTTTAGCTGCTGACGGGGTGGAGATCGGGGTTCTCGCCGCCTACCCTGGACGGGTCTCTTTCGCTTCGGCCGTTACCATCAATCGTTGATGTCGGTCGCGCTCGGGGGGTGGCCTGGAATGGGTCACTCAGCGCATTGTAAGCTCGGCGCAAATGCGTCGAACGCGCCTCTTGAGCGTACGCCGGCAGGGCGACGGTGACAGAAAGAATTATCGTAGCACCTAGTATTTTGATCTTGGTCATTTGAATTCTCCGCTTTCAGTTTACCGACGATGCGTACGACGCTGAAACAGCTTCGCGTTGATCAGACTCGATCAGCCTCATCGAAATTCGGACCGGTGCGTTCTCCTTTGGTAACGCTCGATCAATGTCCCGCGACATAACTGGGTGTTAGCTGAAGTGACCAGCGAGGCGGCGATGGTCCGGTCTCAGGGTGACCGGACATGCTGCCTGTGATGTTCGCCAGGCGCTTTGGCCCTCATCCGCGTTTATTGGCCATTCCATTTCGAGATTTTGCTGAAACAAAAATCTTTTCCGAGGGGGAATATCTTCAAGCCAGGGGGGGTCAAGATATGTAGCTGGAGCGAATCGCCCCAGACCAAAGCAAGAGGCTCAAATGACCAAATTAGTGCTCAGGTGTGTGACGCAGGGAACGTTCCTGATGGCGCTGATCGCCGCGCTATCATTCACTCCAGCTTTTGCGATGGGAGGAGGTGGTGGAGGTGGAGGTGGAGGTGGAGGAGTCCCTTCTGGCTTGCTGCGCCTGGACCCGCCTTCGTCGTACCCGAAGCGGTCGGGCATCAAAGCCACCCACAAGATCAAGAAGAACACTAAGGAGTCCAGCATTCGACGACCCGCCCTCTAGCTAGCCTAGGTTACGTTACCGCGCAGCCTATGCAGGGATCGACGACCGCAACGATTATGCCGCGCTATCGAGCAGTTGACGGCGCTTGACCACGACGGCCATCCGAATGTTGCCAACCCTTGCGTAGCGCACGCTGGTCAAGCGATTTCACAAGAACTTACGGAGGAATGCGACCATGTCACGGGTCAAGCAAGCTTCGAAGCAGAAACGCACAACCAAAGCCGCCGCCGTGAAGGTGCTGGGTGCCGCCGGACTGAGTTTTTCGCTGGCGAATAGTGCATCCGCATCCACGATGCCCACTTTCGCTATCCCGCACTCTGACAATACCTCGCCCAATCAGCGCTTCGTTCTTAGCGAAGAGGAAATGGCCGATGTTAGTCTCGCCACGTTCTATGTCTTCGATAAGGAAAACGTTGGCAGCGGCGTGCAGCTAGCCCGCGGAGGCGGTGGATGCGGTGGCTGCCGAGGTGGCGGTGGTTGCGGTGGCTGCCGAGGTGGCGGGGGGTGCGGCGGTGGCCGAGGTTGCGGCGGCGGCTGCCGGGGTTGCGGCGGCTGCGGGTTCGGTGGCTTCTGGTTCGGTGCCTGCGTGGGCTGCGCGGGTTGCGCGGGTTGCGCTGGTTCGGGTTGCTGCGGATCGTGGGGAGCGTGCCGCTTGTGCTGAGTCCAACGAAAAGTTGTGACGCTCGGCGGATCACTTCCGGTCTCGCTTGCGATCATTGCAACCAGCTCGCTAATTAGCCTTCTGAAGAGTGCGGCCTTTGATTTGGGCCGCAGGAGCCCGGGGGTGCTGTCCTAAGGACACTCGCATTCGTGAATTAGGACACTCGCAATCGTGAACGATTGAGGCGGGGGTGATGATTACGTCGGGGAAACCGGCTCCCCTCAGGGCCGATAGTGCCTTGGTCGGCCCGGCCCCAGCTTCGCCCCTCGCTGGGGCCGTTTCACTCGCGAATTGAACTCTCGTGCGAGGACGGCTTCTACCCTCAACCTGGCCGTCGAGAGGATCGACAGCACACTGTCTAATTTGTTTTTGCGAACGAAACGCGACCCGCACAAGCCTTCTACAATGGTGCCGTGATGCGTTCGCTCTGCTTCGGCGTACTGGTCTCGCCGAGTATGAACTGAACATCGACAACGTCCCCATCATTGAGCGTGTGCCAATTATCGATGATCCATTTGTGCGCGACCGGGAAGATGCGAGTTACGCCTTTCCATCCATACGGGTCGTTGGTGGCTTGGCCGTTGCCATTGAGTCGCGTCATGATGATGTTTGGTCTCCCATTACATGGATAGCCGCAGCGTCGCAGCAAGTAACATTGGGCATCGTATTCTTTCGACATTCCAGGTTCGTCGTCGCGATAGATGCCGGGGTTCATATCCACACAGAGGATCGCGATGAAGGTGCCTTTATCGCGCAGTTCTAGTGCCTTGGCTTTCATGGTGGTTTCCTTGCTCAGCCTTCGTTTTGCTCCGCCACGAAACGCGACCTCCCTTAGTGCGATTCAGGGCTGCACCTTACGCCGCCGCCGATAGACAAGATATTCATTGAGATCGGCGTAGAGACACTCGCAGTCAAAGCATTCCTTTGGTCGCATAAAATCACCGCCGACTTCATCGTTGATTTGTGCGTTGGCAATTTGTGCGTCTAGACGAAATTGAGCGCGCGCCGCTCCATCCAATGGGGATGGAATGGAACATTGAAATGAACAAGCCTCCCAGTCGTTCGGAGGTGTGGGACCTTCAACTATCGGATTTTCGTCGCTAAAAAACTCATAGGGTGCTTGACCAGTGTGTACTCGTAGTCGCCTCTCACAATCACTCGAAGCGGCCAGCATGACGCATCCCAAACCTCATCAATCGCCTTATCGTCAAATTCATTCACGACGCCACCGCCTTCCTTCGCTAGACCCACCATCACCATGTCGCGGCTGTTGCAAATCCAGTCATGATCTCTTCGGTTCTGCGTGTTTGGTGATCTCGACATCGCAGTTGCATTCGCCGCCACCGTCATAAACCGTGCACCAAGGATCATGGTGGAAGACGTAGTGGTAAACCTTGCCGCGCTCCATCGGCGCATCGACTGGCACTTCCGGCCAATGATGAATGTAGTTCTGAAGCTCGCCCTCTCGAATTTTACGGGCGGCGCGACGGAGATGGGCCCTGTTCATGGAACCTCCTAAAACAATTCAATTCGTCATTTTGCTGCTGGACGCATCCATACTGTTGACGGTCGATCAAATACTTTTATTCCTGAAGGGCGGCGCGTTCCCTCAGGCAACTGAACCCAGCACCGCTCGCCGCTCGGCGGTCGGACTGAGTAGGGGCGTCCAGCCTCATCGAACGCGTCAAACGTCGCCGCGTGTTTCCGACGCCCCAATCGCCTGTAATAGAGAGCACCTCAGGCTCACGCGAACGAAGGAAACGCTCGATCTCTGTTTGCACTACAGAAGTAGATGTCGGCCACAGGCCGGGTACTTCCCTCGGTCAACCCGCGGATGAAAAAAACGCAACGAACCGTCGGAGTGGTACGACTGGTTCCCGGACCGCACGAGCCTCGGATTGCTGCCCTCCTGTGGGACGATCCGGGGCGACGGCGCTCGCCACGTTCGCGCGGGCCATGCCTAGGGATCACACCGATCAGTCGCCGGGCAGCACGATCAACTCGCCCACCATCGACGGCTGGTGGACCCCGCACCGGAACTTGAACACACCCGCCTTGTCGGCGGTGAAGGTGACGGTGGTGAGCTGGCCGCGCTTGACGGTGAAACTGATATCGTAGCCGTCGATCGAGGTCGGGTGCTCCGCGCCATTGACGCCTAGGATCTCGAGCGTAACCTCGTCGCCCCGGTTGACAATGATCTGGTTGGGATCCCATCGGTACGTCGAGACTTCCCAGCGCCCGCTGGCGTCGGCGGGCTTGAGTTCATAGCCCTTGCCCTCCGGCAGCCGGGCACTGGGGAACGGCTCCTTGTCCACCGTCGTCCCACCCTTGGGCTCGACCGCCACCATGGTGATCGTGCGCTTCATGCCGGCCGCCTGCGCGGGACCGATGGACCCCATCGCGGTCAGGGACAACAAGATCGCTACTGCTGCGCCGGCCTCGATGCCATGCCTAAACATCTGACGCCTCCCTCGGTAAGACGTGCATCCCTGGCCGCCAGTGCCCCCCTCCTCCGTTCCGGACCTTGTGGGCGGGCCCGTCGGCGGGAAATCAAATCGCAGCGAGAGTCACGATCTTCAGAGCCCAATACCTATCATGCCTCCTTGGCAAGAGGTTGCGGCTCATCTGAACGCAAAACACCGCGCGGGCTCGAATATTCCACGGTCGGCCCTCCCCTCTGCCGTGCGCGCCGTGGCCGAACCTGCGTCGATTCGCTGCATCTGGTGGAAGCGCTTGGCTGCCGATGCACGGCCATCACCGATGCCTGCCGGGCTTGACCAGGGTGATGCACGTCCGCTGCCGTTCGTGGTCATCCTCGAATCTTCCAAATGGTTCTTATATAATTTCCAGCTCGAAGCCGGAACGCCGAGGTCGCGGTCATGCGACAGATTTGGATCACGAAGATTGGCCCGCCTGAAGTTCTCGAGGTGAAAGAAGCGCCCGACCCGGAGCCCAAAGCTGGCGAAGTCCGGATTCGCGTCGAGGCAAGCGGGGTTAATTTCGCCGACATTATGGGCCGCTTGGGTCTTTATCCCGACCTGCCCCCCATCCCGGTCGTGCCTGGTCATGAGCGCAACTGCGAGACGCGGAACTCCGCGGCATTGCGTCCATCGAAATAAACTCAGGGCAGGTTCATCGAAAGTTGGGCGGATATCCCGGCGTGAACCATCAAATGCAGCCGTGTTGCGAGGCGATGTACGGTGAAAAGAAACCGGGAGACGCTATTCTGTCAGCCCCAAAGAGGGGCTATGGGGCATCCCTCACAATTCGCTATGTCCTGCCGCGCTGAAGCCTCCTGAGGGCATCGCCTTACAGCGATGGGAGATGTTCAGAATTTCGGTAGCTACGAAACTGTGCCTTTGATGGCGATGCCGAGTTTCGTTGGATAAGGCGCGATGTTCTTCAGTTTCCTTTGCGGAAGATGTAATTGAGACCCCCGCCTCAAGCGCGCTAAACCCTCCGGCTCGTCTATTTTCGAGCTGCGCCGAACTCCGGGCCTTGCGCGCTCGCTCTGGTTGCGGGACAATCCCCTTGGATGGGGGATCAGTTCAATGCGCATTCTGGGAGTCGTAGCGCTCGTCGCTGCGCTAGGAGGTTGTTCGACAACTCCTGCCGATCTTGAGGCCAAAGCCGTTCCCACCATCCAGACTTACAGCGAAAACTACCAAGAAATTTATCGGAGAGTGTCGACGACCGCAAAACGCTGTTTCGCCGGCAATGTCGGTGCCTATGCATCCTTTGCGGTGGATTCAGAATTGTATTCGGAACTCGGCTACGGAGAGCTAACGCTTTCTCTAATCAACATGGGGACGCGAAATTATTACCTTTCAGTTCGGGTCGAAAAGCAGCCGGCGGGATCAAAACTGACGGCGCGCTCGGGGAACACGCTGGCAAACGAGAGGTACAAATCTCTTGTGCTTGGCTGGGCTGGCGGCGATCAGAATTGCCCGCTATTTGACGGGGTTCGAGACTTAACCCGAAACCCCTGGCATGAAGCCGCGCACACCCATGTCCCGGAACCAATCCCCGGCTGGGGTCGTCCTTAGATAGTGGCTTGTCAGAGCTTTCGGGCCCCAACCATGGATACGGTACTCTCGTTTTTAATCTCGGCAGGAATAATTGCCTTTGGCGTTTGGGTTGTCGCGGTGACGATCGCTGGAGGTTTGCCTTTGGCTTGGCCGCTCATGGGAATGCTTCCGGTCATAGTCGGATCGATGAGCCTCTATGGGTCGATTCTGGAGGCCAAAACCGTCTAGGAATCCCGCCCTCGCCCAGTCGTTTGCCGATCTCATCCGGCCACCGGTAAATGATGCGCCACCCAGCATAAGGAGGGAAATGACGACATCCGCATCTAGATAGCCAATTCTTTTCGGTTACGAGACCACGTCGACGTTCGCCAAGGATTATTTCGAGCGATACCCGAGAAGCCCGTGAGGGTTTGATTTGCGGGCTGTGAAGTACCGGCCGATCCGCGCTAACGAGTCCGCAGCCTTGAGATACGCGGCACGGCCGACATTGGGCGGAAAGCCCTCTGCACGACCGCGATGGTGTGACCAGATTCCAACACCGGCGGAAAATCAGCTCTATCCTCATTAGGAACACAGTTGCGCCCACCGCCATTCGCACAACTTCGGGAAGCTGTTTGGCGGTTGAGGGCGTCAAATCACCGAAAACCCGGAGTTGTTGTGAGTATCATCCCCCTGGACGTTCAAAGACGGTGCGAACGGCGGTGGGCCGCTCGATTTTCCCGGCCGACGGAATCGGTCGCACCTCGAAACCAGCGGCTGGAGAGGGAGAGCAGCAGATCGCCGGGCCTGACAAGACGGCCGACGAAACCATTTTACCGACCGACGAAGCGGTCGTGAAACAAAGGCCGATTATCAGAGGTTTCAGTAAGAGAAATTAGGGTACGTCAAATGATTGAAGCAGTTGCTGCAATCCTCGGTTTGTTTAGCGCCAGCGTATTTCTTGCTCATGCGGTTGACGCGTATCGCGCACCATAGGCCGCCCGGCACGAAGCGGGCGGCACAGGGCCCGCCGGCGCTGCTCGGCCGCGGCGCTTCCGACGAAATCCTTCGAGAAAAGCCCCGGCGATGCCGGAGCCCTTCTTCAATATATTACAGGTCAGTGACCAGCGGTCCCCGACCCCATCGCGCCGTCGTAGCCGGAGCAGCCCGGCTGCACTGGAAAATTGCTGGGCGCGGCATAGGCATTGCTGTTTCGAAATTGCTGGGTTGCCACGGCGTGGCCATTCGTTCGTGTGCGGTGGTGTTCAAGGGATCGAGAATGTCGGTCATGATAGATGACTGCGAAAAGCAGGATTATCGCCCGGTCCCGTAGAGGGCCCTTATCGGCTGATCGGCGCCCGCGCATTGCGCGCCAGCAGAGCGCCCGCTGAATCAATTATCTTTTAGGAACCAAGAGCGGAATTCTTACCCGTACTTGGGTGTTGTGCTTACAACCCAAAGGGAGGACTGCATGACAAAATTCAGACTGGTTAGCACTGCCGCAGTTCTTTTTTCTGTGCTGGCAGGGCCCGCGATGGCCCGGCATGTAATCGCCAGCCCAGGCGGCTACGCCCAGAGCATCTTCTGTGCGACCAGGGAAGCGGGAAATCCCCACAGCAAGTATTGCGATTACATGGCCTGGAGCGGCTGGCGGCGGCGAGGCGGTTGGGACAGCTCGCTCGACGATGCTTGCTGGCGTAACCCTAGCTTTGTACCGGCAGAATGCGGCTTTAACGAGCGGGGCCAGGTATCGTTTGGGGCACACCCATGAGGTGATCATCTGCCCGGCCTGCTTAGGCATGGACGCGGGAGCGAAGCCCCTCCCCGACTCTAGGAAGGCGGCTGATGAGTCCGGGAATTTCGGGTATGGCTTCCCGTCAGTAAACCGATTTGCGAGCTGGTTGGGTCCCTAGGGGGATCATTTGGGCTTCCGAAGCTTCTCGCCGAAGAGCTCAACCGCCAACAGCGCGACGATGACGATAGCCCCTACCAAAGCCGAAGTGCGTATCTCTTGGCGGGACAATCCGAAGTCATAGTGGGCAACGTATCCCACCGTGACCGCAGCCATGACCGCCGCGCCCACGGACATAACGACAACGAGCACTCTGTCAATGGTGGCTTGCATCCCCGAACATGCGCCGAAGAGTTGGGCTTTTTCCAGTCCGTCCGGCCGCCCCAGTTAAACTGACTACCACCAGAACTTGAAGGGCCGATCGCCGGGCCTGAGAGAGTCACTGGTGAGGGTCTAGTTTGCGGGCTGTCGTGTCCCGACCCATCGGCGCCAGCGCAGGGATGGCCCGCGAGGCGCGACGGCGTAAGCAACTCCAGGCGGTCACAGCGCCCGGGACGGGTGTTGCATGAAATCATCAGCCAGCGTCGAAATTAGTATTTGGCAGGAAAACTCTTTGACTATGCGGCGGGTTGGTCGTTCCGTTCGAGCAGGGGCGCGCGATAGGCGGTGTACCATGCGGGATGAATTCGCTTCCAAAGGTTTCCTCGTTGTGGAACGTTTCTTCGCCTTGGCCGGCGTCGTCATGCTTTGCTCTGGTTTGTTGGCTTTCGCATTTGTCTAATCTGTAATTGCACTGCCTCGTCGCCCGTCTGCGTAACGGAGCCGACGTCGGGTTTTTAGTGGCCTCCTATCGGGTCGCCCATGCGGTTTTTGATCACAGGAACGGATACTTCGGGCAGCATCACCCTTCGGCGCGAAACAGCCGCCGCGGCCCGGAAAAAGGCTGCAGAGCTAGCTGAAGACGGCTGTCGGGACATTGAGATTACCGCGCCGGACGGGTGCCGATACCCGTCGCAGAAGTTCGACCAGCTTCCAGCGGACTGATTGAGCTGCTTAATCCGATTGACCGGATGCCGCCGCGATCTTGGGCTCTCCATCACTTTGACCGTCGCATCTACCCGGTTCATGCTGCGGTTTGCACAGCCTATCGACAGGCCAGCGGCCAACAGACCGTCGACGAAACGCGAACGTAGACGCAGGATTTTGGCGGCTCGGCACACTGCCCCCGCCGAAGGTGTGCCGAGCCTAGCCAGTGCGCCGCTGGTCAATGCTAGATTCAACTATGACAACAATGGGACCTTTTTTGAGAACAGGCGCGGCTGCAACACTGAGGGCGAGCGCCACAAAAAGGCCCGACCTGTTGCCGCCATGCACTACCGGAAGCGTTCGGATTCGTTCCAATCTCGACGTGAAGCTGGGGCGGGCAATCGGAGGGTTGCAATGGCGAGCAGCAGATCGAAGGTGCGCGTCGCGGTACGGGCACTCGTCAAGAGGCGCGAGCGGACTCGGCGTCGCATTCGTCGGCGCACTTTGTCGGCATCGATAGTCAGGGCGTAGACCCGCGATCACTGAATTGGAAGATCAGCAGTCCGGGAAAGGCGCGGGACCGAAGCCCCGCGCCCTGCTCTATCGCCTCAGCCTTCTGGGCTTTGTACCGAGCCCCAGCCTTGCGCCGGTGCGGTAGTTAGCGGAGCTCCTCCAACCGAAATAGGTCCCATTGGTTTTAGCGGCCGAGCTATCCTTTTACGCGCCACACTGGATAGCCGGGCGCGAGCCCGCCCTTTTGGAATGGAATCGCGTCCGTCCTGTGCCGTCCTCACACTGGAGGGAACTTGACCGAGAGCTTAACGAAACCCGACGCTTTGCTGTCTGGCAATGGTTCCTGTTTTCTTTGACCGGTTTCACGATTTTTGAATTTTTTCTGGTTGCTGCGTTGGGGCTGAAGGCGAAGGGGAAATGATCGCAAACCTGTTGCCTTCAATCTTCACCATAGAAATCGGCGACACGCCGACGCTCGCGTTCGAGGCCCAGAATTTTCGTGAGGCACGCGAGCTGTGCCGCGAGCAATGGCTGAAGGACGATCTGGCAGCGGCCAAGGCAGATGGCGTTCCGTTGTGGGATGGGAAGGCCAAGCTACGAGCGCGGCCAGCGTTGCCTAACGAGATTGCCCTGTTCGGCGAGGCCAAAAATAACGGTGATCCATCTGACGGGTTGATGCTGGTCTACCTTGTCGAACTGGACGGCGAAACCACTGATGAGGAGTCCGTCGGCCCCGGTGCCTTTCCGCCGGCCGGAACCTGATTTGCCGATTTGCCAAGCCCCCTTTCGGGGATTGCCTTCGTGTGCCCATTGAGGTTGAGTCGCCCTGTTGACAGGATGGGGAAATGCCCCTCGTTAGTGATCGAAAAAGCAAGCCCCTATTGCACAGCAACTCGCGAGCGATCGGCTTTTGGATGAGCGTCGAGGGCCGAACCCCAATTCAGCCCGTCCGCGTCCTTGTCAGCTACGAAGCCCTATCGGAGCTCGATCCGACGATTCGGGATTTGCATGGCGCGCTGGAAAATTTCGATCGGTTCAGATCGCAAGTCGAGAGCGCCGCAAGCCGCAAATTTGATACAGACGGTTTCGACCCAGACAAGTACGAAGGAATGCCTGCCGTCAGACTAACTACCGATGATTTGACGTAGTCGGCACCGCGTGCTGGCGCGGCGTCCAATTGCCAAACCCTCACGGGCGGCTTTCGCGCGCCGTCCGATCAGGTTAGGCTCTGACCTGGCTTAGGGGGGCTCAATGACGGAAGATGAGAAGCTAGCGGCCGCATTGATGAAAGTTGCATCGGAGATAGAGCGACTGAATCGCGATGTTAGTAAGGTCGAAGGACTGATCAGGCCATTTGCAGGGCCTGACAAAGCCAGATGGCCCTTTGAAGAAACCGCCGGGAGGGTCGCCGGCAAGAACCGAGGCTCAAGCAATCCGATCGACATGATCGAGGATATGCGCGATCGATCCGTGGAACTGAATATCACGTAGGTGCGATCCGAGCTTTGCTGAACGAGATTTCAGGTGATGCGGCCGCACGCGAGGCGATAAAGCTCTATCTAAAAAAAGTAACGGGCCACGCGCCGTGCCAGCCCACGCCGCCCGCCAGAAAATCACCTTCGCCGAAATGCGTGCCGCTGGCGTGCGCGGCCTCCTGGTGTACTGCGCAGACTACCGCTGCAGCCACTCGCTCGCGATCAGCGCGGATCGCTGCCCCGATGATCTCCGGCTGTCGGACATCGAGGATCGCTTCACCTGCACCGCCTGCGGGCCCGTCGGGGCGGGATCATGCCGCCAGGGCAAAAAACCGGAAACCGGCTACCGCGAGCTTGTCGGGCGATACCCAAACCGGCTCGCTAACCGTCTCTGACTCTGCCAACAGAAAGCAGGTCAGACAGTTGAACAGATGCAGATTGGTGACCGGGACAAATCTAACAAGCTCAGACCGACACCACTGCATCTCGATGCCGCAGCTTGGGCAGGTTGGCGCTTCAAGGTCTTCCAGCGAGTGCTTCAGTCTGTCCATCACAACCCTCCCCAGGTCGAGTGATGAAAGCCCCAAGCCCAACAGGCAAAGCCCTTAGTCGCAGGTTTGACGAGTTATCTGCTACCTTGTTCACGACTTTTTCCGGGCGTCTTCTAGGCATCACTCGGACTGAACCTTCGCACGTTCTCGGGTTGAGAACCCACGGTCTATGCAGCGAAAAGTGCGTAGTACTGCGGTCATCAACTTCAGATGGGCAATCCTCGCTAACGGGGTCGGACGGGCGCCTGTGCGGCAGAGTGCAAGAGGATGGCTGCTTAGGTCCATCCGCTACGAGCGGACCATACTTCACAACTCGTCCGCCGCCCGCGACCGCCGGACTACCTCGTCTACGGCTTCCTGACGACTTCGCCGAACGCCGTCGTTGAGCCGATCCACCCAAAAGCGATGCCGGTGATCCTGACGACCGACGAAGAGCGCGACGTTTGGATGCGTGCGCCCTGGGATGAGGCCAAGGCCTTGCAACGGCCATTAGCGGATGACGCGCTCAAGATTGTGGCGCGCGGTGCCGACAAGGAAGACAAGGTTGCCGCATGAAATTCGTCGAACCGAACCGCTTCACTGATCCCGACGCCGCTGCCCGCAAGCTGGTCGAAATCGCCAATGCGGCCGAGGCGGTCCAAGATCGCCGCATTTTCATCGAGCGGGTCAACTGTCCCTTTCTTGCGGAAGGCGGAATGCCGGACCAGTACCGAGCGGCGCTCGAGCGCGCGATCCAGTTGGGCTGGCTATGGCGGCACGAATCCGAGACCTACGTGAAATTCACCCCCAGCTGACTAGCCGCTCTACTGACGCTGCAGCGCCACCTGTTTCGCAAGTTGTGCAACCTGGTCTGCGCCGGCACTGCCAAATGCAGACAGATGAGGATTGAGCACGCCATCATTGGGCGCGTTAATCACGGCGTTGCGGATGACCCTTGCGACCTCGTCGGACATATCCCGGGCGGTTGCTGCGGCAATCATCGATTGATAGATATAGCTGTTAAGGGCAGTTACTCCTTGAGGGCGCAACCGCTCCAGTTCCGCCTGCGCGAGCAGCTGGGCCTGCCCGGTACCTTCACCCTGAACGCCTGCCGGCGTGGTGGCATGACCTAACTCAAGGAAGCCGAACTGACCGACGGCCAGGGCCGCGCCCTCTCCGCCCATCGCAGCATGGCCTATGACGGCTAACCGCTGACCCCGTAGGGCGTGAGCCGCGGGCCGCTCACCTCTCATCGTCAGGACGCCAGCAAAAACCCGCCGTGCGGGTCGAAGCTCGAAACGCTTCATCACTCGAACGGAAGCTGCGCCTGATCTTCCGACCAATCGATGACCTCGAAGATCATTCCGCGCTTGAGCATTTCGGACTCGAGGTCCGCGGCGTGCAACTTCCACTCGTGCGTCTCACGGGCGCGGAATCGAGTTTCCATGCCCTGTCGCGTGAGTGCATTGTCAGCCGCCAGAGCGCCACGCACGGCCTCGTACATCATGGTGAGGCTGTCATTCGTGAATGCTTGATAATTCATCGGCCAGCCTTGCGAAAAAGCCGCCGCTGGGTTGAGATCAG
>Ga0185299_10003979_pt1 | contig 18504 bp, 19 predicted proteins | sample PaiPotPPA55metaG_FD_128002 | JGI IMG/M metagenome (GOLD analysis project Ga0185299, IMG submission 128002) | Iron sulfur acid spring bacterial and archeal communities from Banff, Canada, to study Microbial Dark Matter (Phase II) - Paint Pots PPA... ...
TGCTTGATCGAAGGAGATCGCATCGGGCAAGCGCACCAGTCGATCGGCCTCGATGAGCCGCATCTCGGAATAGCCACCGGCGGGACCGGCATAGGCCACCCGATCGCCGACTTTCAGGCCACGCACAGCTTGCCCGATCGCCTCGACGATCCCGGCACCTTCGAGACCCGGAATAAAGGGAAGCGGCTGCGAGTAGTATCCCGTCCGGTGATAAACATCGATGTAGTTCAGGCCCGCCGCCGCCTGGCGCAGGCGCACCTGACCCGACCCGGGCTCACCGACCTTGATCGGTGTCCAGTTCAGAACCTCGGGACCGCCAGTCTGCCGAATTTGAATCGCATGAGGCATCAGGTTTCCACAAACGCATAAACTCCTTATGGTTTTAGCGGAGAACCGACAATTCCACAAGTTCATTATTCTCACTATGATATTGCTATTTTCGCACGATTATGTTTTTAGGAGTACTTTAGGAGGCTCCCGTGCTCGACGATTTACACGCCCTCGCAGAGTTTGGCCAGGCCGGATCCATTGCCGGTGAAGACGATCGTCTATTCCGGACACCATCCGCTATAACCCGGCAACTGCAAACGCCGGGGGCTGCACTTCAAATTCCCATTACAAGCAGCCTCATGTAGGACTTGGTGCGCCCCGATCATACCTTCCCGTCTTAATGGTCTCTCTCCAGAGGCCTCATGCTATTCCGTGGATGGTCATCCCTACCGCGACAGTTATCCCGAAACGGGCTTCGAGACCATTACCCCTCCAACGGACCACCATACTGAATCGCGGCGTAGGAGGCCGTCAGTATGGCGCACCGGAAGACATCGAACGATCAAAAGCAAGAACAATGCTTCGACTAGCCGACTTGGAGCAGTCGAGGAATGCGGTTCTCCACTCACTCGGTGCAGCGAGTTCGCAAGAATCATACGGTCATGCCATCGACGAATTTATCGGGTGGTATTGCTCCGAACCACGACTGAGCTTCAATCGAACTGTGGTTCTTCGTTACAGGTTCTTTCTCGAACAGAGAAACCTCGCGGCGTCTACGATCAACGTCCGCTTAGCCGCGGTGAGACGCCTTGCCTATGAAGCCTCCGATAGCGGACTTTTGAGCCCGGATCTGGCGGCTGGGATCCGTCGTGTGAAAGGGGCGAAACGTCTCGGCGTGAGGATCGGGAACTGGTTAACGGTTGATCAGTCAAAAGCTCTACTCCGGGAGTCGCCGTCATCTAGCCTCCGCGGCAAACGTGATCGCGCGATAGTAGCGCTGCTCATCGGATGCGGGCTGCGTCGAGCTGAATTGGTGGGTCTCAGGATGGAAGACTTCCAAGTCCGCGAGGAGCACTCTGTCATTGCTGACCTCGTTGGCAAAGGGAAGCACATCCGTACCGTTCCGGTTCCCTTGTGGGCGAAACGCGCCGTCGATGAGTGGACTGGGGCAGCTGCCATCACCTGTGGAACGATCTTCCGCAGAGTAAGTCGACTAGATAAGATCTGGGGCGAGGGAATAACACCCAAAGCGATTTGGCACGTGGTGAAAGCGGCCGCCAAACGTGCTGACATCAAGAATCTGGCTCCCCACGACTTGCGCCGCACATGCGCTCGGTTGTGCCATCTAGCGGGCGGAGAACTTGAGCAGATTCAGTTCTTGCTTGGACACGCATCGGTTCAGACCACCGAACGTTATCTCGGCTGCAAGCAAAGACTCAGCCAAGCAGTGAACGACAAACTCGGACTGGAAGAGGCCTGATGGGGTGGTGATGCCCACAAGCCGACTTCTGGTCCGCGTCGTTGAGAGTACGTCCGCAGGCATAAACTTCCGTTTAGCCCGTCACTCGCCAAGTAGGAATCCTTCAACATGAGCTCTACACTGCGCGTCAAACTGAGCTTCCCGGCAAGCTCACTCCTCCAGCACAGCGCCTCCGAAAACCGGCCGGCCGCCCAGAGAAGTGTAGAAGCCATAGAGCGCCATCGCGGCCATGAGCAGGATTCCAGTCAGGCTGATGCTTGCATACCATGCCGACCCTTGGGTCGTCAGGGGGAAGTTCGCCAGGAAACGGAAGAAGACCCATGTGGCCACCAAAGCCAGCAATCCGAAGCGGATCAATAGAAAAACAGCGACGACATTAATGATCAGGTTGAACACCAAAAAGATAGGAGCAAACTGGTTGCCCGCTGAGTAAAAGACCGTGAAGAAAAGAACCCATGCGATTGCTGCCGCCCACTGCCTGCGCAACAAGACCCGAAAAAGAAACAGGACAAAGAGACTCGAAAGCTGGGTAAAAAGATTAAAGATCAAGCCGTAGGATGTGTTCGCAATTATTGCGCGCGCCCTAGAAACTGCCAATCTGGCCCCGTGGCTGGTTGCGGCGGAGGATGACCCAGCCAGGAGGGAACAAACAAGCCGAGGCTTCCCATTGCGACTATGAATGCCGCGAAAAGACAACCGACAAGCACGTCGCGTCCCACCAATGGATCCCGAAAGCCTCCCGCCAGCAAGCGGCTCCAGGAAACGAGTGTGGCGGGCCATCGGCGGCGTACATAAGGCTCCAAGGCAATGTAGAGAACCCAAAAGAAACAGGACAAGAAAATCCCCCAAGCCAACCCCTCAACGAAGAGGCCAAGTTCGCCGAAGGTCGGGACGTGATGCGCGCCAAAGAACACAGCCACCGCCCAAGCCACGAAAACAAAAGCTGCCAGACGAGAAGCTCCACGACGATCGCCCCGGCCCTGGTGCAGGTTCTTTCGGGCCAGCATCGCGCCAACCACCAGGAGTGAAAGCAGCAAAAGAGTAAAAAGCACCATCCCCACTCGTTCGGCGGTGGTCATCTGATACGGCTGCATGCGTTCGGGACGCGTCCAGGGGCCAATCAACTCGAAGTAAACCGGCTTGCCCCGGTACGCCGCAGCCTCGATCCGCATCGGGATATTAGAGCGCTCCGCCAGCGATCCTGTCCATGCAGCGCGCGCATCGCTATCAACCGGAGGGGTCCACAGCGGCTGCGCTGGCTGCCACTTGGACTGATCAAGTCCTGCGGCAGAGAACAGGAAGCCGAACAAATCACCCACAATACTCTAGCCTCCTATCGAAGCATGATTTGCCAACACATCCGACCCAAGTGGGGCGACGCTTATCTGAAGGACGTTCGGCCCACCTTGGTACAGGACTGGCTCCGAAGGCTCGACCTCTCACCCAAGTACAAAGGCCACATTCGGTCCCTGATGTACCGTCTCTTCGACAAGGCGATGCTTTGGGAATTGCTGGAGGTGGACCGCAACCCAATGGACTTGGTCGAGGTGAAGGGCATCAGCAAGCGCAAGAAACGCCCTTGTGTCCTCCAGGTAAAGGATGCTTGGCAAATTCTCGACGAATTAGCTCAGCCGTACCGAACCATCGTGCTGATTGCTCTCTGCTTCGGTCTGCGGATCAGCGAAATCCTGGGCTTGCGGTGGACAGACTTCGATTTCAAGAGATCCGTGGTTTTAATTCAACGATCGGCAGTTGGAAAGCGGCTCAACAAATTGAAGACCGAATACTCGCAGGACGAGGTCCCAATCGAACGGGGCTTCATTCTCGAACTAAAGAAATGGCATGCGCTCTGTCTCGACTCCGAGGGGCGATGGCTCTTTCCGAGTCCGGTAACGGGTCGGCCCTATCATGCCGATTCGATTCGTGCCGACCACCTAGTTCCGACAGGTCTCCAGTTGGGACTTGGCAGGATCGGGTTTCACACGTTCCGCCACACATACCGTGCCTGGCTCGACGACACCGGAGCACCCGTGGGCGTGCAGCAGAAACTTATGCGACACGCGCATGTCTCCACCACAATGGACTAGTATGGCAATGCGTCGGCTTTGGCGAAGCGCAAAGCCAATCGGCCAATCGTGCAACGCCTGTTGAGAAGGTCTGCCAATCAACAGGTCTCCATTCAATAAATAAGGGGAACTGCGAGGCAGTTCCCCTTATTGGACAGTTTTGGACAGTCGTTACAAGTGCCCAATTGCCCGTAACTCTATGATTGCGTTGGTTGCGGGGGGTGGATTTGAACCACCGACCTTTGGGTTATGAGCCCAACGAGCTACCAGACTGCTCCACCCCGCGCTTTGATGATAACAACCGGTTCATTCCCGGTCAAACTTGCGTCAATGAAAACGTTTGACCGCATTCTGCAATGATGCATCCTGCAATGACTGAACCGGCTGCACTTCATTGTTTCAGTTTCGGACGCTCACAGGCATCCACAATTTTCGATGGATCAATGGCTGCGCTGTCCACTTGCTCTTCCAGAATGCGCCCATCTTTTCCGATTAAGAAATTCACTCGGCGGGCGGCTTTGTATTTGTCAACGTAAATGCCGTATTTGCGAGTGGTCTCGCCTCCCCAATCGCTCAGCAACGGGAAGGTCACACCAATGGAATCGGCAAAGGCTTTGTTGGCGTAGGGGCTATCCATGCTCACACCCAGCACCTGGGTGTCGGTAGCTTCCAGCTTTTTCAAATTCTGCTGGAAGTTTTTCATTTGCTGCGTTCAACCTCCGGTGAAGGCGAACACATAGAAGGCCAGCACAACCTGCTGTTTTCCGCGATATTGGCTGAGAGTTACTTCCTTCTCGCCCTCAGCATCGACGTATTGCATCTTGAAGTCCGGAGCGAGGTCACCAACCTTTGGCATGGTGGCTGATTCCACCTTGGCGGCAATTGACAATGGCTGCGAAAGAACTATGCAGGCCAAGACCAGCGCAAACATCAATTTCTTCATGCGAGACTCCTAGCGAAAGCAGTCTAGCAATAGCGTTACGCCAGGTCAATCGAGACAAACCAAGAACAGAGACGTATGGAACGTCGGTCGTCTTCGCAACTTCTCGGGGAGGCATCATGCAGCGCGAGATCCGTCTGACGAGTGCCGTTCGACCTGCTCTGGCGGGGCAGGCGGAGCGCAGGCTCTGATCAAGGGATGCACTCCCATTCTGCGCTGCAGCCATTGAGCCAATAGGGTATTGCTCATCACATGCGAGATGAGTTGCTCCCGCGTGAGCCGTCGCCACTGCCGGCGGTCAGAATTCAAACCGAAATCCAGAACCCGCATTTCCACGTGGCGGTTTTCGATCCGGTAGTCTTCCACCGGAGAGCCGTCACCTGGGTCAACGCGAAGTTTGTTCCAGGCGGGTCTGCGATCTGCATCTGTATTGTTGTTCGCGTTCTTCGGATTGAACCTTGATGGCACGCTTGATTTGGCAAACATATCGCACCCCTTTACCGACGAGGTTTCAATGAGCAGTGGATCGACAATGTTTCGAGCAATGGATCGACACTAGCAATGGATCGACACTTTAGGATGCCGGCCAGGAATATGTGTTGATACAGTGTTTACGGTAGGGGCTTAGCTAACACACATCGCCGTGTAACCGGTGCCGCGCTGGGAACGCGAATACCTAAACCGGGCAGCTATTGTCCGCGCGCCAAAGACTCGCCGATTCTCTGCCCCAGCACCGCGTAGTCCATGCCCGTGCTGTTTCTTAACGCCGCTTCCGGCTCCACTCCCGAGCCGATGCTTTGCATCATGCGCACGATTTCTCCCATGCCATAGCGGCCATTGAGATACTCCACCGCCGCCAAAGATTCCGCATAGGCAACTTCCGCCTGCAAGGGAGAAAAGCGTGTGAACGAGTGTTCGAGGACTGCAAACGGAATTGCTTTCCGCTTCAGAAAAAGCGGAGAGAGTTGTTGCGAATACATACTGGCGCTACGCGGCTCCATGAGTTGCGCCAGGCCTTCATTCAGCCACACCGGGCAGTGCCCACTGGCAAGAGAATTCAGAAACGAATGAGTGAGTTCATGCTTCAGAACCCGCTGCAGTTCCGGACCCACCGCCGCAACGCCGCCGATGGGAATGCGCAGTTTGCCGTCGTTCAGGGCGCCCGCCCAAGACGGCGCTTCCGTGATGTCCACGAACTGCTGTTGGGTGTAGAGAATGACGATTATGTTTTCCCGAGGCTCATAGCCGATTTGCCGAGCGATGTCCTGGTAGGCATCTTCGAGTGTTGCCAGAAGTTGCTGTTGCAGGCCGGGCGCATTCTGCTCACCCTGATAGTGCAACATGAAGTGCCGGCTCTGCTTGCTCTTTGATTTCTCCTCGACTTGCAACTCGCGCTCGGCCTTATGCAGGTAATATCTGGTCGTAGCGTCGGGATCAATCTCCATGGCGTGCTTCCACGCCGCCATGGCGTCCCCGGTGCGATCGGCATCGTAGCGGGCCAGGCCAAGCATGCGTAGCAGATCCGCGGAATCAGGTTGTAAAGTTGTGGCGCGCTCCAGCTCGTTAGCTGCATCGGGATACTTGCCGATTGTCGCCAGCGCAACCGCATGCCACTTGAGCAACTCAACCTGCTCCGGCATGGCTTGGATCGCGTGCCCAAAATATCCACTGGCTTTATCTGCATCTCCACGCTGCATCGCGGTCACGCCCGCCAGATAGAAAGCGTTGGCGGTGGTGCGGTTGTCGTGCTGTATTTCGATTTCCGCAAGCCGCTGATCGTCAATGGCGTCACGCACCATGATGCGGTCACGCAAACCTTTCCAGTAAGCGTCATTCTGTTGCGGCCCGGTCGGAAGCGGCAGTTTCAATCTGTCATGCTGCGCAGCGGCCGTGGCGGGCTCGCGGCGGGTAAGGTCCTGCACGCTAGGAGCGCCAGCCGCGGAAGGCGCGCTCACGGAAGGCGCATCGCCATGCTCGATCTTGAGCACTTCACTCTTGTCTATGCTGTACTCGTCCTCAGCAACCCAGTATTCAATTTTGCCATCCTTCTCCTGGGCCTTAGTGACGGTGATGGACATGCCGCTTTTCAGGTACAGAGTATCGCCACGAGCAATCGTGGCGACCAACAAGAAGAGTAGAGCGAGCGTGGTCTTGATCGGAGCACTGGAGATTGAGCGACTTGAAGACATAAGTGCGGCTACGGTTCCTGATTACCTTGGCGCTGACTGCGCGGAGCCTGCAAAATCAGCAACGCTGCGGCAACGCTAGAGAATGCGAGAGCTGCCATTCCCACAGCGAAAGACCCGGTCCGCGTCACCAAGTATCCAAACGCGTAGGGACCGGCAAAGCCGGCTACACTGCCGACCGCGTTGATCGCGCCGATCGCTCCCGCGGCCGCCGATGCGCTCAGGAATTCGGTCGGTATTGCCCAGAATATTGGCAGGTACGCCGTATTGATCGCCACCATCGAAAACAAAATCATGGTCAGCACCATCGAGGGAGGCCGGGCCACCAGTGCCAGCAGTCCAATTGCGGAAATGAACAATGGGACCGCCGCGTGCCACCGCCTTTCGCCACTCCGATCAGAATGCCATCCGTTGAAGAGCATGGCGACGAACAAGACCATGTAAGGTATGGCGCCAATCAGTCCAACTCGCGCATCGGAAAATCCTGACTGACGTTTCAGCATGGTCGGCATCCAGAAGAAAATCGCATATCCCGAGAAGTACTGCAAAAACGTCAACCCGGACAACAGCATGATCGTAGGCGAACGAATCGCTTCCCAAGCGCTGACTGACTGATCCCCGGCAGGTTTCTCCTCCTCCAGCTTCTGGTCAATCCACTCGCGTTGCTCGGGCGCAAGCCAAGCGGCCTGGCGTGGCCAATCGGTGAGCAAGAAAAACGCGGCTACTCCAAGCACGATCGCAGGCGCGCCTTCCAGGACGAACAACCAACGCCAACCCTGTAACTCGAACCAGTTGCGACCGAGAATCCATCCGGCCAGTGGAGATCCAATGATGAAAGACAGCGGAATTGCCGCCATGAAGTTGCTGCACGCCTTGCCCCTATCCTCGCGGATGAACCAGTGGCTAAGATACACGACCACACCAGGGAAAAAGCCCGCCTCGGCCGCACCTAACGCAAAGCGCGCCAGATAAAGTTGACCGGGAGTATGGACCAGCGCCGTCAGCGAAGTCAGCATTCCCCACGCGATCATGGTTGCCGAGATCATTCTGCGGGCGCTCCACCGTTCCACCAGTAACGCCCCGGGGATCTGCAATGCCACGTAGCTGATGAAGAAAACCCCCGCCCCGAGCCCGAATACCCGGTCGCTGAAGCCCAGGTCGCGCGACATTCCGAGGGCTGCATAGGCCACGCTGGTACGGTCAAGATAGTTAGTTACGTAAAGAACGAACACAAACGGCAACAGCCGCAGAGCGACCTGGTGCCGGGTGTGCTCAGCAAATTGCCCAGTGGCAGAGGTAATCAGATTTGAGGTAGCCGCGGCCAAATAGTCTCCGGGAGCGGGGTTGGGAAGCAGGCGGAGTATATCGAAACCCGGGCGTTAGGGGAAGGATCGTGTATCGCTGGTTGCATCTGCCTAGCAATTGCGCCCGTCCGCTGAAAAGCATTAAAGTTCAAACGCGCGCAGCATGAGCCTTCAAACCCTGAACGACATCTTTCTCGCCGTTGCCGGCCGCGATCAGCCGCAGGCGATGCTGCGGAAGACCGCTCGCGGCTGGGAGCCGATTTCCTCGCAGGAATTCACCACCAAGGTCGGCGGCGTAGTAAAGGCGCTGAGCACTTTTGGGATTTCCCGCGGTGACCGGGTCGCGATTCTCAGCGAGAACCGTCACGAGTGGGTGGTGGCTGACTTCGCCTGCATGCTCTTGGGAGCAATCGTCGTTCCGATCTACACCACTCTCACTCCAGAGCAGACGGCTTTCGTGCTCCGCGATTCAGGAGCGCGAGCTGTTTTCGTTTCTTCGCAGAAACATCTGGAGAAAGTCGCCACGATTCTCGACACCACTGCGGTCGAAAGAATCGTAGTCATGGACGATGTCCGCGAGGCCCGCGCCGTCCGGATGGCCGAATTGATGCAATCGCCGGGAGACGCTCAACTCGACTCCATCGGCCACAGCGTTCAATCCCACGATTTGGCGACGATCATCTATACCTCAGGCACCACGGGGATTCCGAAGGGGGTAATGCTGACCCATGGCAACATGGCCTCCAACATTAACTTTTTCTTGGCCGGGCTGGGATTCGATCTAGGCCTGACGTGCGTTTCCTTCCTGCCGCTTTCTCATGTCACCGCGCGATGCGTGGATCTCGGTTTGCTCTACAGCGGAGTCACCCTGGCGCACCTGTCCCAACTTGACCAACTTTCGCAGGCACTGCTCGAAGTTCGTCCCCAGATTCTGTTAAGCGTTCCGCGAGTTTACGAGAAAGTGCACACGCAGGCAGAACTGCAGGCCGCGAAGTTTCCAGTGAAGCAAATTTATCGCTGGGCGCTGCGCGTGGGCCGGGCGCATCGTGCCGAGATCCTGGCAGGAATAATTCCGCGATCGCTGAGCTGGAAATTCGCGGACCGACTAGTCTTTTCTAAAATCCGCGCTGGCCTGGGCGGGCGAGTGCAGACTTTCATTTCCGGCGGCGCGCCGCTCGGCCTTCCGCTGGCTGAGTGGTACGCGGATGTTGGAATCCGCATTTGCGAGGGCTATGGCCTGACCGAGACTTCTCCCGTGATCGCTGTAAATAACCCAGCCGCGCACAGAATTGGAAGCGTCGGCAAGCCGCTGGGAAATGTGCAAGTCCGCATCGCCGAAGACGGAGAGATCCTGGTGCGCGGGCCGTCCGTTTTTGAGGGCTATTGGAACAAGCTAGAAGAGACGCGTGACGCGTTCGTGGATGGATGGTTCAAGACCGGCGACATCGGCAAACTCGACGAAGATGGTTTTCTCTATGTTACCGACCGCAAGAAGGATCTGCTCAAGACTTCGGGAGGTAAATTCATTGCGCCGCAACCGATTGAGAATTCGCTGAAACATAATCCGATGATCGCCGAGGCTGTGGTGGTAGGCGACAAGCGAAAATTTCCCGCAGTCCTAGTCCTTCCCAACTTCGCCGCGCTCGAACCGTGGGCGCGAGAGCAGGGCGTGAACTGCTCTTCGCGCGCAGAAATGGTCGCGGATGTCAGAGTACAGGCTTATTATGAAGCGTTCGTCGCCGAGTTGAACCAGGACCTTGCGCAATTTGAGAAGCTAAAAAAGGTCGCACTGCTGTGCGAGGAATTCTCTCCCGCTAATGGAACCATGACCGCAAGTCTCAAGATCAAACGACGGGCAGTGGAGGATCATTGCCACGAGCTGATTGAGAAGATGTACGCAGAGTGACCAGGTTCAGTAGTGGAAAGGCTTGTTCACCACGGAGACCCAGAGCCACCGAAAAAACCAAGAAAAACAGAAAAAAGGTTCCTCTGTGGCTCTGAGTCTCTGTAGTGAACAGGGTTTCCAGCAGTACAATGTATGCATGTCTGACCGTCTCATCATTGCCGGCCGCAAATTCAGCTCACGGTTGATTGTCGGCACGGGAAAATACAAGTCGTTCCAGGAGACCGCGCGCGCCCTCGAAGCCAGCGGCGCCGAGATCGTCACCGTCGCCGTTCGGCGGGTGAATCTTGATCGCAGCAAGGAATCGCTGCTCGACTACATCGATCCCAAGAAATATTTTCTTCTGCCCAACACCGCCGGGTGCTACACCGCCGACGAAGCGATTCGCGCGGCGCGACTGGGCCGCGAAGTCGGCATCTCCGACTGGGTGAAACTCGAAGTCATTGGAGACCAAGCCACGCTCTATCCCGACGTGCAGGCCACGCTCGAAGCCACCCGCGTGCTGGTGAAAGAAGGATTCACCGTCCTCCCCTACACTTCCGACGACGTGGTGTTTGCCCGTCGTTTACTCGACGCGGGGGCGGCCACGATCATGCCGCTGGGCGCGCCTATCGGAAGCGGGTTGGGGATCCAGAACCGTGCCAATCTTCAGATTTTGCGCGAAGTCATCACCGGCCTACCCCTGATCGTCGATGCGGGCGTAGGCACAGCATCAGATGCAACCGTCGCCATGGAACTCGGCGCCGACGCGGTACTAATGAACACTGGCATTGCCGGCGCACAAGACCCGGTGCGGATGGCCGAAGCCATGAGACATGCGGTGATCGCGGGAAGGGAGGCGTACCTGGCGGGGCGCATGGAAAAGAAACTCTACGCAACAGCGAGCTCGCCGCTGGAAGGCGTGGTGCGGTAGCGCTGCAGCACGGCGGAGCAAGTGATCTGTAAGCCGGCCCGGAGCTTCAGTGAATGCCTCCTCCGCTCCTTGGCATAGCTACGATCCGAAATCCGATGCTACGCCAGGAGTGTTCCTCTAGATCTCGATTTCTGCGCGCTGCACGCTCGTGAACCGCATCGCAATAAAAGCATCCACCGCGCGTCACTCGCCGCTCGCCTTTAGGCTCGCCTTGTGGATCGACCGAAGGTGCGCTGCTATACGGACCGAACCAGTCCTGACACCATTGCCATACGTTTCCTAGCATGTCGTAAAGACCGAAAGCGTTTGGTAATTTCATCCCCACAGGGTGAGTCGTGCGCGAACCGTTCGAGCGGTACCAGGCGATCTCATCGAGGGGCCCGTATGTTTCGCCGGTGGTTCCTGCTCTGGCTGCGTATTCCCATTCGGCCTCCGTAGGCAATCGGACAGACCATTGGCTCTGTACAGTATTCGCCTTCGCAAGAAACGCTTGCACCTGATTCCAATCGACCTGTTCTACGGGTGCGTCTGAACCAGCGTCCTTAAAATACGAAGGATTATTGCCCATTACTTCTTGCCATTGCCGCTGCGTGACCGAAAACTGCCCCATCCAGAAGTCCTGGCTGATCGTCACTTGATGAACGGGACGCTCCACATCATTGCTCCAGTTTCCTCCGGCCGTAAACACCTGGCTGGTCCCCATCCAAAACTTACCAGCCGGAATCCTCACGATGATCAGCTGAGATCGGCCAAGATTGACGAAGTCTAGTGGAAGACTGGTCGGCGTGCTCGGAGTTGTCGGCAGACTGAATGCAACAAACGAGACAAGCAGCAGTGTCTTCATTAAGAGACCAAAGGGCGGCTTGGCGCCGCCCTTCTTTTTACATCGCACTCTTTTCTATCATCTTCACACTATCGATGTGCATGGACTCTCCAGTTACCGTGCCGGTAACGGCCACATGATGCCCTTCATGGCCGGTAAGCACGTCGGGATTGTCCACCGCAATTACCTTCTGGTCGCCATCGGTCACCACCACCAACTTGGCGCCTTTCTTAATACACTCTTTGGTGCACTCGGCGCCTTTTGCGCCCGCGTTCTTGGCGCCGCATTTGGAGTCGGACACAATGCCGTTGACGGTTGTGCTATCGGCGGCAAACGTGATGCCGACCAACATGAACATCACACACAGAGCAAGACAGATCAGCAACAGCTTTCTCATGGCAAATATCTCCTCGAAATTTTGGCGGCTGGGCCGCAATTTATAAGCGAATTCCCCTTGCCGGAGTCTGTTTCGATGCGCCGCCAAGAGGACAGTCGGCAACATTCAAACCACAATGCGCCCGAAATATATCACAACCGCAGCCTCGGAGTTGTAACGCGGTCGTCAGTATGTACTACTTACTGGCTGAGTCGGTAGCAGGCTGTGGCTGCGGAGGCGATGGATCCGGAGAGACGTAAACCACTTCCCCCGGACGCGCGTAGTGGAACTGTTCGCGGGCTTCTTTCTCGATTCGTTTTGGATCAGTCTTCAGCTGATTGACCTGCTCGGAGTACCGATCGTTTTCCTTCTGCAGTTGGCCGATTTGCTTTTGCAGATCTTGATACTCGGCACGCTTGGTCCGATAAACCACCATCCCATTGGCGCCGAACATGACGTGCACAAGCAGCCATACCGCGAGCACCGCCACCGCTCCGGTGGCCAGCCGCCGGCGTACCCCGTATACCCGTTCGACAACCGGCTCCGCCTTGGCGCGAGCTTTTGCGGCCCACGCTTCAGCCTGATCGGCGCCTTGCGTGAGCGAACGCAGCCTCGCTTCCGGAGGCGGAAGAACCCGGATTTTAGGGAGCTCTACTCGAAGATCCATTGTTTTGCAGCCGCGCTCAGGTCCTGCAAGCCCTGCTGGCTGGGCGCTTCCGAATACACTCTGACCACCGGCTCTGTTCCGGAAAGCCGGTAACAGACCCAGGAGCCGTCGTCGAGCACCAGCTTCAATCCGTCTTTGCGGACGGCTTCGTTCACCTTGTGTCCGGCAAAACTATGCGGATCAAGGCGTAACTTTTTAGTAAACTTCGCTTGCACTTCCGACGTCAAGCGAAAGTTCTCGCGCATGGGGTAAAAGGAACCAACTTTGACAAATAGGTCTTGCAGCAGACGGCCCAGCGATTGCTCGCGCTGCGCCACCATTTCGCAGCAAAGCAGGCCCGCCAAGACCCCATCTTTCTCTGGAACGTGATAGCGAATCGAGAGCCCGGCACTCTCCTCGCCGCCGATGGCAATCTTGTCCCGCTTGATCAGTTCGCCAATGTATTTGAAACCCACGGGGGTCTCATGCAGTTCGACATGATGATATTCGGCAAGGGCGTTGATCATGTTCGTGGTCGCGACCGATTTGCCGACACCATTTTTCCAGCCACGGCTTTCCACTAAATAATCAAACAGCAATGCGATCACGTAATTCGGCTGCAGGAACTTGCCATCCTCGTCCACGATTCCAAAACGATCGGCGTCTCCGTCGGTACCGATACCAATGTGAGCCTTGGTTTCGCGCATTTTCTCGCGCATGGGCTCCAGCAGGTGATCGTCCGGTTCAGGCGCATGGCCACCGAAGAGCACATCGCGATAGTCATGAACGGTAGAAACTTCGACTCCGGCATCTTTCAAAAGGGAATCCGAATATCCGCGAGCCGCGCCCCATAGAGGATCGAACACCACCCGCAGTCCAGCTTTTTGAATGGCGGAAAGGTCTATGATCTCGCGCAAGCGCGCCAGGTAAGCTGGCTTAGGATCGAGCTGTTGGACTTCAGTTTTGGTCGTGCCGGACGTTCCCTCAGCGGCGATTTCCCTTTCGATCTGCTGCGTCACCTCGGGAAGCGCGGGCGCGCCGTCGGGCGTAGAAAACTTGATTCCGTTGTACTCGGGAGGATTATGCGAAGCGGTAAAGTTGATTGCGCCGTCGGCCTTCTCGTGAATAACCGCAAAAGAAATTGCCGGAGTCGGCGCAGCTTCGGCGATCACCAGCGGCGTGATGCCGTAGCTGCCCAGAATCTCCGCGGCCATTGCACAAAAGGTCTCGCCAAGAAAACGTGGGTCGCGTCCCACGATCACCCTTGCCCCCTGTGGACGTTGCGATTTCACGTAGCGCGCAATACCATTGACCGCACGCCGCACGTTGGCAAAGGTAAACTCCTCCGCCATCACCGCGCGCCATCCGGATGTACCGAACTTGATTTGAGTAGTCATAAGGGAATCCGCATTTAGCACTTAGTACGTAGCATTTTTTGCATCTAGCCATACGGCCAAGTGCTAAATGCTGCTTTGCAATGGCTGATTCTATATGAGCGATAAACTAATCGTCCTGACTACCGCCGGATCAGAAACTGAAGCCCGCAAGATGGCTCAGACCCTGGTCGAAGGCGGCCTGGCCGCTTGCGTCAACATCATTCCTCGCATTCAATCGGTTTACAGATGGGAAGGCAAGGTCGAGGAGACGGAGGAGTGTCTTTTGTTGATTAAGACTGTGAAGGCACGCGAAGATCAAGTGCGCACTGCGATTCGCGAATTACATACTTACGACCTGCCGGAGTGCATTGCAATCCCGATTGAGAGCGGTAGCGCGGAGTACCTGAAGTGGTTATCGGATTCAGTGGAATAATTCTGAGCGCTGTGGCGATAGAAGAGTCGGCACCGGGGACCTCGCCGTCTGCGCCATATGTGCCTGACCACTATGTGAGCAAGAGCCTACCCGCGCCGTTTGTGGTCGCCCTTCGAGCCATGCCGGTCGGCACGTTTATCTTTGTGGTCCTGCTTGAAGTGGCCTCCCTCGGCATGTCTGTCTCGGCGGTCATGCCCGAAGTAACCCCGATCGGCGTGTCTGTCTTTACCTTTACGGTCGCGACGAAGGTCGCGGCGATCAGAGCGCAGATCGTGGCGATTGCGTCTGAAGTCATGTCGGGCGCGGCGAATATCCCGACGGTCGCGGAGGGCGTCTGGGTAGTCGCCCCGCCGAAAATTGTTGCGCAAGTCACGACGGTCGGAGCGAAGGTCATGCCTGTAATTATCCCTGTCTCGGTCCCTGCGGAAACCGCGACGGTCGTCGCGAAAGCCCCGCCGGTCATATGCTCTGTCGCCGCGAAAATCGCGTTGCCATCGGCGGCGATCAAATCCGCCGTCCCTCCGTTCGCGCCAGTCTAAGCTAAAGTCATAGCCACCACTAACGAAGTCACCTGGGTATTGGGATTGGTCAAACTCGTCGTCGCGAAAGTCGCGCCAGTCTGAGGCAGAGTCCTGGTCATCGCTAAGAAAACCAGGTTGGCCCTGGTCGCACTCGAATCTGTCATCGCGAAATTCGTTGCCGTCCGGGTCAATATACGGTCCGCCGCCATACTGTCCATCGCCGCGAGCATCGAATTGATTTTGGTCGCAGTCAAACCTGTCGTCGAACTGGTCGCGCCGGTCGCGAAAGTCCTGGCCGTCATATGGAAAATTCTGACCCAAAGCAAAGGACGATGCCAGCAACGCAAAGCCCGCTAGAACTAGAACCCTTCGTTGCATATGACTCTCCCTATTCTGGCCGTCCGGCCCTGGGGTTGTTTAACCCCGGCCACGAAGAAAAGTTGCGGAAGCCAGGATCCTCGGAAGTAATAGCAAAGCAATGGTGCCGCAGCGCCCTGTGGAAAACTTTAGAGGCAGGAAAAGGATTAGAGGTCGGGAAACTACGCCAGCGCCTGGTCGAGGTCGGCAAGCACGTCCTCCACATCCTCGATTCCCACCGAGATTCGGACCATGCCATCGGTCAGGCCGATGGCTTTTCTTCCCTTCTCACCGAGAGCGGCATGCGTCATCGTCGCGGGATGCGAGATCAGTGTCTCCACTCCGCCCAGGGATTCGGCCAGTGTGCATACCCGAACCCGTTTTAGAATTCTCGCGGCATTGGCGAGCGACCCGGTTTCGAACGTGATCATGGAGCCGAAGCCGGTCATCTGCCGCCGAGCCAGTTCGTGTTGCGGATGGCTCTTTAGCCCAGGATAGAAAACCTTCTTCACTTTCTTGTGACCGGCCAGGAATTCCGCCACTTTGCGGCCGTTGCAGTCGTGCTGCAGCATGCGCACTGCGAGCGTCTTTGTGCCGCGCAAAACCAGCCAGCATTCGAATGGAGAAAGAATCGCGCCCGCAGCTTTCTGCACAAAGCCTAGCTGCTCGGCTTGCTCCTGGCGCGTGCAGACGACCACTCCGCCGAGCCCATCGCTGTGTCCGTTCAGAAACTTCGTGGTGGAATGCACCACCATGTCCGCGCCCAGCGCGATCGGCTGCTGAAAATACGGCGACATGAAAGTGTTGTCTACAACCAGTTCGATTTTTTTGCGGCGTGTTATTTCCGCGATGGCTTTGATGTCGGACAACGACATCAGGGGATTGGTCGGCGTCTCCACATAAACCATGCGGGTTTTCTTGCCGACGGCGCGCTCGACGTTCCGGGCCTTCGACGTGTCCACGAAAGTGAATTCGAAGCCGTAGCCGGACAGCACCTGATTAAAGAGTCGTGGCACGCCTCCGTACAAATCGTTGCCGCAGACGATGTGGTCGCCGCTCTTGAACATGGCACAGATCGCGTTAATCGCCGCCATGCCGCTGGCGAATACGCGCGACGCGACTCCGCCTTCAAGCGAGGCCAGATTTTTTTCCAGCCGGTCGCGAGTAGGATTGGAAACGCGCGCGTATTCGTATCCTCGATGCTTGCCGAGTTCGTCCTGCACATAGGTGGACGTGGCGTAGATGGGAACGGAGACGGCACCGGTGGAGAGATCGGGCTCCTGGCCGTCGTGAATGGCGCGGGTGGCGAAGCCGGGATGCTTGGGCTTGCTCAAATCCCACCTTCAAAAATGTGCTTCGACAAATACCTCTCCGCCGAATCCGGAATCATCGTCACAACCCGCTTCCCTGCCCCAAGTCTCTGCGCAACCTGCAGCGCCCCGAACACTGCAGCCCCGCCGCTGGAGCCCGCAAGCACTCCTTCCGTCGCTGCCAGCCGGTTCACTGTGTCAAACGCATCCTTGTCAGTCACCATGAGGATCTCATCGCAGACCGAGGGGTCGAAATTCTTGGGAATGAAACTCGCGCCAATACCCTCGACTTTGTGCTTCCCCGGAGGCCCGCCTCCCAGCACCGAGCCTTGAGTTTCAACCGCTACGGTCAAGACGCGTGGCAGCTTCTCTTTCATAAAACGCGCGACCCCGGTAAAAGTCCCCGCCGTTCCCGATCCCAGCACGACTGCATCGAGTCCGCCTTCCATCTGCTCGAAAATTTCTTCAGCGGTAGTTTCGTAGTGATATTTGGGGTTGGCAGGATTTTCGAATTGTCCGGCCATAAAAGCGCCGGGAGTATTCGCGGCGAGCGCCTGAGCTTGTCGGATCGCGCCCGCCATGCCTTCTTCGTCCGGCGTGCGGGTCACGTCCGCACCCAAGGCGCGCATGATTTTGATTTTTTCTTCCGAAAAACGCTCTGGCACAAAAAGTGCAACTCTGTAACCGCGATTTACCCCGATCAGCGCTAGGCCAATCCCGGTGTTTCCAGCGGTGGCTTCGACAATGACTCCGCCGTTTTTCAGCCGCCCGTCACGTTCCGCATTGCGAATAATTCCGATAGCCGCCCGGTCTTTCACACTGCCACCCGGATTCAGATATTCGAGTTTCGCGTAAACGTCCGCTGCAGTGGGCGGGGCCAGCCGCGTAAGCCGAAGCATCGGAGTCTGACCGACCAAGTCGGTAATGTCGTCGGTCACGCGCAAGCGGGGGTTGGAAAGAATCGGCACACTACAGGTTACGGAACAGACAGAAGAGCGTCAATGCGGATCGGGCGATCTGGTGATCGGGTCATCGGATGATCTGAGAATCAACCGGCACATCATGTGGTTTTCAGATCGCCCGATCGCCAGATGACCCGATCACCTGATTCTTCTAGTGCTCCTGGCCAGGGTAATAGCCGGCACGAGTGCGCACATTCAGCTTCTGATGCGGTTTGGCGCGGGCCTCCACGTGGACGGTGCGGAAACCGGGCACAGTTTTCGGCGTGGTGGGAGTGTACGTAATCGTGTATTGGTTGCGAATATCGTGGGCGACGGTCCGGCTAATTTCATCCACCTCGCCGAGCGTTGGAGGAAAGAAAGCAATTCCTCCCGTGCGGTCCGCGATTAATTGCAGCGCCCGTTTGGCTTTGCGCGCTTTCTCTTCTCCGAGCAGCCCGATGGCATACACGACCGGACCGTTTTCCTGCTGCAAGGTGTGCATGGCCTGTTCCAGACTTAACTGGCTGGCGTCATCTTCGCCGTCAGTGACCACGAATATGACTTTCCGCTGCAGTGGCGAGTGCGCCAACTCATCGGTCCATGAGGCAACAATTGCGTCATACAAAGCGGTGCCGCCGCGCGCCTCAACCTTTTCCAGA
>Ga0185299_10003980_pt1 | contig 18488 bp, 20 predicted proteins | sample PaiPotPPA55metaG_FD_128002 | JGI IMG/M metagenome (GOLD analysis project Ga0185299, IMG submission 128002) | Iron sulfur acid spring bacterial and archeal communities from Banff, Canada, to study Microbial Dark Matter (Phase II) - Paint Pots PPA... ...
CCCACCGCCCCGACCGTGCCGCTATCTGGCGGTGGTCGATCTGGCGCCGACGCCACCAATACCGAGCCCAACAAGCCCACTACCAGCAACGACACCGATTATATAACTAAGTGCGGCTGGAGTACTAAGACGAATGACCCCGTGAGCATCCCGGAATGAACGCCGATGCGCTGGGGGATGATCCGGACCGAGACATTGGGCAGGCGACTAACGGCCGCCAAATGCCGACATTGCCCCTCCATCACCTCCGCGCCACCGACGGTGTTGTACAGCGTCGATTCGCTGATCAAGGCTCGTAACACGGGAGCGGAGGTGGCGCTGTGGAGTCGTGCCTGGCGGCGCCGGAGAACTTCGGTTACCTGCTCGAGTTGCCGAACTGCACTGTCGGGAGCGTTTACTCGTGCGATCGCTTGTCGGTAGTCGGGTGTTTGCAGCAGGTCCGGTACCAGATCAACGTGAAAGGTAGTCATCCGGTCGGCGAGGTCTTCCAAGTCCATGAGCAGCTCGGCGTGCTTGGGCACCACACTGCTGAAGTTGTGCCACCAGGGAGGCTTTTTCGTCTCGGCAACGAGTGTGGTCAGAGCGGTGGTCATTTCTGCGGGCGCACCGTACATCTGGCACAGAATACTGACGTACAGTTCTTTCAGTTTCGGTCCGGGCTTGCCGGATTCCATGCGCCACAACGTCTGCGGCGAGATTTCGATGGCCTGGCTCGCGGCGATCGCGCACACACCGGATTGTTCACGAAGTCTCTTCAGCTCGCGGCCCAATATCCGCCGCGGCATGGGCGAACCCGTCATTCTTGCGTCTCCTATCAGTAGCGGTCAGCGGTGGGTGCCTGCCGTTGTGGGGCTACAGGGTGTCGTGCCCGGATTCCCACCACATGGCGCATTGCTGGGAGAGATCCGCGTGCATCGCCGACCAGCGGCGGCCGGTGCGGAAACACAGGGACAAGACGACCTGCTCGTAAACGCAGAGCCGGATCCCGTTGTACGGGAATCGGATCGCGGGCCGGAGTGATGGACCAGGGAACGGATCGTTGACCCAGCATCCGTCGAGGCTCTGTACGAAAACCTCACCGAGATAGCGGGCGAACCGGTCCAGGACCTCGTGGTGCAACAGAGCATCGGAAACGCACGGAAAGCGCTGATGCAGCGCGCATTCGGCAGCTTCGAGCCCGGCGGCAGAGTAGCGGTCGGCCGGGAGGTCCGGGGTGTCGAATGTGTAGAGCTGTTCGAGGATGCCGGCGTGCTGCCCGAGCCATTCGATCCACGCGCGGGCGAGTTGATGCTCCACACGGGTGCCGCAGGCCGAAGCGTCCTTGGGTCCGCTCACTGGGGACCTCCCCGAGAGGGGACTGCGCCCAGAGCCGCAACGGTCTCGGCAAATTTCGGCAGTTGATCGCCCTCGGGTGTGTGGATCCAGCAGCGCGTCGGATCGCCGGGGGTGGGCAAGGTGATCAGCTGGCCAGGGTGCGCGACGGCCATAACGCTGTAGTGCCGGTACAGCGCCAGGGCCGTTTCGGCGATATCGGTTCCGGCGACTGGGCTGCGAGTGAGGAACACCCAGCTCTGGTGCGAATCGGTGAACACCGGGCCGCACTCGGGTCCGAGCACAGCACGAACCTCACGGGCGAGGCAGCGGGGCATCATGAGGCCGACCACGCGGCCCACAGGCATCACCAGAGCGCGCCCGTCCCGGGTGCGTTCGGTCCGGAGACCGAAGACCTGCTGATAGGTGCAGGCACGATCATCGACCAGCTGATCGAGGCTGGGTCCCCGGTCCGGGATGATCGGTTGGACGGTGAGAGGTGTGTGGATTATGTTGGTGGGCATGGTAATTCCTTGATCGGTCGGTGTGGGTGGGTTCCACAGTTGTGCGCACGGCAGCACGTCTTGGCCGGGCTGGACGTCGTCGTCCACCCGGACGGTGAATCGGCCGGAAGCGGCGAGCTCGGCGGCGATGTCGAGGATCTGCTGGGCCGGGCCCTGGTAGTCCAAGCTCAGCGGCCCGGAATCCAGATGCAGATGCCGCCGGGGGACCGGTGGCGGGGTCATGGCGTACCGCCCGGGACGCGGCGCAACGGGCGCAACGTCCACACGTCGAGGTGTTCGCGCAGGACTGGCAGCCAACCACTCAGGTGCCGGACATCCGGGACGACGACCGCGGTGACATCGGTGGATCCGAGCAATGCGAACAGCAGCGGGTAGTCGTTATCGGAGTCGGTGATCAGGGTTGGTTCGAGTTCGGCATCCAGCTGGCGGGCCAACGTGTCGATGTCCTCGGTGTCCCGCTGGACATCGACGGAGATGTCGGTACGTACGATGCCGCGCAACCGTATCCGCCGAGTCATCGCCACTCCCCGGCTAGCGGGAGTGGTACCTCGCACCCGGTGAGGGTTCTGCCGTCGGTGGTGCGGGCGCGGTAGGCGCGCCCGCGATACGGCCACGCGCACAGGGCCGTGAGCTGATCGCTGACCGGTTCCTCGGCATGGTCTCTGGTTTCGATGACCTCCACCCGCAGCAAGCGGTGATTGTACAGCAGGCGTACGAGCAATTGGTTCGGCTGCTCCGGCACGGTCTCGAGTACGAAAGTGATTGCCTCGCCGATGATCTCGGTAAGGATCTGGTTGGTCACCGAGACCAGCTCGACCAGTCCCGCCCGTGACAGATGCATATGCGCGGTGATCGTGGCCTGCTCCACCGCATAGCCGAACGCCTGGGACCGCAGTTCGCACAGCATCCGCCACGCGCTGCCACCCCGAACCGGGCCCGGGTACGGCTGGGGTTCAGGAGCGGCGATCAGGACAGATATGGCTGGCTGAGATTGTGAAAGCCACTGCAGAACAGCCCCTTTGGCTTTGCCCAGGCTGTCGAGGTGCTCGGGCGAGGGAGTCACGATGACCCCGCCGGTGCGACCCAACTCGGCCACCAGAGCCCACAGTGCCGGATTCGGCGTCGCGGCCAGCAACGACCTCAGGTCGATGCCGTCGCGGACCGCGCCCGCGGCCAGCTCCCGCGTCACCTGGGTATTCCTCTCGCGATCGAGCTGCTCGACCACCGACCACAAGACCCCGGCGGGCGAGGCGGCCTCGTAGGCAACGCGCTGCAGATGCCCGCCCAGACGCGCGGCGGCCGAGTCCAGATGCCGTCGCACTACCGTGTGCGGGCCGCCGGTCCGCGAGAGCTGCACATACCCGATAAACGGACCACGGACATTCGCCACCGGGCCGTCGGGCGCGGAATTCACTGCAGGCACGGCCATGCCTCCTCGCACGGCCCGCCCGCCCGGGCGGTCCGGAGCACCACGGTCCGCGGCGGCGGTCCCATGTCCGGTCGGGGTGGGCTGACCCAGTGCACGAGGGCGGTCGCAGTGCCGTGCGTCGGTAACAGGATGCGGCGCCCCTCGGCCACGGTCCGGATCCCCAACTGGGCCAGCTGCGGCCATGACGAGCGGGGTATCCGCCGATCGGGAACGACCACGAAACTGCACATCTGCCAGCGCGAATCCAGCAGTACCGGCGGCTGTCCGAGTCGCTGACACACCACCCTGCCCAGCTCGGCGGGCATGCTCACCAACCCGCAACCCTCGGAGGTGATCAGGCATGGCCGACTGCCGAACATCCGCACAGGCAGCCGGCACGCCCGATAGAACAGGCACACCACCTCGGGTGAGTGACACTCGGCGAACACGAGATCGTCGCCCGCGGGTGCACGGCTGGCCCGGTCCTGAAGATCCTCAGTCATAGGAAACCCCCTGTTTGCTGCGGGTGCAGGCCGCCGAATGTGATGGCGGGCACATTTGAGGCTATGTCTGTAGCGCTATCCAGTCAAGCTGTTCTAGACCTATCTGAAGAATCAGGTATGACAGATGTCATTCCGTATGGAGTGCTATGGTTGCGGCTGCGCGATCTGGCGAGAGGAGACGACTGCGATGGCACCACGGTCACCGGCCGTAGCGCGGTGGGAATTGTCGTACCGGACACGGAAGCGGCGCGATGAACTGGGGATCACGGGTCCGCAGATCGCAAAAGCCCTGAACTTCTCGTCGACCTACTGGCCGAAGGTCGAGCGTGACCAGCGGATCCTCAAAGAGGACAAGCTGATCCAACTTCTTCACCTTCTCGAGTTCGCCGAAGAGGAGCGAGACGAGCTCATCGAGGTGCGTCGACTGGCAGGTGAGGACGGCTGGTGGTCGGAGTACGAGGGCCTATTCAGTGACCAACAGCTCCGTATGTTCGGCATGGAGTACGGCGCCGAAGAGATCAGCACTGTCGAAAGTTTGCTCGTCCCCGGACTGCTTCAGACCGAAGAGTACGCACGAACGTTGATCACCGGCGATACCTCTTTCATCCGCCAGATCGAAGTCCAGCAGCGCATCGATGCACGGATGGAACGGCAGAAGCGCCTCACCTCCGATGATCCCCTCCGTCTCAACGTCGTGGTGAGTGAAGCGGTAGTGCACCAGCAGACCGGCGGGCCGGATGTACTGCGCAATCAGTTGCGCTATCTGATCACGATGATCGAAGCGCACCGGGACACCATCGACTTCCGGGTCCTTCCGTTCACCAGCCGCGTAGGTGCGATCCGGGGATGCTCGACGTTCCATATCGTGGACTTCGCCCGTCCGCGATTGCCAACGCTCGCATGGAGCGAAGTCCCCACTCACGATGAGCTCGTGGAAGATCAGCAGCGGGTGCGCAACATGACCACGGTGTTTGGGCATCTGCAGAAAGAGTCACTCGGCTGGGAGGAATCCTTGGACCTCCTCAGCAATCTCGTAGACAGGGATCTACCGGCAGGTGAGTAGGATTATCGATATGAACGTGAGTACCGCCTCGAGTCTCGACTGGATCAAGGCAACTCTGTCCCAATCAACATCGAACTGCGTTGAGGTCGCCTTCGCCGGCAGTGTGGTTCTGGTCCGAGACAGCAAGTACTTGCGGGACCCCCGCAATCGCGCAGAGCAACAGCCGGTTATCTGCGTCTCGATAGCGCGGTGGCACGAGTTCCTCGACGTTGTCATGGCCGGCGGAGGAGCCCGTCCCGGCGGCGGTGCGCTTCCGACAGTCGAGTGCACCGTTGAAGGCGCGGTGTCCGTCCGCTTAGGCGGCGTAACCCTGACTTTCACCCAGTCGGAGTGGGCGGCGTTCTGCGACGGCGTTGAGAAGGATGAGTTCAATTGGGAAGCCGCCGCGGCGTAACGCTAATGTAGGGTCTCAGAACTCGTGTCGGAATCTCAGAATGACTGTCGGTGACATAGCGGATCCGTCATAGTTTTGAGATTCTGCTCCCGCTGCGGGCTGATTGGTGGATGATCTTCGCCAGTCAGCTTCCGTAGCAGGAGGTTTCGAGTTGACGAGTGTGAGTGTGCCGAGATCTGGGCGGTTGGGCGGCGGCGATGCTGCCGAGGTCGCTTTTCGGCATGCCGATGGTTCCGAGCGGGTCCAGCCGTTGGGGGCTGTGAGGGCTGAGGTGTTGGGCGGGGCGGCTCCGTGGCGGAGGTTCCGCTGGTATCACGGCCAGAAGCACTATTCGGGGTCGTATTGGTCGGCGACCGAGTCTGGGCATGTCATCTACGAGTCGCGGCTCGAGCTGGCCCGGCTGTTGTTCGCGGATTTCGATTGCTCGGTGCAGCGGATCGTGGCGCAACCGTTTCTGCTGCGGGTGGAGATCGGCGGCAAGGTTCGCCGCCACATTCCGGACTTCTTGTTGCTCACCGGATCCGGCCCGGTGGTGGTCGATGTGAAACCTGCCGCTCGGCTACAGAATCCGAAGGTCGCGTTCACGTTCGGGTGGACCGAGCAGGTGGTGGCGGCGCGTGGCTGGCGATACGAGGTCTGGAGCGAGCCGGAGCCGGTTGAGCTGGGCAATGTCCGATTCCTTGCGGGCTACCGGCGGGCCTGGTTGTTCGAGTCGGATGTCCTGGATGCGGTACGAGGCTCGGTAACGAGCGGGATGACCGTCGCCGAGGTACTCGCCTCGATGTCGACGTTTCCGCGAGCGATGGTCCGAGCCGGACTATTGCACCTGTTGTGGCGGCAGGAGTTCATGGTGGACATATCCACGCGACTCAGGTCGGCAAGCACTCTCCAGGCGGCGTGATGGCCAGGGCAGCAACCCGATTCGGTGTCGGTACTCGGTTGATCTATGACGGCGAGGCCGTCGAGATCGTGGAGATGATTCTCACGCCCGTCGGCAATGAAGTTGTCCTGCGGTCGCAGTCGTCGCAGCCCTCGGTCCGCCGTGTCTCGGTGCGCGAGTTGCTCACCTCCGAGGGTGTCCGGGTGATTCCGGTCGAGGATGGCCCGGCAGGCACCGATGAAGAGGCGTTGGGCAGCGCTGTTCTGGATAACTTGAGCCAAGCTGAACGTCGTCGGTTGCTCGAGCGTGCCGCGCATGTCCGGGAAGTGTTGACCGGCTACAAGTCCGGCACCCTCGAGCTGGCCGCAGCACAAGAGCCACGCGCGGAATACGATCCGGCGCTGCCGTCGATTACCCGGTACGAGGCGAAAGCGATCGAGCTCGGGGTCAGTGCCCGGACGGTGGAGCGCTGGGTCGCAGACTACCGCAAGGCCGGCGAAGCGGGCCTGGTGGAGACCAAGGCCACCGGCCGGAATTCGTTCGGCAGCAACGATTCACGCTGGGCCGAGACAGCGCTGGAGGTGATGGCCGAGCACACCGACTCCTCACGCCCGTCGCGGACGATGGTGATCGAGCGGGCGAACGCGCGGGTGATCGTGCGGTTCGGTGCGGGTGTGGTGGAGTTGCCGTCGCGGGCGACGGCGTTCCGGATTCTGGAGGAGTTGGAGCGCCGCAGTCCGTTGTTCCGGTTGAGCACCAAACGGAATCGGGATATCGCGGGGCGGCCGGATGGGGTTTACGGGAAGTTACGCCCGACTCGTCCGGGTGAGTATCTGCTGATGGACACCACCCGGTTGGATGTGTTCGCGCTGGATCCGGTGACGTTGCGGTGGATGCAGGCCGAGCTGACGGTGTCGATGGATTGGTACTCGCGCTGCATCTGCGGGATCCGGATCACCCCGGTGTCAACGAAATCGGTGGACGCGGCGGCGACACTGTTCCAGGCGTTCCGGCCGCGCCCGGCAGTGCAGGATTGGCCTGGCCATGCGGTCTGGCCCGAGCACGGTATTCCGCGGTCGGTGCTGGTCGATGTCGATGCGATCGAGGGCCCGCTGAAGGGAGCGGCAAATCCTGCGGTGGTGCCGGAGACGATCGTGATCGATCACGGCAAGATCTATGTCTCCGAGCATCTGACCAGCGTATGTCAGCGGATGGGCATCTCGATCCAACCGGCCCGGCTGCGAACCGGCCGCGACAAAGGACCCGTGGAGAGGTTCTTCCGGACCCTGCGCGAGGATCTGCTGCAGGTGCTGCCCGGTTACAAGGGCCCCGATGTCCACTCGCGGGGGCTGGATCCGGAGTCGGAGGCGTTCTTCTATCTGGATGAGCTGGAGGCGATCATCCGGGAATGGGTCGCGGTGGTCTACCACCACCGGCCTCACGACAGCCTGGTCGACCCACACGTCGAGGGATTGCGGTTCTCACCTGCGGCGATGTTCGAACACGGTATGGCCCGCGCCGGCTACATCGAGGTCCCCAGGGATCCGGACCTGGCTTATGAGTTCCTCAAGATCGAATGGCGCACCATCCAGCACTACGGTGTCGAGTTCGGCGGACGCCGCTACAACGGTGAGATCCTCGACGGTCTGCGCGGCAAGCTCAGCGACTACACCGGCGCGAAAGCCAAGCGCCGCTGGCCGATCCACTACGACCCCGACGACATCACCCGCGCCTGGTTCCGCCACCCCGACACCAGGCAGTGGGGTCTGCTGCGCTGGGAACACGCCCCGGCCGCGGACATGCCGTTCAGCGAGGACGCCCTCAAGTTCGCCCGCCAGTTGGGCCGCAGCGAAATACACCTACCCCGACGACCGGCTCGCTGTCGCGGACCTGCTCGAACGCTGGAATCTCGGGCTGGGCTCCTCAGTGGTCGAGCGTCGCATGGCTCTACGGCTCTCCCGCGAAACCGTCACCTTCGAGGACACCTCCGCCGGCGACAGGGTGAACGCACTTCCATCGGTGGCGAAGATCCTGGCCGACGGAACCCGAGCCGCTGGGGACACCGAGTCCGCGCCGGCACCGGAGCCGGAACCCGAAGGTGGTGACGACGACGATACCAATGACGAATTCGACGACGGCAGCGGCGATTTCGAAGACGACAACTTCTATGCCGACGCTTTGGAGGACGTGTGAGCCCCACACCCCGCACCGGGGAGTCATCTGCGCCGAAACAACCTGCACCGCAGCTGGATAATCTCACCCTGGCCCGCAAGGAAGGCTGGCGCCGGTTCTGTGACACCCCGGCCAGGATTCCCCCGGAATCGTTGACGCGACAGCAGTTGGACGCGCTGAGCGACGACGCGCGGGAAGTCCACAACCGATACCGGCGTGAATGGCACGCCAATCTCGGACCGTTGATGACACCGCAGATGGAGGCGTTGCACGAGGACCTGTGGGACATCGTCGACAGCAACCTCCAAGACGGTGACAAGGCCAAGGGCGCGGTCGCGATCGACGCCTTCCCGGGCCTGGGCAAAACCACTGCGGTGCTGGCGTTCGCCAAGAAATACCACCGCCGCGAGATCGCCGCGCTCGGTGGCGACACCGACGCCGGGCATGAGCGTTGGCCGGTCTGCCGGGTCGGTTTGACCGGCAATACCGGCATGCGCGAGTTGAACCGGGCGATGCTGGAGTTCTACGGTCACCCGGGAGTGAAGAAAGGCACCGCCGCCGAGTTCGCCCACCGCGCCCTGGACTGCGTATTGTCTTGTCGCACAGCCATTATCATGGTCGACGACCTGCACTTTCTGCGATGGAACCATCGCAGCGGTGTCGAGATCAGCAACCACTTCAAATACATCGCCAACGAATTCCCGGTCACCCTGGTCTTCGTCGGGGTCGGCCTGGCCGCGAAGGGCTTGTTCTCCGAGGGCACGGCCTATCAGGATGCGGTGCTCGCTCAGACCGGGCGCCGCACCACATCGCTGGACATGCCCGGGTTCACCGTCGACACCGACAGCGGCCGCAGACAGTGGCGCAAACTACTGCTCGGCATCGAGCAACGCGTCGTGCTGGCCGACAAGCACCCGGGCATGATCGCCGACGACCTGTCGGACTACCTGTTTGCCCGCTCCACCGGCCACATCGGATCGTTGATGACCCTGATCAACCGCGGTTGCCAGCGGGCGGTCCGCACCGGCGCCGAGAAGCTGGATATAGACCTGCTCGACGAGGTCAAAAACGACGCCGCCGCGGAGAAGGGCCGTCAGGAACTGGAAACCGCTCTTGCGGCCCGCAAAATCACTACCCGGCTCCGCAAGACCGGGTGAACACCCGGACACTGCCGATCCGGGTGCCCCCACTGCCCGGCGAAGCGATCGACTCCTGGCTCGAAGCCCTCGCCGCCCGCCACCACGCCAGCTGGCAAGACGTCCTCGACGCAGCCGGGCTCACTCAGCCCCGATCCACGGTGACCGGCTGGATCGCCCGCCCGACTCCGCACGAGGCGACCGTGCTGGCCGCAGCGACAGCATGCGACCCGGCTGACATTGCGACGACGACGCTGGACCGCTATCACGGCACCGCGTTGCGGATCGACCCCGTCACTCGCAAGCTGAGCGCCTTCCCCTGGAGTCCCGTCAGCTCCTCGCGGTTCTGTCCGCAATGTCTTGCGGAGACCGGTGGCCGCTGGCAGCTGCGCTGGCGGCTGGCCTGGTCGTTCGCCTGCCTACGACACCATCGGCTGCTCGCCGACACCTGCCCTACTTGCCGGCATCGGCAACGCCGCCTTCCATCGCCCGGCGTCGCGGTCCCCGCACCCGGCCGCTGCGCCAGCCCGCTGCCCGGCTCGGTCGGGATAGCGCCGACCCGATGCGGCGCCGACCTCACCCGAGCCGAAACCTGCCGACTCGATACCGATCACCCAGCCCTGCACACCCAGCGCAGGATCGACGACATCATCGACACCGGCACCGCCGCGTTCGGCGTCTACGCCGTCGCACCCATGCCGGGCGAGGCGGCACTGACCGACCTCAAAATCGTCGCTGACCGGGTCCTCACCTACGCCACCTCAGCTTCACTGGCCGAGGTGATCCCACTGGATCTGCTCGATGCGCACTCCCAGCCCATCGATCGAGCCGACACACACAGGCCCGGCAAAGCCCTACCGGCCGCACCGGCAACAGCGGTCGCTGTTACAGCCGGCCTCGCCGCTCTGGGCGCGTCCGACGCCCATCGAGGCGGTGACGCCCTGCGATGGTTGATCACCGAAACACGCACCTATCGCGGCAAGGCGAGTTCAACCACCAAGACCACCGTCCCCGCCCTCCGCCGAACCGATGCCAGCCCGGTGCTGGACGCGGTCCAGCTGGCCGCCCTCGCCCCGTCGATGAACGCGGGCGACCAGCTGCGATATCGAATCGCCGATCCTTTTCCCCGGCGGCCGGGCAGCCGACCGGACAGAATCGGCCTGCTAGCCCGCAGCCTCCCGACGATGCTCTGGCCCGCATGGTCGCTACGGCTGGCCCTACCACGCCCCCAGCAACGCCAACTCCGGCCCGCGCTCTCAGCCGCGCTGCTGATCGTCGGCACCACGCTGCCTATCACCGACGCGGTCGAGATGCTCGGCGGCCACACCGACAACTACCGGGTCGCCCGGGCGTTGAACTTGCTCGCCGACTGCGGCCACTGGGACGATATCCGGCACGCAATGACCTTGATGAGCGATCACCTCGCCCAGACCGGTGCCCCGATCGACTACCAGCGCCGCCGCAACCTGGACTACACCGACCTACTCCCCGACGACCTCTGGCGGCGGATCTGCCGCGAAACCGGCACTGCCAAACTCAATCTGGGCACCGCCAAACGGGTCCGCTGCTGGCTATTCGAACGCATCAGCGGCCTGCCCGCCGACTCCAGCCCGGCAGCGGTCAACGACAGCAACCATTTCCACACCCGCACAGCCGGTTTCGTCCGCCACCTCACCCCGGAAATAGCAACCGCGCTGAACAACCACACCCTCGAATTTCTCGCCGCCCACGACATCGACGACGAACCACCCCGCTGGCAACCACCCACCCAACTGCTGCACGGCCTGTCTCTGCCCGGCACCGAACCCGCCAACGTCGACATCAACCGACTGCACCACCTGATCCGCCACGACGACCACACCCTCGGCGGAGCCGCCGACCTCCTGGACACCACCCTCGATGTCGTCCGACACGTGCTGGAGATCCACCCAGCACCATTCACCCCAGCACCCGACGCCCGCACCACCGCATATCTGGCCGCCAAAGCGGCCCTGCACCCGGACAAGCTCGCCGACCTCTACCTGCGCCGCGGGCTCAACACCGCCACGATCGCCGAACAATTCGGCACCCACGACAGTGTCATCAACCGCCTGGCCCGCGACTACCGGATCCCGATCCGCAGACCCGGCAACCTCTCGAAAATCAACATCGACCCGGACTGGTTCCACCACCAGCACATCGGCCGCCGCCGAACCCTTACCGACCTCGCCCGCGAGACCGGCACGAACTGGCAGAACCTGGCCTATTGGGCTCAGCGCCACAACATTCCGCTACGCCGGTCCGGCTACTACCACGACTGCCACAACCCTCTGACCACCGAACAGATCGCCGCCGAGCCACCCCTGCTGCAACCAACCCTGAACAGAGCCAGCGGACTTCGCCACCTCAACGCCTTCGCCGCCGCCACCCGACACACCACCCTCGGCACCGCAGCAGACCACCTCGGCATCCACTACAAGACCCTCGCCCGACACATCGGAAAACTCGAACAAGACCTGCACGGCGCACTCCTCACCCACCACACCCGCGGCCGGACCGCCCCGATGACACTCACACCACTAGGCCACGCCGTCCTCAACGCCACCCACGACCTCGGCCGAACAGACACCGAAGAAATGCCATCGAACTGAGACAACTACTACTGGCCACTACGTGAGACAAACCAGAAACACCCAGGTCAGCCAATCGCCAGATGCCACGAGTTTTGAGACCCTACAGCTAAATGTAGGTCCTTAGACGTTTGGCGGAATCTCGGAATGTTTGGCGGGGAGGTGGCGGACCCGCCACGGTTCTGAGACTCCACCAACACTCTTGCTGGAAGATTGGCATGCTCGGTCGGTGCGGTGAGCGAAGCAGCCTCCGCTTCGCGCCAGGGCAGACCCCTTTCCAGCCACACCCGCACGGTTACCCGGTGGGAGGCAAGCCATTAGCGAGCCACACCGACACTGCTGGCGGGCAGCCCCATAGGGAGCTTCTCACTGGGCACCTCGGACTGATCCTGGCCGGGATCAAGCCCTACCACCAGTCTTAAGTAGCCGATTACCGCGCATTCAGAGGTGGTCGATGTCTGGGCCGAGAACCACGCGTCGCGTGAGTGACGTCTTCATCTCTCTGACCTCCAGCGCCCGGGTTACACCCTTGGGGGTGATCCTGCGGCCCGGGGACCATCCGGTCCGAGGTCCGTCCGCCCGGCTCGCCGGAACCGGGTGGAACCGATCCGCCGACCGGATCAGAGCCCTGCCGGATACGTTGCCCGCCTGGTCTCGTAGCGGAGCAGATTGAAGAAGTCCGTCATTGCGACCGCGACGGGCGCGTCGCGGGTGAGGATCGCCGCGGCGGTTTCCGGGATCCCGGTCGGCGGCTGGTCTGACGCGTACGCACGCAGGTGGGACTCGCGCTGATCGCGCCCGGGACCGAAGAGCTCGGTCACCAGCCACTGCCCGGTGTACATGGCGGCGTAGCAGCGGTCGTAGTTGTGGTGCCGCTCGAAAACGGCGAGCTCGTCGTCCGCCAGCTCGAACCGGGAGGAGATCGCCAATCCGTAGTCCGCGAAGTAGAGGCGCTCGCCGTCGGTGAGGAGATTCTGGAAGTGGGCGTCGAAGTGCAGCAGGCCGTTGGCGTTCATGAACGCGATACCTGCCGCCAGGTTCCGATCCGCCATGGCCAATGCGCGGTCGGCGGCCTCGCCGCCGGCCCGGAGCTGCTCACCGAGCCAGCCGAACAGGTTGCGCGGGATGTATTCCAGGAACAGCGCGATGCTCGCCGAGGACGAGCGCAGCTGCTCGAGGCGCCGCCGCACCTGTGCCCGGCCTTCCCGGTAGTCGACGACCCGATCGATATCGGCCAGCTCCTCGGGCAGCGGCGTCGTATCCGGCAGCACCCGCCAGTGGTACATCATCGGGAAGCCCGCAAACTCGCCCGCGATTGCCCAGTTGGTGGTCATGGCATGCGCGGCGAGTTCGCGCCACGCTCCGAACCCCGGGCCGCCGATGCCGTAGTGGCAGAACATCGGCAGCTCGTAGAGATTGGCTGTCGAATGGACGTTCTCCGGCCGCAGTTCCAGGTCCGTCAGCGGCACCTGTTTGACGAACACCTGCCTTCCGGCAATCTCCAGCAGCACCGACTTCCCACCGATGCCCGATCCGATCGGCTCCGCGGCGTCCAAGGCCTGTCGCAGCGCCCGATTGCTGAGCAAAGCCAGGGACGTCGAGACGGAACCATATGCGGCAAGGCGCGTTTCGGAGCACGGGGAGGACACGGACATCAGACTGTACTCGCGCTCCAGGACGGCGAAGGCGAGGTTCGCCCGGCACTTCCCTCGAACAATCCCAGCGACGCCCACAGCGCAAAGACGATCAGCCACACGATCGACTGTGTCGAGGCCACAATCGCCTGGACGCCGGCGAACAGTGCACGCTGACTTAAGCCCTGAGCCAAATACACGCTCACGCTGCCTATCGCGCTGCGTGTCGACGAAACACGCTGCAGCTCAACATATCCGCTCATGGTCGATGAGCGGAAGTTCAGTCGTGCTGGCAGCAACTCAGCTGGTACAGGCCATAGCCTGGACACTTGACTCGGGCTGGAGAGGCGTCCAAGCGAGCTGGAGTGTCGGCCGTAACTTTGAACCGACAGCAGACGATTCGTGGGCTACGACCGCTATCGTCTACCTATGGCCGACGACGAGGGGGCTCCGCTGTCGAGTCCATCTCCACCATCCGCGAAACGCAGGAACGTTATCCTACGTCTGTTCGACGCTCCGCTCTACCGCGATGGTTTGTTCCTGTTCATGGTCGCTTGGGCGATATTCGCTGCCTACGCGATAGTCACACAGCCAGCCCAGCCGAACCCTGTACCAACCTGGCTAACGACCCTGATTGGTGCCGTTTTCTTCGCGACAGTATTCGGCATCGTGCCAGCGTGGGGCCGATTGCTAATCAGACGTTGGCTATCCACACGGTCTCAGCGGCAGCAGCGCTCAAGGGGCAAGCCCGCGGCCGGATCGCCGGTATTGGCTGCAAGGCCACGGCTGGAAACTGACCGCAGGCAACAGCATAACGTACCGTCAGGTCCGGTCGACACGACCCGGCCGGACCACAACGATCATGATCGTGGCGCATCGCCGTCGCAACCTCGGCCGGAACTATTGAAAGGGCTGGGGATAACCGCAGCAGATCCCGCATTGGTCGGCGTGGTGTCTCCTGTCTTCCGTGCGGGGCCAGTTGTCCCACCAAAGCTGAACTGGGACCACATCGACGCGGACGGTTTTGAACGCCTCCTTGTGCGTCTTCTCGAAGTATCTGGGTGGTACGTGAACATCACACGCTTGATGAACGTCAACGCCGCTGACGCTGGTCGAGACATTCAAGCATACCGACGTGTTGGCGCTGGGCTCCTAACAGAGAAGCATGAGCGCGTAATCGTTCAAGCCAAACACTGGCCTAAACGGGGGGTCAACAGCACAGAAATTGCGGACTTGGTGTACGCGAAGCTCCCACTGTGGGAGGGGGAACCAGTTCGAGGGCTGATCGTTGCAACAACCGGCTCTTTCACTCAGGATGCCGTCCGTTGGGTGGATAACCATAATCGCGAAGCCAAACGACCTGACATCATTCTGTGGTCGGCGAATGAGCTGGAAAGGCTCCTTCGTGCATGGCCAGCAGTCCTGGCCGAGTTCGGACTAATCGACTGAATCACCGTAGCTGTCAGCGGTTGACTGTAACCACGTGTCCAAGGTCTACGTTGCTGAGCGCTTGTTCGTCAATGTGTCTCGGAGCGTTAGGACGAGCTGTCGGCAGACGTACGCGTATGCCGAATTCGGTACGTCTGTCTGCTATTGGAGATACCTCGTCTCGCCCGGGGTTTCCCTACTCGATCACATCCGCACTAGTCGGTTGTGTGGCACTCTCGAATACCTGGTCGAGAAGTATGAGCTCGACATTGCTGGATTCACGTGCCGAGCGTCGTCGGCGAATTCCTGCCAGGTCCCGACATATCGAAATCAATGACGGGATTCTCCAAGCTGACGTAGGGCTAGCTAAAGGGCGGACGGTGGGCTCCCGGTCTCTACGCGGCGGGCGGTTCGCCTGATCAAACTTACTATTTCAACATAGTCGTCTACCTTTTTCTTCAGATCCGGGTCTGCAGCATTTGTCGTATCTAGAAGGCGTCTGCAGACATCGTAAAAGTCCGACTCTTGCTGGCGGAGACCCTGATACTTCTCTTCTGCTTTGAACGTATAAGCCATCCCTACCACCAAGCCTGTCCACGTCGTGAGGGCCGTCATGAATAAAACTGACCAGCCATCTGCGCGCTCGAATCGCTGGATAAGTACTGGCAATAGGACTGCAGAAAGGAGACTCCAAAAAACTCGCGCCAGATGCAGGCGATGGTATGCCGCAGCTCGGTTCTTCCAAAATCGCAGGGTGCCATGAATTCTTGAATAATGCGCCAAAACTCTTGACTGTTCGGCGCCTAGCTGACTTGCGGACTGGAACCAGTCTCCTGGATCGTTGAGCTCGCCAAAATTGAGAAAGGAGAACGCTATCGGAGCAACGGTCGCAACGATGGCTATCGTCAGCACAGCGACCCCTGCCTGCCACCAGCCGTAGTCGGGACCGATGAGCAGCGTTGCGGCAGCAATCATCGCAGCGACCAGGATTGCCCCAAGGTGCTTGGCGTACCTGTTTATCCAGCCACCCACACAAACCTCCACATCAACAGCGAGACCTTCCGAGCGCCTTCGCGATCGTATCGGCGGAAGTTGCCCGCTGATCGAGCTTTGGGGTAAGAAGCATGCGGTGGTTCAAGACCGGATCCCGCTGGCGACGCTCGGTCTGGAGGAACGCGCTGTAATGTCGTTTATCGAGCGATCGGTCCATTGATTCTGATCGATTGTCCAGCAACGTATCTGGCGGTATCAGACCTCGCTCACAGACGATAATCGAGGGTCGGCCGCGACGAGATCCATGTCGCGTCGCGCACATGCAGGCAGCGATGCTTCGGCCCACAATGACCTCGCATAGCCTGAGGTGACGGACTTGCGCACTCCCATGCAGCTCTACCGTGACCGGGAACTGGTGGGCTTGATCACCGGGTACAGCTACGAAACACCATGGGCAACGGGCACAGTCGAGGATTCCGATATCGGCCGGGCTGAGCTCTCGGACTGAGCAGTGCGGTTTCTACAGTGGCGAGACCAATACTGGGATCTCCCTGACGACAACAACGCTTACGACGAACTCTTCAACGAAGCGATGGCTCACTACGGAGTAACGCAAGCTGACGTAGATTGGTGCGAGAGCGGCAACTGGACGATCCGGACCCGGAACGAGGTCGACCATCGGGCATATTCCCTGGATTTCATCGGCAACCACTGCCTCCAGTGGCACTGGTAAGGAACAAGCGCGGCGTACGTACCCGAGCGAATGCAGGAAATGCCACCGCATTGAGACTGACAACCCCGCCACGATGTGAGACAAACCGGAAACGGCAGGTCAGTAAGTTGGCGGTCCGCCACGACCTTCAAGACCCACACCATGTCAGGTGGCCCAGGCTCAAATCTCTTTGGCCACTCGGCACTCCGCCATATTTGATGCAAATGCCAGCTGTGGAATCGCCGGTCAGCTCCCCAGCGCCAGCAGTGGAACAACCGTCTGTGTAACGTCAGTCAAAAATTGGCACGCATCTCCCACTTTAACGCTCGTCAGCAAAAGCCCACCCCCATTCATCTGGACATAGACATCGCATGTTGTATAGCGGCCTGGTACATGGGCGGTACTATATGGCCCCTTGATCTCCATCTTACGACCATCAATTTTGGTATCGCGATAGGGCTCACCACTTGCGTGTCTTTGGTGGAAATAATCGAAACTTATCCTTGTCAGGCCGACGTATAGGTTGTCACCCAGCGTCAACCCTTGCTTCGAACCACCACTTTTGCCGTCATATTCGCAGCTCTTCAATTCCGGGTCGTGCGAAGTGTCGCCATCGCTCTCAGACGACGGCGCGGCCTTTGGAGTCAGGTCTGCATTCCATCTGTTGAGCGCGGCCGATGGGACATCTCGGCATGGATCGAACCCAGATTTCACGGACAGACGGACCGGCGGCTTACTACTCCCACATGCGGCAGTCGCCATGACTGCAATGACCACGAGGACGACTGCCGGTATCGACATGACTGATCTGCAGGGTCGGATCATTTCGGTGCCTGCGTTCCGCCGGAAGCGAGTTGTTCCAGATCCGAGTTGTTCTTCACGAACATATTATTCGACAATCTGCCGTACTCTTCGATGTATTTATTTTTGTAATCCCCGGTAATTCCCGTCGATAGTGGCTGATTGCTCGTATTCGACCAGGCATCCAGATTGGCGTTAAAGTTGTTGCGCGCATTTTCCTGCATCACACCAAGGTCGCCGAACTGTAGTTTTCCGGGTGTCGGTTGTGGATTGATACTACCCATCAGTGCATTGTATGCATGATCCTCGCCAATCCCTTTTGCCGCGCTTACCATAGGCCCGCCCGGGATGGACATGGGGATCGCATTGACGAGCTTTTTTGCCGAGTCGGCGATGTCCTTGGTATCGGTGTATGAATGCATGGCTTGAGCGTTCTGTTGAGCGACATGGTTTCCGGACTGATAGGTCACGGCATTATTGGTCGCCGCATCGATGTGCGCGTCCAGATCCGCTACTCTGCCGATGTAACTTGTTGGGTCCGGCACGTTATGGCCACCGTTTTGGGTCAGCTGATACATGGCTGCACCGTCGTATTGCTGGCGGGCAAAGTCCAGGGTCTGGCGCCCCTGTTCGGTCTGACTGGACAGGAACAGCATGTGCTGAGCGTCGGTCAACCCGAGTTTGACGTCGAGATGCGGATCGTTGGGGTTCGTGTCTCCGGCGTTGACCACGCTCACCGAAGTTCCCCGCCTGTGCTCGCCGAAATTCCCCACCCGTGAGCGGTCTCGATTATGGGGGCTCGCGGTTGCCGGTGGTTGCCCGGCGGAGGTTGTCGGCGCTGGCGTGGTGATTGCGGAGCCGGTAGGAGTCGCCGTCGAGGTTGATGACCATCGACCTGTGCAGCAAACGATCCAAGAGGG
>Ga0185299_10003981_pt1 | contig 18488 bp, 16 predicted proteins | sample PaiPotPPA55metaG_FD_128002 | JGI IMG/M metagenome (GOLD analysis project Ga0185299, IMG submission 128002) | Iron sulfur acid spring bacterial and archeal communities from Banff, Canada, to study Microbial Dark Matter (Phase II) - Paint Pots PPA... ...
TCGGGTTGTTCGGCGCAGCCGATGTAGAACCTTTCGCTGCTTTCGCTTCGCAGTATCTAAACGGCGGGCATTAACGCGAAATTGGTGGACCTGGTCGGGATCGAACCGACGACCTCTTCCATGCCATGGAAGCGCGCTCCCAGCTGCGCCACAGGCCCACGATTGAAGACAAAAACTCACGCGCCCGACAAATCGGGATCGAGGGAAGTATTCAATTCATTTTCGCCCACATTACGGGGATAGTCAACGCGCGTTGATTCTTCTGTTTGTTTCCACAGGCATGTTCTGTCATAATTGATCGTGCACCCCACCTGCACAAACTTTCAAACACAATTTAGAGCGAGGAATCGATGCCAGCAAAGTACATCTTTGTGACGGGCGGAGTTGTGTCTTCTCTGGGCAAGGGATTGGCCGCGGCTTCCATCGGCTGCCTGCTGGAGAGCCGCGGGTTGAAGGTCAACCTGATGAAGTTCGATCCTTATCTCAACGTCGATCCGGGTACGATGTCGCCGTTTCAGCATGGCGAAGTGTTCGTGACCGACGACGGCGCTGAAACCGATCTCGACCTCGGCCACTACGAACGCTTCACTCACGCCAAACTTTCCCGCGACAACAACTGGACCACCGGGCGCCTCTACGAGCAGATTATCGCCAAGGAGCGTCGCGGCGATTATCTGGGCAAAACCGTGCAGGTGATCCCGCACGTGACCAACGAAATCAAGGCGGCGATGAAGAAAGTGGCGCAGGACGTCGACGTGGCGATCGTGGAGATTGGCGGCACGGTGGGCGATATCGAGTCGCTGCCGTTTATGGAAGCGATCCGGCAGATGCGGCAGGAACTTGGACGCGAAGATACGCTGTTCGTTCACGTGACGCTGGTGCCGTTCATCGCCGCGGCGCAGGAACTGAAGACCAAGCCTACGCAGCACTCGGTGAAGGAACTGCTCAGCATCGGAATTCAACCGGACATTCTGCTTTGCCGCACCGACCGGTTCCTGGCGAAGGAACTTAAATCAAAGATCGCGCTCTTCTGCAACGTGCAGGAAGAAGCCGTGATTACTGCGAAGGACGTGGCCTCGGTGTATGAAGTGCCGCTGGTGTTCGCAAATGAAGGTGTGGACACGCTGGTGTTGAAGTATTTGCACATGGAAGCGAAGGACCGCGACATTTCCAAGTGGGAAGATATTGTGCACCGTGTCTACAACCCGAAAGACACGGTTACGATCGGCATTGTCGGCAAGTATGTTGAGTATGAGGATTCTTACAAGTCGCTGAAGGAAGCGCTGGTGCACGGCGCGCTGGCGCACAATCTGAAACTTCAGTTGAACTGGATCGAGGCCGAGGGACTGGAAACCGGCGACCAGAGCAGCATCGATGCGCAACTTGAAGGGTATGACGGGTTGCTGGTGCCCGGCGGTTTTGGCAAGCGCGGCATCGAAGGGATGCTGATCGCGATTCGTTATGCCCGCGAGAATAAGGTTCCTTACTTCGGGATTTGCCTGGGAATGCAGACCGCTTGTGTGGAGTTTGCCCGCAACGTGGTTGGACTGGAAGACGCCAACTCCAGCGAGTTCGATCAGGCGACGCCGCATCGCGTAATCTATAAGTTGCGCGAACTGCGCGGCGTGGAAGAACTTGGCGGCACCATGCGCCTGGGCGCGTGGACTTGCAAGATCGAGCCCGGAACCCTGGCGCACAAGATTTACGGCAAGCTCGAAATCAGCGAGCGCCACCGCCATCGTTACGAATTCAATCGCGAATACGAAGAGCCGATGGTGGCGGCAGGGCTGCGCATCTCGGGCTCGACACCCGACGGAACTTACGTGGAAATTGTGGAACTGCCGGACCATCCGCATTTCATCGGCTGCCAGTTTCATCCCGAGTTCAAGTCGAAGCCGCTGGAGCCGCATCCGTTGTTCAGCACATTTATTGCGGCTGCCTATGAGCATGGCTCGAAGCGGCGGGCGGAGAAAGAGACTGCTTCGGTTGAAATGTTTCACCGTCCAGAAAAAGTAGCGCGACGCTAAGAACAGTTTTCCAGTTTCCGGTTTCCAGTTTTCTAGTGGAATCGGCGCCGCTGCTGGCGAAGAACCTGAAAGAGGAGACTGGAAACTAGAAACTGGAAACTTGACACCAACTTCCTTCCAAATCGGCGATATCCGCATCGGCTCGGGCGATCTCTTTCTCATTGCCGGGCCGTGCGTGATCGAGAGCGAGGAGCATGCCATTCGCATGGCCGAGATTATCAAGGGGGTAACCCGGGCGCTGGAGTTTCCGTTTATCTTCAAGGCCAGCTACGACAAGGCCAACCGCACTTCGATTCGCAGCTTTCGCGGGCCGGGAATCAAAGAAGGTCTGCGCATTCTAAAGAAGATCAAAGACGAAGTGCAGCTTCCGCTACTCACTGACGTTCACGAAGTGGCGGATGTCGCCAGAGTCGCGGAGGTGGTCGATGTGCTGCAAATCCCGGCTTTTCTCTGCCGCCAGACGGATCTCGTAGTCGCGGCGGCGCTCAGCGGGCGCGCGGTCAACATCAAGAAGGGACAATTCGTTTCGCCTTGGGACATGCGGCACGCGGTGGAGAAGTGCCGCGAAGCGGGCAACGCGCAGGTCTTTCTCACCGAGCGAGGATCGAGCTTCGGTTATAACAATCTGATTGTCGACATGCGCTCGCTTGCCATCATGCGCAAGTTCGCGCCCGTGGTTTTCGATGCGACGCACTCCGTCCAACTTCCTTCAGCGCAAGCCGAGGAAGGGAGCGCCGCAGTCGCCGTTAGTGGCGGCCAACCTGAGTTCATCCCGGTGCTGGCGCGTGCGGCGGTCGCGGCCGGCGTGGATGGCGTTTTCCTCGAGGTGCATGACAATCCCAATGTTGCGAAGTCTGACGGAGCGAATGCGCTCGAATCCACCAGGCTGCGCGACGTGCTGAAGGAATTGTTGGCGGTGAGGAAGGCGCTGGATGTGGCGCGTGCTACGCTGTAGGATTCTTGTTGCTTATTGCCTTCCTGAATAACCACTAAGGTCACGAAGGATCACGAAAGGAACCCTCGTCACGTCACGCCTTTATCCACTTTGTGTCCTTTGTGGTTGATCGCTTTTTCCGTGGTAAATTTGAATCTCTGCATGAAACAAATTGCCAACTGGGCCTTGAACGTTGCCACGGGGCGCGGTGCGACCTATGCCGATGCCCGCATCGTCAGCCAAAGAAGCCGAGCGCTCACCACGAAGAACGGCAAAGTCGGCAGCGCGTCCGACGCAGAGTCTGCCGGGGTGAGCGTGCGTGTGATTGCCGACGGTGCCTGGGGATTCGCCGCGTCCGAAGACCTGTCCCGTTCCGGAGTTGAAGCCACCGCCGCTCACGCCGTCGAAATCGCGCGCGCGTCGGCGCAAGTGAAGCAGCAGGACGTGCGACTCGCACCGGAAAGGCCCGTCACTGCCGAGTGGACAACGCCTCATGTGATCGATCCATTCTCAATCTCAGTCGAGCAAAACATTGCGCTGTTGTTGACCGTCGACTCCGAGTTGCGCGCAGCTTCCGGCGTCACTTTGGCCGAGACCAATCTCAATTTCAATCGCGAGGAGCAGTGGTTTCTATCGTCGGAAGGAACCGACATTCATCAGACCAAATATTCCACCGGCGCTGGCTATACCGCATACGCCTTTGCAGGCAACGAGATTCAAAAACGTTCGTATCCTAATTCTTATGGAGGGCAGTGGCAGAACAAGGGATACGAACTGATCGAAGAATTGAAACTGGTCGAGAACGCCCGCCGCATCGCGGAAGAAGCCGTAGCTTTGCACCACGCAGAGCAGTGTCCTGAAGGCACATTCGACATTATTCTCGATAGCTCGCAGCTTGGGTTGCAGATTCACGAATCCGTCGGGCATCCCATTGAACTTGATCGCGTGCTGGGCATGGAAGCGAACTTTGCGGGCACTTCGTTCTTGACGCTCGACAAGCTGCGCACGCTGCAATATGGCAGCGAGATGGTGAACGTGGTCGCTGATGCGCGCCAGGAGCACGGACCGGGCCTCGGTACATTCGGCTTCGACGACGAAGGAGTCCCTGCGCAGTGCACGCCGATCATCACCAACGGATTATTCACCGGCTACCTTAGCTCCCGCGAGACCGCGCACACGATCGGCGAGAATCGTTCGGGTGGAACGCTGCGCGCCGAAGGCTGGAACCGGCTGCCCATGATTCGTATGACCAACATCAGCCTGCTGCCGGGAGAGAAGCCGCTGACGCTGGAGCAACTGATCGCCTCCACCGATCACGGCATCCTGATGCAGACCAATCGGTCGTGGTCGATCGACGACCGTCGATATAACTTTCAGTTCGGCTGCGAGATCGGTTGGGAGATCAGGCGCGGCAAGCGCGTGCGCATGGTGAAGAACCCGTCGTACTCCGGAATCACGACCGAGTTCTGGAATTCGCTGGACGCCATCTGCTCGCGTGACGAATGGGTGCTCTGGGGAACGCCAAATTGCGGCAAAGGCCAGCCGCAACAGGTGATGGGTACGGGCCACGGCGCGGCGCCGTCGAGGTTCAGGCAGGTCAAAGTGGGAAGCGCTTATCGGAGCATGTGACATCCGTCACAGGAGCAATTAGCAGTTGGCAATAGCATTAGGACCTTAAACGAGGTGCCTAATGAAAGACTTCAGGCGGCTAAAGGTTTGGGAGAAAGTTCATTTGTTGACCTTGGATATTTACAAGGTTATAGCACGCTTCCCACGGGAGGAAATGTACGGCCTCACGACTCAGATGCGCAGGTGCAGTGCTTCGATGGGGGCCAATATTGCAGAAGGTTGTGGTAAACAGGGAAATAACGAGCTCCATCGTTATCTGTACATCGCATCGGGCTCGGCCAGTGAACTGGATTACCACCTTTTGCTGGCGAGAGACCTGGGGTATTTGTCGGATGAGGATTATCGCCGTGTGGACCAGAACCTCGGTGAAGCAAGGAGAATGCTGACGGCGTTGCTACAAAAAGTGGGCACTGATCGTTTTGCTGCCAACTGCTAATTGCCGATTGCTGACTACTGAATGCTGACCAGGGACCAAGCCGCCAACATCTTTGATCGCATCAAGAGATTATCGAGTGCTGACGAAGTCGAGGTTCTCTTTTCCGGCGGACGGTTTGCGCTTACTCGTTTTGCCAACAACATCATCCATCAGAACGTCGAGGAAGAAAATCATATCGTCTCGGTGCGCACCGCTTTCGGCGGGCGCACGGCCCGCGCCACGACTAATAAGTTTGACGACGAGAGCTTGCGGCGCGTGGTGGAATCCTCGGAAGCATTGGCCCGGGTGCAGCATCCTGATCCTGATTTGCTGCCTATGCCCGACAGTCGCGAAGCTGCCGGCAGCGCGGACCTTTCGCTTGCCGAAGGGAGCGTCCGCGCCGCGCAACTTCCGTGCCGCTATTTCGCCCAGACTGCGGCCATCACTCCCCAGCTTCGCGCCGACGGCGTAAAGAAGATTGTCGAGGTTGCGCAGAAGCACAAACTCACCACCGCGGGCATTTTCTCCAGTTCCGAATCTGTCGAGGGCATCTTCAATTCGCGCGGCCTGAGCAACTGGCACACGCAAACTTTGGCGGAAGTCTCCATCACCATGCTGGCCGCGGATTCTTCCGGATGGCAGAAGGCCAACTCGCCCGACGTAACCAACCTCGATCCGCTGCGTCTGGGTGAAACTGCGGCGAAGAAGGCGATCGACTCGGTGCATCCGGCTGAAATCGCAGCAGGGAAGTACACCGTCATTCTCGAGCCCTCCGCTGTGCTCGACATCGTTGGCTTCATGTTTTGGGATTATTCCGGCGTGGCGATCCTCGACCAGCGTTCCTTTCTTACCGGCCGCATCGGCAGCCAACTTTTTGGCGAAAACATCACCATTTGGGACGATGTCGCGCATCCCCTGCAAACAGGCTCTCCCTTCGATGGCGAAGGCTTGCGGCGGTTGCGGGTTCCGCTGGTCGAGAACGGAGTCGTCAAGCGCGTGGTTTATGCGCGGGCCACGGCTGAAAGAATGAAACGCTCGGAGCAGAAAGACAAGGCCGGCCCTATCGCACCTACCGGCCACGGATTTCCTTTGCCTAACGAAATGGGGGAGATGCCGCTCAACATTGTTTTTGTTACTCCGAAGAATCCGACAACACTCTCTGAGATGATTGCTTCCACCGAGCGCGGTGTGCTCGTCACGCGGCTGTGGTACATCCGCGAAGTTGATCCCTACGAAAAGATTGTCACTGGTATGACGCGCGACGGCACGTTTCTGGTGGAAGACGGAAAAGTTAAACGGGGAATCCGCAACTTCCGTTTCAACGAGAGCCTTATCCACATGCTCTTGAACGTCGAAGCCATGAGCGTTCCCCTTCGCTCCTGCGGCGAGGAATCGTTTGACATGGTCGTGCCTGCCATGAAGATCCGCGACTTTAATTTCACCGAAGTGACCAAATTCTAGCGCTCAACATTCAGCCTTCAGCACTCAGCTAGCTCAGGCTCCAGTGGGCTAAATGCTGAGTGCTGAATGCTGGCCTTCGCACTTAGCCCCGGTCTTACTCACGTAAATTCCTTCTAATCCCCTCATCTGCAAGTAGTTAGCACCCTTTTGTTCCATGACTTCGGTAACTTTGTATGGCTGATTCGTGGGTGTACGCTGCCCATAAGTTCTGCAGAAATCCGATGCGCCAGGTGGACGCGCGCGCACCGGAAGGAAGGTCTCTTAGAAACGGTGTCAGGCGAAGCAACAGAGGAGCAACTGCCAGTGGATCCGCAGGCGCAGACGGCGATTAAGCACTATGCCGAAATGCAAAGTGCTCCGCGGTTTCCCTTGCATCTGCCCGTGGAGTTGCAGTCGCAGAGTGGAGCTTGCGCGGCGGAGACGCAAAACATTTCCGCCAACGGCGTGCTCTTCGCGATTGATCGCGACGTTCCCGTAGGTTCGATCGTGGACTTCACGATCCTGTTGCCCGGAGATGTCGTGGGATCCCGTTGCAATGTGCAGATTGATTGCCACGGCCGTGTGGTCCGCAGCTTTGAAGACAGAGGCCGCCGCGGCGTTGGCGTAGTGATTGACGAGTACCATTTCGAGCGAGCGTAGGCGCAAGGAACTGATGGCGAGCACTTCACTCAGTGCGGGAGAAAATCACGGCGCTCAAGCCGGTGACGGCACCAGCCCGTTGATTCGCGTGATCCTGGCCGATACCCAGGCCATCTTCCGCGCTGGCCTGCGCAAGATCTTCGCCCTCGAAGACGATATCCGCGTGGTTGGCCAGGCTGAGACTCTGCCCCAGACGCAATCGGCCGTGACGAAGTTCTCCGCCGATGTTCTGATTTTTGAGTCGGCGCTGGCGCCCAATCCCGTCGAAGCGGTCGCGGAACTCTTGCGCCAGTCGCCGCAACTGAAGGTTGTAGTAGTCACACCCGCGGCGGACGAACAACTCACGCTCGATCTATTCCGCCGCGGAGCCCACGGAATCCTGTCACGCGAGGTGGAACCGGAGATATTAGTCGAGTGCCTGCGCAAGGTTGCCGCCGGCGAACCCTGGCTCGAAAGCCAGGCTATCCACTGGGTCATGGAAGCCTATCGCGGCCACAACCTGCGGCCCTCGGGAGCGCGCCCCAAAGTCCAACTCACGCCCAAGGAAACCCTGATTGTTTCCTGTGTCACCCAGGGCATGAAGAACAAAGAAATCGCGATTCGCGTGGGGACGACCGAGCAGGTCGTAAAGAACTACCTGCGCAAGGTGTACGACAAGCTGGGCGTTGCCGATCGGCTAGAACTCGCGCTCTATTGCCTGAGCCACCATGTCGTCGATGGAGTCAAGCCGCCGGCGCTTCCTTCCACCCCGTGCCAGCCTGGCGATCCCGTTAGCGCCCCCACTGTGCGTGCTGCGGCGGGTGGAGCTAGTTCCGGCGCGTCGACAGCTACCTCGAGTTCGGCTGTGACGGATCCGCATACGCCGGAGAAAATCTCCTGAGTTGGCTGCGGGTCTTTTCTGCTTCAGTTCCACCTGCTTTAATTCCTCCTGCTTCAGTTCCACCGGTTGCGTCCCGCTGCTTTGCCGGATTTGCGCTCGCGCGTCCCTGTCCATAGAATGAACTGAGGCCAAGCCGGCGCGAATTCGCGTCGGCGCGGCGCAATGCGATAACCTCCCGGAAAGCTATCGTTTCCTTCCCAGGTTTCCGCCGGAGAGATGGCCGAGTGGCTGAAGGCGCACGCTTGGAAAGCGTGTTTACTCGAAAGGGTAACGTGGGTTCGAATCCCACTCTCTCCGCCAGTTTCCTTTCAACAACTTACGAGAACCGCTCTCTTTCAGCGTGCAATGGCGTGCAACGTGCATCCAATGCTGCATGGCCCTCAACCTCTATCGACGCCACCGCAAGGAATGTGAAGGCTCCCACTCCGAAGATTCCCGCACCGGACAATTTGAAGAGGGACGGCGCGGCTGGAAAAAATGCGCGTGCGCGATCCACGTATCCGGCACGCTTGGCGGGAAGTTTAGCCGCAGGCAGACCGGCACCGCCGATTGGGACGAAGCGAAGGCCCTTGTTGCTTTGTTGCAACAGTCCGGCTCATGGGACGGCCAGGACAAGATTGAAGCGCCGTTACCCCTTCCTGCCACAAACCCCGAACCCGAACGGATTAGCGTTGACCGTGCAATTGCGGCCTTTACAGCAGAGTTCGAGGAACACACGGCCCCGAACACCCGACGGAACTATAAATTCGTCATGAAGCAATTACGGGGCTTCTCGGATGCCAAGGGCTATGCCGCTATCGACCAGTGGACGCCTATCGACGTGCGGGAGTTTCGTGCGTCGTGGGGAGTGTTGCCGAGCACCACTGCTAAAAACATGAGCGTCGTCAAAGCCTTCTTTGAGTTTTGCCACGCGAATGAATGGACGCCGCGCAATCCGGCCCGCATGGTGAAGAACCAGCGCGGACAGCATAACGACCCGCGCAGCGAACAGAAATTACCGTTCTCCGATGAAGAACTCCGCCGCATGTATGACGCCTGCGATACAAAATACGGGAAACGCGAGATCCAATTTTCCAAAGCGACCAAAGAACGCAAAGAGCAAGGCCCCTATGCCCAGCACCGCACCCGATGGAAAGGGCAGGACATAGCGGATTTTATTTCGGTGTCGGTATATACCGGCTTGCGGATTTCCGACGTGAGCACGTTTCATATCGACCGGATGCGGCCAGACGGCACCATTCAACTCAGGACCACCAAGGCGCACACGCACGTTTACACCTGGGTTCCCGAATGGTTGCAGCAACGCATTCGCGCCCGCGCCCTTGAGACAGGCCCGTATATCTTCGGGGAGCACAGCACAACCGACATGAACGTCATCACCGACTTGTGGCGGCGCAAGCTGAATAAACTCTGGGAACTGTGCGGCCCGTGGAAGGACAAGCCGACGCCGCATCGTTTCCGTCATACCTTCGCAAGAATTTTGCTTGAGCGCCCCGGCGTCACTGTGCGCGACGTGGCGGAGTTGCTGGGCAATACCGAGCAGATCGTGAGGAAACATTACGCCGCATGGATTCCCGAACGTCAGGAGCGATTGACGGCGGTACTCAAAGCGGCTTTCGATACGAAGCCGAAACCAAAGCCGAATGTTATTGCTATGCCGAAACCCGCGAAGGGGTGACAGGAGAATTTCACCATCCTATTTAGGCTCCCATCAGCAACCGCGTATGAATGCGCCGCACAGCGGATTCCGGCACGCTGTAAACCGTGTGCGCCCGCTTGCGTCCCATCCTGATTTTGATGACGCCCGGATCGTCCTTGACGAGCTTTCGCACCGTCTCCCTGCCCAAACCCCAAAGTTCCGCGAGGTCGCTAACGCGATAGTGCTTTTCGGCGAAGCTATCGTTAGCGGCCAAATAACGCCGCTCCAGAGCAAGTGCCGCCTGGCTGGTGTTCTGGATTGGTTTTTTACCAAGTGACTCTGCGCTCATCATTGCCTTCCCACGTGAAACTATCGTCGATTCGCTGTTCAAGATCAGAAGCCCAAACCTATGCCCATACCCATACCCAGATCCTGCTCTGGCTGTTGTGACCTGGCAGCCTCCTGATGCTGCATTGGTGCAATCGCCTGTTCTGGCTTATGTGCGCTCTGGTGCGAGACATCGTGACCAAGAGCCTGCGGCAGCTTCTCGCGGTTGTTTGTAAAAATTTGCGCGTCCCATTGTCCACGCGAAACCGAGACATACGCCATGCGGCTATTGAGCAAGTCTTTCGCCGCCAGCTCCGTATCCACGTGAATGAGTACGCGCTCGGCGGTCTGTCCCTGACTGGAATGACTGGTGATGGCATAGCCGTGGTCGAGGTGCGGATGGTGCTGAGGTTCGTAGTCCATGCTGCGCCCGTTATCAAGCTTCAACCGCATCGCGCCGTCCGGCGCGATGCTTTCCACTGTACCGAGTTCACGGTTCGCAATCTTCAGCTCATGATTGGGCGCGGTGAATTGGATACGGTCTCCAACCGAAAATGCCTTCTCCTGCTCGCGATACACCGAGACGCCCATCTGTCGGCGAGGGTCATAGGTCGTTACACTTCCATCTACGCGCAGCACTGTGAGCCGATTGTTTTGCGCGTCGATACTTTTGACGCGCGTGTAGCTGCCCTTTGCAATGCCGGTCTCCCGCGAACCGCGCGAATAGCGCAGAATGTCGTCAACTCGGTATTGCTGTGCCCAACTGCGATCCGCTCCGGTCATCTCCTGACGCGGCACCAGCGTTTGGACGGAGTGCTCGTCTCTCCTTACGACGCCGCGCGCTTGCAGCTCGGCATGGATGCGCTGATTAATCTCTGTACGTGACAGATTGTCGGGCGACACCACCAGCGTGCTTTCCGGCGACTTGGCATATTCGCGTGCGATGGCCGAGATGCGCTCCTCGTACCCTGTCACTTCATGTACGCGGCCCTGCCGGTCAAGGCTATCGATGGCCGCGCCAACCTGACCACGCGCCAATTGCTCGACGGCCTGCTTCAGTTCCGGGTCTTTCTGGCGCACGATCTCTTCGAGTCTCACCGTTCGCATTCCCGCTTCCTGAAGCTGCGCGAAAGGACGGCCCGCTTCGACCGCCTCATGCTGCCGCACGTCGCCTACCAGCAAAACGCGGTCTCGCGCATGAAGCCGTTCCATGAAGTCGTGCATCTGCCGCGTCGAGGCAAGCGAAGACTCGTCGAGCACATAGAGCATTTTCTCGCCTGTGTCCGGCTGCTCTCCCCGCGCCAGATGATGCTGCAGAGTCGAGGTCTCGATGCCCGCCTCGGCCAGCTTCTGTGCCGCGCGTGAAGTTGGAGCAAAACCTTCGACCTTGTAGCCTTCGGCCTCCGCTCCTTCCCGGACCACCGCCAACGTCGTTGTTTTTCCACCACCCGCGATCCCTTCCAAGCCGACGATCTTCTCGCGGCTCACGAAAATGTCATCGACCACCTCGCGTTGCGCCGGACTCAACTCCGTATGGCGGTCCTCGGTTGCAATGCGCAGCGAAGGCGAGACTAGCATCGGATCGCTGTAAGTGCGCTGATTGCCGCTCTGCATACGAGCGATGACATCCTGCTCCATGCGGACCATTTCAGCGGTGGTATAGAGTGGCGCGGCCCGTCCTTCGACCGGGCCGACGGCAAGAAACTCTCCACGCTCGACTCGCTGCGCAAATTCTTGCCGCACTTTTTCATGGGCTGATTGCCCCATGCTACGGCTGATCGCCGCCTGCAAGATGCTGCGCTCATCCTGCACGGCAGAGCGCTCGAAGACATGATTGCGAGCATAGGTTACGGCCTGCTGCTCGGTCTTGTTCGAGTGCGGCGCATGAATCTGTGTATGTTCGCGCGCCTGGGCCACAACGCGATCCGCCTGATGGCCGTGCTGCGCAGCTAGTTCGCGGTGTCGCTGCAATACCTCTTCCGGAGAATGAATCTGCTTGTTGTCTCGCGTGCGGTGAGCCGCAATCTGGGCGGCGCCCGCGCCTTCTCTTCCAATCTGCCGCAAGTGACTCTTGATCTGTTCGCGGCGCGGACTGGATGCATCCAGGTATTCCTGCGTGTAGCCCTTGATTTCCGGCTGGCCATGCTTTCCTCGCTCGATCTCATAGCCAATCCCTTGCAGCCGCGTGGCAAGCTCGGAACGATACACGCTGGTCGCATACTGTTGCGACTGGAAAAGACTTCGCTCCTGAAGCGCCCGCGTCTGGCCATTCTCGCGCTCGGTCATATTGAAAATGACAGCATGAGTATGAAGTTGCGGCGCAGCATAGCCATCCACCGGGCGAGCAGTGTCATGCTCGAAGGTGGCGGCGATAAACTTGGCTGTCGTCTCTGGCGCGTGGATATTGCCGATGCGCGCTTGCGCATACCGCTCCAATTCGCCAAGTGCCATGCGGACACTTTCACGGTGTGCCTGCCGCACACGCTCATCGCCGCCGACAAGCGCGGTGAGAGAAACGGATTTCGGCGCTGAGAATGTCGCGTCCCACCCGGCGCGATGTTCGACGCTGGTGATTTCCTTGCCGTACTCGTTGTCGTAGGTCTTTGCAGGCTGGTGCTTGACGAGTTGCGCGCCGCTTTCAGGATGCTGTCCTTCGCTCAATCGAGCAAATTCCTCGGCACCAACGGAATCACGCAGTCCCCACTCCTGGGCAAGCCTTCCCTGCCACTCGCTATGCACCTGCGCGTCACGGCTCCAGTAGTTCTGCTTCTCCGACACAAACTCGCGCACATGGTAAGTCCGCGCCTGTCCTGCCGATAATGCTTTGGAGATGGTCAACATGCGATTCAGCTCTGCAACGAGCGCCGTAATATCTCGCTCCTGTTTTCTGAGTTAGACTAACTAAGCGTCGCAAGAGATGCTCACTGTGTGTATTATTTATTGCTGAATTACTACGGTTTCCCATGTGGAAAACCCATATGTCTGTAGTTATCTCGCATTTGTGTTATTGATTCGACTTACAATAGCGATCCGAAGTGGCAACGCGACAGCACGCTCATCGGCAGTGTTTATCGGGGATATAGCACAGGCTAAGCGCCAAATGAAAGCGTCAATGTGGCGCTGTAGATATGGGCAATGAAAGACCTATTATCCGTAAGACTAAGTAGTCAAATGTAGACATGTAATACTTAACCGGCAATAGATGTAATGGAAAGGAAGTTATACCATCTTATCAAGCGCTCTGACCTGCGCTTCATGTGCGCACTTCGCAACCATCAAAGTTGCTGTTTGGGGTCATGCAAATAGAGCACATAAGTGCCGTCTGTCCGGATTGGAGTTCTTGAGATTAGAGTGGCAATTAGCTCAGTCGATCCACTGCGATTCGTCCTAGCTCTCGACCTTCTCATTCCCAGTTCTTCGCCTCGATGCTCCGGGAAAGATAGCCTGCCGTTGACGGGCTTCTTCGGAAGGCCAGAAGGTGGTGTCTTCACCTCTGGTTGCGGACTCGAATCCGCTGGCTGAACTGCAACTGAGAGTGGCGCGATAATCGCCGAATGAGTTGTATCATCGCGGCTGGTTTTACCTGCAAAAAGGTCTGGTTGGTTTCGACATTACGATGGAGTCGGCGAGTCCAATTAACCCCAGACGAGGTGCTGAACCGCCTTCCAATTCCGCTGGAAATCCGAGGCGATACCAGCCTTGTGAGTGGTCTAGGAGCCTCGACCTAATGGCCGCCAATTCGTACTTCTGAAGCGGTCGCAATTCTCACTCATACCATGTCACAGCAATGATTGCCGGAAGGTTGAAGAGCACGGCCAGAGGCAACAATCCACCGCCTTGAACGCCGAGGAAAGCCAAGGGGAATCACGGTTCTTTCTCCGGCGCATAAGCGCCGGAATTGGCACGCGATTTGGCCAGGGGTTCGTCGGCTTCCAGGTGCTTGATCGACTCTGTAGAAGCCAAGAGTTTGCGGAGCCTATATGCATTACCTCTTCATGCGGGACGGCAAGGCGTGCTCTTGTTAAGCAGCACGGATGCTAACTACTTCTTCGCAGGACTCGGATCGCCGCGTTGAAGGGGTTGCCCCGCTGGGGCAGAGAGAGACATTCCGAACATAGCGGGAGGGTTCTTACGGGCGTGGGCACGGCCTGTCAACGCCCCGAAGCGAAGCGCAGCCGCAAGGCGTTCCGCGCCCTTTGCGGAACGGAGCTTGACGAGCCGTGATCCGCGCTCGTACTCTCTTCCCGCTTCGGAATGGCTCGGTTACGGTCGCCCCGAAGCCTACCGCTGACGCGCGTGCGGTTCTTTCTTCCCGAAGTGTTTTTCGAACAGCTCGCGGGCCGCTGCACGCCTTCCACGGTCACCACGACCGATTTGGCCTCGCTCTTGGGATCAGAAGAGATGTAGTCCTTCGCGTGCAACCGTGTCGTATTCCATCCCACACCTAGCTTGGAGTTTGCCGCAAAGGGTTGCACCCGGAACCTCAGAGCATGACCGGACAGACGCCGGACAAAAGTCCGGACGCACACCGGATGCCGCTCGCGCGCGGCGACAACGCCTCAGATGCCGCATCCTGCGTAACCTTTGATGGATCAACACGTTTACGCGCAGAGCGCCCGGTGGTAGCTCATTGGCTCCCGCCGTCCCGTAAGTCGCATGTTTTCAATAAGTAGACGCACCGCTACCTGCGGTTGCTGTGCAGCTCCCGTTTGGGGATGACGTGTCATTCCTCCACCCGCTGCGCAGCAGCGTCAAACTCTCATTCCAACCTGGCAACTCACCTTCGAACGCGGCTTGGCAAGGACAGTTCGTGGCTTTGAGTCCCTCCCTCTCCGCCATTTGTTGGAAGGGTCAAGCCGCTCGAAAGGCCCGGCCAAATCGCCGGGTGCCTCTCAGCACGTTACTCCTGTAACCGAACATCCGGGTGACGCGCACCCAGATTCGGATACGTTGTCCGTACAATGGAGGATGTCACAGGAGATGTTAAAGTTAAACCATGAAAAAACTACTGATCTTCGCCCTGCTCACAGTAAGTGTCGCATGGGGTCAAGATGTACGTGTCAAATCAGTTTCCCAAATAAAGACTTGGTGTGATGCGTATCTAGCGTTAGAATCCACTTCTCACGTCCCGGCCATTCATGCAAGTGACGCCGGATTGTGCGAAGGTTACATTGTGGGACTGATGGAGCAAGTATCGTTAAGTCCCGTTCTCGACATTGCCGATGGTGCGTCAGTGCCAAATGGCAAATTTCTTATGGGTACATGGGGCGAAGCAGTCACCGCCGATCAAGTCACAAGAGTCTTTATCAAACTTGTAAACGACCAACCTCAGTGGCTGGATAAACCTGCTTATCTGGCCATTGAAAAAGCGTGCATGGACAACGGGCTTCTAACCTATAAGCAATGGAGTCCGCCTCACAGTTATGTACTCATTCCATCCGACGGTAAGCACCCCTTAAAGTGAATCACTTGCCAAAAAGGTTCATGTACTTGGCAAATGTCACTCGGCGTGAATAATCCCGCGCGGTGGGTTGCTTCTGCAAGGCGATCTTGAGGGATGATCAATGAATCTGGAAGAAGCGGCAAGTCGGCAACTAAAGGCGGAGTTCCCGTTGTTATTTGACGAGACGCGGCCCGTTTCCGTTAGGTGCGTTGGAATTCAGAGAGCAGAAGAACTCTTGGACCGTGACAACAAAACCGATGCCCAAGCCATCGCTGAAATGAAGCGGCAGCTTTCGGTTCTACGGGCAAGTCTTAGCTGTTCATAGCGGGAGCGCCACAGCAGGAATTGTCCGTAATGAAGGATTTCTACCTACTACTGCCTACTAAAAATCGCTGGTTTACGGGCGAACAAATTTCCCATTATAATGGGTATTCTAAATGGGCCGACCATTCAGAACCCGCGCTGGATGCGGGGTTTAGTAGGAATCACGAGGGTGCGGGCAACCTCGTCCCGCCAGTATCCGGGGGAAAGTTCGGCTGCGAGGGATGCTAGGGAGAACCACTGCGTTTAGGTGTGGAGGATTTGGTTGGGCAAGTGTCTTGAGGAAGAGATCAAACTGGCTAGCGAGTTCGGTAGCAAAATAGAGGAACTGGTTGTCGCAAGAGGCCAATGCCCCACCGGAGAACGTAACACTCCCCTGATGGCCTACTGGTCGCTCGCATTTGAGTTTCACAAAGCAATTCTGAGCCTAATAGCAAACAAGTTTTACGGCGCTGCTTTCGCACTTGAGCGGCCCATACTCGAAGCTACCGTCCGTGCTCACTTGGTCGTATTCGTTCACGACGATGTCTTGAAAAAAATACTGGACGATGGGTATAGGATGAATTTCCGAACAGTGGGCCGGGAGATTGATGACGCCTTCAGGCTGGAAGGGCACTTTGAAGAGTTTCTGAAGAAAGCGAAGGATGCGTTACACGGCTACACGCATGTAGGAATGCACCAGTTGGGAAGGCGGTTTCAGCGGACCGATCTTGTGCCCAATTACTCCGAGGAGGAGATCACTGAAGTTATCCGTACGTCTACCAGTGCAGCATTCATGGTGAACAATATCGTCACCAAATACCTTGGGTTCGAGGAGGAATGGAAGGAGACTACGAGGTTATTTGGTGAATGGGGCAAGAGTCATCCTACTTGCAGGCTTCGTATCAAAAACAAGGACAGATAACATGAACTGGTTCGGTCAAAAACGCCGACAGGCAGAGTCGGCATGGGTTAGGCTTTCTGATACCCCCGAGATTCAATCGCTTTTTCGTAGAGAAGTAGATGCCCTCTTGAAGGAAGCTGGAGCAGATTTTCCTCTCGTCCCCGACGGTACCATCGATGGCAAAGGGTATTTAGAGGCCCTGGATTCTTTACGTCCGAACACGCTTGAAAATTTGGGATTCAGACCCGAACACATGCGGGTCCTAAAGACCCTGGCGCTATTGTTGGCGCAGTGCGGCCGGGTCGCGGCAACCAAACAAAACCTGAAAATATTTGAAGCTTTGTTCCACCCGGCAAAGCCAACTACCCCCGCTGTCGCAGATGCGTATGGGGAGGTTGTCATGTCATTCCAACAAAGTATCGGACCTAAATAGGTCCCTATCCCCATTGTGTTGTCAGCCGCTAAACCCAAGTCGCTGATCGCTGCTAGAACTTCGGGATTCGGGCCGCTGTGCTACTCGATAGGTAAATGGAATCGACCGTGTCGAAAGCGAGATTGCCCATTAACCGAGGCTTCTGGTAGGGTCGAAACTCGATAATGTCATCCGCGCAGGGAGTTATTGTCGGCACATGTACGGACACCGGCCCGAGCGTATCCGAACAATCGGCGTGAGAGGTCTTCGATGACTGATGAACCAGAAAGCCCCGAGTATCGTTATAAGACAACCATCGACCAGTGCGATGTCGTTGACCGTGAAGCCTTGGTTTTGTACCGGGTCAAGCGGTATGAGTGGCTGTCGTGGTACGAGTTGCGGAAGGGTGACCCCAACACCATTCAACAGCAGTTGTTCTCAATGATGTTTTTGGATCTGGCCTACCGTACCCTCGCCTTCGCACGTCAGAAAACGGACGAAGACTCAGTGGTCTCAGCCCAAAGCGGATTGCTGGCACACTTCTTGGATCAAGGCTACGTTGCCACACAAGTCCTCGCCATCCGCAGACTGCTGGACGGTCGTAAGGATGTTTTCTCGCTTCGCCGCTTGCTGGATGACATCACCAAACATCAACATCTTATTACACGAGAAATTTACGTCTGCAATGACGGGCTTCCTTTTGACTCAGAAGGTTGGCAATCACTTCCCCAAGGAGTCGAAGAAAAAATGTGGGGAATTCAGGCACCCGGATTCGGGAATTATCTGAGTTCGCGAGCGCGCCACGAAACTTTCGATCGTCTCTCAGGTATTTCGCCAATGACACGCCAACGCGGAGACCTTATCAGAGAAGGAGTCTTTCAGGAATTGAACAATTGGTTGGCGAATAGCGCCGCTGAAAAACTCATTCTTTTGAGTCACAAGTTCTTCGCCCATGCAGCGACTCAGGATTCGCGTGGTTCTCTCGCCTACTCCGGGATTGCTCTTCTTGACGTAGACGAGGTTCACCGGGCACTCGTTCGGGTAGAGCGAGCGATTACCGACCTCTTACTTTTCATCGGAGTCCACCGCGACGTCGTTCCCATGCCTCCTCTCGGCCTGCTGAAGGGACTAGAACAACCGTACGCTTCGGCTGATTCCATCACGAAAATGGACCAGCACTGGAATCAACTGGTCGCAGAGCGCAATCAATGGGCTAAGGGAATCGCTGAGGGTCTTTGAACTCTAGCCAGCGCGCGTCCGCCCAGGGACCACGGGGGCAGTGCCGTCCGCCTTCATGTAAGGGATTTCGCGCTCGACATCCTCGCCGGTCTTTTCGTCGCGCTCGGTGCGCGTGATGGCGTTGGCATAGACCACAAGCGAGCCTTTCTCGCCCTTGCGGACATGGGCGTCTAACTCGCTGGCCTGGCGGAAGGTCATCCAGATTGGCGCGGTAAAGTTCTGGGCCAAAGCGGACATCC
>Ga0185299_10003982_pt1 | contig 18485 bp, 20 predicted proteins | sample PaiPotPPA55metaG_FD_128002 | JGI IMG/M metagenome (GOLD analysis project Ga0185299, IMG submission 128002) | Iron sulfur acid spring bacterial and archeal communities from Banff, Canada, to study Microbial Dark Matter (Phase II) - Paint Pots PPA... ...
TCTAGCCAAAAGTGTAAAACCTGGATTCGGGGCCGGCCGATCTTTCGTTGCCTGAACCATCTTGGTTCGAGACCGTGTCGTGGTGACACAACCGCGTAGCACCAGTGCATACTCCCGAGTCGATCGTTAACACGGCGATAAACAAATTTCGGTAGCGTCCGTAATCCATTTCCGGGTAGGAATGGCAAGACTGAGATATGCGTCGCTAAGCGACTGCGTCGGAAAGTGGCACGACGATTGCTGTTAACAAAACCCATCTTATGCATGCAACACGTGTTTCAGACCCTTTGGTCGCGGCTCTGCTGGAAATTGCCAAGGTACGGTTCGCGCTTTTTCGCGAACGCTTTGGCCGAGACCCCGGACCCGATGAACCTCTGCTGTTTGACCCGGATAAGGAGGAGCCCACCGCGGCGACCCAGGCCGACCGCAGAGTACAGGTGATCAGCGCCGCAATCGCGAGCGAGGTGGATGCGAGCGGGGTTCTTGGTCTGCTCGGCTACAAGTCGTCCGTCGACATGTGAGAATTACTTGCTCGCGCCACCCGGCCAGCACCTTTTTGCACTCCTAGGCTGGCTTGGCGTTGATGCTGCCGGGCGGAGATGGGGCTGGACCCGCCGCCAACTGGCGCAACCGAATGAACGGTTCAACCAAATCGATGGGCAACGGAAAAATCGTCGTCGAGTTGTTCTCAGTCGCGATCTCCGCCAGCGTTTGTAAATAGCGTAATTGCAGCGTGATCGGATTACTGCCCATGATCTGAGCGGCGTCTGCCAGCCGTTGCGCGGCCTGGAACTCACCCTCCGCTGCGATGATTTTGGCCCGCCGGTCGCGTTCCGCTTCGGCCTGGCGCGCGATTGCGCGTTGCATGTCCTGGGGCAAATCGATATTGCGCAGCTCTACCAGCACCACCTTGATACCCCATGGTTCGGTGTGCTGGTCGATGATCTTCTGGACAGTCACGGTGATGACCTCGCGTTGGCTGAGCAACTCGTCGAGTTCGTGCTGGCCGGCAGTGGCGCGGAGCGTGGTCAACGCAAGCTCACGGGTGGCGAAACGGTAATCCCCGACCTCGGTGATGGCCCTGGCCGCGTCGATTACGCGGAAATAGAGGACGGCGCTCAATTTGGCACTGATGTTATCGCGGGTAATAACGTCCTGGGCGGCAATCTCCCAGGTATTAACCCGCAGGTCGACCCGCATCCATCGTTCGATTATTGGGATTACGAAGATGATGCCGGGGCCGCGCTCCGGCATCAGACGGCCCAGCCGGAAAACGACACCACGCTCGTACTCATTGAGCACCTTGAGCCCGCTCAGAATTACCGCCACCCCGACCAGAACCACGACGCCGAATCCGATTGCCATGAGCTTGTCCTCCCAATCTCCTCCTCTCTATATCTTCGCTCGCCTCTCTCACCGCGAGAGGCGCTCGACATCCGCCACGTTAATTTCGAGGCCGTGCACAGCCCTGACTCGTACTGGAGTCCCCGGTGCCAACGACGTATCGCTGACGGCCCGCCATAGTTCGCCGTGCACCAGCACGCGCCCCGCACTCCCGGGCTGAATCGCTTCGCGGACCTCCCCAATTTCCCCAATCAGTCCTTCACGGCCAGTCATTGCGGGCCGGCCCCTTTCGCGCATCACGAGATAGCCGACCCCCAGCACGATCGCGCTGAACGCGACGGCGGCGCCCGCGATCGTTCCGCGATCCACCACGAGGTTAGTCTGCGACGTGTCGACCAGAAACAACGAGCCGAGCACAAACGCAATCACCCCGCCGATTCCAAGGACACCATAGCTGGTGACAAACAATTCCGAGACAAGCAGCCCTGCGCCAAGCAAGGTCAGCAGCAAACCAGCCAGATTGATCGGAATTACCTCGAACGAGGCCAATGCCAACAGCAAACAGATCGCACCGATGACCCCCGGCAGGTATACACCAGGATGTGCGAATTCAAAGTACAATCCAAGCAAACCGGCCAGCATCAGCAGGTACATCAAATTTGGATCAGCCAGCCGGTTGAGCACATTCTCGCCGAAGCGCATGCCGCGGTTGTTCACCATTGCACCGGCCAAATTGAGCGTCATCGTGCGGCTACCCGCAACCGTGACCTGCCGGCCGGTTACCTGGTCGAGCAGGCTCGGCAGATTGGGTGCAACTAGGTCGATAACGTGTTGTTTGAGCGCTTCGCGATCGTTCAGGGCGCTGCTCTTGCGGACGGCCTGTTCAATCCAGGCTTCGTTGCGGCCGCGCTGATGGGCGATGGTTTTGGCAAAGGATGCGGTGAAGTTCTCTATTTTTTGCCCCAGCGCGCCTTGGATGTCGCCACCGCCCATGTCGACCGGATGAGCCGCACCAATCGTCGTGCCGGGCGCCATTGCGGCAATGTTGGCCGCTTCGACCACAAAGGTCCCCGCTGACGCGGCACTGGCACCGGCCGGGGCAACGTACGCGATAACCGGCACCGGGGAGTTCAGCAGGGTCTTGACAATATCGCGGGCGGAACTGAGCAGCCCGCCCGGGGTGTCGATCTGGACTACCAGTGCCGCGGCATTGCCGGATTGCGCCTGTGCGATTGAATCAGCAATGAAGTCGGCAGATGCCGGATTTATGGGCCCCGCGACTTCAATGGCGTCCACATGTCGCTCTGAGCCCGCCTGTTGGCGGTCCGCAGCCAGCGACCGCGTATGACAGAAGATCATTGCTGCAGCCAAAACCAGCCACATGCAAAATGTAGGGAGGCCGGCGCCGACCCTCATTCTACTGAAAGGTGTTGCACTCGGCTCCACATGCTTATCGCCAGGGCTTCAGCCTCCGGGGACGTGACGTAGTCTAACAAGCCAGCCCAATCTTAGCGCCGGGAGCCGCGTGGCGGAATCGGCTGCCCTAGAAACCTCATCACTTCCTGGATATCGGCCCACACCAGGCGCTTGTCGGCCGGATTGCGCAACAGATACGCAGGATGGAAGGTGGGCATCATTTTGATCGATCGCACTTCATGCCATATCCCACGCAATTTGCTGATGGGAGTCTTGACCTTCAGTAGTGCCTGCACGGCAAACGTACCCAAACCGACGATCGCCTTTGGCCGCACCAGATCGATTTGACGGAACAAAAACGGCTCGCAAGTAGTTACCTCGTCCGGTTCGGGGTTACGGTTTTCGGGGGGGCGGCATTTGATCACGTTGCAGATGTAGACGTCGTGGCGCGGGATGCCCATCCCGCGCTCGATGATATCGGTCAACAATTGCCCGGCGCGGCCTACAAACGGCTCGCCCTGGAGGTCCTCATCGGCCCCGGGGGCCTCCCCGACGAACATCAACTCTGCATTGGGATTACCGACGCCAAAGACCAGGTTGGTGCGTCCTGGGGCGAGCTTACAACGAGTACAGACGCCGATGAACTCGCGCAGCGCGTCGAGGTTGGCGACCTCTTCAAGGCCGGGGTAACGATAGAAGAGCTCAGCGGCCGCGTTCTTCGGCGGGGCTAGAGAAGATTGCGAGCCGTCATCACGCCTGACCGTGAGCTTTTTCTCGTCTGGAGAGTTCACTATTCCCGGCGGTTTCCTAGCCGCGCTCGCCGCTGCCTCCGGTGCCTGTGGCTGAGAGTCGGCGAGCGTCGCTGGTGGCGGATTTAGCGCGGGCAGACCATCGAGCCCTTCTTCCTGCAATTGCTCAATATAGTCCCGCAACGAAGCGAGTACGGTCGCCTGATCCGGCGCCATTCGGTAACTGCTCATCGATTAATAAACATAGGCTAAAGCCCATGCCAACCATATGATTATCGCAGCCAGGAGAAGCTACGTCATCGCCGTCCCGCTCTTTTATCCAGAGCCTTTCGGCCTCCGTAGGGGCGCGCGCGCACGCCAGTCTGCGAGGGTCACGCGGTATCCACGGTCGTGATTGATCCCGCCGTTCCTTCGCCAAAGTAGTAGGAAGTGGGCGCCGGATGGCCGGGCGGTCAGACTGCTCAATTCAGGGAAAAGAGTGGTCTATGACTTTAGTCCTGGACTAACTGATAAGTTGGGCTTATGGCGTCTCGGCCAGCTCATGATCGGGAGTCGGGATGCCGATGCTGAGAATTTGTCGGGAACGGATAGCCGCCAACGCCTTCCAAGTCTTGCCGATACACCTGAGCCAGGCCTTGAGGACTTGCGCGCACCCGACCATCATAGAGATCCGTTCGACCGCTTCCTGATCGCCCAAGCCGCCATTGAGGAACTGGCGCTTGTGAGTGTCGACCGTCAGTTTGCCAAGTATAAGATCCGTTTCATCTGATAGCGGTCTGACCAACGACCAGCCCAAGATGGGAGGAGACGTCAGAGCCCCGATTGGGTTGTTCAAAGGGTCAGAGTACGATCGTACAGCGGCGAAGAACCCGGCACGTGATTTGGCCCTACTTGCAACAATGACCATGGATGGCTAGCAATAGAAATCCCTCACGGTGGGCAGGTAGCTCAGTCGGTAGAGCAGAAGACTGAAAATCTTCGTGTCGGCAGTTCGATTCTGCCCCTGCCCACCAGAAAAATCTGTTAAGCTTCGAACCTTTCTACGATCACTGCGCTTAGCTATTCCTTCGGCAGGTGCCTGTCATGCTCTCGACGTTGCGGATCGACTTGCGGGCCGCCGGTGCATCGGCAATAGGGCAGTTGACGCCATCCGCGGCTTGTGTTCCTTTTCTACCTGCCCGGTGCGGAGGACAGCATATGCAGCGTGTGCGCACTAATGGAATCGAGCTTGCCTATGAGCTGCGGGGATCGGGGTCGCCGCTAGTCATGGTTCATGGGGCTCAAGGCGATCAGACAATGTTTGCTGACCTCGCTCGCAATTTTGCCGACCATTTCAGCGTTTTGACTTTTGATCAACGCGGTTCCGGACTAAGCGAGAAACCGCACACGGCCTACAGTATCGCCCTGCTGGCGGACGATACCGCGGCACTGATGGACCATGTTGGATTTTCCGCAGCCCATGTTATTGGAGTATCGATGGGCGGGACGATCGCGCTGGAACTGGTCCTGCGGCATCCGGGAAAGGTTCGTTCGCTGATCCTGGGATGCACTACCCCTGGCGGCCCGAAGGCAATTCGGATTGGAGGCAGCGCCTTCGCCGCGGCTTATTCGACCCATGCAATGTCGCCTGAAGAACGCGGCCGCGCCCTGGCCGAGGCAGCTTTCACCAAGGGTTATATCGGGCACCATCCGGAGATCATTCCCGCGATGATTGAGGCGCGCCGACAGCGCCCGCTTGATCCGGTTGCGCTGGAGGGGAGGATGAAAGCGGTTCTCGCACATGACGTGTATGACCGCTTGAAGCAGATTGGGTGCCCGACGCTGGTGATAACGGGGAAAGACGATGCGCTGGTGGCGTGGCAGAACTCGCAACTGCTCGCTGAGGGTATCCCTGGCGCCACGCTTGTCCTGCTGGAACCTGCAGGCCATTGTTTTTGGCTCGAGCAGCCGCAGCAATCGCTGCACGCGATGGCGCAATTCCTTGAATCGGTCGTGAAACAGTAAAAAGTCGCAGGTCTCCCTCGCGCGCGACGACACCGTAATCGCAATGAGTATTGAGCCCGCGGCAGAGCCGGCAGGTCAAATGGCGCATAAGTCACGCGGTCCGGTGCTCACGACATTCGCCGTTTTGTTCGCGATCCTGGCAGTCTCGAACCTGTCCAAGCCGTTTCACCTCGCTCCAAATGTAGGATTCGTGTTTTTCGGAGCGAAAACGCACGGGATTGCAAACGCTATCCTTGCCCCCGCGTTCGGGCTGATACTGATTGTGTATGCTATCGGTATCTGGCGAATGCGCCGATGGGTCTTACCGATAGCTTACTCTTATGCTGCGTATGTGATCGTGAACTTGTTGCTCTACAGCACTCGAAACGCCGGATTGCAGGATCAACCGCCAGGTGCATTCATGCTCGTTTATTCGGCGATAGCCATTGGAGTATCCGCCGGCAGTGCGATCCTACTGTACCGGCGCCGCTTCGAGCTGGTTTGAACCAGGTAAAATCCGCACACTATTGCTTGCGAGCGACAATTTCGAGTCGAGAGTCTCACGCCAATTCGGTTGGATTGTTTCCCGCCGTGCCCGGACTGCGCAGCGCGCATCAAGCCATTCGGTGTTCGCGCTCCGTTAAAATAGCTCAACACAGGAATCGAACCTAATGCAAGACTGGCGACACTATGCCGAGTGTGCAACGGACTTGCTTGTAATCGCCGATCTGATCGGCGCCCTTCCTATCTTCATTTGCTTGGCCACGAATCACATGGGCTGTCGCCGCCCGGGCTGGCGGGGAAAAGCTAAGCGGGTGTTCGACTCGATATAGCCGATCAGAGACGCTGGACTGAAAACCTGCTTCAGGGAATCGGAACACTCGTGGTCAAGCGCGCGCGCTTACTTCAGAACCTCAACAGCCACGTTCCCACGGCGTTCGATTATGCCGACAGAGGCACCCTCTGGAGTACGGCGCACAATAAATGAAATCTCGCCATCACCCACTTTAAGATTTTCGATCTTCAACCACTCCAGCCATTTCGGCATCTCTCCCAAATCGATGACGAGCTTGCGATCAAAGCCCATCACCTCCATTCGGAGTATCGCCTGCACGATCATGAAGATGCTGGCGGCCGACCATGCTTGCGGATGGCAGGCGACTGGATAAGGAACCGGCCCCAATCGCTCGTCGCGAGGGAAGCCGCAGAACAATTCGGGAAGGCTCCCGGTCTTGAAATAGCTGGCAGCCTGAAGGAGACCATCCAGGATCCGAATCGCGTCCTCACGTTGCTTGAAACGGGCAAGCCCGGCCGCGATGAGGGCATTATCGTGCGGCCAAACGGAGCCATTATGGTAACCCATCGGATTGTACCGCCGTTCGCCGGAGCCGAGCGTTCTCACTCCCCATCCGCTGAACATCTCTTCGCTCATCAGGCGCTTGGCGAGCGCTTCGGCCTGTTCGCAATTGAGCAGTCCCGTCGCCAGGCAATGACCCGCGTTGGAGGACATGACGCGGCAGGGCCTTTTGTCGGCATCGAGCGCGAGCGCGACGGTGCGTTCATCTTCTAGCCAGAAGTCGCGCGAGAATCGAGACCGCAGCATCGCTGCGCGCTGGGTCAGCCTGGCGGCCACTTGCTCGTGTCCGAGCCGCCTGGCAACGCCCGCGATCGAACTGTAAGCGGCGTACACGTAGCCCTGAACTTCGCAAACAGCGATGGGCGGCCGCGCGAGCGTTCCGTCGGCATGTGAGATAGCGTCGAATGAATCCTTCCATCCCTGGTTGGCGAGGCCACGGGGCGTTTCGCGCAGATATTCGACGTACATATCGCCGTCGGCGTCGCCGTACCGCTCGATCCAATCCAACGCCCGTTCGGCATTGTTCCAAAGCTGCTCGGCCAACGCGAGGTCACCGGTGGTCTCAACATAGCGGCCAAGTAGCCAAAGAAACAGCGGAGTTGCGTCAACACTTCCGTAATAACGGCCGAAGGGTACCTCACCAGTGGCCGCCAACTCGCCGGCGCGAATTTCATGCACAATCTTTCCGGGTTGCTCGTCGCGGCGTTGGTTGACCTGCGAGCCCTGCAGGCTGGCGAGGCTTTTGAGGGTGCCCACGGCCAGGGCCGGATTGAACGGCAGCGCAAAGAGAGCGGTAAGAATACTGTCGCGTCCGAACAAAGTTGCAAACCAGGGAATGCCTGCCATCAGAAATGTGCCCTCTGGCGCGAACCGGATCATTGACGTCAAATCGGCCGCTGATCGTTTGAGCAGCAAGTCAAACGATTCATGGCTCGCGCTGATCCTGGCCCAACCCGCTTCGAAGGTCGCGATCTCCGACCGGCGTTGCTCCAGAGCGTCATCAAACCGCACGGGCAATTGGTGGTGGCCGCTGGCCTCCTCGAATCCGCTGACAATGCGAACTTCGAGGTCCTTGTATTCGTCCGGCTTCAGAGTGAAGAGGAACGATGCACGCCCGGCTTCAAGCGTAGTAGGCTCTGGCTCAAATATGATCTTCGCGAACCTAGTCGTCGAGTCGAGCCCCCGATAAGGGAATGTCACCGAGTTTCCTGTAACCTGCGGCTCACAATGCCTTCCCCTGCTGTCACGTTTGAATCCCCGAACTTCAAACACATCCGCGAAATCAACACCCAACAAAAAATCGAGCCGGATTTCGACCTGGAGGCGAGCATAATTTCGGACGATCAGCTTATGGAACAATGCCGAGCCCGCTATTACCCAGTTGCGCTCGAGCTGAATGGAGTTCCTCGGCAGCTCGATCTCCTTTCCGCGGAACCCAAGATCGGGATTGCTGAGATTGATCCGTAACTGAGCGTTCTCCTGGCTGGTATAGGAATTCAGGTAATACGGAGCCGCGCCCGCGATCTTAAGTTCGAAGCGGCTAAGGTAGCGAGTATCACGGTGGAAGAAACCGAGCGGCTCATCAGGCGCCTCCAGAATGTCTCCGCCAACTTCAAAGACGGCGAAGCTCTCCCCATTCACCAGGACACGGGTCGCGCGACGTGAAGTTAGCGACGATGCATGGATATGGAAATCAGAGCCGGCCTTAATGACGGTTGCATCCAGCCGGGAATCACGCAGTCCCAAGGTCTCGGCGCCAACGCTTCGATCCTTCACGTGCAACCACCTCCTCTCGCATGCCGCGCGCTGGTCGGCCGTTCTCCCGCGCTCGCGTAAGACGATCATCTATTAATTGGCAATAGATTCGCTCGTAGTTTGCTGCCATCACACCCGCAGTGAATCGGACTTCGAATTTCGGCCCGGCCCATTCGGCTCCACCGTAAAGCGTGGGCGGCACACTCTCACGAAAGAGGAGGCGCCGCGCAATGCAAAGGCGGTGGCGACGAACCTGCTCGGACATTTTCGAATTCTCTAGATTCCGCTTGCAGCGTGCCGGTGCAGTTGTCCTACAGTTTCTTCGATCCTCGAATACCCATTTATCGAAATCACAAATCCGCCAGACAGGGTGTTCAAGCACGGACAGCCTTCAGAAACCCCCCGAGCGAGCGGTACCCTCGCGACAGTGTCGGCCTGACCCTAATATTGGCAGGGCGCCCTTCAGACCGATGATACCTGCAAATTCTTCCGGGTCCACCCATGACAGGACCAGTCCATAGCTTGTGGGCTAGATCCTCGATTCTTACAGTCCCGCATCTTCAGGTTGTAAAGTTGAGGGTAGGTTCGGCAGGTCTGCCAGCGGCTAACGTCTTTCCATCACTTTATCTTTTTTGTAGTACGGACGCATCATACGCAGCGCACGCGACTGATGGTAGGCCAGTTCATCGTCAGGGTAGCGCTGGTCAGGGCCCAGCACGCAGGCCACACGCGCGTGGCATCGGTCAGCGCAATCCGGATGAGCTTCGACGCGATGCTCCAGGCACTTGGAGATGTTCCATCCTGAAGGGAAGGACACCGCGGCCGCCGGGCATGCATTGATGCAGGAGCGACTGCTGCACGTGGGACATGGGTCGAACCCGATGGCGTCGCCCGGATGATCAATCTCGCTGTCGATCAGGAGCGCAGCGCGAAACGCGATCCAGGGTCCGAACACCGGGTGCACAACGACTCCGATAATGCTCGGTGCGGCGAGCCCCGCCAGCATCGCGAGTTGCATGAAATTCAAAGTCGGTCCGCCGCTGCCGAATGGATATACAGTGATACATCTGACGCCTTCGGTCTGAATCGGCATAACGATCTCCTTCTCGACAACTTCACGTGTGAAATCGTCGAGCGGATTATCGCGTTCGAGCCAGCCGGGGTTTCCTGCGGCGTGGGCCTTAAAGACGTGCCAGAAATCAGCACCGCCATTCCCGATCACCACTATTGAGCGGCATCCTGGGGAAATGGTGTTAGCGCGGTAAGCGGGCGTGGCGGCGAGTTCGTAGCGTTCGGCAGGGAGTGCTGCGATCAGGTTGAGTCCCAAGCGCTGGGCGTTTCTGGCGATGCGATCAAACAACTCCACCCGATCAGCTTATATGCTAACGGGCTCAGATTATATGCTAACGGGCTCCGAGCCTACTCGGCCCAAACGATTTGGGCTTTGGTCTAACGCAAATGTGCGACGGCATCTATTTATCTGTGTAATTCATAGGGCGGGTGCTTGTGGCGAAAGCACGGCCGCCCCGGGCACTCCAGCCATGCATCATTCTTGTGCCGATAGCGGAATTGGCCTATGAACAAGTAAGTCCGCTAGCGCACTTCGCGCGATGGAGGAAATTCATATGAAAGTTGGCGCCTCTTTCTTCTGCCAAAACTACTTTCGCGCAGAAAAACCAGACTGGCAGATTTATCGTGAGGACCTCGAGCTCGCCGACATGGTCGAGCCGCTCGGCTTCGATTCAATCTGGGGTGTCGAACATCATTTTTCGCCGTACACGATGATTCCCGATGTCGTTCAGTTTCTGACCTACATGGCCGGACGCACCAGCCGGATCGGGTTCGGCACGATGGTCGTGGTGCTACCGTGGCACGACCCGGTGCGGGCCGCCGAGCAACTCGCGATGCTCGATATTTATTGCGGCGAGCGAGAGCTGACTTTGGGTTTTGGCCGCGGCTCCGGGCGTATCGAATACAATGGCTTTCGAGTCTCGATGAGTGAATCGCGGGACCGCTTCAATGAAGCCGCCGATATCGTGCGGCTGGCGCTGACCCAGCTGCGCTTTTCCTACCAGGGAAAATACTTTCAGATTCCTGAGATGAGTATTCGGCCGCAGCCCTACCACAAGAATCTTACCGAGCGTTTTTACGGCGCGATCGTATCGCCTGAAACCGGCGATATCATGGCCCGCCAGGGAATGGGTATGCTTGTGATCCCGCAAAAACCCTGGGCGGAGCATCGCAAAGACTATGATCATTTTCTCGAATCGTGCGCGAAATTTGGCCAGCCTGCAAAAAAACCGATGGTAGTGAGCTTCATCTATTGCGCCGAAACTGAGAAGGAAGCGAATGAAGGTGCCGAGACCTGGATGGGCAATTATGCGGATACTGCCATCCGGCACTATGAGTACGACGAGCCCGAGCACTTCCGTAAAGAGAAGGGCTACGAGTTTCACACGAAGATGGCCGAAGCCACCAAGGCCAATTCCAGCGCCTTCCGTGAGATGTTCACCAAGACACAAGTCTACGGTACGCCAGATCAATGTCTGGCTACGCTGAGGACTATCGCCCAAACCATGGATGCGGCGGAATATATAGCCGTGTTCAAGTACGGCGGGATGCCGCTGGAACTTGCCAAACGCAGCATGAAGCTGTTCGCCAGCGAGGTGCTGCCGCATATTCAACGCGGCACCTCGCCGATGGTGCAGAGTGCCGCGGCCGGCGGGCGCTAGATTCCGAAACAGTCCAATTGAACAGCCCAGCCCCTGCCTGCGAGAAACGCAGGCGAGGGCTGGAAAGCTCCAATCACGCCTTCTTCCGTGGGCGGTCTGACCTTTGAACCATGGTTCAGGTGTTCGAACGCCGAGACCACGCTAATCAGTGGGTTTTGTGTACGCGTCGAGTTCGTCGAGCAGGATGCGTTTGGCCTCAATTGGCAGAAACGACGCTCTGAACGAATTGGTTGCCAATCGTGCGATGTCCTCTCGGCTAAGATCCAGGGCCTGCTGCACGGCGATGTAGTTATCACTGATATAGCCGCCAAAGTAGGCGGGGTCATCAGAGTTGATCGTCACCAACAGGCCGGCATCGAGGAGCTGCTTGAGATTGTGCTGAGCTATCGACGGGAACACACCAAGCCTTACGTTCGACAACGGACACACCGTCAGAGCAATCTGTTCTTTTGCCAAGCGCTGCACCAGTGAAGCATCTTCGAGGGCGCGCACACCATGATCGATGCGTTCGGCCCCGAGCAGATCGAGCGCCTGCCATATGTAGTCGGGCGGCCCTTCTTCGCCGGCGTGCGCCACCCGGCGAAAACCCAACTGCCTGGCGCGCGCAAACACTTTGACGAATTCTTCAGGCGGATGCCCTAGTTCTGAGGAATCGAGTCCAACGCCGAGGATCCAGTCTCTGAAGGGCAGTGCCATCTCCAGGGTTCCCATCGCCTGCTCAGAACTCAGATGCCGCAGAAAACACATGATTAGATTTGAATTGATCCCGTACTGCCGTGTTCCAACTTCAAGTGCACGGCGAATTCCAGTGATCACGGTCGCGAATTTTACACCGCGATTGGTATGGCTCTGCGGATCAAAGAAAATTTCGCTGTGCCGCACACCATCACCGGCGGCGCGCCGCAGGTAAGAAAGCGTCAGGTCATAAAAATCCTGCTCGGCAACGAGCGCGGCGGTGCACTCATAATAAAGGTTAAGAAATGACTGCAGGTCGGTGAACTGGTACGACTTGCGCAGGTCTTCGACGGAGCCGAACCGGAACGTCATTCGATTTCGCTGTGCAAAAGCGAGCGCGAGTTCGGGCTCAAGTGCCCCCTCAAGATGTATATGCAACTCCGCTTTGGGCAGTGCGCGCATGAATGAATCTGTTGGAGTGGATTCTCTCATATTCGATTTCATCATCCTCGTGCACCTTTGGTAAGGCTACCAATTATGAAGTTAGAGCCCAGGTTCACAGAAGATCAGATTCAACAAGCCGTCAGGCGCATTGCGCACGAGCTGTCTGACACCTACGGCGAGGTCTGTCCGCTTTTGGTCGGAGTGCTCAAAGGTTCGTTCGTTTTTCTGGCGGACCTGGTCCGTGAGTTGACTATCCCGTTCGAAGTGGATTTCGTCCTCGCTCGTTCGTACGGTCTCGCCACCAGATCAGCGGGCAAAGTAGAGATTCTTAAGCAGGTCGAGAGCAATCTGCGCGGCCGTCATGTAGTCGTGATCGAGGATATTGCGGACACCGGGCTCACGCTGGACACAGTGGTGTCGCATATCGAGGCGGGCGGCCCGGCTTCTGTCAGGCGCTGTGCACTGCTGGTCCGCGAAGGGCATCCACCGGTTGAGTTCGCCGGCCTGCCCGTGGGTTCCGGGTTCGTGGTCGGGTATGGCATCGATTACGCTGAACGATATCGCGGCTTGAGAGATATCCGAACCTTGATCGAAGAGACCGCACCGTAGCAGCCTGTCCCGAACTATTGCGCCGGCCAATCTGTAGGCCAAGCTGTGAATAGCAAGATGTTGCTGCTGATTGCCGCGATTTGCTCAATCGCCCAGTCGGTTTCCCTATTGTACGGCCTGAAGAAGCTGCGGGCGAGAGTATGGTCGAGCTCGGCCTAAAAATTTCTCCGGTTCCGGTCAATCTCCGGGGAAAGGACCGTAACGTCGTGGGTTGGGGTAGTTACCTGGTTAACGCGATAGCTGACTGTGGCGGGTGCCGCGCGTTTCCACAGTTTCTAGCTGGCGGCGACCCTGGGAATACGACAGCATTTACCGCAGCCTTTACGTGCTCAACTATATTGACAACCCGCTCTTGCGCAGCACGTCCAGAAAGCCTTGAACCGGGGCGAAAACTACCAGCAGTTGCGCCGTGCCATTTCCTATGCCGGTTTCGGCAAGCTTCGCTTCAAAACCGAGTATGAGCAGGACCTCTGGGCGGAATGTAGCCGCCTGCTTGCCAACTGCATTATTTTCTACAACGCTTCCATCCTTTCCCGGCTGTTGGAGCACCAGAAAGGACCGGGAATACGCTAGGTGCCGCTGCAACTAAAAAGGTATCCCCCGGTTGCCTGGCAGCACATCAATCTCCAGGGGCGCTACGAGTTCCAGAAGCAACCGGACCCGCTCGACGTTGATATGATCATCCACACACTCACCGAACTCTGCCGTGATCGCAGCGCTGCCCAAGATCTGGATTGAACCTTTTCGGGGCGATAGGCAAAAAGCCCCATTCTCGCGGGAAAGTCAGATCTTCCGACCGATCTCGATGGCGGCGGGGAAAAGGCCGCCCGCCGAGTTTCACTGGCAAACCCAATTAGCTGCGATGTTGTAAGCGTTGTTCGCCCCTCCGGGCGGACCGATGTAGGTGGGCAATTCAGGATATTTGCACAGCGGCATGGTGCGGTCGACAGGGTTCGACCGATTGTTGTTCACATAATGCCTCGCGACGATCGCATCGGGCGGTGCGCCATTTTCGACCCAGTTAACCAATGGGGTGAGCGCATCGAAGACATTCGGTCCCGGACCGCCGACGCAATGCTCACCGCCCGGAATCATGAAAAGGCGCACGTTATCGGTGGTGGTGCCACCGAGCCGGGCCGCGACGCTGTTGAAATACTTCATGCTGATATACGGGGTCAGCACGGGGTCGCTCCATCCATGGAACATCAGGAGCTTGTGATTGAGGTTGACGAAGGCGTCGAGATCCGGATTCATTCCGTCGCCACCCCAGCGTTTCGCAACGCCGGTAATCCGGTCGAGTAGTTTTTGGTCTGATAGATTGAGCGTGCGCGAATTGAAGTTCGCGTCGTTGAACACGAAATCTCTCAAGAACCCATTCTGAATGCTCCACTGAATTGGCGGCGGAATCCGCGGGTTGGTCTGAGACCATGGTGCGGAGGCGGTGGGGCTGAAACTCGGTAGCGGGCATGCCGTGCCGGTAAGTGCCGCATTGGAGCATCCGGTGATCGACCCGGCCCATGAGTCCTCGAGAGGAACGCGGGCGGAATTGAAATAACCCACGTCGCTCACACTATATCCAGCATAGAGCGCCTTGCCTGAAGTGTCGTGAAGTCCCTCGAAAATCGCGTTAAACGACGCGACCTGCCCGGCGCTCAAACATCCAGTACTCTGATGCGCCCTACACTGCAGTGATGAAGCCTTAAAAGCGCACGCGGGCGGATTGAGAATGAGTCCTTCAGCCGGGCCACCAGGATCTCCACATTGATTGATGACCGCCTGATCGACCAGTTTGAGCGCGGCCGGATCAAGGTAACTTGAACGTCCCGCCAGAATGTTCTGCTCGTTCCAGCTGAAATCGACGGCAGAATTGTCGATCGCAGGATCGCCGGCGGCGATGCCGTCGAAATCCCCGGGGAAAAGCTGCGCCTCGACCAATCCCTGTCGGCCTCCGGTCGAGCATCCGTCAAAATACGAATGGTAGGGGGTCCCGTAGAATACGTGGATGAGCGCCTTGACCGAAACGGCCGAGTTATGCACGGCGCGATAGGCGAAGTCCTGCACCGCTGGAAGGTTATTCAGTGCCCAGCTTCCCCCTGGCGCCTTATGGCCGGTATCGGTTGAGGTGACGGCCCAACCGCGCCGCAGGTCGTCAATATTCACCTTGATTTTGCCGGCCAACCCACTATTGCCATCAAACTCCAGTTCGTGGTTCCAGACGCTCGCGTCGGGCAGATCGAGTTCGTAGTGGACGGCGTCGTGTAGCGACGCGTTGGTCACCATGGACGCCTCGATCTGACAATATCGAGTCGTGCCGACGGTAGTGACACCCGCGGCGTCGACAGTCGTATTAGCCGGGGCGTGTGCGTTAAGCCAGCTTGTATTGCAGACCGAAGTCGTCGCCGCCGGGGTGGACGCGGATACAGCCAAAAGAAATCCAAGAATCAGTCCAGCAACCCAGAGGCGAGTGCACATCTCGATCTCCCTCCTTTGATTTTGTGCCTACCGCCATCGTAACAGTGCCTCGGGCGTCACGTTAAATGGGTGACCGTGTGAGAGGATGAGGAGGGAACGCTGCGGACTTTATCCGCCTGCCGCAAGATTACTGACTCGCTCATAGAACGACACCACGGGAGATTCGTCAATTCGGCCGGTGACAGCGTACTGGGCCTTGCAAAAACATTCGTGTCACCGGGGGCCAACTAAGGGCGTCAGGCAGTCGCCCTGACCGCATCGACAGACGCTTGCTCATGTCGAGGCGGAACATGCCATAAGGAGTGACGTGGGTGTAGATCAACGGCGTCAGTGCGCGTAAGTCTTCCGGCGTCATTCGTTGCGTCCAGTTCGGCTCGCCAAGGATGCGCGAAGGGCATCCACCGGTTGAGTTTGCCGGCCTGCTCGTGGGATCCGGCTTCGTGGTCGGGTACGGCATCGACTACGCTGAACGATATCGCGGCTTGAGAGACATCCGAACCTTGATCGAAGAGACCGCATGGTGGCAGCCTGTCCCAAACTATTTGCGCCCGGGAATCTGGAGGCCAAGCTGTGAATCGCGAGATCTTACTGCTAATAGCCGCGCTTTGCTCAATCGTCCGGTGGGTTCCCTATTGTGCTGCTGAAGAAGCTGCCAGTGAGAGTACGGGCGAGCGCGGCGCGAAAATCTCTCCGGTTCCGCTCAATCTCCAAGGAAAAGATCGCAACGTCGCGGGTTGGGGCAGTTACCTGGTTAACGCGATAGCTGACTGCGGCGGGTGCCACACGTTTCCACAATTTCTAGCTGGCGGCGACCCTTTTCAAGGGACCAGCCGTACCCCGATCTCGCCAATGCGAAACGCGCGCCATTATCTGGCTGGCGGACGCTGCTTCGGTCATATCATCTCGAGTAACCTTACGCCCAACCTCGATACCGGATTGCCGTCGAACATGACGCTAGCGCAGTTCATCACCGCGATGCATTCCGGAAAGGGCAATTCGCCAGCTCTGTTCCGAATCATGCCCTGGCCGACCTACCATAACATGACCGACCGTGATATCGGCGCCATTTACCAGTACCTGAGTGCCATCCCTCACGCCGAACCGTGCAACAGCACGTGTCCACCGTCATATGCGAATACACAGGATTGTCCCCATCCCGCTCCTCCCCGGTAGCTTTCGCATCCGACACTTGGGCGAGTCGAATCAAATGGCGTTGAATCCATCGCGGCTGAAGAGGACGCGAGCGCGACCCAAACGCGATCGCATCACCTCGAGCAACTCCTGCTCCGCGCCTGGTCTGAACCATTCGCGGTAACCGAGGCGCTCGTACATTTCGGCCATCCCCAGCGAACGCGAGCGGCGGCCACCAGAGCCGTCACCGTCGAAATATGTATCGATGATCACGCGGTCGGCCACCTCATCGGCAAGCGTTGCGAAATGTGCGGCATTATTCGGCAGCATTGGTGCGATCGCGATTTGAGTCAGGATGCCAGCCTCGCGCAGCCGGCGCGCGCAGTCGAGCCGGCGCGCGATCGACGGCGAGGTCGGGGTGAACGCGCGCCGCACCGACTCGTCGTCGGTTTCCACTGTGATCGATGCGATCAAATGGTCACCTAGTTGCCGCAAGAGGTCGATGTCACGCCCAATCAACGGACTGCGAGTCTGCAGCAATATTCGGTACGGCGGCCTTTCGGCGAACGCCGCAAGCGCGCCGCGTGTGATGCATAACTGCCGCTCGATACCTTGGTAAGGGTCGGTCGCGCTGGACATGAAGATTGCCGTCCGCTCCAGCTTGCGAGTGTGGGCGAGCAATTCGAGTTCGCGCGGCAGCAGGTCCGCGAGGTTGATCTTGGCAATCACCCACGTGCCCCATCCGCCCTCTGCCGCGTGCGCTACCGGCAATGCACGGACATAGCAAAAAGGGCATCCCCGATTATCGCCGAAGGCGCATCCAATGTACGGATTTAACGAAAACGCAAACCCGCGAAGAAATCCTCCGGTCGGCGTTAGTGCGCGCCTGACGGTTTTGTGCAAATAGCGGCGCATTCAATCAGCGTTCCGTTTTCATCTTTCACCGGTTGACACGCGTATTGCCATACGGCCAAAGTTAGATAATGAAGCGGCTGATTATCTGTGCTCTGGCCCTGATATTGGCCGGGCCGGTTATCTCTCGTGCCCAAACCGCCGACCAGGAACAGCCGAACCCGACAGAATATCGCGATGTCGACGACGGTCAGTTCCTTAAGCTCGTCAGCTACATTCTCACTCCATTTGGAATGGCACTGGAGTGGGGCCTGATGCGTCCGCTCCATCATTTAGCCACGCAGACCGCGGCCGCGCCGCTTTTGAGCGGTGATAATGGACCGTCCTTCTTTGGCGAAAACAATAATGCCAACCAGGTGCCACCCGGGACTTTCGGGCCATACACGATAAACCCGACTAACAATCTCCAGGCGTCGAACGACAAGACCCTGGTCCCAGTTCCGCCGGCCGGTAGCCCGCTGCCCCCTGCCGAGTCAATCCCTCCGTCCAAACCGCTGCCCTTGAGCAGCCAGCCTGCACTGCATTAGCCCTCAGGTAAACCGCTCATGGCTGCGACGCAAGGCGCTCGGTCGGTTTGCACGGACTGATCGTGGGGTGCGTCAGGAATCAAAGTTCTCATCCTGTAAAACCCTGATGTTCAGTTCAACGAGGCAAGGTTCCGTTTCTTGAAGGAGTCTGCGAAGAGGAGAAGCTGAATGCCTCGGATTGCGGCCGGTGACATTCAAATTAATTACGAAAGCTATGGCCACGGCGAACCTCTGCTCCTGATCATGGGGTTTGGACTGCCGGGGATAGCATGGCTACCCGTGCTGCCATTCCTGTCCGGCTTTCGTTGTATCTATTTCGATAATCGCGGAACCGGCAATTCTGACAAACCCGAAAGACCATACACCATCGCTGAGATGG
>Ga0185299_10003983_pt1 | contig 18485 bp, 16 predicted proteins | sample PaiPotPPA55metaG_FD_128002 | JGI IMG/M metagenome (GOLD analysis project Ga0185299, IMG submission 128002) | Iron sulfur acid spring bacterial and archeal communities from Banff, Canada, to study Microbial Dark Matter (Phase II) - Paint Pots PPA... ...
CGAACCCGCGAGACCGTCTGCGCCGCCATCGGCCAGCTGCTCGACAGCTACACGCCACACGAATGCACAAACTACTTCAAGAACTCAGGCTACGGCCTGGCCTAAAAGCATCACGCTCTAGGCAAAACGCTAACGCGGGCTGCGGGGCATGGTTCCCTGTGCCATGCCGGCGGGCCTAACTAAACCTCCGGCGTTTTCCTTCCCCGCCGTCCGGCGGCACCGCCGCTCTCCGACGTTCCCGGCGGGTTGGCGGGTCCCGGCCTCGCTGCGCCGCGGCGGCTGCGCACAGGCGGCGCAGCACCGGCGCCCGGCGCGACCGGGGCGGCGCTCGGCGCCTCGGTCCGCGGCTTGCTGCCCGCGGCGGCGCGATCGGCAACGGCGCCGCTCTCCGCGGCGATCTCGGCCTCGGCTTTTTGCCAGTGCTCGGCGCTCATTCCGTGCGGCCGGCCCTCGCGCACCCAGATCTCGTAGGCACGCTCGCGAATGCGCGCTTCTTTGTCCGAATCCATGCTTCTTCTCTCGTCGCTGGTCAGGTAATCGGGAGTCCGGTCTAGCGACCGAGATTTCCGTACGGGCGCACGGGCCCGGCGCTGTTCATGAGCAGCAACATCAGCGCGCGGCGCTGCTGTTGGTCGTCGGATTGAGGTGCGGCCTCGGCCGGGGTGACGATGGCTGACGCTTGCGTCACGGCCGGGACCGCTGCCGTGCCTGAGATCGGCGCCGTGAGCGCGGGTGCCGCCTGTGCTACGGCGTCGCCCGGCGCTTCATCGAGGGTTGCGCCCGAGCGGGCGGGCAGGGTGAGGATCAGCAGGGGTGCCGCGACCAGCCACGCCAGTCGGTGTTTCGGGAATCGCGGAAGGCCAGATCCAGATAACGTATCACGGAGATGGGCCATGACCGCCTCGCCCCCTTCATGCGCCGCCACCAAAGAATACAGCGGCGGAACGATAAGGTTCCGCCGCCGACGGGTACCTCTACCTATTAGACGAAAACCCGGCGCAAGGGTCAGAAATAGCGCTCGGGCACGCGGATCACGTCGTCCGGCTGGATCGGCGTGTTGGGCAGCGCGCGGCGCTGCTCGCCATTGCGCGTGACCAGCACATAGCCCTCATTGGCGCGGTAGGTGAAGCCGCCCGCCGTCGCCACCGCGCTCATGACACGCATGCCGCTGGCATAGGGGTACTCGCCGGGCTTGGTCACCTCGCCGTAGATGTAGAAGGGCCGGTAGGCGAGGATGGTGACGCTGACCTTCGGGTTGCGGATATAGCCCTGGCCGAGCTTCCTCTCCATTTCGCGCTCGACCTGCGCGCGGGTGAGGCCGGCGGCCTTGATGTCGCCGATGAGCGGCGAGCTCACCGTGCCGTTGTCGCCGACGGCATAGTCGCCGGTGAGATCCTCGGCACCGAGCACCTGGATGTGCAGCTTGTCGCCCGGCCCGAGCCGGTAATTCGCGTCGTCGGTCTTCGCCGATTCGAGCAGCGGCAGGCCCGAGCCGCCCGATGAGCAGGCGGACAGCGGCAGGATGACCGCCAGGGCCGCCAGGGCCATGCGGATGGTCGAACGCATCGTCGATTCCTCTCCCGTTCCAGTGACCGTGGATGGCGCGCAGAAGAACGGCGGGGAACGCTCAACGTTCCAGCCCACCGGCGATTTCACCCTAGCGGTTGGTCGGCGGTCGCCCCTGCTCCACCGGCATGGCGGGCAGCGCGCGGCGGACGGATGCTGGGGGTGGCCCGTCCGCCCCCAGCGGACTCTAGCGCTTGGCAACCAGCGGGCAGCCGCCCTGGTCGAGCGGGCGGTACGCCTGGTCGCCCGGCACGGTCGCGAGGATCTTGTAGACGTCCCACTCGGCCTTCGATTCGGCCGGCGTCTTCACCTGCATCAGATACATGTCGTGCACCATGCGCCCGTCCTCGCGCAGCTTGCCGTTGCGGGCGAAGAAATCGTCGATCGGCAGGGCGCGCATCTTGGCGACGACCGCCCTCGCCTCGTCCGTGCCCGCCGCCTGGACCGCCTTCAGATAGTGCGTCACCTCGGAATAGACGCCGGCGTGGATCATGGTGGGCATGTGATGCATCTGCTCGAAGAAGCGGCGCGAGAAGGCGCGCGCGTCCTCATCGCGATCCCAATAAAAGCCATCGGTCAGGATCATGCCCTGCGCCGTCTGCAGGCCGAGGCTGTGCGTGTCGGTGATCTGGATGAGCAGCGCCAGCAGCTTCTGCCCGCCCTTCTGCAGGCCGAACTCGGCGGCCTGCTTGATCGCCGTCTGCGTGTCGCCACCGGCATTGGCGAGCGCCACCACCTTGGCGCCCGAAGCCTGCGCCTGCAGCAGGAAGGAGGAGAAATCCTGGGTGTTGAGCGGGTGCCGCACGCTGCCGAGGACCTTGCCGCCGCTCGCCTTGACGACGTCGGTGGCGTCGCGCTCCAGCGCGTGGCCGAACGCATAGTCGGCGGTGATGAAGAACCAGGTGTTCTCGCCGCGCTCGACCATCGACTTTCCGGCAACGTGCGCGAGGGCGTAGGTGTCGTAGGTCCAGTGCACGCCGGTCGGCGAGCAGGCCGGGCCGGTGAGGTCGGAGGTGCCGGGGCCCGACATCAGGAAGACGCGGTCCTTGTCCTTGCTGATTTGCTGGATGGCGAGCGCCACCGAGGAGGTCGGGACGTCGACGATCGCGTCGACCTGCTCCTGGTCGTACCATTGGCGCGCGATGTTGGCGCCGATATCGGGCTTGTTCTGGTGGTCGGCGGCGACCACCTCGATCGGCTTGCCCAGGACCTTGCCGCCGAAATCCTGGACCGCTATCTGCGCCGCGACCAGCGACCCCTTGCCGGTGGCGTCTGAATAGAGGCTGCTCATGTCGTTGAGCACGCCGAGCTTGACGACACCGTCCGAGACCTGGGCTTGGGCGGAGTCGGACAGGCCAGGGCCAGCAACGCGGCGGCGCCGGCGGCGAAGCGGATGCGAGACATGATTTTGTCCTTCGCTGCGGGATGTCTCACGGCGTCAACACGGCGCGGCCGATGATGCGCCCGGCCTTCAGCTCCTCGAGCACGGCATTCGCCTGGTCGAGCGGGCGCTGGCTCAAGGGCACCGGCGGCACCTTGCCGGAGGCGACCAGCGCAAGCAACTCCTTGAGCTCGGCCAGACTGCCGACATAGGAGCCCTGGATGGTGATGGCGCGCATCGGCAGCAGCGGCAGGCTCAGGGTGATGTCGCCGCCGAACAGGCCGACGATGACATATTTGCCGCCCTTGGCCAGCGCGTCGATGCCGAGTCTCGCGGTGTTGGCGGCGCCGACGAAATCGATGGCGGCGCCGATCGGCACCTTGGCGGCGGCCTGCGCCTGCTGCACCGCGTCGGGCGCCGCGGCATCGATCGCGGCCAGGGCGCCCGCCTTGAGCGCGGCGTCACGCTTCTTGGGATCGATGTCGGCGACGACCGCGCCGAACCCGCTCATCGCCTTGAGCAGCGCCAAGCTCATGAGGCCGAGGCCGCCGGCGCCGAGGATCAGCATCGGCTGCTCGGTCAAGACCGCCGCGCCGACGCGCTTCAGGGCGCCGTAAGCGGTGATGCCGGAGCAGGCGAAGGGCGCCGCCTGCGCCGGCGTGAGCCTGCCGAGATCGAGCAGATAGCGCGGATGCGGCACCAACACGTGATCGGCATAGCCGCCCGGCTTCTGCACGCCGAGGAAGCGCGGCGCCATGCACAGCTGCTCCTCGCCGCGCCGGCAGGTGGCGCAAGTGCCGCAGCCGATCCAGGGATGGACCAGGCGCTTGTCGCCGAGCTTGACGCCCGTGGCCTCCGGCCCGAGCGCCGCCACCTCGCCGACGATCTCGTGCCCCATGGTGAGCGGTGGGACCAGCCCGCGATCCTTGACCGTGAGCTTCTTGCCGCCGCCGAGATCGTACCAGCCCTCCCAGATATGAAGGTCGCTGTGGCAAACGCCGGCGGCAAGCGTGCGCAGCAGCACCTCGGTTCCCTGCGGCTTGGGGGTGGGTTTCTCGGTCTGGCGCAGCGGCGCGCCGAAATCGACGACGTCGTAGCTCCTCATGGCAATCCTCCCGTGATGCGTTTTCCCAAGCTTAGGCGAGACGCCGCGTCCCTGCCAACCGCGGCGGCTGCGCGCACGCGGCAGGTGATTTCTCGCGGTGGCCGGGGTATACCGCCCGCCCATGACCATCCTCGTCACCGGCGCCGCCGGATTCATCGGCTTCCATGTCAGCACGGCGCTCTTGCGGCAGGGCGAGCGGGTGATCGGCGTCGACAACCTCAACGCCTATTACGACGTCACGCTCAAGGAGGCGCGCCTCGCCGAGTTGCGTCGGCTACCGGGCTTCGCCTTCCACCGCCTCGAGCTCGCCGAGCGCGGCGCGCTTGGCGCGCTGCTCGAGCGCCATCCGGATACCGACCGCGTCGTCCATCTCGCCGCGCAGGCGGGCGTGCGCTATTCGCTCATCAACCCGCACAGCTATCTCGGCGCCAACGCCCAGGGCCAGCTCGAGGTGCTCGAGGCATGCCGGTCGCTGCCGCGGCTCAAGCACCTCGTCTTCGCCAGTTCGTCCTCGGTCTATGGCGGCAACACCAAGCTGCCCTTCTCCATCGCCGACCGCGTCGACACGCCGCGCTCGCTCTACGCCGCCACCAAGAAGGCGGGCGAGCTGATGGCCTATTGCTACGCCCATCTCTACCGCTTGCCGACGACAGGCCTGCGTTTCTTCACGGTCTACGGGCCGTGGGGACGGCCCGACATGGCGGCGTGGATCTTCACCGCGGCGATCCTCGCCGGCCGGCCGATCCAGGTCTTCAACCACGGCGACATGCGCCGCGACTTCACCTTCATCGACGACATCGTCGCCGGCGTCGTCGCCTGCCTCGACCGCCCGCCCGCCGATAGCGGCGGCGAACCGCCCTACCGCCTCTACAACATCGGCAACCACCGCAGCGAGGAGCTCAAGCGCTTCATCGCCGTGCTGGAGCAGGCGCTGGGGCGCAAGGCGATTGTCGAGCTCGCGCCGATGCAGCCCGGCGACGTGCCTGCGACCTATGCCGATATCACCGAGACGCAAGCCGATCTGGGCTTCGCGCCGACCACGCCGATCGACGACGGCCTGCCCCGCTTCGTCGCCTGGTACTGCGCCTATCATCGCCTCTGATCTGTGCTAGAATCGCCCGACCGAGCCCATTCAGGGTGAAGGGATGAGCGAGTCGCTCAGGACCAGGCTCACGCGCGTCGCTTTCAATTTCTTTCCGTGCTATCGGCGCACCGGCGCGCGGCTCACCTACATTGCCCACGATTACGCCGAAGTGCGGGTCAAGCTGCCGCTCAATTGGAAGACGCGGGGGTATTGGGGCACCACCTTCGGCGGCAGCATGTATGCGGCGATCGACCCGGTGCTGCTGGTGATGCTGGCGCGCCGCCTCGGCCCCGATTACCAGGTTTGGGACAAGGCGGCGACGATGGAGTTCAAGAAGCCCGGCCGCTCGGCGCTCTACGCGCGCTTTCGCATCGAGGATGTGGAGATCGACGAGCTGCGCCGCCTGCTCGCGCATGAGCCCAAGATCGAGCGCACCTATCGCGTCGAGCTCGCCGACGCCGCCGGCACGGTGCACGCCGCCTTCACCAAGACGCTGCACCTGCGCCGCCGCGGCGCCGTCGCCGGACAGCAGGGTGACGCCCGGGCGGCCGCCGAATAGCAACAAGCGCCGTCATTTGCGCTTAACCGGGCATCTAACGTATGATTGTGGCGGTGCGCCGGCTTGCCCGTTTACGGGTCGGCGGTTCTTCGCGTATCTCGATATGGTCGAGGGTTGATGCACGTTTCGCCCGCCAGGGATTGCCGCGCCGCGCTCGCGCCCTATCTCTCGCGCTCGACGCCCATCGCCGTGGCGCTGTTCCTTGCCAACATCGCCGTCTACCTCGCCGCAGTCGCCGGCGCGGTCGCGCTCGGGCCTTGGCCGGGGCGGCTCGCTTGCGCGGTGATCGCCGGCTCGGCCATCTCGTCGCTCTTCGTCATCGGCCACGATGCCGCGCACGGCGCCTATGCCGAGGGCCGGCTCAGCAACGCCACCATCGGCCGCATCGCCTTCCTGCCGGCGCTGCACAATTACAGCCTCTGGCAGGTGCAGCATAACCGGCTGCATCACCGCCTGGCGAACATCAAGGGCTTCAATTCATGGTCGCCGCTGAGCAAGGCCGAGTATGACGGCCTGCCGCCGTGGCGGCGCTGGGTGCAGCGGCTGTATCGCGGCCCGCTGGGGTTTGCGCCCTACTATCTGATCGAGCGCTGGTGGCGCGACAAGTTCTTCCCCCGCCGCGACGTCGAAGCAGCGCAACATGCGGTATTCTGGGCCGATTTCGCGCTGCTCGCCGCCTATCTCGCCGGCTTCGCCGCGGTCCTCGCGCTCATCGGCGGCGCCTTGCCGCAATCGAGCGCGACGGCGGCGGTCGCCTGGGGCCTCGTCGTGCCGTTCCTGGTGTGGAACATGCTGATGGGCGCCACCACCTACATGCAGCACACGCATCAGCGCGCGCCGTGGTTCGCCGCGGCGGCGGAATGGCGCCGCCTCGCCGGACAGGAGGAGGTCGCGGTGCATGTCGTCGTGCCGCGCTGGTACGGTGCGATCTCGCACCACATCATGGACCACCCGGCGCATCACGTTCACCCGAAGATCCCGCTCTACCGCCTCGCTGCGGCGCAGCGCCGGCTCAACGAGCTGCTGGGCGAGCGCGCCATCGTTCAGCGCTTTACGCCGGGCTATCTCTTCGCCACGCTCGGGCGCTGCAAGCTCTACGATTACCGCGAGCACCGCTGGCTCGACTTCGCCGGCCGCGCCACGTCGGAATGCACGCTGCCCGACCGCATGCGCCGAGCCGCCGCCGCGGCCGCTCTCACAGAAGCACGCGCTGCGGGATGAGCCGGAGCGAGGCATAGCCCGACAGATCGGCAAGCCGGCGCCGGTCGTGGATGATCAGCGTCTTGTCCTCGATCGCCGCGAGCCGCTCGTCGCGCAGCTGCGCCAGCGTGCGGTTCAGGTGGATCATCGACATGCCCGCGGCATCGGCGAGATGCTGGCGCTGCAGCGGGAACGGGCACATGGTGCCGTTGGCGAGCTCGAGCCGGCGCAGGCGATCGAACGTCTCGAGCATGAGATGGCCGACGCGCTGCAGCGGCTTCTGGCGGCCGAGCAGCGCGATGCGCGTGTCGGCGCGATGCTCTTCCTCGACGCGCCAGCGCAGCAGGTCGAGCGTGAGATCGAGGTGGCGCCGCAGCAGCTTCGGCAGCGGATAGCCGTCGAGGACGCACAGGCTCACCGGCGTCAGGGTCTGCACCGAATGACGGATCGTACCGAGCAGCGCCGAGGACAGGCCGATGATCTCGCCGGGCAGCAGCAAGTCCAGGATCTGGCGCGCGCCGTCGGCGAGCGTCTTGTAGCGAAAAGCCCAGCCCTCATAGAGCGTGTAGAGCGAGCCGCCGACCTCGCCTTCCGTGACAATGTCGGTCTTGGCGGCGACCGCGAGGTGATCGGTTTTGAGGGCCGAGATCGATTTCAACTCTTCGTCGGTGAACGGCCGAAAGCACGGCCTGAATCGCAGTCTGCAATCAATGCAAGGCACATGCATACCAGCCGCCCACCAAGGTACGAATACCCAGTAACATATACGGATCAAGGTCTTATCCAAGGGTTCAAATTGTAAATTCACCGCGCAAAATAAACACCAAATGATCGCCGTAGAACCAAATGGTGACGGCGTTCCTCAACCCTATGCGTGCATGCTCGCCGCGCATAACGCACCGATGTGAGCTTGCTATGAGCAATTCGCGCGGCCGGCGGCGAAAACCTCCGCTCCTTCGAGCGAGGAGATTTCATCCCAAGGGACGAGCACGACCGGCCGAGCCGCAATTTAGTGTCAGATGCCTCGACGTGCGGCAGCGTCGCCGCCATGGCTGCGGCGTAACCCGCTTGCCAGGCGCGCTTTCCGCCGCTCTGCTCAGCGGTTCGCCTCGTAGAGCGCTTGCAGCGCCGCGCCATGGGTCTGGCGGATGGCGAAGCGCTTGATCTTGAGCGTCGGCGTCATCTGGCCGTTGGCGACGGTGAAAGGCTCGGCGGCGATGATGAAGCGGCGCACGCGCTCGACCGGCGAGAGCTCGGCGTTGACCCGCGCCACCGCGGCGCCGATGAGCTTGTTGAGCTCGGGATCATGCGCGAGGTCGGCAGCCGCCGGGACGGCGCCGCGGCGCTGCGCGAAGGCCTCGACGAATTCGGGCTTCGGCACGATCACCGCGACGAGGTAGGGCCGGCGGTCGCCGAACACCATCGCCTGGCCGATCTCCGGCTGCAAGGTGAGATAGCCCTCGACGCGTGCCGGCGAGACCATGTCGCCGCCGGAGTTCTTGATGAAGTCGCGCTTGCGGTCGGTGATCTTGATGTAGCCATCCTCGTCGAGCACGCCGACATCGCCGGTGTGCAGCCAGCCATCGGCGAGCGCGCGGGCGGTCGCCTCGGGATCGTTCCAATAGCCCTTCATCACCAAGTCGCCGCGCACGAGAATCTCGCCGTCGTCGGCGATGCGCACCTGGACGCCGTCGAGCGCCGGCCCGACCGTGTCGATCTTGATGCGCTTGGGCGGGTTGGCGCTCACCACTGGCGACGCCTCGGTCTGGCCGTAGCCCTGCAGCAGCGGCACGCCGAGCGCGAGAAAGAAGACGCCGATCTCCGGCGTCAGGGGCGCGCCGCCCGACACCATCGCCTTGAGGCGTCCACCGAAGCGCGCGCTCACCTTGCGGCGAACCAACAAGTCGAACAGCCGGTCGAGGAACCGCTCGCCGAAGGCGAGGCTGGCCGGATCCTCGTAGCGCTTGGTGCCGAGCACCACGGCGCGGCGGAACAGCTCGGCGCGCCAGCCGCCTTGGCGCTCGACGCCCAAAAGGATGCGCTGATGCATCGTCTCGTAGAGGCGCGGCACCGCGGTCATGATGGTTGGGCGCGCCTCCCGCATATTGGCGGCGAGCGTCTCGGCGCCTTCGGCGAAATAGATCTCGGCGCCGAGCGAGATCGGGAACATCATGCCGGCCGTGTGCTCGTAGGAGTGCGACAGCGGCAGGAAGCACAGGAACACTTCGTCGCCGAGGCCGATGGTCTCGAGCAGGCGAAAGGCGCCGTAGCAATTGGCGAGGATGTTGGCGTGCGTGGTCATCACACCCTTGGGCACGCCGCCGGTGCCGGAGGTGTAAATGAGGCAGGCGACATCGTCGCGGCCGATCGCCGCGACCCAGGACGAGACGTCGTCGGCCAGCGCCGCGCCGCGCGACATAACCTCGTCCCACAGATAGACGTCAGCATGCGAGAGCTGGCCGCTGGTGAGGGGCTCGATGGTGATGACGCTGGCGATGGTCGACACCTGATCGGCAGCGGGCATGAGATGATGCGCCAGCGCCGCGGTCGAGACGATCACAGCGCGCGCGCCGCTGTTGGCGAGCAGGTGGCGATAGTCGTCGACACCGTGCGTGGTGTAGGCGGGAACGGTAATCGCGCCCGCCGCCATGATGGCGAGGTCGGCGATGGTCCATTCCGGCCGGTTCTCGGCGACCAGCCCGACGCGGTCGCCGCGCCGGATGCCGAGGGCGCGCAGGCCGCGCGCCAGCGCTCTCACCTGCCGCTCGGCCTCGCGCCAGCTGATCGGCCGGTAGGCGCCGTCGCGCTTCGCCCATAGGAAGGGCCGATCGCCCCGCCGCGCCGCCCGGTCGAAGAACATGGCCGCGAGGTTCGGGTAGGTGTGGTAATCCATGCGCTCCCTCCCCGGGACCCCTGCGCCTAGCGCGAGGGCTCTTTGGCCAGCCTTTTACGGCGTTCGGCGCCCGCGCGGAATAGTCGCGGCGCTTGGCGTGGTTTTCCGGCACACCTATATGCAGGGGCGACCGACAAGGAGCAAGCGATGGCGTCGCGGCCCAAGGAAAAGACAACGACCCCGGCGGCGGCGGCCGCTGCGCTCGGCCCGCTGCCGCAGTGGGATCTGAGCGATCTCTATCCCGGGCGCGACAGCGCCGCGCTTACGCGCGATCTCGAGCGCAGCGAGAGCGAGGCCGCCGCCTTCCGCGCGCGCTACGAGGGCAAGCTCGCCGATCTGAGCGGCGCCGCGCTCGGCACCGCGATCGCCGCCTACGAGCGCCTGCAGGACACGCTCGGGCGCATCATGAGCTACGCGTCGCTGGTCTATGCCGGCGACATGAGCGACGCCGAGAACGGGCGCTTCTTCCAGAACATGCAGGAGCGCGTCAACGCCATCTCCACCGTGCTGCTGTTCTTCACGCTGGAGATCAACCGGCTCGACGACGCCGTGCTGGCCGGGAAGCTCAAGAGCCGCGAGCTCGCGCATTATGCGCCGTGGCTGCGCGACACGCGCGCCTTCCGCCCGCATCAGCTCGGCGACGACATCGAGAAGCTGCTGCACGAGAAATACGTCGCCGGCCGCGCCGCCTGGACACGCCTCTTCGACGAGACGGGGGCGGGCTTGCGCTTCGCCATCGACGGCAAGGAGCTCACCAGCGCCGAGGCGTTGCATCTCCTCTCCGACCGCCATCCGGACAAGCGCAAGCGCGCCGCCAAGTCGCTGGGCGACGTGTTCGGCCGCAACGTCCGTCTCTTCGCCCTCATCACCAACACGCTGGCCAAGGACAAGGAGATCGAGGACCGCTGGCGCGGCTTCAAGCGGCCGATCTCCTCGCGCAACCTCAGCAATTTCGTCGAGGACGAGGTAGTGGATGCGCTGATCTCCGCCGTGCATTCGGCCTATCCCGCGCTCTCGCACCGCTATTACCGGCTCAAGGCCAAGTGGTTCGGTGTCGACAAGCTGCCCTATTGGGACCGCAACGCGCCGCTACCCGAGCAGGAGGACCGGATCATTCCCTGGCCCGAGGCCGAACGCACGGTGCTGGACGCTTACGGCGCCTTCTCGCCCGAGCTGGCCGCGGTCGGCCGCCGCTTCTTCGAGAAGCCCTGGATCGACGCGCCGGTGCGGCCGGGCAAGTCGCCGGGCGCGTTCGCCCATCCGACGGTGCCGAGCGCGCATCCCTATCTGCTGCTGAACTACCAGGGCAAGACGCGCGACGTGATGACGCTCGCGCACGAGCTGGGGCACGGCGTGCACCAAGTGCTGGCGGCGCCGCAGGGCGCGCTCATGGCCGACACGCCGCTCACTCTCGCCGAGACCGCCTCGGTGTTCGGCGAGATGCTCACCTTCCAGGCGATGCTCAAAGCGGAGCAGAACCCGCAGCGGCGCAAGACGATGCTGGCGTCCAAGGTCGAGGACATGCTCAACACCGTGGTGCGCCAGATCGCCTTCGTCGAGTTCGAGCGCCGCATCCATGACGAGCGGCGCCAAGGCGAGCTGACGCCCGACCGCATCGGCGCGATCTGGATGGCAGTGCAGGCCGAGAGCCTCGGACCCGCGATCGCCTTCGAGGACGAGTACCAGTACTACTGGACCTACATCCCGCACTTCATCCACACGCCGTTCTACGTCTATGCCTATGCCTTCGGCGATTGCCTGGTGAACTCGCTCTACGCCGTCTACCAGGGCGCGGCGCCGGGTTTTGCCGAGAAATATCTCGACATGCTCAGCGCCGGCGGCACGCGCCGCCACCGCGAGCTGCTGGCGCCGTTCGGCCTCGACGCCTCCGACCCGGATTTCTGGAAGAAAGGGCTTTCGGTCATCTCCGGCTTCATCGACGAGATCGAGAAGATGGGCTGACGCCGGATGAGAGCGCGCCTCGTGATATCTCCCTCTCCCCCAGGGGGAGACGGCCCGAGTGAGGGGATGGGCACTTTCGCCCTCACCCTTCCCTCTCCCGCGAGGGTATTTGCGCACGCGCTCCTGCCGCGCGCGCTCTGACAGTGGCCGAGGGCGACGGCGATAATTTTCCCGGGCGCGTGCGACGCTATGCGCGCGTGTCGACGGCCATGGGCGGCCTGGCGGCGCGGCTCGCCGGCGCGCGCTATCTTGGATTGCCGCTCGACCGCACGCGACACGCCGCCGATCTCAAGGCGGCGCTGGGCGGCATCAAGGGGCCGCTGATGAAGGTGGCGCAGCTCCTCGCCACCATTCCCGAGGCGCTGCCCAAGGAGTACGCGGCCGAACTCGCCTCGCTCCAGGCCAATGCGCCGCCGATGGGGTGGCCCTTCGTGCGCCGGCGCATGGCGGGCGAGCTCGGCCCCGGCTGGCAAGCGAGGTTCAGGAGCTTCGAGCGCGAGGCGGCGCGCGCCGCCTCGCTCGGCCAGGTGCATCGCGCCGTGGCGATCGACGGGGAGCCGCTCGCCTGCAAGCTGCAATATCCCGAGATGGCCTCGGCGGTCGAAGCCGATCTGGGCCAGCTCAAGCTGGTGATGTCGCTCTACGAGCGCTACGATCGTGCCGTTGCCACCGAGGAGATCCACACCGAGATCGCCGAACGGCTGCGCGAGGAGCTCGACTACAAGCGCGAGGCGGCGCATATGCGCCTCTACCGCCTGATGCTCGCCGAGGAGCCGAATGTCGCCGTCCCCGAGCCCATCGAGGAGCTGTCGACGAACCGACTCCTGACCATGACCTGGCTCGAGGGCGCGCCCTTCCTCAAGGCGGTGAAGGCGCCGGCGGCGCAACGCAACGCGATCGCCCGCCACATGTTCCGCGCCTGGTACGTGCCATTCTACTACTACGGCGTCATCCATGGCGACCCGCATCTCGGCAACTACACCGTGCGGCCCGACAGCGGCATCAACCTGCTCGATTTCGGCTGCGTCCGCATCTTTGCGCCGGCCTTCGTCCAGGGCGTGATCGACCTCTATCACGCGCTCGACCGCGACGACCCGGCGCTCGCCGTCCAGGCTTACGAGAGCTGGGGCTTCCGCAACTTGTCGCGCGAGATGATCGCGGTGCTGAACCGCTGGGCGAATTTCGTCTACGCGCCGCTGCTCGACGATCGCAAGCGCCGCATCCAGGAGCAGGAAGGCGCCAATGGCCGCGACGTCGTCGAGGAGGTGCATCGCGAGATCCGCCGCCTCGGCGGGGTCACGCCGCCGCGCGAGTTCGTGTTCATGGACCGGGCAGCGATCGGGCTCGGCTCGGTCTTCATGCGTCTGAAGGCCGAGATCAACTGGCACCGCCTGTTCCACGAGCTGATCGAGGATTTCGACGCCGCGGCGCTGGCCAAGCGGCAGCGCAAGGCGCTCGTCGCCGCCGGCGTGCCCGGCTACGACGACGAGCGGCCCAAGCCGAAGAGGCGGCGCGCGTACTAATCTAGGCGGCTAGGCCCGGCTGCACGAGGCGCCACCGAGCACGCAGAATTTGGCGCAGTGCGGGTGATTGAGCGGCACCGCGCGCGCGGCCTGCGCCAGCGTCGGCCCAAGATCGAAGGCCTCGTCGTAAGGAAGCAGCGTGCAGGCGACGACGCTCGGCCGCGCCGCGCCCCTGCGCTTTACCACCATGCGCGAGCTGGCGCACATCACCGATTGCGGCGCCACATGCAGGATATCCCAGCAGGCGTCGGTGATCTCGGGCACGTCGGCGGTGGCGTCAATCTCCGGGAAGATGACGAGCTTGTCGCGGTCCTCGGCGTCGATGGCGATGCCATGCTCGGCGAAGAACTGGGCATAGCCTTGCCGCATGGCGCAGTCGGGCTCGCTCCACAGCATGCGGCTCGCCACGGTGACGGTGAAGCCGTTGCCGGCCAGCCATCTGAGCCCGTCGAGCGTCGGCTGCCAGGTGCCCGGTCCGCGCTCCTCCTCGTGCAGCTCGCGCGTGTAGTGATCGAGCGAGATGCGCAAGGTCAGCCGCTGCCCGAGCCGCCGCTGCAGGTCGAGGAGCTTTCCCTGCACGCGCTGCATCGGTCGCATGGCGTTGGTCAACACCAGCACGCGGAATCTCCGCTCGAGGCACGCCTCGAGCATGGCGAGCATGTCCGGGTTCATGAAGGGCTCGCCGCCGGTGAAGCCGATCTCCTCGGTCGGCAGGCGGTCGCGCGCGATCTCGTCGAGATATCCCTGCATCTCCGCCAGCGCGAGATAGGAGAGCCGATCGTTGCGCGGGCTCGATTCGATGTAGCAATGCGCGCAGGCGATGTTGCAGAGCGTGCCGGTGTTGAACCACAGCGTCGCGAGGTCGCCCAGCGCCACCGCGGCGCGCCGCTCGCCCGTGGCAGTGACCGCGGCATCGCGGAACTTGCGCGGGTCGAGCGGGCGCGCTGACGCACGCGCGGCCGGCGCCGGCCAAGTTTCACCGCGATCGCCGAGCGCCGCGCCGCGCCATAGCACGCCGCCCGGCCGCAGCGCCGCGCCGCGCGCGTCGAGCTCGGCCGCCGGCAGCACGTCCAAGCTCGACCACAGCCCGCTCTCGAGCGCGCCGGCATAGCCTTCCGGGAGCCGCGCCGCGCGCATCTTGGCGGCGGTCGCGCGGTGGTCATAGGCGAGCGCGTGATGCGCGACGGCGATGCCGCCGGCGCTGGGCGTCAGGATGCTGAACCAGGTCGTGGGCGTGCCGTCATTGGCGGGCATGCCGATGGCGCCGGCATTGTGCCAGAGCTTGCCATCGACGATCTCGGTGAAGGGGATGCCGCAATGACCGGCGATGACACCGTCGCAAGCAGCCGCGGCAAGCTCCTCGCGCTTCACCGCCGCGGGAGTCGAGGCGAAGATGAAGCGGTTGATCTGACGCACGCTGCCGTGGATCACGGCGAGGCGGCGGCCGGCGAGCTCGATGTCGAGGCGGCGCGGCAGCGCCGCCATCCAGCGCCGCCCGTCGCCGTCGAGACTGCGCTCGGCATGCGCGTACCACTCGACGGCCATGCGGTCGCAGGCGCTGCCCTCGGCATAGCCGCAGCCGCAATCCCCGGCGCCGCTGCCGAGCGACTCCTCGCAATTGCCCATCACCACCCGGATGCCGGCATCGCGCACCGCCGCGAGCGTCGCGGCGGCGTCCGCGCCATAGGCGACGACGTCGCCGGTGCAGACGACGCGCTGCGGCGGGATGCCGCGCGCCGCCGCCTGCGCCAGCACCGCTTGCGTCGCCTCGAGATTGCTGTAAGGGCCGCCAAAGACGAGCACCGGCCCGTCCATCGGCACCATCACCCCACCATCCATGCGAAAACCTCACGCGTCGAAGCCGCTTTCCATCGAGACCGCGGCCCAGCCTCACTCGTCCTTCGAGACGGCGCTGCGCCTCCTCAGGACGAGGCAGAGAATTCGTCCTCATGCTGGGGAGCGCCCATCGGGCGCGTCTCGAAGCATGAGTGGGGCAGCGTTCGTCTCGCCGGCAGGCCGACTCTGTTCTTGTGGCGATTATATCCGGTGGCGGGCCCGGGTGCACATGGCGCACATAAAAGCGAGGGGCCCTTGCGGGCCCCTCTCACAGCCTTGTTACCGTTTGTGCGCGCTCAGGCGCGCAGCCGCAGCACTTCGCTCTTCTTCTCGCCGTCGCCGGCGAGCAGGCGGTCGAAATAGGCGATGGTGCGCTCGAGGCCGGTGTCGAGCGGCACGCGCGGCTCCCAGTTGAGCAGGTCGCGCGCGCGGCTGATGTCGGGGCAGCGCTGCACGGGGTCGTCGACCGGCAGCGGCCGCCGCTCGATCTGGGAGCGCGAGCCGATGAGGGCGATGATCTTCTCGGCGAGCGCGCCCACCGTCGTCTCGACGGGGTTGCCGAGGTTGATCGGGCCGGTGACGTCGTCGGGCGCCGCCATCAGCCGCACGAAACCCTCGATGAGGTCGTCGACATAGCAGAAGGCGCGGGTCTGCGTGCCCTCGCCGTAGATGGTGATGGGCTCGCCCTTCAGCGCCTGGACGATGAAGTTCGACACCACGCGCCCATCATTGGGATGCATGCGCGGCCCGTAGGTGTTGAAGATGCGGGCGACGCGGATCTGCAGCTTGTGCTGGCGGTGGTAGTCGAAGAACAGCGTCTCGGCGCAGCGCTTGCCCTCGTCATAGCAGGCGCGCGGTCCGATCGGGTTGACGTTGCCGCGATAGTCTTCGCGCTGCGGATGGACGACCGGATCGCCGTAGATCTCCGAGGTCGAGGACTGGAAGATGCGCGCGCGCACGCGCTTGGCGAGGCCCAGCATGTTGATGGCGCCCAAGACGCTGGTCTTGGTCGTCTGTACCGGGTCGAACTGGTAGTGGATCGGCGAGGCCGGGCAGGCGAGGTTGTAGATCTCGTCGACCTCGACATAGAGCGGGAAGCACACGTCGTGCCGCATCGCCTCGAAATTCACGCTGGGCAGCATGTGCGCGATGTTGTCCTTGCGCCCGGTGAAATAGTTGTCGACGCACAGCACGTCGTGCCCTTGCGCCAAGAGGCGCTCGCAGAGATGCGAGCCGAGAAAGCCCGCGCCTCCTGTTACGAGAATACGATTCCTCATGGAACTCATGGCGCATCCCCCATCGTCGAGCAGCCGCCGAAACATGTTAGCGCATCGCCAGGGACATTAAAGGACAATCTTTAATGTCCAACTGCCCGTTCAACATTTGTGCCATGAATGAGCTTGGCGCCCTCGTAAAGAGCTGCGATATAAGGGCAATACCCAATCAACTAGGTGGTTTTCTTAAATGCAGCCTCAGTGCGTCGACAACCAGTTCACCCTGCAGCTGAGGACGGAGCTATTCCAAAGACCTATGGGGATGTAACAATTGCAGAACAGCGTCTCCGGCGCGGCGGCCCGCCAGCTGCCGACGAGACCAGCGACAGCAGCAGCCCAGCGCTTAAAAACATTAAACAAAACCTTACCGCGCCGTGGCACGCGACGCCGGTGGTGTCGCGGCCGCCGGCGGGCCTTTTTAGAGTCCGTCGGAGGGGATGCGCGGTGGCCTAACCAAGGGAATTCAGACGGCCCGTCCGATGTTTTCTGAAGCGTGAAGCGGCATCGTTAGCTTGGCGCTTTCTATTCTCGCCGGTCCGCGCGGATCTCGGCGGCGGAGGTAACTTTTGTGCGCGGCCCCTTCCTTAAAGTTCTTCTTGAAGACCGTTTATCGCGCAAAGCCTGCTCTTGTAAGTTAGGTACCTCGGCGTATATGGTATCGCCATGAACATATAAGAATCGATCTTAAAATTCTCGGTTGGGATGGAAACCAACGTCAAGATCCTCATATGAAAAGAAAGCCAATCAAGGGGAAGGTTCCCCGCACGGACTGGACGGCGATTCTCGCGCGTCATGACCGCGGCGAGACTCTCGCACAGATCGGGGCGGATTACGGCTGTACAGCCCCAGCGATCAGCTACATCGTCAAGCGCGCCAAGGCGGAAAGAGCCGCGCGGCAGGAGGACGCCGCCCCGTCGGGTCGGGAGAACATTTTGCGGGAAAAGCCGGTGGCGCGACATGGCGGCGGTCCACGCGGGAGGTTGGCTCCGAAGGCGGATGTCGTCAGAGCGGATAGATCCCAAGCGCCGTCGGCCGCCGGCGGGACGCGGCGCTGGTTCGACAGCGAACTGCACCAGAAAATAAGTGACGATATCGCCTCTTTTCTGGTGGCTTTCGATTGTGCCATCAATTCCGGTACCGAAGAGAACTGCGAGATTCTGCTCGAGGCCTCGGAACGGCTCATGCGAGCCGCGGCGCGGACGCGGATCGAGCTCGCACGGCTGCGCGCGGCCGGAACGGAGATCGAGGCGTCGCCCGAAGGCAGGGGGTCGATCGTCGGCGACGCGCTGCGTCGGCGTATGTGAGTCGTCTCGCCGCAGCGCCGGCACCGGCCGATCCACCTCCCGGGATAGCCATGGATGGCATCCGCCGACCCAGATCTTCCGGGCTGGGCAGCTAGGGTCCAGACTCATAAAATCCACCAGACGAGAGCTGCGACGAGGCAGATGGATGCGAGGAAGTTTCGAGCCAAAAGGCGTTCTCGATGCGACGTCTTTCCTTGTAGGCTTTCTTGTTGAAGTTGAACGGCTGCTTCCTGTTGCGTTTGTTGGGGATGACGGCTTTGGTGCCGCGGTCTTCCAACCATTCGCGCAGTTCTGCGCTGTCGTAAGCCTTGTCGCCCAGAAGCTTTTCCGCCGCCTTGTTTCGGCGGATCAGGCGTTCGGCCACGGGACAATCATGCGCCTCGCCGCCGGTCAGAAGGATGGAAAGAAGACGGCCTTTAGCATCTGCGATTGCGTGGATCTTCGTATTGCGCCCGCCGCGCGAACGTCCAATCGCTTGTTTTTGCTCCCCCTTTTCCGCCCGAAGCCGAGCGGTGCGCCTTGATGTGCGTGGAATCGATCATCTGCGTATCGGTCGATCTGCCGCGGTCCGCAAGCTCGCGGAACAAGTTCTCCCATACGCCTCGCCGCGCCCACCGCACAAAACGATTGTAAATCGTCGTCGGCGGGCCGTATTCCGGTGGGCAATCGCACCACCGGCAGCCGCTCTTCAGCACATGCAAGATGCCGCTGATCACGCGGCGATCATCCACGCGATCTTTACCGCGGACGTCTGTCGGCAAATGCGGCTCGATCCGTCGCCACTGCTCGTCGTTCAAC